>Ga0182013_10002882_pt1 | contig 22015 bp, 14 predicted proteins | sample 612S2MmetaG_FD_120487 | JGI IMG/M metagenome (GOLD analysis project Ga0182013, IMG submission 120487) | Permafrost microbial communities from Stordalen Mire, Sweden - 612S2M metaG | ecosystem: Environmental > Terrestrial > Soil > Wetlands > Permafrost | place: Sweden: Stordalen | collected... | reverse complement strand
TTCCGTGGTGATGCGCACCCGCCCCGGCGGAGCACGCTGGGTGCCCCCACCGGGCGGCTCGCCGCCAGGCCCCGCGCCGACCACGCCGACCCCGGCGATCAGGGAAACCTCCGGGTGACCTCGTTCGGGGCGGGTACCTTGACCCTATTGTCTACTAATCTGGTAGTTTAACGCCCCGGGAGGGACCAGCAGCCCTCTCTTCGCCCGTCAGCAGGAGCCGCGCGCCGGACGGCCCACATTCCGGAGGAGCTAGGAGCCATGTCCAACTCGCCAGCACGAGGGTCCTACGAGGTCAACACCGGCGCGGGGGACGACCCGGGGAAACATGCGGCCGTCGAGCACCATCGTCTGCGAGCGCGCAGCTGGATGGCACGTCCCGGGAGGGGAGGCATCGGCACGGCGGCGACCGTCGGGGTCGGGCTGATCCTGGCCGCCTGCGGCACCAGCGCCCTGCCCGCGAGCACCGACGTGCCGAGCGCCACGGCCACCCCCATCCCCTACCCGGTCCAGCCGATCACCCTCGTGGTGCCGGTGACCGCGGGTTCATCCCTCGACATCGAGGCGCGTGAGCTGGGCGACGACCTGGAGCAGCAGTTCGGCTGGTCGGTCGCCATCGAGGACGACCCGGGTGCGAGCGGTGCGGTCGGTGTCGCCCAGGTGATGTCCCAGCCGGCCAACGGGTACACGCTCCTCTACGAGGCGGACGGGACCATGGCCGACCTCATCGCCCAGAACCTCATCCCGTACAACTTCACCGACATCTCGCCGATCGACCAGTTCGACGGCGAGGCGGTCGGGCTGATCACGGCGGCCTCCAGCCCCTACCAGACCGTGGCCCAGCTCGTCAGCTACGCCAAGGCTCACCCGGACTCTCTCTCGGTGGCGGCCACCGGTGACGTCGGTCCCAACCACGTGGCCTACCTGGAGCTCGAGAAGGATGCCGGCATCCAGCTCAAGTACATCTCCACCCAGGGCGGCTCGGAGACCGCCACCGACACCCTGAACGGCACCGTGAACTTCGGCCTGGTGACGCCCAGCGCCTACCTCCCGGAGCAGCAGGCAGGCCAGCTGCGGACGCTCGCCGTCGCTGCCACCGGCGACTCGTACTCGCCGCTCCCGGGCACCCCGACCTTCGTCTCCTCCGGCTACGACATCACCGCCTACAGCCTCAAGGGGATCTTCGCCCCCAAGGGGACGCCCGCCTCGATCGTCTCCCAGCTGGAGGCCGCGAGCGCCAAGGTGTTCGCATCGTCGGCCTGGAAGAACTACGAGAAGACCAACAACCAGCTGCCCAACTTCCTGGACACCGCCGGAGTGGTCACGCACGACCAAGCGACGCTCACCCTCTACGAGACCCTGGACAAGGAGTACCTCACCACCCCATCCGCGTCTCCAGCTACTTCTCCGTCTCCGTCGAGCGCGGGCTGAAGCACGAACGTGCATCGAACTGGACGCGAAGGCAGCGAGTAACGCTCGTGGCAGCCGACCGCGTCGTCTCCGGCATCATCGGTGCTCTCGGCGTGTACGTGCTCGCCGAGAGCACCACCTTTGACCTCGGTACGGTGGCCGGCCCGTGGCTCGTCCCGATGATCGTCGGGATACTGCTCATCGTGCTGGGCGCCTGGGGCGTGGTGCGGCCTGAGCGTGGCACCAACACCTGGGTCCGGCTGCGCCGCCTGCCGGTGGCCATCACTGCGGTCATCCTCTGCGCCTACCTCTTCCTGATGCCGGTGCTCGGCTTCGTCATCGCATCCATCCTCATGTGCATCGGGCTGAGCCTGCCCGGACCACTGCAACCAAAGATGCGACTAGGCGTCTGTGTCGCCGGAACCGTCGCGTCGGTGGGCCTGTATCTCCTCTTCGTGCACGTCTTCAACGTCCCCCTTCCCGGACCGGCATGGTCCACCCCCGGAGAGTGAGCGCGTGAACCTCGCAGTCGTCCTCGGTCAGGCCGCCGCCCATCTCTTCACGCCCATCGGGCTGCTCTGCCTGGTGGCGGGAACCGTGACCGGAATCCTGGTGGGTGCGCTCCCAGGCATCGGACCCCTGAGCGGCATCGCGCTGCTGCTGCCACTCAGCTTCTTCCTCCCCCCCGCGGAGGCGCTCATCTTCTACACCACCCTCTACCAGGCGGCAGAGTACGGCGGCTCGATCACCGCGATCGCGGTGTCGACACCCGGGTCTCCGAATTCCGCGGCGATCATCCTCGACGGTTACCAGTTGAACCGGGCCGGCCGTGCCGCCAAGGCCTTCGCCTACTCACTGTGGTCCGCCACCTACGGCGGGGTCATCACCACCATCCTGCTTATCCTGGTCACTCCCATCGTCGCGTCGTGGGCTCTCCTGCTCGGCCCGACCGAGTACGCGGCGCTCGGCATCCTGGGGCTCACCGCAATCGCCTTCCTGGTCGGGGGCGCGCCGCGGCGCGGCATCATCGGGGTCGCGATCGGCGTGCTAATCGGGACCATCGGCCTGGACTCCGTGACCGGGCTGCCGCGGTTCGACTTCGGCAACATCCTCCTCTCCGGGGGCATACCACTCGCCCCCATGCTGATCGGGCTCTTCGCCATCCCGGAGGCGGTGCGCATGCTGGTGGGCGATCGGAGCACCGGGACCGCCGTTCCGCAGCAGCGCGGACGGGTCTGGCTCACATTCCGCGAATTCCGCTCGGTGCTCAAACCCGCCAGCCTCGGAACCGTGATCGGCTTCTTCACCGGCCTCCTCCCCGGCATGGCCGGGAGTGTCCCGCCCTTCCTCTCTTACAACGTGGCCAAGGCGACCTCGCGCCACCCGGAGCAGTTCGGGAAGGGCTCGCCGGAGGGGATCGCGGCTCCCGAGGCCACCAACGCGGCGGTGATGCACGCCACCCTGATCCCCACCTTCGCCCTCGGCATCCCGGGCACGCCGACCTCCGCGATCATCCTCGGGGCCATGCTCATCGCGGGCCTGACACCGGGCCCGGAGCTGCTGGCGCGCAACCCGGTCACCGTCTACACGGTGTTCCTGGGGCTCTTCTTCGGCACCGGCCTGCTCTGGCTGCTGGGCATGGTCACGACCAACGCCTGGGCCAAGATGATCTCGCTGCCCGCGCCCATCATCGGGATCTCGATCATCGTGCTCTGCACGGTGGGCGCCTATGCCAACCGGGGCACGATGTTCGACGTTGGCGTGCTCCTGGTCTTCGGCGGACTCGGGCTGCTGGTGCGACGCTTTGGCTACTCCGGACCGACCATCGTGCTCGGCGCCATCCTCGGGCCGATCATCGAACGCAACCTGCGCCTCTCCCTGATCCTCTCCAACGACAGCCCGGTCACCTTCCTCACCCATCCGATCTCGCTGGCGCTGCTCCTGGCCGCCGTCGCGCTGATGGGCGTGGTCGTCGTGACCAAGCGCTCGAGCCGCGCGGCGGCGCGGCGGGCGGCCGCCGCCGCCCAGCAGGCGGGCGGCGGCAACTCCGAGACCTCCCCGGACGGCCCGGGCGCCGGTGCGCCGGACAGGGACGGGGGTTCCACAGCCAGCGAGCCCGAAGAGGAGTACATCGCCACCGCCACCGAAACGAAGCCACAAACATCACGAGAAGGAGTCACCCGATGAGCCCGGAACCGCACGACGTCAACGACGAGAACCTCTATGAGGCACCCGCATATGTCCCGGGGCGCCACTGGATCAGCCCCCTGAACTTCGACCCCGAGGTCGCCGCCGACTTCGACTTTCCCAAGCCGCTCAACATCTTCGACAGCACGCTGCGGAAGATCCTCTACACTGCGGGCCTCCGCCCCACGGTTGACGGCCTGCTTCGCGTCGCCGAGGCGCTGGAGGAGGCGGGCGTCCGCGAGAACCACCTAATGGTCGACTTCTGGGGCGGCGACCAGCCGGACGCGCTCGAGCTGGAGGTCGCCAAGGCGGTCCTCGCGCGCAAGTTCGCCTTCCACTCCACGGTGTGCTCGGACCGGGTCCTCGTCAACCCCGTGTGGGGCACCGAGGTCGACTTCGCGGAGACGACCAAGCTGATCGACCAGCTCCAGGCGATCGGGGCTGAGACCTTCGGGATCGGGCTGCGCGACCCGCGGAGCGCAGCCGGCCGCGACCGCCAGATCGAGCAGCTGGAGCACGTGCTCGAGTACCTGACCAAGGTGGGGCTCACCGCCGCAGTCGATGCGTCGGATATCGGGCGCAGCAACTTCGAACACCTGGTGCGCATCGGCAACGTGGCCATCGCCCACGGGGCGATCCGCCTCGGACTCGCCGACTCCGCCAACACCTTCTCTCCCGAGGCGATCAAGGTGTTCCTGCGGCGCCTGCGCGCGCGTCTGACCAAGCCGATCACCATCACGTTGCACGTCCACGACGACTTCGGTCTGGCGAGCTCCGTGGCCATCGCCGCCGCGAGCGCCGGGGCCCACCCCGACGTCTCCGTCAATGGCATCTCCTACCGCGCCGGCTTCGCCGCCCTGGAGGAGGTCGTGGTCAGCCTGGAGGTCCTGTACGGGATCTCGACGGGCATCCGCACCGAGTCCCTGCAGCATCTCTCCAACGTCGTGGCCGAGGTCTCGGGCTTCCCGGTCCCACCCCTCAAGGCGCTGGTGGGATCGCACGCCTTCCTGCGCGAACTGCCCCACATGGTCGCGCCCTACGTCCGCGCAGGGCGGGATAGTGACATCTTCCCGCCGGCGGGAGGCTGCATCACGGCCGGCCTGGTGGGCAGCTCCGTACGCCTCGCCTGGGGCAGCCACCGCTCCCGGAGGGTCATCGAGGACAAGCTCAAGCAGCTCGGCCTGCCCGTGAACGACGGCATCGTCGACAGGGCCCTGGCCGGTGTCGAGGCGGGGCTGGCCGACGGCGACGGGTACCCCAACTTCGTCCTGGAGCCGGAGCTGGAGCACATCCTTCAGGAGGTCTCCGGGGCGCCGGCACCCCGCCGGGAGTGAGGGTCCGGGTGCCGGTCCTGCGATCACAATGTGCGGCACGCGCGTCTCTGTAAAGGCCGACTATGCCATCCGGGCGGCGATCGAGCTGGCGGCCCACGGGCCGGACACGGTCAGCGCGAAGCACATCGGTGAATTCCAGAATATCCCGCTCAAATTCCTCCAGAACATCCTGGCCGAGCTCAAAGAGGAGGGGCTGGTCATCAGCCACCGGGGGGGGGCGGGTTTGAGCTGGCGCGGGATCCCGGCACCATCACGCTGGGTGACGTCATCCGGGTCATCGACGGGCCGCTGGCTCGGGTGGGCGACTACCGCCCGGACCAGCTGGCCTACACCGGACACACGGAGGCGCTCCGCGACGTGTGGGTCGCGGTCAGATCCTGCATACGGGACGTGCTCGACGAGGTCAGCCTCGCCCAGGTCGTCCGCGGCGACCTCCCCCCGGTGGTGACCAGCCAGACGGGCGCTGCGCGACGCGTGGGTGCCGCGCGACCCCCATCAGTCGCCTCACCTGGGGTCCCGGGTCACGGCCGCCGCCACGGTGCGAGCGCTGCCGCGCATGCTGGCCCGGAGCTCTCCCGAGCCCCGCTGGCTGCCGCCGCCGTGCCGTCCACCGCCTGCCAGCCGGGCGGCTCAAAGCCTGCCGCCCAGGGAGCCCCCACTCCCCCGAGGTGACCCGCCGGGCGTCGATTCCGGCCGTCCCAATCCGGCGCCGGATCCATGCAGCCGTCCATAGGCTGGGTGACTGAGAAGGCGGCGCAGCGCGGTCACCGCCCATGGCATCGAACTCATCTTCCAGGTCAACGTGCTGGTCCCCTACCTGCTCACCGCACTGATGGAGCGGCCCGCCCGGCTCGTCTACCTGCAAAGCCCGCGCCAGCTTCATCGCCGTCGCCGCAGCGGGAGCCTTCTCCGGACTGCTGGCCAACACCGGCCTGACCCCGGCCCAGGTCCGCACCAAGCTCCTCGGCGACCAGCTGCCACGGGGCCCCCAGATCATCTACCGACGCGCCCACGACCGCGGCGAGATCGACCTGCACCGCATCCCCCCCGCCGTGCTCGCCATGCCGGTCGATCTGGTGCGCCACGACCTGCTCATGAACCTCAAACCGGTGAACGCCGCACGCATTCAGTCCATCATCGACGAGCTCTTCCTGCCCCTTGTCCAGAACCACCAAAGCAGGCCGGGCTCAGCAGAAGCCATCTGATCTACTCCCAATGAGGCTGTCAGCCCCCCGCCCCGGCTTTTCAGCCGGGTCCATGGCGTCCAGTGAGGGATCCGTTTCGCGCATCCCGCGTCGACAATGTGCTGGTCCGCAACAACTGGGGTGAGGAGCGGCACCGCGATGACCACCGGCGGCAGCACCCCGCGCGCGGCCGAGCGTCGCGAGGGTAGCTGATATACTCCACTGATTATGAGGACAAATCCCCCCTGCCCACTCGTGTGCTTCATGTGCTTCTCGCGCTGGGGTGAGATGGATTTTGTCCGCTACGTCGCCTGCGCCTGTATGTAGCCGCCCCGCGGCTCCCCTGAGCGTCAGCTCGGCACTTTCACAGACGTAAGGCTCCCCTTCCGGATCCGCACCCGGAGGGATGTTCCCGTAGCCGCGGGATCGCACCCCCCATTCGGTTGAATTGACCCGCCCGGCTGCCTTCACCCCCCGGCCAGGGCGGGTCCCCACCCTCTCATAGACAGGAACCCGCCTACATGAGCAGCGAAACCACCCCAGGTTCCCCCGTCTCCCATCCGGAGGCGCCCGCGGCCAAGCCCGCCCCGGGCTTCGAGACCCTGCAGATCCATGCCGGGGCCCAGCCGGATCCGACGACGGGGGCTCGGGCCGTCCCCATCTACCAGACCTCCAGCTACACCTTCCGGGACACGGCCCACGCCGCGGCCCTCTTCGGCCTCCAGGAGCTGGGGAACATCTACACGCGGATCATGAACCCCACCCAGGCGGTGTTCGAGGAGCGGATCGCCGCTCTCGAGGGGGGCACCGGCGCCCTCGCCGTAGCCAGCGGCCAGGCCGCCGAGACCGTGGCCCTGTTCAACCTCGCGGAGAACGGCGGGCACATCGTCTCGTCGGCGTCGCTGTACGGCGGCACCTACAACCTGTTCCATTACACGCTGCCCAAGCTGGGCATCGAGGTCAGCTTCGTCGAGGATGCCAACAACCTCGACGCGTGGAAGGCGGCGGTCCGACCCAACACCAAGGCCTTCTACGCCGAGACCATCGGCAACCCCAAGGGTGACGTGCTCGACTTCGAGGCGGTCGCCGCGGTGGCTCACTCGTTCCGCATCCCCCTAGTCATCGACAACACGGTGGCCACTCCCTACCTGGTCCAACCATTGCGTTTCGGGGCCGACATCGTGGTGCACTCGGCCACGAAGTTCATCGGTGGCCACGGCACCTCGATCGGGGGCGTCATCGTCGACGGTGGCCACTTCGACTACGAGGGGAGCGGGCGCTTCCCGGGCTTCACCGAGCCGGATCCGAGCTATCACGGCCTGATCTTCGGCCAGCTCCCCGAGGCGCTCTTCCCGGCCCGCTTCGTGCTCAAGGCACGCCTCCAGTACCTGCGCGACACGGGGCCAGCGATCGCGCCGCTGAACTCCTGGCTGTTTATCCAGGGCCTGGAGACCCTGAGCCTGCGCGTGGAGCGGCACGTGCAGAACGCCACCGCCGTGGCCACCTGGCTGGAGGCGCGGGACGACGTCGCCTGGGTCGCCTACCCCGGCCTGGCCTCGAGCCCGTGGCACGCCCTGCAGCAGAAATACCTTCCCCGTGGTGGTGGCGCCATCCTCGCCTTCGGCATCAAGGGTGGGATCGACGCCGGCCGGCGCTTCATCGAGGGCCTGGAGCTCTTCAGCCATCTCGCCAACGTCGGTGATGTGCACAGCCTGGCGATCCATCCCGCCTCCACCACACACTCGCAGCTCAACGAGGCGGAGCAGCTGACGACCGGCGTCACCCCGGACCTGGTGCGGCTCTCCGTCGGCACCGAGTCGATCGGGGACATCCTCGCCGACCTCGAGGCGGCCTTCCGGGCCGCGAGGGGGTGACCCGGTGAGCAACACCCGATGGCAGCCGGGGGACCCACCCGGACGGCGCCAGTTCATCCAGCTCTTCGACGCGGCCCCGCTCCAGCTGGAGTTGGGCCGCCGTCTGGGGCCGGTGACGGTCGCCTACGAGACGTGGGGCACCCCGGCACCTGACCGGTCCAATGCCATCCTGATCGAGCACGCGCTCACCGGGGATAGCCACGCCGCGGGGAAGGTGGCACCGGGCCACCCCACCCCCGGCTGGTGGGACACGTTGATCGGTCCGGGAAAGGCCATCGACACCGACCGCTGGTGGGTGGTCTGCCCCAACGTGTTGGGAGGCTGCCAGGGGACGACGGGCCCGAGCTCACTCGCCCCCGACGGCCCGCCCTGGGGTTCGCGCTTCCCCACCATCACGGTGCGCGATCAGGTCTCCGTGGAGGCAGCCCTCGCCGACGCCCTCGGGGTCCGGCGGTGGGCCGGCGTCCTGGGTGGGTCCATGGGAGGCATGCGCGCCCTGGAGTGGGCGGTGACCTACCCCGACCGGGTCGCACGGCTGATCCTGCTGGCGACGTCGGCCGCGGCGAGCGCCGAGCAGCTGGCTCTGACCGCGGTCCAGGCTCATGCGATCCGTTCCGACCCCGCCTTCCGGGGCGGCGACTACTACGGCACACCCGGGCCGGTTGCCGGTCTCGGGCTGGCCCGGCGCATCGGCCACATCACCTACCGGAGCGAGCCCGAGCTGCACCTGCGCTTCGGGCGGCGGCCGCAGGCCGGCGAGGAGCCACTCGGCACGGGCCGGTACGCCGTCGAGAGCTATCTGGATCATCACGCCGCCAAGCTGGTGCGACGCTTCGACGCCAACTCGTACCTGGTTCTCAGCCGTGCCATGGACCACCACGACGTGGGCCGGGGCCGGGGTGGCGTGGCCGCGGCACTCGCCCGGGTGCGGGCCCGCAGCACCGTGATCGCCGTCGACAGCGACCGCCTCTATCCCCCGCCGCAGCAGGGGGAGCTGGCCACCCTCCTACCGGGATCGCCGACGCTCCAGGTGGTCCACTCCCTCCATGGCCACGACGGCTTCCTGGTCGAGGCGGAGCAGGTCGGCGAGCTGATCGTCGAGGCACTGGAGCAGGTGACCGCCGACCAGCCCCACAGCAGGGCCGAGGGCAGCGCCCGCACCCGGCAGGGCTCGGAGGCAGCGCGCCGCCACGGGCGGCCGCCTCTGCTCCGGACGCGGGTGGCCTCCCTGGCCCCGGAGTGACCGGAAAGCCGTGGACGTCCTCGTCATCGTCGGCGACGGTCAACCGCCGGGACGGCTGCTGAGCCGGGCCCGGCACGTCCACCGGCATCGCGCGGAGGTGCCGACGTCATCCCTCGTCGCGGTCCTCCGGCCGAGGATCCCACGCGGGATCTCGGTCACCGGTGTCCTCGACGAGGCGCTGCCGGTCGCCCTAGCACTGCGTCAGGCCGGGCTCCCGACCACCCTCCTCACCGACGAGCCACTGCCCGTCGCGGCGGGGCGGTCGCTCTCCGGCGTGGAGGTACGACCTCTCACCGACCCTGGCCCGCCGATGGCGGCCGCGGATTCCCTCATCGACCTGATCGGCAACACCCCGCTGCTGCGCCTCGATCGCACCGCTCAGGACCTGGAGTGCACCCTGCTCGGCAAGCTCGAGCTCTTCAATCCGGGAGGCTCCTCCAAGGACCGGATCGCCCTCGCCATGATCCAGGCGGCGGAACGCGACGGACGGCTGCAGCCGGGCGGGACGATCGTCGAGCCGACCAGCGGCAACACCGGGGTGGGGCTCGCCATCGTGGCGGCGCGACGCGGCTACCGCTGCGTCTTCGTCTGCCCCGACAAGGTGGCCTCCGACAAGATCGCCCTGCTCCGCGCCTACGGGGCGGAGGTCATCGTCTGCCCCACCAGCGTGGCCCCCGATCACCCGGACTCGTACTACTCCGTCTCCGACCGGTTGGCCCGGGAGATCTCCGCGGCCTGGAAGCCCGACCAGTACCACAACCCGGACAACCCCGCCGCCCAGGAGCAGACCGGCGCGGAGATCTGGGAGCAGACGCGCGGCCGGATCACCCACTTCGTCGCCGGCGTCGGCACCGGAGGGACGATCACCGGCGTCGGCCGCCACCTCAAGGCGCGCAATCCATCGGTGCAGGTCATCGGAGCCGACCCCGAGGGCTCGGTGTACTCCGGAGGCTCGGGGCGCCCCTACCTGGTCGAGGGCATCGGCGAGGACTTCTGGCCCACCACCTACGACGCCTCGGTGGTCGACCGGGTGATCGCCATCTCCGACGCCGAGAGCTTCGCCACCGCCCGCCGGGTCAGCCGAGAGGAGGGTCTGCTGATCGGAGGATCGAGCGGAACGGCGGTCGCCGCGGCACTCCAGGTCGCCCGGGACCTCCCGCCCGAGGCGGTGGTGGTCGTGCACATCCCGGACTCGGGCCGCGGCTACCTCTCCAAGCTGTACAACGACGGCTGGATGGCCGACCACGGATTCCTCAAGGCGGCCGGGATCACGGTCGGCGACCTCCTGGCGCTGCGCGACCCCTCCCTGCCGCCGCTCGTGCACATTCATCCCGATGAGACGGTCCGGCAGGCCATCGACGCCATGCGGGAGTACGGTGTGAGCCAGGTGCCCGTCATCAAACACGAGCTTCCCGTGGTCCTGGCGGAGGTGGTCGGCGCGATCACCGAGCGCCAGGCCATGGACCGCGCCTTCGCCGACGCCTCCATCCTGGACCGGCCGGTCAGCGAGGTGATGGGCGACCCTCTGCCCACGGTCGGCGCCGGAGAGCCGCTGGACGTCGCGGTCAGCCGGCTGCGCCAGGGGTCGGCGATGCTGGTGCTCGACCGCGGCCATCCCATCGGGGTGGTGACCCGCGTCGACGTGCTCACGGCGCTGGCCGCGCCCCCTCGCTGACGCCGGCATGAGCGACGAGCCGGACCTGGGCCAGCTCGGCTTCGAGACCCGCGCCATCCACGGGGGTGGAGGGCCCGATCCGCAGACGGGCGCGGTGACCACGCCCATCCACCTCTCCTCGACCTTCAAGCAGGACGCGGTCGGTGTGCACCGGGGCTTCGAGTACGGGCGCACCGGCAACCCCACCCGGGCCAGCCTGGAGGCAAACGTCGCCGCGCTCGAGGACGCCGCCCACGGCTTCGCCTTTGCCAGCGGGACGGCGGCCGAGGACGCCGTGATGCGCCTGCTCGGACCGGGTGACCACCTCATCCTCCCCACCGACGCGTACGGCGGCACCCACCGTCTGGCCACACAGGTCCACCAGCCCGCCGGGCTCGAGGTGGAGACGTCCGACCTCGGCAGCGTTGCCGACCTGCAGGGATCGCTGACGCCGGCCACGCGGATGGTCTGGGTCGAGACACCGACCAACCCCCTGCTCCGCGTCATCGACATCGACGCCATCGCTCGGGCGACGCATCGGGCCGGCGCCCTCCTCGTCGTCGACAACACCTTCGCCTCGCCGTGGCTGCAGCAGCCGCTCCGGCTGGGCGCGGACATCGTCGTGCATTCGACGACCAAGTACCTGGCCGGGCACTCGGACGTGGTGGGCGGCTTCGCAGCGACCAACGACAGCGGCATCGCCGCCCGGCTGGCCTTTCTGCAGAACGCCGTCGGAGCCGTGCCCGGGCCGCTCGATTGCTACCTGGTCCAACGCGGTCTCAAGACGCTGGCACTCCGGATGGAGCGCCACTGCGCGAACGCCCTGGCTGTCGTGGACCTGCTGCGCGCCCACCGAGCGGTGCGCACCGTGCTGCACCCCTCGCTGCCCGGACACCCCGGTCACGAGGCCGCCCAGCGTCAGATGGGGGGGTACGGAGGGATCGTGAGCTTCACCCTGAGAGGCGGGGAGGCCGCCGCCCTAGAGGTGTGCCGGCGGACGCGACTCTTCACCCTCGCCGAAAGTCTCGGCGCCGTCGAGAGCCTGATCGAGCACCCAGCACGGATGACCCACGCGAGCGTGGCCGGATCGACCAATGAGGTCCCGGCCGACCTGGTCCGACTGAGCGTCGGGCTGGAGACGCTCGACGACCTCCTCGCGGACCTGACCCAGGCCCTCGACGGGCTGGCCTGAGACCCGGCCTGGCCGAGGCACACAGCCCCCGTCAGGGCCCTGCCTTCTCCAGCGCCTGGTCCAGGTCCCAGAGCAGGTCGTCGAGGTCCTCGGTGCCGATCGAAAGCCGGATCTGCTCCGGTTTCACCCCTGCCAGGAGGAGCTCGGGCTCGGTCAGCTGGGCGTGAGTGACGGTGGCCGGATGCACCACCAGCGACTTGGAGTCACCCACGTTGGCCAGGAAGGAGAAGATGGTGAGCGCCTCGATGAACTGCCGCGCCCGCTCCAGTCCGCCCCTGATGCCGAAGGTGAGGATGGCGCCCGACCCTTTGGGCAGATACCTCTGCGCCAGTGCGTGGTGCGGGCTGCTCTCCAGGCCGGGGTAGCTGACCCAGGCCACACCCGGGTGCGCCTCCAGGTGCTCGGCGATCCGCTGCGCGCTGGAGACCTGGCGCTGCATCCGCAGGGAGAGCGTCTCCAGTCCCTGGATGAAGAGGAAAGCGTTGAAGGGGCTCATCGCCGCCCCCAGGTCACGGAGGTAGTGGAGCCTCACCTTGACGATGTAGGCGATGTTCCCCGTCTCTGGCACGTTCCCCCACCTCTCCCAGTGGACCAAGTTGCCGTAGGAGGGGTCGGGGGTGGTGAAGTCGGGGAACTTGCCGTTGGCCCAGTTGAAGTTGCCACCGTCTACGATCAGGCCCCCGATGCTGGTTCCGTGGCCCCCGATGAACTTGGTCGCAGAGTGGACGACCACGTTGGCACCGTGCTCGAAGGGGCGGAAGAGGTAGGGGGTGGCGAAGGTGTTGTCCACGATCAGCGGCAGCCCGGAGTCGGCCGCCACCTCCGCGAGGGCATCGAAGTCGAGGAGGTTGATGTCCGGGTTGCCGATCGTCTCCACGAAGATGGCCCGGGTGCGGTCATTGATGGCCCGGCGGAACGCGTCGAGGTCGGAGCCGTCGACCAGGTGGGTCTTCACGCCGTGTTTCGGCAATGTGTTCTGGAACAGGTTGAAGGTGCCCCCGTACAGCGTGCGCGCGGCGACGACCTCGTCGCCGGCATGGGTGATGTTGAGGATCGAGTAGGCGGTCGCCGCGGAGCCCGAGGCCACCGCGAGAGCTCCGCTGCCCCCCTCCAACGCGGCAATCCGGTTCTCCAAGACCTCACAGGTCGGGTTGGTGATCCGCGTGTAGTCGAAGCCCATCTCCTCGACGGCGCTGATCGCCCTGGCCTGCTCGAAATTCTCGAAGACGAACGAGGTGGTCTGGTAGATCGGCACCGCTCGGGCCCGGACTGCCTTGTCCGGCGTGTGACCGGCGTGCAGCTGGAGAGTGTCGAAGCCCAGCGCCCTCTCGGTCACGAAAGCGCAGCGACCTGCTCGGGGCTCAGCTCGTAGCCGTCGAGCTCTCCGTCCAGCTCGACCTGGAGCGCCGAGTTGAAGATGTTGTTGACCACCATCAGGGCGCCGAAGGTCACGATCTCCACTAGCTGCCGGTCGGTGAAGTGCCGCCGGAGCCTGCCGAAGAGCTCGTCGCCGATCCGGTTGGGATCGGCGGCCAGCTGCCGTCCCAGCTCCACCACGTCCGCCTCGCGCTCATCCAGGCGGAGCGCCTCCGGGTCCTCGCCGCCGTCGATGATGTCCTTGCGCATGAAGGTCCAGCACAGCTTGCAGGCGTTCTCCCGGGAGATCGCGTGGCAGTAGAGGATGGCCAGACGCTCGCCCAGGTAGGGTTTCACCGCATCCAGCAGCCCGTACCACTCCAGGATGGCGTGGGTGGCGGCCGGAGAATGCAGCGCGGTAGCCTTCATGTTGGAGATCGCGTGGTGCTTGGCCACCTCGTCCCAGGCCGCCCTGATCTCCTCGGGGGCGGTGGCGTAGTCCACCTGCGGTATGCGTCCCATGCTGCTCCTCCTTCGGGTGTGGTTGCTGCTACGCGGATGCTGCCGGCCGGTCGAAGACTGCCCTCGCCGCCCCGCTCACGATCTCTACGATCTGGTCCACCTGGTCCTCGGTGGTGACGAAGGGCGGCGCCAGGCAGATGGCGTTGTCGAGCACGCGGGTGACCAGGCCTCGCTCCCGCAGCGCCGCGCGCAGCCTCCGGGGCACCTGGGCGTCCGCGGGGAACCCCTCCTTGGTCTCTCGATCGGCGACCAGCTCGATGCCGGCCAGGAGCCCGATCCCCCTCACCTCGCCGACGTTGGGGTGCTCGCCGACGCCGGCGGTCAGGCCGGCGCGGAGGCGCCGTCCCAGGATCTCGACGCGGCTCACCAGCTCCTCCTCCTGGATGACCCGGATGTTGGCGAGGGCGACGGCGCAGGCGACCGGGTGCCCCGAGTAGGTGTAGCCATGCCACCAGCGGCGCGCCGACGGCGCGGCGTCGAGGACCGCCTTGATCCGAGCGGAGACACCGACGCCGCCGAGGGGGACGTAGCCGCTGGTCACCCCCTTGGCGAACTGGACGATGTCAGGCTCCACCCCCCAGTGCTCCAGCCCGAACCAGCGCCCAGTGCGTCCGAAGCCGGTGATCACGTCGTCGCTGATGAAGAGCACGTCGTGGCGGTCGCAGATCTCCCGGATCCGTTGGAAGTACCCCTCGGGCGGGACGATCACCCCTCCGCCCCCTCCCTGCACCGGCTCGGCGATGAAGGCGGCCACGGTCTCCGCGCCCTCTTCGTGGATGGCCTGCTCGAGCAGGTTCGCGGCTGCCTCGCCCGGGGGAACGCCGGCCGGCCCCTCGAACCGGTACGGATGGGGAGACGGGATGTGGAGGAAGCCGGGGAGCCGGGGGCCGAACACCGAGGAGAACTCGTCGACCCCGGTGGCGCTGGAGGCGGCGACGGTGGAGCCGTGGTACGAGAGCCTGAGCGCGATCACCTTGGTCTTCTCCGGACGCCCGGTCGCCCGGAAGAAGTAGCGGGCGGTCCTGATCGAGGTGTCGGTGGCGTCACCACCCCCGCTGGTGAAGTAGAAGGCCTCGATGGACGGGTACACCACCTCGCGGAGCCGTTCGGCCAGCTCGATCGCGGGCACCGTGGCGGAGCCCGCGTAACCGGTGGCGAAGGCGAGCGTCGAGAGCTGCGCCGTGGCCGCCTCGACCAGCTCGCGCCGGCCGTGGCCGAGGTTGACGTTCCACATGCCGCTCAGGCCGTCGATGTAGGTCCGCCCCTCGATGTCGGTGATCGTGACCCCCTTGCCGGAGACCCAGATCTGGGGGTTGAGGTGGTCTGCGGGGTGATGCTGCGGATGCAGCAGATGGGCGTGGTCCAGCGCCACCAGCTCTGCCCTGGTGTGCGCGATCGGTCCCAGCACCTGCGACGTCGTCATCTTGGTCGCCTCCTCTCAGGCAGCAATCTCTTCCTCTCCTCTCAGGCCGCGATCTCTTCCTCGAGCGCCTCCAGCGTCGTCTCGTCACCCTGCCGGTGCGGGCCCTTGAACCACTTCCGCGCCGACAGCACCCACCAGCCGCCCGAGAAGAGCAGCACCGCACCGACCGCGATCGGCGCGTAGTTGAAGGTCGCCAGGGTGATCGGGGTCGTCTCCGGCAGGCAGAAGAGCACGGTGATGAAGGCGATCCAGATGACGGCGACCCACCCCACCGGGGCGCTCCACCGGCCCAGGTGCCAGGGCCCGCGCTCGAAGTTCTCGGGATGGATGCGCCGCAGCAGGATGGGCAGGCCGTAGGCGATGTAGAGGCCGATGGTGGCAAGCGAGGTGATGGCGAAGAAGGCGGTCGCGTTCCAGAGGTAGGGGACGCCGAGGAGGAAGGCTCCGACCGCCGCCAGCCAGACCGCGTTGGTGGGCGTCCCGGTCCGGTGGTTGACCCGACTCCACCAGCGGGAGCCGGGCAGGGCTCCATCGCGCGAGAAGGCGAAGATCATCCGCGAGTTGGCGGTCACCGAGCACATCCCGCAGAAGAAGGCGGCCACGAAGGCGACGATGAAGAGCAGCTCGCCGCCGCGGGTGCCGAGGGCATCGATGAAGATCTGCAGCGGCGGGACGCCGGTGGACGAGGTGAGCGCTCCCGTGTAGTCCGTGGTCGCGAAGGTGACTGTGATGAAGAGGATGAGGCCGGCCACCAGCGAGATCACGATCGACGACACGATCCCCCGGGGCCCGGCGTTGGCGGCATCGTGGGTCTCCTCGGTCATGTGCGCCGAGGCGTCATAGCCGGTGAAGTTGTACTGGGCGAAGAGGAGCCCGAGAAAGAAGACGTAGATGCCCGACCGGAACCCGGTGTCGTTCTTGAACGTCAGGAAGACGTACTGGAAGCTGGCGTGGTGGGCCGGCGCGATCCAGAGCACCGCGGTGATCAGGACCACCCCGGCGACGTGCCACCAGGCGCTGACGTCGGCGAGGATGGCGACGATCCTCACCCCGAAGGTGTTGAGCAGGGCGTGGACCAGGAGCGCTGCCCCGTAGATGATCAGCTGGGTTTCGGGGGTGATCTGCACCCCGGCGACGAGGCTCAGGAACGCCAGAAAGAAGGTGGCGAAGCCGAAGTCGATGCCCGCGGTCACCGCGATCTGGCCCAGCACGTTAAACCAGCCGGTGAACCAGCTCCAGACCGGCCCGCGGCGGCCTCCCAGCCGCCCCGACCAGTAGTAGAGGCCGCCGGAGGTGGGATAGGCGGAGCAGATCTCGGCCATGCCCAGGCCGACGACGATCACGAACAGACCCACCAGCAGGTAACCCCAGGTCAGGTCGACGGGGCCGCCGGTGCCCAGCCCGTAGCCGTAGATGGTGAAGGCGGTGAGGACCGAGATGATCGAGAAGGAGACCGCGAAGTTCGAGAACCCCGACATGCGCCGGTGCAGCAGCTGCGCGTAGCCGAGCTGATGCAGCCGGCGGGTGTCACTGCTGTCGATGTCGGTGTTCTCGCGCTCCTCGGGCTCCACAGCGGTCGCTGGGGGAGGTGGGGCTTCGGCGCTGCCCTGGGGGGTCATGGTCGGTCTCCTCGTGATGAATGTCTGCGCAGGCGTCGACTCGCTGGGGGTCGTTCAGAGCTCCATGAGGCGAGTCGGCACACGGCTCTCTGCCGGTCGGCCCGCGGCCACAGGAGCGCACCCACGCGCTCGCTCACGCGTCTATGACGCGCCGGCCAGAGTGCGTCGCGCTACTGCTCAGGCTGCCGCGGGGCGGCTAGATACAGGCGCAGGCGACGAGGCGAACGAAGTCCATCTCGCCCCAGCGGGAGTAGGAGAGGTGGGCGGAAGGACGCTCAGTTCGCATTTGAGCGCGGACTATAGCAGACGAGGGCGGCGCTTTGTCAACTGATTGAGTAGAGTATTTCGGGGCGTCCGATCGGCCCGCGTGGGAGCGGACGTCGCGATGGTCGTGTGCCCTCGGACCCGCGGTTCAAGGGCCGGTCAGCTCTAGCTGACCAACGTCGAGGGATGGGCCGCCGGGCATCCAAATCCGCTGGTACCCGGCGGCGTCCCGGACTCGGTCAAGGGGTTGGTCGCCACCGGCAGCCAGAGGTCGCTCTCGCGCGTGCGGGGCGCCCCGGCGACAAGGATTCCCCATAAATTGGGTACTGGACGCAGCGCACCCCGCCTCCCGACTCCATGAACTCGCCCATGGGCAGGCCCAGCGCGCGGTAGCCCGCCTCCCGAAGCTGGTCGCTCAGCCCCTCCACGGCTTCGGAGGAGACGACCACGTCGCCGACCGGCGTGGCGTTGCGCCCTGGCACCACCAGCCATGCCCGCAACCACCTCCGAATCCTTCATCACCCGCCTCCGACCGCTTCTACTGAAAGATCGAGGCTCTAGTCGGGACTTCTGGGCCAACCTGCGGCATCGAACACTGCCACCGGGTCAAGGTAGTCCCGCCACCATGTCACTTTGTTGTTCTTGATCGCGACGATGGAGACGAAGTGATTGCTGTACGGGCGACCCGTCTGAACGGATTCGCCGTGAACCTGATACTCAAGGACCACGACCGACGCCGCAAGGTCTCGATAGACACGGAGATTGTCAGCGCTGCGCACGGTCATGAAGCTGTCGTAGTCGCTGTACAGGTCGATGATGCTCTGTCGCCCCTCCACCCGTCTGGGATAACCGGGGACGGAGATGACGTACTCGAAGACGACATCATCAGCCAACATGTCGAAGTAATCCTCGCCATCGGCGAAACCCTTGAGCCCTTCTCGAATGATGTGGAAGAAGGGGCCATCGGCTCCGAAATTTGAGCTGCCCTCGGTGTACTTCGTCACTTGCTCTCCTGTTCGGTTCAGATGGGGGCGCTGTGCAAATGATATATCCGTAGTCAGTGCCGCTGTCCGTCGTCGCGAAAACCGTCCTTGGCGAATTCGGTAGAAGCGTCTGTGCGGAGAGCGGCGCTGTACAGCACACGCTAATCTCGATGCTGGGATCTCGTTGGGGTTCCAACGTTTTCGGTGCCTCCGTACGACGACGGACCCCGTCATGGTTTCGCCACGCTTCAGACACCGGATCGTCATTGTATGCCCTCGCTCTGATGGCCGTTCGGCAGTCTTGACTATTTCTCACCAGTGCATCTGGCTCATGCCCGTATCCCACAGAGCGCGCACTCTCATCTGTGGCGAGTTTTCCGACCAGCGCGATTTCTGAAGGAGAGGCCGTGAACTTCATGCAGCGGGTGGCGAAGAGAGGGAGGGTGCCCTCGATCATGGTCGGACTCTTGCTCGTGCTGGGCACCGTCGGTCTCTCCACCACCTCGGCGTCGGCCAACGCCCTGGCGCCCCATTGGTGGCTCCAGTGGGGCAGCTCCACGATGGAGGCGGGCGCTGTCGACCACCTCGATTACATCGCTGAGACCGACCCCGCCGGGGGCTACGCTAATCAGCCGGTCACGGTCGCCGTCACTCTGGCCAGCACGGTCACGGTGACGGCCACGCCCACCGGTACCAACTGGGACTGCGACGCCACGGTCGTTGGCTCGAGCAGCTTCTCTTGCGTCGACGACCTGTCTTCGTCGGTCGCGCCGGGGACGATGCTGCCCCTCATCTGGGTCTGGGTTCAGTTCGCTGATAACTACTCCGGCAACTGGACGTGCACCACCACGCTGAGCGCGTCGGATGCCAGCGCACCCACGGTTCTCGAGTGGACCGAGACGACCGAGCCGTCGGCTCATCCGGTCAGCCTCACGACCTCGGTGGGGCAGGGTGTCACCCAGACCGTCCCCACCCCGGCCGGAACCGGGCCCTTCAGCTACGCGCTCGGCACGGCACTGTCCTCCTCGTGGGGCAGCCTCTCCATCAACAGTTCGACCGGCGCCCTCACCTACTCGCCGGCCGCCGGGGTGAGCGGGGTGACGACGACTGCCGCCTACACGGTCACCGACGCCTCGGGCAACGTCTCCAGCCAGTACTCAGCGTTGGATGCCCTGGGCCAGACGACCAACCCCGGCTCGATCACGCTCACGGTTCAACCGACCATCAGCGCGGCGGCCGGGAGCAGCACCGGGCCGTCGCCGGTCGTGGTGGACCTCCCGACCCCGACCGGTAGCGGTCCCTTCAGCTACGTCATGGCGACCAGCCCGCCGTCCTCCGACGGCAGCACCAGCATCATTCACAACACCGGGCAGGTCACGTTCACGCCGGCGCTCGGCTTCACCGGGACCGCCAGCGGAACCTACACCGTCACCGACGCCACCGGCGCCACCTCAGCGCCGGCGGCGGTCTCCTTCACCGTCTACGAGCCGTCCGGCCCGAGCGGCGGCAACGAGACCGCCACCGCCACGGCGACCCAGGGGCTGGTCATCGCCTTGCCGCAGAACGGGGCGGCTCCACTCACCTATGCGCTCAGCTCCACGCCGCCCGCCAGCCAGGGCACGGCGTCGGTCAACTCGTCCACCGGCAATGTCACCTTCACGGCCGCGAATTACTCGGGATCGGTCAGCCCGTTCGGCTACACGATCACCGATCAGTACGGCCAGATCGCCTCGGGGACGATCAACATCACGGTTCTGCCGCTCATCGAGGCGACGGGTGGGAGCCAGATAGCACCCACTGCGATCACCCTCAACGTGGACAGCATGTCACCCCCCAAGGGGACCGGGCCGTTCCACTGGTATCTGAGCAGCCTGCCGCCCTCGGCGGATGCCGGCGCCAGCATCAACGCGACCACCGGGGTGATCACTGTGACCCCGGCGGTGGGGTTCAGCGGCACTGTGCCCAGCTTCGACTACTACGTGATCGACGCGTCCGGGGACCAGAGTGCGGCAGTGGCGGTGACCGCCGTCTTCTCCAAGCCCAGCGCTCCGGTCGCCAACGGCAAGGAGTACAGCGTCTACGCCGGGAGCAGCGTCAGCGAATACGCGAGCAGCGGCTTCCAGACCGGGGACACGGGGGTCCGGCCGTTCAGCACCGAGGTCACCTCGGGGCCGAGCCATGGCACCCTCAGCTACGCCAGTGACGGGAGCTTCGTCTACACGCCCACCGCGGGCTTCTCCGGGAGTGACTACGTCTACTACCGTGAGTACGACACCTACGGCCAGGTTTCCGGCACCGGCTCGGTGTGGTTCGAGGTGGACCCGGTCGCCTACACCGTCACCGCTTCATCGACCGCGCCAGGGGCGGTGGTCACCGGTATTCCCACCCCGCTCGGGACCGGTCCGTTCACCTGCTCGCTGGTTGGGCAGATGCCCCCCACCTCGCAGGGAACGGTCAGCCTCAATAGCTCCACCTGTACCTTCACCTTCACCCCGGCCGCCGGCTTTGCGGGTTACGTGCAGAGCTTCCAGTATTCGGTGAGTGGGCAGGGCGGGATGGGATCGGAGTCGGTCCCTGTCGATCTCCGGGTGCTCGCCCCGGTCGCCCCGGTCGCGACCATCAAGAGCTTTACGGTGGCGGCGGGCGCTGACGTTACCGTGCCCGCCGCGGACGGCCTCCAGGTGGGGGACAGCGGCACCGGCTCGCTCGCCAGCGCAGTCGTCACCGGCCCGAACCACGGCACCATCAGCGTCAGTTCGAGCGGAGGCTTCACCTACTGGGCGTCGGCCTCCTACTCGGGCCCGGTCAGCTTCACCTATGCGGATACCGACGCGTGGGGGCAGGTCTCCAACAGTGCCACGGTGACCATCACCGTGACCCCGGTCGTCCAGGCCATGACCGCCATCACGGTGGCGGGGCATGTCGTGCATCTCACTCCGTCCACTCCAGCCGGGGCCGGCCCCTTCATCTTCGCCTTGGACAGCCTGCCGCCCAGCAGCGACGGTCAGGCGACCATCAACAGCACGACCGGGGTGGTCACCTTCACCCCGGCGGCGGGGTTCACCGGCACCGTGCCGAGCTTCGCCTACGAGGTCATCGACGGGCACGGTGACACGAGTGCCGCGGCCGCGATCAACATCCATGTCAGCCTACCGGGAGCCCCGGTCAGTAACGACCAGAGCGTCACGACGAGCGCGGGCAGCACGCTCACCGTCCCCGCCAGCACCGGGCTGCTGGCGACGGCCACGGGCACTCCACCACTCACCGCGTCGCTCACCCAAGCCGCCGCGGATGGCACCGCGGTCGTCCATGCGGACGGCAGCTACAGCTACACGCCGAACCCCGGCTTCTCCGGCGCCGACTCCTTCCTCTACGCCGTGAGTGACGGCTACGGGCAGACCTCATCGGCCAGCACGGTCACCATCCAGGTCACCCCGATCGCCAGCGCCGTGAGCGGAACGGGCTCGACGGGCACCACCACGATGACCCTTCCGGCCCCGATACTCACCGGGACGGGACCATTCACCTGCGCTCTGACCAGCACTCCTTCCGTGTCCTCAGGCACGGCGAGCATTGACCCCACCACCTGTGCGGTCAGCTTCACTCCGGCGCCGGGCTTCTCCGGGCCGGTGCCCGCCTTCCACTACACGGTCACCGACGCGACGGGAAACAGCACCGCTGCGCTGGTCACCCTCACCATCCGGCCGACGGCGGCACCGTTCACCGCCACGGCGACCAACCCCGGCGGAACGGCCACCACCCTTCAACTCCCC
>Ga0182013_10002879_pt1 | contig 22050 bp, 21 predicted proteins | sample 612S2MmetaG_FD_120487 | JGI IMG/M metagenome (GOLD analysis project Ga0182013, IMG submission 120487) | Permafrost microbial communities from Stordalen Mire, Sweden - 612S2M metaG | ecosystem: Environmental > Terrestrial > Soil > Wetlands > Permafrost | place: Sweden: Stordalen | collected... | reverse complement strand
TGAACGAACCCATGAAAACCAAAAATCTTGATGAATGTGATGAGATCAAATTCCTTTTTGCCCCTGCCGGTTATCGCTGCAAACTCCCGCTTTCAAAAACATCCCCTTTTGCAGACATCTCTTGTTGGGTTTCCAAATCTGTCATTTCGCCGGTGCAGCAGGCGGTGTCGGCGGTGTCGGCTCGGGCGTGGTGTGGTTGTCAGGTGGGAAGGTGTTCAGGCGGAATTCGTCGCGGATGGGGCCGTTTGCCGGAATGATTGCGGGGTTCATATAATGCACGAGCAGGTCGAAATTGGCCTGCTGCGCGGCGGTGAGCTGGCTGGTTTCGCCCTGGGCATTTTTCTGGCTGATGACGTCGGCGGGGATTTTGGCGATCAGCGCGGTGGTGTCGGCCAGATAAGTGTCGGCCAGACGTGCGGCAACCTTGGGATATTTCTGCGCGGCGGCGACGATGAGGGTGGCGTTGTAGGTGAGGACTGTGATGGGGAAGTGCGGGCGGTGGCTCATAATGAGTATTTAGTTGAAGGTTGCAGGTTGAAAGTTAAGCCCCTCACCCCGTCCCTCTCCCATCCGATGGGAGAGGGTGTCCGACAGGACCGGTGAGGGTTTCTTGCGTTCCGTGCGTTCTTTTGCGGTAATTGGTGCAAATAGCTTTGCGGCAGCTTCTTGTAAATTGAGGCGGGCGCAGTGAAATTCGCGGCAAGCCCTGGTAATTTCGCGGCAGGGGTTGTGCAATTCGCGGCAAGCCTCCGTAATTTCCCGGCAAGGGGTGGTAATTTCGCGGCAGAAGGATTGCAATTGCGGGCAATGCTTCGTAAATCGCGGCAGGGTTTCTGAAATTCCCGGCAAGGGTCGGCAAAACGAAGGCAAAGGGTGTGAAGTTGCGGGCAGCCTTTCGCAGTTCGCGGCAGGCGTCCTGAAAATGGTGGTAGCGGCGGGAACGGGCGGGACTGAGGGAAAAGAATTCCCCGCACTATTGCGCTGTTGCGCTGTTGCGCTGTTGCGCTTCCGTAGAGCCTTCTGATTGTCCCCGGTTTCCACATGGCTTGCGAGCACCACTTTTTAGAAATGAAAGGCGTTTGTCAAATTTTTTCTGGAAATAATTTTGAGGCGTTGAAATTCAGTTCGTCCTCGTCCTCGTCCTCCTGCTCATCCTCACTGATTTGAGGACGAGGATGACGACGAGGACGATTATGATTTTGTCGCTGAAAACAAAAAAGCCCGCTCAATTCGAGCGGGCTTTGTGTTTGAAACAAAATTACTTTTTCTCTTCCGGCTTGGTTTCAGCGGCGGGCGCAGTTTCAGGTTCAACCGGAGCGACAACCGTCACGTCCACCCATTCCAGAATCGCGCGCTGGGCGGCGTCGCCGTTGCGCTGGTTCATCCTGACGATGCGCGTGTAGCCACCTTTGCGTTCCTTGAACGCGGGCGCGATTTCCTTGAACAGGATTTTCGCCGCGTCTTCCTGATGCAAACGCGCCACCGCGAGGCGGCGGTCGTGGATCGTGCCGCTCTTGCCGAGGGTGACCATTTTTTCCGCGACGGAACGCGCGGCCTTGGCCTTGGCCAGGGTCGTCGTCACGCGGCGGTGCTTGATGAGGCTGCAAACGAGGTTCGCCAGCATCGCATTGCGATGTTCGGACGTGCGCCCCAGTTTGGCCGTTCGTTTAAGATGACGCATAAAATTCCTATTCCGCCTTCGGCTCTTCCTTGACCGTGGTGTCAATCAACCCCGGCTCGAAATTCATACCGAGCGAAAGACCCAGCGCGGTGAGCTTGTCCTTGATCTCGTTCAGCGACTTTTTGCCGAAGTTGCGATACTTGAGCATTTCCTGCTCGCTCTTCAGAGCGAGCTGGCCAACGGTGGTGATGTTGGCGTTGTTGAGGCAGTTCGCCGCGCGGACGCTGAGCTCGATCTCGTTGACGCTCATGTTGAGCAGTTTCTTCAACTTCATCTTCTCGTCGTCCTGCTTGTCGGCGGCTTCCTCGAACTCGATCGCGTTCTTGTCGTAAAGCGCAAATACATCGAGATGCTTCTGAAGGACAACCGACGACTGCGTGAGCGCGTCGTCGGGCGTGATGCGACCGTCCGTCCAGACTTCCAAAACCAGCTTGTCGTAATCCGTGCGGTTGCCGACGCGCGCGGCCTCGACCGAGTAACGCACGCGCGTGACCGGCGAGAACAGCGAGTCAATCGCCACGATGCCAATGGCCTGGCCGGGCTTTTTGTTTTCATCGCTCGGACAGAAGCCGCGACCGATCTTCACGGTCAGCTCCATCTCAAATTTTTTTTTCTTGTCGAGCGTGCAGATGTGCTGCGCGGGATTCACCAGCTCGACATTCTGGTTCACCTGAATGTCGGCGGCGGTCACGGCTCCTTCCTTGTTGACAGAAAGCAGGAGAACCTGCTCGTCGCGGGTGTGCGCCTTGAACTTGACCTTCTTCAAATTAAGAACGATGTCAGTCACATCCTCGACGACGCCGTCAATCGTGGCGAACTCGTGCATTGCGCCGTCCACCTTCAATGAGGTGATGGCCGCGCCTTCGAGCGATGAAAGCAGCACGCGCCGAAGCGAGTTGCCGATGGTGTGGCCGTATCCGGTTTCAAACGGGTCGGCGATGAATTTTGCGTAGGTGTCCGTGGCGGTGGATTCTTCCTTCTGCAACCGCTTTGGCATTTCGAAACGTCCGAGTCTAACTGGCATATTTTCCTTTCAACAATTTTAATCTGACTTCTTCAGCTTATTTATTCCCGTGCCGGAGAAATCCGTGTAATTGTTTTTCTGTTTATGGTTTATCGGGAATAAAATTCTACGACGGCCTGTTCGTTGGCGATCGGCTGGATTTCTTCGCGCGTCGGAATCCGCTGAACGGTGCCTTTGAATTCCTCTTTGTTGAACGACAACCAATCCGGCACTGCGCGGCTGACTGCGGCTTCCAAATTCTTCGTAGCGAGCTGGCGCGACACGTTGTGGTTCTTGACCTGAATCACGCTGTTCACCTTCAAGGCAAACGACGGGATTCCGACCTTGCGGCCATTGACGGTGATGTGACCATGACAAACCATCTGGCGCGCAGCGGCGCGGGTGTTCGCAAGACCGAGGTGATAAACGACATTATCGAGGCGCGTCTCCAAAATCTGCAGCATCTGTTCGCCGGTGACACCGCGACGGCGCAAAGCCTTTTCATAGACACCGCGAAACTGCTTTTCCATCAGGCCGTAATAATAACGGAACTTCTGCTTTTCGATCAGGCCGAGGCCGTAATCGGTGTGCTTGCGGCGCGACTTCGGGCCGTGAACGCCGGGACCGTAGTTGCGGCGTTCAAGATATTTCGACGGGCCGAAAATCGGAAGACCGAACCGGCGGCTGATGCGAACGCGAGGACCTGTATAACGAGCCATAATTAATTATTTGAAAATTGAGATTGAATTAGACGCGGCGCTTTTTGCGCGGGCGGCAGCCGTTGTGCGGAATCGGTGTCACGTCTTTGATTGAGCTGATTTCCAAGCCAATGGCTTGAAGCGCGCGGATCGCGGATTCACGGCCGGAGCCAGGACCTTTGACACGAATCTCAACTTCCTTCATGCCGTGGGCCATCGCCTGACGCGCAGCGTCCTGAGCAACCTGCTGCGCGGCGTAAGCGGTGCTCTTGCGCGACCCTTTGAAACCCACGCGACCTGCGCTCGACCAGCCGATGAGATTTCCCTGCATGTCGGTGATGGTGACCTGCGTGTTGTTGAAGGTGGCAAGAATGTTTGCAACACCAACTGCAACATTTTTCGCGTGCTTGGCCTTGACAATCTTTTTCGCATTCGCGTCCTCGCCCAAAAGTTCAGCAGCGGTCGGCGCGACAATGGCTGGCGTTTCCGCGACCGTTGCGTTATCAACAGACGGGGCGGCGGCTTTTTTAGCCGGCTTTTCTTCGGCTGTTTTTCCAGCAGCTTCCGGCTTCTGCTCTTTTTTCGGAGCGGATTTCTTTTTTGGTTCTTCGGCCATAAATAATAAATCGGAATTCTAAATATGAATCAGGTGATGCCAGCTTTGGCGTTAGGATTGCGCTGGACGCCGACCGTCTTGCGCGGACCTTTGCGCGTGCGGGCGTTCGTCTGGGTGCGCTGGCCGCGCACGGGCAGGCTGCGCTGGTGGCGCACGCCGCGGTAGCAGCGGATGCCCTGCAAGCGCTTGAGGTTCATGCCGAGTTCGCGGCGTAAATCGCCTTCGATGACATATTTGCCTTCCTGAATCGCGTGAACAATCTGCGAGAGCTGCGCCTCGGTCAAATCCTTCGCGCGGGTTGCGCGGTCAATATTCGCGCGTTCGAGAATCTCGATCGCGTTGACCGGGCCGATGCCGTAGATGTAGCGCAGCGCAATGTCTATGCGCTTGTTCGGCGGAACTTCAACACCAATGATGCGTGCCATAAATTTTTAACCTTGCCGTTGCTTGTGACGTTTGTTCGAGCAAATGACGCGAATGACGCCCTTGCGCTTCACGATCTTGCAATGCTCACACAGTTTTTTTACCGATGCTCTGACTTTCATGTTCTAAATTATTTTGTTTCAACCAAAATCCGCCCCACGCTCAGGTCGTAGGGCGTCAACTGCAATTTTACTTTGTCGCCGGATTTTAGCCCGGCAAAATTCTTTTTTGCTTTTCCAGCGACGAACGCCGTCAAACGGTGTCCATTTTTCAATTCCGCGCGCCAGGTGCCGTTCGGCAAACTCTCGATCACGCGACCTTCAACTTTGAAAGCTTCGTCTCCGGCCATGTCAAAATCTCCGGTTCTCCGTCCGTTATAAGGACGGTGTGCTCAAAATGAGCAGATAATGAACCATCTTGTGTGACCACTGTCCAGCCATCTTTCAAGATTTTTACTTCAGGCCGCCCGGCGTTGACCATCGGCTCTATCGCAATCGTCATGCCCGCGCGTAGCTTGTCGTCCATCTTCCGGTCTACAAAATTCGGCACCTGCGGCTCTTCGTGCATCGTGCGCCCGACGCCGTGGCCGACAAATTCGCGCACAACGCTGAACCCGTTGCCTTCGACGTAATCCTGAACCGCACGCGAAATATCCGTCACGCGATTTCCGGGCAACGCCGCTGCGATTCCCAAATACAGCGACTGTTCCGTCACGTCCAACAATCGCTGCGCCAAAACTCCGCAACCGCCCACCGCAACCGTCCGGGCGTTGTCGCCGATAAAACCGTTGTAACTGACGCCGACATCCACGCTCACTATGTCTCCAAAACGCAGTTCACGTTCAGTTGACAGTCCGTGAACAACTTCTTCGTTCACCGAAAGACATGTATGGCACGGATATTTCCGATAGCCTAAAAAAGCGCTCTTCGCCCCATGCGCCTTTATTTGAGCCGCTGCAAACTCGTCCACCTGTTTCGTCGTCAAGCCCGGTTTGATGAACGCGGCTATCTCTTCCAAAACTTTTCCGGCGACCACACATGCCGGACGCATCAACTTTAAATCGTCCTCGGACTTTAATTTTATTCCGGCCACAAAATCAGAACCGCCCGCGCAGCTTGCCTTTTTTCAGGAAGCCGTCGTAGTGGCGCATCATCAGATGCGATTCAACCTGGCGCATCGTGTCCAGCAAAACACCCACCGTGATCAAAATGCTCGTGCCGCCGAAGAAACTCGCCACGGCGTAGGAAATCCCCATTTTTCTCGAAAGAATTATCGGAATGACGGCAATGACGGTCAGGAAAATCGCACCGGCAAGCGTGATTCGACTCATCGCCTTGTGCAGATAATCACTCGTACCCGTTCCCGGACGCACGCCGGGAATGTAACCGCCGTTTTTCTTCAAGTCGTCGGCGATCTGGATTTCGTTAAATTGCGTCGCCACCCAGAAATAGGAGAAAAACAAGATCATCAGCGAATAAAGCGACAGATACCATATCGAGGCTGTCGTCGTATCAAGCGCCATCGCAAGCGAACGGAACGTCTCCGACCAGAACGGTGAATTTGAAAAGAAAATGCTCGCGTTCTTGAAAATCATCGGCGGGAACATCAGGATGGACTGCGCGAATATGATCGGCATGACGCCCGCGTAATTCACTTTCAGAGGCATGAACGACGTTCCGCCCTGATACATTTTGCGACCAACGGCGCGTTGTGCATATTGAACTGGAATTTTCCGCTGCGCCTGGGTGATTGCGATGACGCTCGCGATGACGCCCGCCAGAAGGAACAACATTACCAGCCCCGATCCGATCAAATGATGCTGCGGCTCGGTTCCGCCAAACATATCTTTAAGCCCCACCCACGCCGACGGCAACCGCGACAAGATTCCTATGGTGATGACCAGTGAAACGCCGTTGCCAATGCCGCGTTCGGTGATCTGTTCGCCCAGCCACATAAGAAGCATCGTGCCAGTTGTGAGAATCAAAGTCGTTTGAATGCGATACCACCAAATGTGATCCATCAGCGATGGAACAATCAACTGGCCGACAAAATCACTGCCAAAAACCTTTGCCGGATTTTCCCAGGTGATGGCCGTTGCGAAACCCCAGCCGAAACACAGAACGACAGTCAGGTAGCGTCCGTATTGGACAATTTTTGCGCGGCCACCCTCTTCGCGCGCAAGCTTGCTTAATTTCGGCCAGACCGCAGTCAGCAATTGGATGATGATCGTCGCGCTGATATACGGCATGATGCCGATGCCGCCGATGGCGCAATTGCCTGTCGCACCGCCGTTGAACATGTTCACCATTCCCATCGCGCCACCTTGAGCATGGGCATTAATGTAACTGCTCAATGCGGAGCCATCCAATCCTGGAACACGGATGAATGCAATGACACGCACGATCGCCAGAACGCCAATCGTGAACAAAATTCGCGACTTCAACTCCGGGACTTTGAAGCAGTTGGCGAATGTGTCGGCGATGTTGCGGAACATAGGTCAGTTCCGCTTCAAGCCTTGGCGGGCGCGGCGGATTTGCGGCTGACGATCTCAACCGTGCCGCCCTTGGCTTCTATCTTCGCCTTCGCGGATGCACTGAACGCGCTCGCGCTTACGGAAAGTTTTTTGGTCAATTCGCCGTTGCCGAGAATCTTGACACCATCGCCGCGGCCCTTGGCAAGACCGACCAGCGCCAGCGCCGTTTCGTCAACTTTTGCGCCGTCGTCAAATTTATTCAAGTCGCCCACGTTCACGCCGAGATATCTGGTCGTGAAACGCGCGTTGTTGAAACCGCGCTTGGGAATGCGGCGTATGAGCGGCATCTGGCCGCCTTCAAAGCCGATGCGGATCGAACTGCCGGAACGTGCGGTCTGGCCCTTGCCACCGCGACCGGAAGTTTTACCGTGGCCGCTTGATTCACCCTGGCCGAGCCGCTTCGTGCGGTGCTTCGCGCCGGGACGGGGTTTGAGATTGTGCAGTCGCATAAAATTTAGGCTGTGGCCGGAATCGCCGAGGGCGGTTCGGGCGTTTTCACTTTCCTGATTTCCAAACCGCGGCCTTTGTAGATGTCCTCGCGCAGGCGCAGGCTCAGCAACCCTTTGAGAGTCGCCTTCACGACATTCGCCGCGTTGCTCGAACCGAGCGATTTGCTCAAAACATCTTTTATCCCGGCGGACTCCAAAACGGCACGTACGGTTTTACCCGCGATGATGCCAGTTCCCGGCGAGGCCGGACGCAGCAAAATTTTCGCGCCGCCGTAGCGGCAATAAACTTCGTGCGGAATCGTCACATCCTTCAAGGAAACAGAAACCATCTGGTTGCGCGCAAGTTCGCCGCCGCGCTTGATGGCGTCCGCAACTTCGCTCGCCTTGCCCAGCGCATAGCCGACCTTGCCGCGCTTGTCGCCCACGACGACGAGCGCGCTGAAATTGAAACGGCGTCCGCCTTTGACGACTTTTGAGGAGCGGTTGATAAACACCACTTTCTCCATCAATTCTTCCGACGCACCGCCGCCAAATGAATTGTCAGGAGCATCCGAACGGCGACGACCGCCGCCGCCGCGTCCGCCCTGGCCGCCTTGACCGCGAGGGCCACGCGGTCCGCGTTGTCCTTCACCACCAGTTTGATTGAGTTCTGCCACAGTTTTTTTAGGTTAAAATTTTAATCCAGCTTCGCGCGCCGCGTCCGCGAGCGCCTTGACCTTGCCGTGATAACGCTTGCCGCCGCGGTCAAACACGACTTCCTTGATGCCCTTGTCCAAGGCGTTTTTCGCCGCAAGCTCGCCGATGGTCTTGGCGCCCTTGACATTCGCCGACAAATCTTTTGCCGCAGTCTTGCTCACCGTCGAGGCCGCCGCGATCGTCACACCAGCCGTGTCATCAATGAACTGGACGTGGATGTTTTCGCTCGTGAAGCAAACGGCCATGCGAGGACGGTTCTTCGTGCCGGTAATTTTCTTCCGGATGCGCCAGCGCCGCAACTGCTGCAATTTATGTTTCTTTTCGGTTCTCATTTCAGTGAGTCCACGGATTGTGCCGGGGACAAAAATTGTTATTGGACCGTCTTGCCTTCCTTGCGCTCGACGTGTTCGCCGACATAACGCACGCCCTTGCCCTTGTAAGGTTCAGGCGGATAAAACGCGCGGATTTCCGACGCGACCTTGCCGACAATCATCTTGTCCGGGCCTTCGATGGTCAGCTTCGTGTTTTCCTCGACGGTCACTTTGATCTGGTCGGGAATGTCATAATTGACCGGATGCGAATAGCCTAGCGAAAGATTCACGACCTTGCCGGTGACGGCAGCCTTGAATCCGACACCCTGAATTTCCAGCTTCTTCACGAAACCCTCGGCGACGCCCTTGACCATGTTATTAATCAGCGCGCGGCTCAAGCCGTGCAACGCCTTTGCCTGCGCGTCTTCGCCGTCGCGGCTGACGACAATGTTGCCGCCCTCGACCTTGAGGCTGGTGCGTTTCGGCAGTTCCCAGCCGAGCTTGCCTTTGGGGCCTTCGACGGAAACTTTCTGGCCTTTGACCTCCACTTTGACCTTCGGAGGAATGGCAATCGGTTGTTTTCCAATACGGGACATAAAATTTTACCAGATGTAGCAGAGCAGCTCGCCGCCCAGATTTTTCTTTTTCGCCTGCGTGCCGGTCATCACGCCTTCGGACGTGGACACAATCGAAATGCCCAGTCCGCCGAGCACGCGGGGAATTTCGGTCGAACCGACATATTTGCGCAAACCAGGCTTGCTCACGCGTTTCAGCCCTTCAATGACATTTTTCTTGCCCTGATATTTTAGCTGAATCTTGATCTTCTTGATCGTCTTGCCGTCAACGGACACTTCCGCGACGTAGCCTTCTTTTTTCAAGATGTTCGCAAGGCTCTCTTTCATCCGCGAGTGCGGCAGTTCAATCGCCGGCAGCAGCGCGCGGCTCGCGTTGCGGATTCGGGTCAACATGTCAGAAATCGGATCGCTCATATTTTATTCATTCTCGTCCTCGTCCTCGTCCTCGATTTATGAGGAAGACGATGAGGATGATTCATTGTCACCAACTGGCCTTCGTGACGCCTGGAATCAAACCGTTCAACGCCGCCTCGCGGAACGTCAAACGCGAACAGCCGAACTTGCGCAGATAACCGCGGCGGCGTCCGCTGAACGAGCAGCGGTTCACGATGCGCGTCGGGCTGGCGTCGCGCGGCAGCTTCGCGAGACCGGCGTAATCGCGTTTAGCCTTCATTTCAGCGCGGATCGCGGCGAATTTCTTCACCGTTTCCGTCTTGCGCTTGTTGCGCTCTTTCCATGCTTTCTTGGCCATATTTTTTAATCGTTCTCGTCCTCGTCCTTCATCCTCGGCCTCGATTTATGAAAATGAGGAAGACGATTAGGATGATAAATTTCACTTTTCCGCAAACGGAAAACCCATCAGCTTCAGCAGGTCCAGCGCCTCTTCATTCGTCGGCGCGGTCGTCACTATCGTGATGTCCATGCCCTGCTGGCGCTTGATCTTGTCCAGTTCAATCTCGGGGAAAATCGTCTGGTCGCCGATGCCGAAGGTGTAATTGCCGCGGCCGTCGAATTTGCGCGGAGACAACCCGCGGAAATCGCGGATGCGCGGCAGCGCCGTCGCCACCAGCCGGTCGAAAAACTCATACATCGCGTCCTTGCGCAACGTCACGCGGCAGCCGATCGGCATTCCCTCACGCAGCTTGAATTGGGCGATGCTGTGGCGCGACTTGCTGATGGCCGGCTTGCGGCCCGTGATCAGGGACAAATCCTTCGCCGCATCCTCCACCGCGCCCTTTTCCAGCGACGCGCTCACGCCCATGTTCACCACGATCTTCACCATCTTCGGGATCTGGTGGATGTTCGTGTATTTGCGCTTTTCTTTCAGCGCCGGGGCGACCTCGCCTGCGTATTTTTCGTAAAGTCTGGCTTTCATTTTTTCGCGTCACGGATTTTGCCGTGAACAAGTTAAATCCGTTTTGTTCAAGAGAAACGGAGCGCGGAATATATCAACTTGAAATAATTGTGCAATATCTTTTTGAAACAATTTTGAGACCCCCTAAACGGAGCCGGAACAGGCCGTTGAAAATGCAGCGGCCTGTTGACTGTCAAAATGCACAAAAACGCTCAATTGCTTGGCTCTAAATTTCGTGAACCTGTGGATTCCATTGTCATTGCAACAGGACTGAACGATAAAACTGGTTCGCATTCTGCATTCCCGGACTTGTAAACGTGATGACTCCGCCCACCGGGAAATTCGTGCTGATGCTCGTCCAGTTCACGAGGTCTGACGAGACTTGAATTGCATAAGGATGACCGTCGTAACCGGTGAACTGCACCACCGGCTGGCTGTTCATCAATGCTATTGAGCCGATGGAATCCGTCCGCAGCAATGACAACAACTGGCTTGGAATGATTTCGCAGGCCGCATCGGTGAGATTGTTCGTGTTCGCGCCGTTCAGGAACGGGGATTGTTCCGCCAGTTGCGGCGTTGCCAGAATATCGCCAACGTCGGCGAACATCTGGCCCGGCTCGGCAGCCCGCTCGGATTCCAAGGCGGCGGCAATCAGCACCGCTTGAGGCGAATTTGAAGAGATCAAGATGGGGTCAATTTCGGCATCGCCATTGGTCAAGGCGGTCAGGCCGTTGAGCAGGCCCTGCCAGTCGTTTTGATTGGGATCGTTGACACGGAAGAGCGACGTGAAATTATTTGTATTGAACATGGATGCGAGCAGGCTCGCCAGATGCCAGTCCTGCACCGGTAAGGAATTGACGGCGTCAAAATACTGGTTGGCACTTATATTAAAATCCCCCGTCCACATCGCCCAGGTGTTGAGTCCGCTGGCCGATGACAAAATGTTCGATGACTTGAGATAAATCGTCTGCCACGGCGTGCCGCGATGCACCTGACCAAGCCAGTCTGAATTCAACGATTGACCGGCGGGGAAATTCCAGTCATCCGGCGAATACACCAGCGGATCGCGCTCGGACAAATTGTAAGCATTGGGGTCATTTTGGAACCCATATTCAAACGACAACTGCGGATAGCCACCCCACGGGTCATAACGGTCGTTCAACGAACCCAGATTAAGGCCTGTCAATGGCGTGATGGTTTGAGCCGAGGCGGAAGAAACACTCACCCCTTGTTGTGGGAATGTTGTATTGTTTGGCGACGGTGCATCAATGTCGCTGGCCAGATAATGCACCAGCGGATCGTTGGCCTGCCAGGTGACATATTGAACGATGTAACGGGTGGGCGCATAAGGCGCTACTTCGCTCAATTGCAGGTTCGTTACCGTGCCGGAATGATTGCCTGGCAGGAAAAACGCCCGGAAAAAAGCCTGCTGCTGGGCTATGGTTCCAATAGGAATCGCTTCGGGATCGGCTTGCCACAAACCATCTTCCAGTGGCGGCGAGCCGTTTTTAGAAATCGCGATTTGATTAAATATGCCATAAGTTGGTCCAGTCGGTGGCGAATAGCCCGGCGGATAATTGGTATCCCACACGCCTACAGGATTGACGGGGTCATTATCCGCCAGATATTGATTCACATTGTAGGCGCTCTCCGGCCCGGCGAAATGGACATAATCAATGACGTGATAAACGCCGTTGGTTAAATCCAGCATGAACACCTGCAACCGGTTCGTCATCAGCACGCCAAACTGCGGAAAGTGAAAACCATTCGGCGAATTTGATTCAAACAACAACACGCTCGGATTATTATTAATGTAGAAATAATTCGTGGGAATCAAACATGGCGGGGTCAAGCCGGAAGGCACAGTCGCCGGGGTCGCATAAGGCGAACGATAAACCGAATTCGTCAGCGTGGGACCAGTGAAAATAGCGATAACGAAGGAAGACGGATTCGGACTGCCGCCATACCACGGAGTTGCACCGGTGCCCGGCCAAGAGTTGATTGTATAAAGCGCATTGGTTAAAAAAGAAATGGGCTGGGCAATGCCCGGATGAGAATCAAACCCCGGATCGTCATTGGTTATCGTCAGGAAGACGTTTTCATTCACTCCAATCAAAATCGTTCCGGGATAACTGGCCGCATACGAATTCCACAGCTCGACTCCGAGAGAGCCGGTCAAACTCATCAAATACATCTGGTTTGTGCTGGTGATTGTGGGAGCTATAACTGGAGAAGAGTTGGTAATCCGAGTCAGTTGCAGCCGACGCATGATGGCCAGATTATTCTCCAGCGCAAATTCATTGAAGTTCGGAAATCCTTTTTTCACGCCAATAATCCATGGCACGCCGTAGATGTTGTCCGGCACATTGGTGATGGCAGCCGGCAAAGCCGCAATGGTCGCGACATCAAACGGCTGCGAAAGCTGGATGTCGGATGGCCCGGAAACGGTGTTTGGGCCGGAGGCGCTGTTCAGGTTGGTGTAGCCCGTGATATAAACGTCGCCCGCGCCGTCCGTGCCGAACAACGGACGGAAGACGGTGGGATAAAAATTCGTCGTCGTGGCGTCGCAGATGTTCGCCGTGACCTGCAATAATCGCTGGACGGCGGGGGTATAGACGAACTGGCCGCCCACATAAACCGGGATGTTGCCGACGCCAAAGGGCTGGGTCGTGGAGGCGCCGAAGTTGTTGGTGTAGGCGGCAAAATCCTGGTTGAGCCAGTTCGCGGTGGATTCGCGCAGCAACCGGTCGGCGACGGTGTTGAAAAAACTCACGGGACATTCCGTGTCGAAAATGGGGGCGGCGGGCAAGGCTGGCAGCATTAACACCGAAACCAAAGCTGCCGGCAAAATGAATTTAAGGACTGTTCTCATGCAAATGCCTCATTTCAGTTAGCTGGCTCTAAATTCCGTGAGCCGGTGGGATTGATTGATGAGCTAACGGTGAAAACTCCATTTCTTGGCAAAAGGTAAAAATCAATCCGGCCATATTTACCGTCTGGCAATTGGACGTAATATTTGCTGCGGACTTCACCAAGCCAATCTTGATTTGTAGCTGGCATATCAATAACGATTGAAGGCTGGTATCCGCTTTCCGGTGCTTGAAAAGCAAATTCCTCATCCGTGGGAACAAGGCCGCCGCTGGGCATAGAAAGTTGTAATTTCCAATCAAACGGTTGCTTTTTCATATCGGAAATATCTCGCCACAATTCCAGTTTAAGTTGGCCGCTTCCGGCGGGAACTTGAGTGCCATTAAGCAAGTTCAGTTCTACCGGCGTTCCGTCATGGTGAAGCTGGGCGATTTTCATTCCAGAAGGGAAACTTCCTCCTATCAATGTTTCTCCTGCACCTTTTTTGCGCAGATGAAAAATGACTGGATTTTGCGGATCGGGGGAAAACTTCCCTCCGCCTAAAGAGCCATATCTGAAAGAATCATTATCCTTTCTCGAAATATAATAGCCTTGTTTGCTGACTGAAACACCTAACGTCCAACCACGCGCATCTTTCAACGAAAATAGTCCTTCACTATCGCTTTTTGTGTCAAATATTCTACTGGCATCTTCTGCTGGAATTTCCTGCCAACTGAAATGTATATTTGCATCAGCAACTACATTGCTGTTTTCATCTACAACCATACCATAGAATTCGATTGGGGCTTGCCATTGCGAAAGAAGATGAGCATTTATAGCATTCGATTTTCCCGGAGTTGTTTCTACATACACGATGTTTGTAAGTTCCTCTAAATGTTGCGCTGGCGGATTTTGTTGATTTTTTGCAATTGAAGATTGTGCCGCTTTGGGCTGCACCACTTGATTCGACTGATTACTGGCTGCCGCGCTTTGCACGGGCAAGTTAACATTTTGATGGTGTTTTGTTTTGATTATCAGCAAAAAACAAATAATCAAAACAATGACGCAAGGCATCCAAATTTGTTTTCTCATGGTGCGGGTTGGATTTGAAGTAGGATTAGTTGGTAATATGGCAAAGTGGTTTGAATCGGCCATGTCCATTGTGCGCTGTGGTCGTCAGGAAATGCCTTGTTGAATCCAAATTGTGCAGTGAGGTCTATCCCTAACTGAATTACGCCGTGTCCAGATTCGGGCGGGCTTTGGCCGATAGACAAGGTGCGCGAGCGTGAAGCATAAGCCCGTGATTCTTCCGAATCCGTGACTGTGTAACTTGAACCGAAAGGCGGTTCATAAGTGACGGTCATTCCATCATAGTGATAATCCGAAATTGGCACATTTGGTTTTGCCGCACCTTGGTCACTCTGCCAGAAAGCCAGCACCGGATCGTTGGTGTTGTAAAAATTTACAATGTTTCCAGCGAAGTTAGCATTAGTATAAACACCACGATAGCCCATAGGTTGCCATTCGGGAGTAGGGCCATATGTGTTTTCGTCAGCCACCAAACCATCGTAAGTCGGCGCACCCACATCATAAGCACTGTCAGGCATTGCGCCTTGTGTCAAAATATAAGTGTCGAATGGAGCACCATTTTTAATTGCTTCACTTGCCACTGCATTCCCCTGACTGTGGGCAAAGATGTTCAAGCGGTCGTTCGGAAAGCGTGTGCGCAGCCCGCTCAAGTAATTTTTCAAAGACGTGCTGGCCTTGTAAGCCTTGATCTCGCTGTCATTGAAAACCATTGTATCAACATTCAAAAGCGTCCAGAGATTAAAGAACTCACAGGGCCAATCCACAGTAGCAAATTTACCCTGATAACCGGCCCAATACAACCGTTTGAACACGGTATCGCTGTCATTGAGCCAGTCCCAATTTCCTACATTGATGCCGTGGACAAAAACGATGATGTTTGAATCTTCATCGGATATTGTCGCTACTGGATGCTGCACCGTTTCAATAGAACTGCTCCATGTGCTGATTGCGCCACCCGTGTTGTCTGTGATGACTGCCCGCTCGTAATAATCCTTGATGTCGTGCAAATCAATGTAGGCCGAAGTTTGAGCAATGATGTTGCCATTTTGATAAATCGTCAGCGTGAATTGTCCTTCACCGATGCCCGCGCCTTCAAACATAAAATACTTGTTCGAGCCGTCAAAAAAGTTTGCCGGGAACGTGTAGGTATAATACGGCGAAACAATGCGGAGCAATTGCTGATGCACCAAGCTTTCAGCGACGGTTGAATTTGTCAAATAGCTGATGCCACCGTCGCCTTCATCAGTGTAAAGATTGATTGCTGGCGAACCGGATATTTCATTGCAAGTCAGCGTCACGGAATAACCTTGCGATGATGGCAATGAAGGCATTCCGCAAATCCAGAGACGCGCGAAATTTTCCAAGTCACGCTGGCAGGTGATTTGTCCGGCGGAGTAATTTGGCGGATTCTGCGGAACCGGCAAGTCCCTGTCCAAATTTCCATTGATGCCCGATTTGATGTTTCCATTGTTGACCCAAAATTCCATCGGTGAACTTTGCGATGTTGCATCCGGGCCATTGAAGCTCAAATCCATATTGCCGTCATGGTTGGCGTCGAGTTGCAGGCTGACGCAATATACCGTGCAGGTGCCGCGTGCGCCGGTGTCCGGGTCGGGCATCGTCACCAATGCGGCTGGCCCGGCTTGCGTGGCAAAGAAATCACCATAAGGCGAGACAACGCCCGTCGTGTTCGTGGTCGCCACGCCGTTCGTCATTTGATATGCCTTGTCGAAGTATTGGCCGAGGTAGCCATACACGCCGCTGTAACCATTCTCAACGGCCATTTTCGCGTAACCGGCGACCTGAAAATTGTTGCCAGCGGGAGTAAACGGGTTGCCGACAGCAGCGATCATCAGATGACCAGCATTTGTGGTCGAAAAGCCGGGCATTCCCGGCAGCGTGTCTGTAATTGGATTCCAGAAATCATACTCGACTTTTTGCAATTGCGGCTGGGCGGTTTCAGCATATAACCAGGCATCCTGCGTGGTGCTGTCTCCGGGATACAAGGTCGCGGTCTGCGGACTGGTATTGCCCCACGCAAGCTCGGTTGACAGAAATGGCAACCCGAAGGTGTTTGCGACACCTGATGCCAATCCGTTGGTTGAACCTGATTGAATGATGCCAATTTGAGCGTATGTATTATACTGATAAGGCACAAAGGAGAGCAGCCAGCGTGTTTCATTGGTTGATAAAACCGGAGAAATGGCAACCCCGTTATTGGTCGGTGCTTGAAACTTGTAAGTCGGCACTGCATTCAAACCCTCTGGGCCATCACCATAATAGTTAAAGTTATTGGTAAAAGACTTCAAAAGGCCGAATGAACTCATATCTGATAAATCAAACGCAAAGTTTTTATAAAGATAGTTCTCTCCAAAGGGCAAAAACACCCCGACTTGCGCCCACGGCGCATAGCCCGATGCGTAAGTAAATTCATAATAACCGGCATACGCGTAATTCGTCGGAAAATTGAATACAAAACCCTGTCCAGAACCGTTGGAAGCAAGCTCGTTAAATTGAAATGGCAAGCTGTTAAGGCCAGCCCGCAACAAAAAAGCCAGGTTTTGTTTTATCTGTTCCCGTCCATCAAAATAAGGCGGCTCTGTCCAACTGCCCCTTTGACCACTGGCATAATCGTTGTTGTAATTGTTGCCTGCATCATCGTAATTACCACCCCCGTAATATTCGCCGTTATTATCGGATATGACTGCTGACCCGTTCGTTGCGCCGTTTGATGTAACTGTTGCAAGCCACCAGATATATTCTGAATCACCGTAGCCATCAATTACGGGCGTGGCGTTCCAAGATGCTGGCAACTCATATAACCCGTTGGTGATGTCGGAAACTGGAACATCAAGGCTCGTGTCAAACGAAGAATCATTAAACTCTTCGTGGGCTATGACATCAATCCGAAGCAATCGCAACGTGGCCGTGTCCGGTGGCAGGCAGGCCACAGACAGATAGACGGAACCTTGCGCTCCGGGAACCAGATAGGCCGGAACAGAAGTCGGGTTGGCCTCAAATGGCACCACACCGCTCCAAGTCGAATTTCCACCCCCATAATTCGCCTGCACTTGAAAATCTGCAAGCGGGATGGGGCCTTCATCTACTGGATCAACGTAAGGATCATCAGTTGACAGGGCGTTGGTATAACTGAAGGTGCTGGAAGAAACAGTATAATCCGTGCCATTCATGTTCACGGTGTAGCCGGACACCGAACCGGGGGAAGGCAGCCAACTCACCGTTACTGTGCCATTGGTGCTGTTATAGGTAACCGTCACACCCTGCGGTGCGGGCGGCGTGTTGAACACGGTCGGGTCGGTTCCGTTTTGAAATTCTTGCAAATTGTTCCAGCCGTCGCCGTCGGGGTCGGCGTAGGGGTCAATGCCGGTCGTCCCGAAGTATTTCAACTCCCACCAATCGGGGATGCCGCTGCCGTCGCTGCTCTGCCACGAGCGTATCCGGTAAAACAGGTTCGGATAATTTGTCGCCGTCGCGCTGGCCGCATTCCAGTTGGTGATCTCGGAACCGTAAAAGAAGCCCATCGAATTCCAGTTGGTCTGCAACAGGTCGGCCTTGGATTGGATTTCATATTGAACATCCGCCACCGTGTTGCTGACCACAAAGCCTGCTGTGCCGCCTGACAGGTTGGTGATCGCCAGCCAGAGGTTCGTGCCATAGGCAATCGCAGGGGAAAACAGCGGGGCGATATTTCCGCTGTCTGAATTCGTGTCGTCGCCGCCATCGCCCGGATTCATGTCCACATCGCTGGTTCGCAGCGTCAGGCCAGATGCGGTTATCAGGACTGTCGTTGCCTTTTTGGACCGGCCCCAAACAAAGCCACGGTCATCCAGCAGATATGTCCCACCGCCCAAATCCCACGAGGGCATGCCGAATATATTTGCAGGCAATGGAGGCCATTCTTCAGCCGTCCCCGGCGCGTGTTGCGCCGCGTAGAAGGTGCTGCCGTTGGTGGCGGCATCGGCAGGCATGGGTGGAACTGATTCCACCGCCGCAAGCATCACTTCAAGGTCGGACATCCCCGCCACCGTTGCCGTGTCCATTTGAAACGGTGTCGCCTCTTGGGCGTGAAGAAGATTGAGCGATACGAACAGACCCGCTCCCATTAACATGACCCGTTTGATTGTTTTCATATTTTGAGTTTTCATCCGAGCATTTTGCCCGGACTCGAATCTCCTGCCTGCCTGAAAGAGAAAGCGCGTCACCGATGCGCCCTCTCCGAGGCCACTACCACGCGGCCCAGCTGAAAAGCACACCGGGACGCGCCGCTTGGGCGCGTCGAGGCGAACTTTCAGCTATGAAACTTGTGGTAGTGTTTCGAAGAGATTCGAGTCCTCGCAACGCAAAGACTCATGCCGGAAAACTCTGACTTCCGGCTATGTGAAAGAACTGCTGCTTAACTAGAACAAGGGGCTTGCAAACACAAGCCTTGAATTTTTACGTCGCCCGGTGCGAGACCACGTCGCTCCATTCGCTGTAGGTGTTCTTCCCGTATAACGCCCGCGTCTTCCAGTCGTATAACGCGCCGGGTGTCAGGTCGCCCACCACAGGGTTGCGCGGGTCGGTAAAGCTCAGGAAGTGAGCAAAATCGGCCGTGCCGGTGCGTCCCCAGAGTTCATACGCGCGCGCTCCGCAGCTTTGCACGTTGAATTGCAGTTTGCCCTCGGCAATGTTGACGATGGCCTGAATGTTCGGCGTCATGATGACAGGCGCCGAATGTGATGCCGTCGTTACCTCGAAGCCCGTGGAGAGCATCAAGGCCTGATCGTTCTTGGCCTTGTCCTCTATAAATGCCGCGAGTTCCCGTAATAATCCTTCGAGATTGTCGAAGGCGTTGTCCCGATCCAAGGTGGCTTTTGTGCCGCCCTGATCCGTGGCTTCCTCTGCAATCCGCAAGTTCATTGCGGCGGTTGTGATGTCCGCCAGTGGCGGCTCCGATGGCGTAAAAACGGTGATGAGCGCCGTTTTTGTCGCGATGTTTTCCGCGAATCCAGCTAGTTTCAGCGGGTCGTATTTCGCAAATGCCAGCGATATATAATATCGTGGTGTTTTCATATGTTTATTTTTGTTTCACTTGAAACGAAGCCCACACAATCCCACCAGCGACTGCGGAGATTCATTTATCACCGGGCATTTTAGCAGTTATAACAATCTTGTCCACAACTATTTAGAAAGATTTATGGTAGTCATAAATTGTCATCGGCATGGCAATGGATGGTTGGTGTTTGGGATGGCCGGATTTGCCCTTGGAAGCCTTAAAAATGCGTCTGGAAGGCAAAAATATACACAAGAGAACGTCAAAATAACCCTTGGAGGGATCAATTATCCTCAGGGACGGATGACAATTCCATGAGGAGGAATGACAAATCCTCAAGGAGAAATGGCAAATCCAAGAGGACAGATCAAAAATCCTCAAGGAGAAATGGCAAATCCAAGAGGACAGATCAAAAATCCTCAAGAAGGAATGATAAATCCTCAAGGACAGATGACAAATCCATGAGGAGAAACGATAAATCCTCAAGGAGGAATCAAAAATCCATGAGGAGAGATGACAAATCCTCAAGGACAAATGATAAATCCAAGAGGAGAAATGAGACGTTCGCGAGCAAAGACGGGCTTTTCTTAAATGGGAACGTCAGTTCTGTGGGAGAAATTGACCGGTTCACCCACCGAACAGGCGGGGTTTCATGGAATTCCCTTGTGTCTGTCCATTTATTGGACAAATCGGTCGGTTTTTGGCGATTGTTTTTTGGGGAGCAACAAATGGTTAGTCCGCGATGCCAAAAGCCCCCCTCATTTCGGCTATTCAAAAAACGGGTGAACACCTTTTTTGAAAACGCCAGCGCCATAAAATGTCGTCGGGAATCCAATCGGCAGCAGAACTTTTCCCATGGCGTGCCGCCGCTGCGCGTCATTCATCCGGTTGTTTCCGTGCCGAAAAATCTTGCTGCAACGCGCGCCCAAAGGTTAATCAATCGCATGACGCCAACGCCCGTTGCGCCGCCCGAAAACCAAATCCCCCTCGTGGTGGACCTGGACGGCACGCTCATCAGGACGGATCTGCTCTGGGAACATCTCGCGCGACTGCTGCGCCGGAATCCACTCTGGATTTTGCCCGTCCTGATTTGGTGGCTATGCCGTGGCCGCGCCTATTTGAAAAAACAGCTCGCACGCCGCGTCAAAATTGATCCCGCCGCGCTGCCCTATCACGAAAAATTCCTCGCGTTCCTGCGCGAACAAAAATCCGCCGGGCGGAAACTTGTCCTGGCCACCGCGTCCGATCTGCAAATGGCGCTCCCCGTGGCCGGCCACACCGGGCTGTTCGACGAGGTGCTGGGCAGCGACGGCAAGACCAACCTGCGCGGCGGCAACAAGCTCAAGGCGCTCGTGGAAAAATTCGGCGAACGCGGATTTGATTACGCCGGAAATTCAACCGCCGACTTTGCCGTGTGGCGCGGCGCGCGCGAGGCCGTCGTGGTCAACGCAAGCCGGGGCGTGCTGCAGGAGGCGACACGTTGCACCACGCTCGGCCCGACGTTCAACGACGGCTATTCTCCGTTTGCAATTCTCAAATGTGTCCTGAATGAACTGTTCATCCGCAGCGGCTACCTGGCGGCCATCGGCGCGGGGCTGTTGCTGGCGGCGGCGTTTCCCAAGACCGGCATCGCAGGCTTCGCTTGGGTCGCGCCCGCGCTGCTGCTTTTTGCAGCGCACGGAAAAAATCCCGGCGATGCCTTTCGCGCCGGCTGTATCGGCGGAATTACATTCTGGCTCGCGTCGCTTTACTGGCTGCTGCTGATTCCCGTCGCGGGCTTTCCGATCCTGGGCTGGATTGCGTTGAGCGCATTTATGGCTTTGTTCTCCGGCATCTGGACGTGGCTGCTCGCGGGAAAAATCGGACATGGCAACTGGGCGCAACGCACTCTGGGGTCGCTGCTCGGGGCGGCGGCGTGGGTGGCGCTGGAAATGTTCCGAGCGCGGATTTTCGGCGGCTTTCCGTGGAACCTGCTCGGTGCGTCGCAATATAAAATGACGCCGCTCATTCAGATCGCGTCGGTCACGGGCGTTTATGGAATTTCGTTTCTCGTCGTCTGGGCTTCGCTGTCGCTGTTTTCCGCCGGACGGATGATTTTTGCCAGGCCGGATTCCCGCTTCGCGTGGCAGCCGGAAATTTTCCTGCCGCTGTTCGTCGTCGCAGGATTGTTCGCGTCCGGCGAATTCAAAACCATCGGGCAACAACCGCCGGCTTCAACCCTGCGCGTCACGCTCGTGCAGCCGAGCGTCCCGCAAAATCTGATCTGGGATGAATCGCAAAACGCAAACCGCTTCCAGCAGTTGATCGCGCTTTCGGAAAACGCGCTGACGAACAAGACCGACCTGCTCATCTGGCCTGAAGCCGCCGTGCCGGAATTGAGCACGAACAATTACACCGCCATCACCAACCTCATCCGCGAGCACCATGTCTGGATGATTTTCAACGCCGACGACGTTGTGCCGCGCGCGAACGCCACGAACGAATTTGACAACGACGATTTCAACGCCGCGTTTCTATTCGACCCGGACGGCAATTGCGCGGGCATTTATCATAAGCGCAAGCTCGTCATTTTCGGCGAATACATCCCGCTCGTGCGCTGGCTGCCGTTCGTGAAATGGTTCACGCCAATCACCGGCGGCTACGAGGCGGGAAATTTTCCGGCGCAGTTTGAAATCAACTTGAACCGCGCGCCTTCAACCATTTCCATCGGCAATTTCAGCCC
>Ga0182013_10002878_pt1 | contig 22056 bp, 16 predicted proteins | sample 612S2MmetaG_FD_120487 | JGI IMG/M metagenome (GOLD analysis project Ga0182013, IMG submission 120487) | Permafrost microbial communities from Stordalen Mire, Sweden - 612S2M metaG | ecosystem: Environmental > Terrestrial > Soil > Wetlands > Permafrost | place: Sweden: Stordalen | collected... | reverse complement strand
TCAAGCGGACTCAAGTGCGCCAGCGAAGGGGCGCCGAGAGCTAGGGAGTCAGGTGAAATTGGAACTCCAAAGTAGCTCATGCTGTTCACGATCACAGTTTAGAACCTCGAACGCCGCCCTTCGGCGACTCTTTCCTTGCTAGATCCTTTTACTACTACTCAAATACGCCGGCAAAGCTTCTCGGCTGACAGGTGCAAACCCCTATTTCTGTCCATAAGTTGCATCCGTGCCATGCTTGCGGAAGTAATGCCGATCAAGTAGTGCCTGTGAAACTCCCGGTCCGTCCGGGCACAAGAGAGCAGTATAGAGGGCCATGCGCGCTACTGTCTCCAGGACAACGGCGTTATACGCGGCCTCGGTCGGGGTTTTGCCCCAGCAGAACGGCGCATGACCGGCCACCAGCACGGCCGGCACGGCGAGCGGGTCAATTCCGTTGAAGCGGCGCACAATGGCCTTGCCTGTATTCAGCACGTAGTTGCCTTGAATTTCTTCATCGCTCAGCACTTCGGTGGCTGGCACAGGGCCGTGGAAATAATCGGCATGGGTGGTGCCATAGGCAGGGATGCTACGACCGGCCTGCGCCCATCCAGTGGCATATTTGGAATGGGTGTGAACCACCCCTCCGATTGTCGGAAAGGCCCGGTAAAGCTCAAGGTGCGTGTCGAGATCGGAGGAAGGTTTCAGGTTGCCTTCCACTATTTTTCCGTCCAGATCGCAGACAACGATATCGGCGGCAGTCATCTGTTCGTAAGAAACGCCGCTGGGTTTGATCGCCACCAGGCCGGCTTCACGGTCGATGCCGCTGGCGTTGCCGAAGGTATAGAGCACCAGCCCGCGGCGGACAATCTCCAGGTTGGCCTCTAGAACCTCAGTCTGCAAACGCAACAATTCCATGGATTTCCTCCGGAACGTGCACTCTGGTCGCCATCCGGTACAGAATAAGTGAGCCAGCACTCATTAGTCACTTGGTTGCTGGCTGTTGTAAACCTTTTCACGAGGACACGAAAACTATTCTATTCCCAGAACTATAACCGCAGCAACTTCATTTCTTAGCCATTTGTCAGAGACTTTGAACCGAATGACCTTGAATCGGTAAGTTAAGAGATTACTGAGCCACGCATTGCGAAAATCGTCCGCGGGGTGGAGTGGCGGTCCTACACTGAGTTCACGAGGGCACGCCAACTCTGGTTTCGCTCTATAGTCTGTACCCTTCAAATCTCAGTTTTTAGACAGCTTGTAAGGGGCGCTTAACCTGAAATCGCCGATCCTCGCTGCGGCAGCCCAGACGAGAATGCTGTAAAGTCGTCGCAGAGCTCGCCACGGCAAGAGCGGCAACCGAAAGAGCAAGGACAAGTCTAACAAGAGTCGAAGCTGCTTCCTTCACCTTTGAAGAGATACGCTCGTGCGTCGACGATTTCGATGACTGGAGGGGAATCTCTGCACCATTATTCCCTCGGAGGCTACCCAGACACCGCCAGGCTGAAGTTGAGCACCTTCACTGCACCGTATTCAGTCAGCGGAGAAGTGCGCATCTAAGGACTAGGTAACTCAGACCAGAAGATTCCCCTTCGGAGGCTAGAGCCCCACTGATTCTTCTGGACTTAACGTACGGACAAGGTCCGTACCCTTCACCGAAGAGAGCTTTTCAAGATTCTTCCAGGCACCTCGGAGGAGCAATAGTGAAGAAGCTGGCAAGCGCAACCGATCCCCTCTGGTACAAGGACGCGGTCATCTACGAACTCCACGTCCGAGCCTTTGCCGACTCGAACGACGACGGCATTGGGGACTTCCCAGGGCTGCTCTCGCGGATCGACTACCTCCAGAACCTCGGCGTCACCTGTATCTGGCTGCTGCCTTTTTTCCCCTCGCCTTTGCGCGACGATGGCTACGACATCGCCAACTACGTTGACGTCAACCCATCCTACGGAACCCTAAAGGATTTCAAGTTGTTTCTGGACGCAGCGCACCAGCGCAACATGCAGGTCCTGATCGAGCTGGTTATCAACCACACCAGCGATCAACATCCATGGTTCAAGGCCGCCCGCCTTGCGCCGCCCGGCAGCCCGGAGCGCGAGATGTATGTCTGGTCCAAGACAAACCAGCTTTACAAGCATGCCAACATCATTTTCACTGACACGGAAAAATCCAACTGGACTTGGGACAAGACGGCCAATGCCTACTACTGGCACCGCTTCTTTTCACATCAGCCCGACCTCAACTTCGATAACCCCTTGGTGATGGAAGAGGTTCTGAAGGCCATGCGCTTCTGGCTCGACATGGGCGTTGATGCCCTGCGCCTGGACGCCATCCCCTACTTGGTGGAACGAGATGGAACATCATGCGAAAACTTGCCTGAAACGCATCTTGTCGTCAAGAAAATTCGCGCTACCATCGATGCCGAATACGCCAACCGTCTTCTCCTGGCCGAAGCCAATGAGTCGCCAGCCGACGTCCGCCCTTATTTTGGCGATGACGACGAGTGCCACATGGCCTTCCATTTTCCGCTGATGCCGCGTATCTATATGGCTCTTCGGCAGGAAGATAGACTTCCGATCACGGAGATCATGGCCCAGACGCCAGCTATCCCCGATAACTGCCAATGGGGTCTATTTCTGCGCAATCATGATGAACTCACGCTTGCATTGGTCACCGAAGATGAGCGCGACTACATGCACATCGCCTATTCGAACGATCCCCGAATGCGCATCAACGGCGGTATTCGCCGCCGCCTCGCTCCGCTGCTTGACAACAACCGGCGGCGCATCGAGTTATTGAATTCGCTGCTGCTCAGCTTTCCTGGTACGCCGATCCTGTATTACGGCGACGAAATTGGCATGGGCGACAATATCTACCTCGGCGACCGCAACAGTGTTCGGACGCCCATGCAGTGGAACTCCGACCGCAACGCCGGCTTCTCAAAGTGCGACCCTGCGCGGCTCTACTTTCCCGTTATTATGGATCCCATCTACGGCTATCAGACCATCAATGTGGAAGCTCAGTTAAGCGACCAGTCCAGCCTTTTGCACTGGACCCGCAACATGATCGCCTTGCGTAAACTCTTCCAGGTTTTCGGTCGAGGAAGCCAACATTTTCTGAACCCGGAGAACCGCAAGATCCTCGCCTATCTCCGCGATCTTGAGCGCAGCGACGGCTCACACGAAACCGTTCTCTGCGTTGCCAACCTCAGCCGTTTTGCTCAGCCCGTCTCGCTCGACCTGGCCGACCACAAAGGCGCCGAGCCTATCGAAATGCTGGGCTATGTGAGTTTTCCTGTTATCACCGAGGCACCTTACGTACTCACCCTCGCTCCCTACTCTTTCCTATGGCTTGAACTCCAGCCACAAAGCTAGAGGCCAGCATGATGACTCCGGCAGCATGGAGGCTAGTAAATTGGAGTCAGTAAAACGCCTCCGATTGGTTTAATATCAACTTCCCGAATGACTATGGCGACAGTCAATCCAATTCCTGACGTACCACCACCTTCCGAGCGCTCCGGCGACGGACTCCTCGTTCTGCTTGCGGCGATGCCGCAGGAACAACGCGAAAGTCTCCTCGCCAACCTCATGGCTTCTTTCCCGGCAGAGGCGCTGCTCATCGCTTCCCCAGACGCGATCTCAGATGCGCTTCCAGAGAACTCCTATCCCTCGCTCCGAATCGTCGCAGCTCCCGCGAGCGGCATTTCCTGGACCCTGACCGCCGCTGACTTCGTCAATGCTTCCCAACTTGCCGAAAAGAATGGGGCACGCGCCATCCTGATGCTGGGGCGGGAGTCCAGCTCGCTCGGCGTTTCTGCGCTGCGCGATCTGGCTAACTCGGTTCTCACCGCCTCGACCGATCTCGCAATTCCTTGCTATGACCTGCCGCCGCATACCGGCTTGGTCAACTCCGCTATTCTCTATCCGCTTACCAGCGCACTGTTCGCCTCTCGTGTGCGGTTTCCTTTGGCCGTGGATCTTGGCCTCTCGCTTCGCATGGCCGAACGTCTTGCTGGCGCCGCCCAGCATTTCACCAGACTCAACCAAGGTGAAGCGCCTCTTTGGCCGGTCAATGAGGCCACTGTTGCTGGATTTGCCATCGACCAATTGGAGGTTGGCCCGCATGTCCAGCCCAACGGGCCCGACCTAAACACCATTTTCCCCTTGGTCACCGGGGCTCTTTTCTCCGATATCGAGGCCAAAGCTGCATTCTGGCAGAGGTTCCGGCCATTGCCGCCCGCTCTCAGCACGGTGCCCATGCCGTCTGCACACACTGCAGATGCGGCAGCGGATATTGCTCCAATGCTCCAAGCCTTTCAGCTCGCCTACACCAACCTTCAGGAAATCTGGTCGCTCGTTCTGCCGCCGAATTCGCTGCTGGGGCTCAAGCGAATCGCAACAGCCGATGCCGCCACATTCCGCATCTCCGACAATCTCTGGGCTCGTATTGTTTATGACTTCCTGCTCGCCTACCGGCTCCGCACAATCAACCGCGGGCATCTCCTCGGCGCGCTTATCCCTCTTTACCTGGCATGGGTGGCCAGCCACATCAACATCACCACAAGCGGCACCAACCCCGAAAGCCATATCGAGGCTGTCGTTAATGCCTTTGAAGCCGAAAAGACTTACCTGATTTCACGCTGGCGATGGCCAGACCGGTTCAATCCATGAGTGAATCCCGAATCAAACCGGCTTCCGGTACGAAGCGGGTGAGTCGATTCAAGGAGTGAGTCCAATGCAAAACGTTCTTGCTACGATGCTCCAGCCAGATTCAAACGAGAGTTTGCAGCCCTTGTACACCGGCAATAACTCAATCTGGCACCATATGTCCGATGCGCTTCATCAGTCAATTTACCGCGTTCTCTCGCTGCTCATCTCCGTACTGCCCGGTATCTTGGCCTTTATTGTTGCCCTGGCTATCTTTACCCTGATTGGCATGGCTCTTTCCGCGCTGCTCCGGCGTGGACTCAGCGCCGCCAAGTTTGATGATCGCATCGCCCGCAACAGCGGCAACGTCGACTGGGCGCCATCGACTTCCCCGACCGCGCTGATCGCCCGGGCCTCCTTCTGGGCCTGCGTCCTGCTCGGGCTCATCATCGGCGCCTCAGCTTTCGATGCGTCTTACGCGACGGCCGCAGCGCTGCCGAGTTCGCTCCTGCCCTACCTCACCCATGTCGTTGGAGCCGCTTTCCTGCTGATCGCCGGTACACTTAGCGCGCGCTTCCTGGCACGTTCAGTTCTCATAGGAGCCGTCAACGCGCAGCTCCAATACGCTCGGTTTCTTTCGCTCGGTATCAAGTGGCTGGTGCTTGTCCTCACCGGTGCCATGGTCCTCGACCACCTCCAGATCGGCGGCAATGTCGTTGAGTTGGCCTTTGGCATCCTCTTCGGCGGCATCGTTCTCACGCTGGCTCTTGCCGTGGGACTTGGCTCCCGGGACCTCGTTAGTCGCTCGCTCGAAAGCCACGCAGAACACTCCGGGGAGCACGGTGTTGCACCCACAACTCCCCCGGCCACAGGCTCCGGGGATTCTATTAGCCATTTCTGAGAACTTTATCTCAGAAGTACCCATCGTCTCAACAGGGGAAGTACGGCTGTTCCCTATTGCACAGAGAAAGATAGGAGAAACTGTTTAGAACAGAACAGGGAGGGGTGACATGCAATTTTTTCGCATGCGGTTGATCCTTGCGCTTGTCGTTGGAATCACATTGGTTTCAGTTGCCTCGACCTACTTTGAGGTGGTGTCCCATAAGCACGTTCTGCGGACGGAACTGGAGCGCCGGACTGCATGGCTGAGTACAAGTCTGCAACCAGAAATCGAGAAGGCCGTATCTGGAGGACAGGGTGCGCAGATTGCGGCTGAGGCCGCGCGGCTGCGTTCGCGGGATGAAGCGTTGGGCCTTGCCGTTTATGACGCGCAGGGAAGACTGGTTACCGCAGCGGGTCCCGCCGGGATTTTCGCGGTATTGCCGCGCGAGCCACTAGACAAGGCCGTTCAGCGGGGCATGAATTCAGCAATCTTCGGGCACAAGGACGATCAGCAGTGGTTGGAGGAGGCGGTTCCGCTGTACGACGGCGGGCGCATCATTGGAGCCCTGGTGATTCTGGAAGATGCTCGTTCCATTCGCGCGGAGGGCGTGGATGTGTGGCGACGGAGCTTCTTTCGGATTGCCGCCTTCGTACTGCTGATCGTGGTTGTGACGCTGCTGATGGTCCGGTGGTTTCTGATGGGGCCCGTAACGCATGTGGCGGAGCGGCTGCGGCAACTGCGGATGGGTCATAGCGCCGATGTTACGGACAAGAATTTCGCGAAATACAGTCTCTTTACCCCGCTGGTCCGCGAGGTGGAAACGTTGGCCGACAGCCTGATGAAGGCACGCGCAGCCGCTGAAACCGAAGCGCGGCTGCGCGATGCCGGCGAGCACCAGTGGACCGCCGAGCGGCTCGCTGTGCATATTCGAGAACTCTTTGGCTCCAGCCGCATCTTTGTGTTGTCAAACCGTGAGCCATATATGCATGTGCTCAAAGGGCGAGAGACGGTATGCACGGTTCCTCCCAGCGGATTGGTAACGGCGATCGAGCCGGTACTTCGGGCTTGTGACGGTGTGTGGGTGGCGCACGGCAGCGGTAGCGAAGATGCCCTGAACGTTGACGCTTTCGACCGGCTGCGCGTGCCGCCCGACGATCCCCACTACACCTTGCGCCGTGTGTGGCTCTCAAGCGAGGAGGAGGCAGGATACTACGACGGCTTTGCCAATGAGGGACTATGGCCACTGTGCCACATTGCGCACACCCGGCCCATCTTTCGCGCTTCGGATTGGGAATGGTACCAGCGCGTCAATGAGAAATTTGCAGCGGCATTGCTTGAAGAGATGGAGGAGAGCGCCGACCCGATCGTCTTTGTGCAGGATTACCACTTTGCGCTGGTGCCCCGGCTCATTAAAGCGGCACGGCCGGACGCGCGTGTGGCCATCTTTTGGCATATCCCCTGGCCCAACCCGGAGGCGTTCGGCATCTGCCCGTGGCAGGCGGAGATTCTGGGTGGATTGCTGGGCGCTGACTTGATCGGATTCCACATCCCACTGCATTGCAATAACTTTCTTTCTACTGTGGATCGTGTGCTGGAGTCGCGCACCGACCGCGAACACATGACTGCTCGACGGGATGGGCACATCAGCGTTGTACGCCCCTATCCTGTGAGCGTGGCCTTGGACGGCAGCAAACCAGAGCGGAAGACGACCAGTCCCTCTCGCGAGAAGCTGCTGGAGGAATTCGGCCTGCGCTGCGAAAACCTGATTGTCGGTGTGGACCGTATGGACTATACCAAGGGGATTGTCGAGCGACTGGTAGCGATCGAGCACCTGTTCGAGGAGCATCCCTGGTACCTGGAGCGACTGACCATGGTGCAGATTGCCGCGCCAAGCCGCTCGCGGATTCCCAGCTATGTGAATCTGCGCCGCCAGGTGGAGGAGACCGTGGCGCGCATCAACCAACGCTATGAGACAACCCTTTGGAAGCCCATCCTGCTCATTGAGCGGCAGTACAGCCATGCAGATGTGGATCAATGGTACCGTGTGGCGGAGGTGTGTCTGGTGACCTCGCTTCACGATGGAATGAATCTGGTGGCCAAAGAGTATGTGGCCGCACGCGACGACGAGGACGGCGTGCTGGTGCTGAGCAAGTTCACTGGCGCGGCCACCGAACTGCACGATGCATTGATCGTAAATCCCTATGACACTGAGGGCGTGGCCGAGGCGATTTATCAGGGGCTGGAGATGGACCGCGACGAGCGGCGCAAGAGAATGCGACGGATGCGCCGCCATGTGATGGACCACAACATCTATCGCTGGGCGGCCAGCATACTTGGCGACCTGCGCGATTTGCGAATGGAGAGCCCGGAGACTGCCGATCCGAGCAACGCCTCGTCAGCGTCTCTTTCGTCTGGTGAAACAATGCAACGTAAATTGGTGTAGTAGGTGAACGTTACATGCGATGAATCCACCCGGCCAGAGACCAGGGTAGCTCAATCGGGCATGTACTGATTTATTAAGTTACGGAGTATCTTCCGCTGCCCAGATCCTGTGCGGCTTGCATAATGCTTTCAGGACGGCCTAAGTCGCGCCAATAGCATTCATCCGCGCGAAAGGCGACGATCCTTTCTTCCTGAGCAGCGAGACGGATATAAGCATCAATGATGGAGAAGGCGCCTTCTTCTTTCATCTTTGCAAAGATGCGAGGAGAGATGACGTGGATGCCGGAGAAGGCCAGCGCCTGGACTTGTTCAGCAGGTCGCACTAACTCGCCATTCCCATCGCGCCCCGCTTGTCGACCACACAATTGGTTCTGCTTGTCGAAGAGCAGATAGCGCGAAGTCTCCCGGTCTTGAACTGCCATGGTGACGAGGGCGTTTTGCTCCGTTTGAAAGCTGATCATGCGACCGAGATCGATCGAGCTAATAACATCCACGTTGTGCAAGATGAACGGCTCATGCAAGTTCCCGCCGGAATCGAGAAAGAACGGTGCGGCATTTTTCAAACCGCCGCCGGTGTCAAGCAGGAGTTCCTCGCGAGAGACTTCAATTCTCATGCCGAAGTTATCGCGGGCGTTCAAGTAATCGGCGATCATCTCCGCATAATGATGCGTGTTAACAATCACCTCGCGCACGCCGAAGGCGCGCAGACGACAGAGCGCGATCTCCAACAGTGTGCGACCGGCAACCATTACCAGCGCTTTCGGACGATCATTAGTGAGCGGCCGAAGACGCGTGCCCAGACCGGCGGCCAGAATCATCGCCTTCATCGGCCCATCTTTTCCAGTTCGATGTGCCTGACCACCACTTCCACTCCGTTGCTGCCGCGTAAATGCTTCGCCAACTGCTCGGCCAAATACACAGAGCGATGCTGGCCGCCTGTGCAGCCAAACGAGACCATGAGGTCCTTAAAGCCACGGCTCTGATAGCCGCTCACGCTTGCACTCACAAGCGACAGAACGCTCGAAAGATACTGGTGCACGCTTGTCTGATGACTCAAATAGTCGATCACCGGCTCGTCTTTGCCCGTCAGCGAGCGGAATTGTTCTTCCCGTCCGGGATTCGGCAAACTGCGAGCATCAAAGACAAATCCTCCACCGTTCCCTGCCTCATCTGTCGGCATTTGGCGATGGAAGCTGAAACTGAAAATTCGCACCTTCAAACCTTCTGCGGAAGAAGCCAGTCCCAGCAATTTTTCCGATGCCGACATGCCCTCGAGCGCTTCCATGAGCGCAGGCAGAGCGATGGGCAGCTTGACCGACTGAGCCAGCCAGCGCAGGTTCTTCAGTGCATACGGAACACTCTGAAGAAAGTGAGCCTTGCGCTCATAGAATCCTCTGAAACCGTAGGCTCCCAGGGCCTGCATGATGCGGACGTAAACGTACGCATAATAGTGTTCCATGAACGCATCGCGATCAACCTTGATGTAGCCAGCAAGGCTATCGAGATAGTGGTCGAGTAACTCCTGGCGTAACTCGGGAGGCAGATCGGCCTTGCCATCGTAGAGCAGAGATGCGATGTCGTATTGCAGCGCGCCTTTGCGGCCGCCCTGGTAGTCCAGAAAAAATGGCTGTCCGTCGCGCAACATGACATTGCGGCTTTGAAAATCCCGGTAGAGAAAATAATCATGGTCGGCGCCCAGCAGAAACTTTGTCAGACGGCCAAAATCATGCTCCAGCGCCTGCTCGTTAAAGGGTATGCCGGCCAGCCGCAGAAAATAATACTTGAAATAGTTCAGATCCCAAGAGATCGACTGACGATCGAAGCTCGAGCGCGGATAGCAAACCTTGTAATTGAGATCACGGCCTGCCTCGACCTGAAAACGCGGCAAAGCAGCCACCACTTTCCTATACGCTTCAGCTGCTTGTGGTGCGATAAGGTCACCGGAGCGATTTTCGCCAAGAAAATCGAAGAGCGTCGTGTCGCCTAAGTCTTCTTCAAGGTAGGCGCCCTGGCTCAAATCCTCCGCATAAATCTCCGGTACCGGCAGTCCATGCCGCCGAAAATGTTTGGAGAACTCAAGGAAAGCGATATTTTCCTCTCGCACGGGATAGAGAATGCCGATGGCGCTGAATTTTCCGCCAGTGAGCCGTACGATAGTGCGCCCCGAGCCGCCGAGTTGGCCCTGAAGCGGCCGCACGTCTTCGGCCGGCAACTGGTAGTGCTGCTCGAAAAGCTGTTTTAGAACGTCCATGAATCTCATTTCTGGAATTGCGCAAGCTGCTTCCTAAAGATACCCAGCATGGGGAAGCACGCGCAAGGCGCTGCACGTTTCCGACGACGGCATTCCATCATGCCGGAGCCTTTGCCAGATTGGCGATTGCTATTTACTGCCTGGTGTAAATCTGGAAGGGTGCCCAATAAAATGGCTTGCGAAATTTGCTTTGCGAATGGAGCAAGGTGAGTTTGGCGTTGCGGAGCGCGAGCGCCGGTGCCTGGCCTGCTTCCAGGCCCTGATAGAGGGTGTTCATCAGGCGCGGGGTCGAGTCGTCGCTGACCTCCCAAAGTGAGCCGATGACGTTCTGCGCACCGGCGCGTAGAAAGGCCCAAGAGAGACCCACCAATCCTTCTCCGGCATACGAGCGTGTGCCGCTGCCGTAACAGGCCGAGATGGTGACCAGCCGTGCATCGATGGGGTGCTGCATGATGTCGCGGGCATAGAGCTTGAAGGAAGTCTCGCTTCCCTTGCCGCCTGAAAGCGCCGAACCAGAGAGCGTGGAACCCGAAAGTATGATCGCTGAATCCAGCGGGTCCGTGCGGCTGGCAACTGCATGAGAGACAAAATGGATATAGGAATACTGGGCCGGATTGCTGGAGAGATAGGCTGCGGGAGTGGCTTGAGACCCCGCGAAGATGGCCATATGGTGAGCGGCAAAGTGCTTTAGAATCTGGCTTCTCTCGGAGCCGAAGAGGGGCAGGCTCGGATAGTCCTGGTTGGGCGAGACTGGGTCACCGAGCAGCAGCAGGTTTCGATCAACCGCCCGAGCAGGCTTTGCCGCGGCAAGCATCGCCAGTGATGGAGCCGAAAGCAGGGTGGCGTCGTCGAGCAAGTAATGCATTGCTGGGCCAGAGCTTGAATTCTGGTCACTCTGCGGACTCGGACCGGGAGCGAGCAGCGTTTCAAAGCTCAATTGACTCAGCGCTCCATCCGAGAGAATCATGACCGGAGCATTGCGCCGGAGGAGCTTTGCGGCCGGAGCCACAAGCAACTGATAGAGTGCCTGCCCATCCTCATTGCGGGCTTGCAGAGGGTCTTCGACATCCAGCAAGGCCCAGCGGTAGCGCTCGACGCGAGCAACGATTTCTTTTTGCGCGGGAAGCTGAATCAGCGTAATCTTTGCCGGTGTGACGGCCCAGAGATAGGACTGCTTGTCGCCCAGCCAATAAAAGAGCAGCGTGGCGCCCGTCTTCTGGGCGATCTGGCGAGGGTTCAGAGCCGCAGGCCGGAAGGAGGTTTTAGCCACGCCCAGTCCTTGCGCCAACGTTTGTGCGCGGCTCTGATCGGCAGCCGCCAGAGCTTCCTCGCTCCTGCCCTGTTTGACGAGCAGGTGAATGTAGCCGTCGTAGATGCGCGTGGCGTTGGCGGCGAAGGGGAGTCGCGAGTCTTCGTTCTTAAGCTGCGCCCGAGCTGACTCGAAGGCGGTGAGCGTGGCTTTGTACACCCGCTCCGCTTCCCGAGTATTGCCTTGCTGCTCAAACAACCTGGCTAACTCATTCCCTGCGCCCAACCGCGTCGTGGTTGGGCTTGTCGCATCATTTCGGACCGCGCTAAAGAGCGTCTCCGCTTGCTGGTCCTGGTGCCGCGCAGTTGCCAACATTCCCTGAGTGAGCATGACCTGGCCACTCAGCCGATTGCTATATGAGCGCTCCATGAAAGTTACTTGGTTGAGGTAGCCGCTTGCCTCCTCCAGTTTGCCAGTCTCCACCAAAACCTGGGCCAGGTTTTCCAGAGCATTAACAATGTCTTCCTTGCTATCTATCTGCTTTGCCAGGTCGAGCGTACGGCGATAGGACTCCGCGGCATGAGTCAAATCGCCAGTATCTCGATAGACAGAGCCTTTGGCTCCTACCCAATTGAGTTCCATATGAACATTCCCAAGCCTCGCGGCGCTCTTTTCCGCTTCAAGAAACAACTCCAGAGCCTTTTCGCCATCGCCTAAGCTGTAGTATGTCCAACCAAGATTGCCAGCGACGAATTGTAATTGGTTATCTGCACCCAACTCCACGGCAATCTGGTATGCCGCCCTCAACCAGTCCAGTGCTTCGTCGTAACGTTCGAGTTGCAATGCCGAGAATCCCAAATTGATGAGAGTGCCCGCCTCCGACCATCGATCATGATGAGCTCGTGCAAAGACTAGAGTATTGAGGTAATACCGCCGCGCTGTGGCACGTTGCCCCTGCATCCCGGCCAAGATGCCTCGTGCCCGGAGCACCTCACCACATGATTCAGGGGCACTTTCTTTACATAAGGCCTCGGCCTCTTTAAGCCTTTGACTGGCTGGGGCAAACTGCTGCTGCCGTGACAGAGCAATAGCCTCAAGCGCAAGCTTCTGGATGGTCCAGTTCGGATTGCCGGAAGTGGGGTGGAGGACAGCAAGTACACGCAGAGCATCTTCATACATGCCGCGGAAAAGCATAGATTGAGCTTCAAGAAGTTGAAACTTTAGGGCATATGCAGGATCGGCAATCTGGAATCGCCAGGCGCCCTGCTCGGCCTCTTGTTGGCTTTTTGCTAGATCGCCATGCAAAAAGAGGTTCCAGGCGTGTTCATACTCGGCCTGCGCGCTCCTTGCCTTCATGTCTTGCAAAGGAATCAACAGTAATAGAACAAACGTCCAAGCATAAAAGGAAGCCGGAAGCTGGAGACTGTGCCATAAATTGTCAAACCATCTCTGGATGCCCGCCAGACACGAGGTAATATCCATTGTCCGACGGGCATTTAGCGAAATCGTTCGCTCTATGGCCAGTTTCCTCCGTTGGATGAGACAGCCAGCATCGGCACGCTGCCTTCGATGACGCAGCCAAAGTTGAAGTCGAGCATGGTCAGGTTGAAGGTTGTTTTCTGGGGGACCTTCGTCTTTTTGTGCGGGTCCTCGTGCTTCACGGTCAACTTGGCCAGGGTGATGGAGCCAAAGCCAGGAATCGTGATCACATTCCCGAAGATACTTCCAGGAAAGCGTCCAGACACCTTGTAGACCAGCGAACATTCGGCCTCCTCAGAAGCGCCAAGAGTAGAGGAAAGTCGATTGTACCGTTCCCGCAGCTCCGCGGGTAGTTCCTTGTGCTGGAGGATGCGTTCATATTGGCTGGAGACGCGACCGATAAAGCCCGCATTCTTGGTATAGGCTGTGTCGTTTTCCGGCTTGGGGCCAAAGATCCGCTGATCGAAGTCCACCTCGACCGGAAAACCGGCGATGCGCAGATTATCGAAGCGGGTTCCCAGAAAGGAGATCGATGGCACGTAACCTTCCAGGGGGTGTTCGGTGATCATCTGACCCACGACGCGGTCGGCCGTCACCACATCCAAAACGTTGAGGCCCTCCACCACTGTTGTGGTCAGGGTGTTGAAGCCTCCTCCCGGCTTCAGGCTTTTGTTGCCTGCAACATGGGAGTATGCGGCGCGATAGGAGATGACCGACTCAAGCCGGTAAATCTCCGAGCGTTGGCTGAAGTATCCACCCTTTTCTGGGAGCTTCGAGTGAGTCTGGGGTTCGATCTCCTGGGGTATCGGCTGCGTTAAGTGGCCACTTAGGACTGTTGCTTCCGCGTGGTAGAGGTGCGTTCTTTCTTTCACTCCGGACATAGGCGCTTTCACCTTTCCTTTTTTCCTTTCTGGGGGTCGGGGGAATTCTACGGCGTCTTTTAGAGACGCGTCAATCGATCAAATGAAGATCGAAGAGATATTTGTCGATTGGGGTATGTTCCCCCTGAGCCGCGATGCCGGAAACTGCGACAGTATATGTACCGTTTCGGAGCATTGCGCCAGGAATTACCAAGGAGAGCCGCTGGCCGTCGCTCGCGTCATCAGCGGAGGCAGTAGCAAGGCCCGTCCAGGCAATTTTCCCTTGCGGATCATAAAGGTCAAAGGAGTAAGAGGTGTAAGCGCCCATACTGGGCTGGGAGGGTAGGTCGATTGGAAGCGCGACACCATGGCGGTGATCGGCGGTAATGGCTAAGTGAGCACTGCCGCGCGTAGCTCCGTGAAGCGGGGCCCAGGGAAGAAGGCGCGGCTGGTTTGCAGCATTCCGCAGCGCGGGATAAGTAACCAGATTTTGGTAACCAAGGACCAGCAGTAAGGTGGCAAAGGCGGGAGCTGCAAAGGCCGGTCGAAGCCAGGCCAACCACCAATCGCGCTTTGCTTTGGAGTTGTGGGATTGGGTGGGGACGGGGGATGGCAAGGCTCTGGCGAGTCCGGGCAACTGGGCCTTGGCCTCCTCTGCAAATGCTGCTCCGGCGCAAAGATCAAGGGCGCACTGGGAACAGCCAAAGAAGTGCTCCTCGAAGGCCTCGCGCGCATCGGGCGTCAGCTCCTCCAGGAGGTAACGTTCCGCAGCCATCTGTTGTACTGCTTCGCTATGATCCATGGACTCCATACCTCATGCGGTCCTACCACTTGATAGTGGCCGCAACGGATAAACCGTTTCACGCCTTTCAGGCATTCGCACCTAAAGTAACCTGGTTTCTGACACGTTTTACGTACTCCGCTTTGAACTCCTGCTTGGCCCGATGGAGCAGCACGCGCAGATACTCGCGGTCCACGCCAAACTCCAGGCAGACCTCGTCGCGATCACGTTCGTCAAGAAAGACGGCCTTCAGAAGCAACCGATCACGCGGTTCCAGATCGCGGAGGATCTCTTCGACTTTGTCCTTGATTTGCCGGGCGGCGACAATATCCAGAGCGCTTGCGCCCTTGTCAGTCGGCTCAGGCCGGCCTTCCACATCGATCGACTCGTTACTGCTGGACGAGCGGTAATGCTCAGAAAGCACATGGTTGCAAACCATATTCACGAATGCGCCGAGGCTCTCGGGCTGGCGCAGACCGCCGTCTTTGCGCAAAACCGAGAAGACACGGGCGAAGGTCTCCTGGCGCACGTCTTCGATGGCATGAGATGACTGTAGGCGGGAGCGAAGCTTGAGCTGGAGCAGTTCGGTAAAATAGCCAACGAAGTGCTCCTGCGTCCGGCGGTCCCCGGCGCAGAGATTCCTCACATAATCCGCATCAAACGAATTGAATTGCAATGCTGACTCCGCCAAGCCAAGTGGACCAAAGTATAGCATTACAGGCTTTTCTGGCGGATAAAGCCTGTGCAACCTAGCGGATGGTCTTGTGGGTCGCCGCGCGCCGAAGCCGCTTTGCGTGTCCGCGGGATGAGGCGCAGAGGTCACCGTGAAAGCCTGAATAGTGGACTAGCCAGGAGAAATCGAGCATCTCTGAGATCAACCGATTGCACCGGCTTCACGGAAGAGAAGCTGTAAGCGTATCCGGTGATCGGCCCACGCACATATACCTGCGGTTGCCCAGTGTAATAAAGGTTTAAAGCAACAATCTGTGGAGTTCCATTGACTCTCGACTCGTTTTGTTTTTGGCCGCGGTACATGAGGTCTCCTCCTAGGCAATCATTCTCCGGTCGCGCCGGCGACTCTTTAGCTGCGGGGTCTTTCATGAGGCCTTTCAGCAGCCGTCTCACAACAAAAGCAACCAAACAACGAGAACCAAGAACAAGTACAACCAGGGCGTTCTCCATGAGATTTCAGCTCTTGACTGGCTCACTGAGAGTGCCGGAGAGTCTGACGGTCCGACGAAGCCGCGCTCTTCCAGATGACGGGAACCAAGGTCATTCATCTCATTCGACGAGACGGCGCAATCCAGCTCCATCCCAGCAAAACGACGCAGAACCGGCAACGCATACAACGCTCCTCCTGCGCCGAAGTCGTAGAGATTGAACCAGCGATGCAAGACAGAACTGCATAACTTGGCGCCCCGCCACATCAGCCTGCGTCCATTGTCCGACTGCGAGTCGTCTAGCTCGGCCGGAGACAATGTCTCGGTCGAGGACGCTCCCTGCTCCAATTGCTCGAGAAACAGTTCCCGATTGGCCACCGCATCAAGATTTCCAAAGCTCGGCTGTGATGTTTGCGTTTTCTCTTCCATCGCCCTTACTCCCCACGGATGACTTTATCCATATAGGATCTTGAAACACGGAGATACCTTTGCTTCCTTTGAGTCGTTCGTTCCAGCAGGCCGGCTACCGCCGAGAGCGTCAGCCACAGAATGAAGAATCCCATTCGGTTGCTGCTCAGCCAGATAGCTGGAGGCAGAGAAACCAGGAAACTCAAGCAGTAAAAGTTGTCCATCAAGCTGCCCAGGATGCCGGAACCAAGAGCGGTGCGCAGCCGTGCAATCAGATCCCAAGGACCGTTTTCCCTGGCCAGCAAATGTGCAACCCGCCAGACCGCGAGTGAGCACAAAACAAAACACAAAATAAAAGTGCTTCTATTCATCCTGAGGTTTTCCCTTCTGTTGTGGCCACAGACGGAACCCGCTCCGAAAAGCGGACTCCGTCTGCTTTGGGGAAGCCAGTCGACACTGCCAGCTCTGTGCTTGCAGGCAGAACCCATCCAACGCGTGGTTCAAATTGGATGCTGCGCCACGACTTACGTTGGTGCGGTCCCAGAAATAAAAGTTGAACGAATCGCCGCAGTCCTTCTGACCGCGATGTTGGTTGTAAAACTCTGATCGGATACGCCAGGACCAGCAATTGCACTGTCCGACGCCGCCGTACGTCTTGCCGCATGAGAGCCGAATGCCAGGCGCAGCAAAGTTTTGATGGCCGTATCGATGGCGCGCCCACTAGCTGCAAGGCCGGGAACCTGATTGCCGGTGCCAGCTAAGTGCCCGGTCGAAATCGGAATCCGAGTCTCCAGGATGTTTCCCCAAACAACCGGAGCCTTCGGATCTGTTGTTGAAGGTGGCGTATTCCACGAGAGCACCGCCCGCACCTTCACCGTCCTTGCCCCCCCGCCGCAACGTCGTATATGAGAGAGAAGATCAGCCGACAAGGAGACGCTGTACTCCAAACTGGCCGACGGAAGGCAGCCGAAGTCGTACACCGCAACCGAGGCTGTTCCTTGGTACTGAAATCCCGAACCCCAGTCAACCCAAAAAGCTACAAACTCTCTGCTGCCCGCCGTGGATGGCCCCCCGGAGTAACCTGCCCCCTGCTTTATCGTCAGCACGCCGGTTAACTGGCCGGTATTCGGGTCTAGCCCGATACACGACAACTGCTCATACTCGGTGCTGCAGTTGGTGTTTAGCCAGGCATCCACTACCTCGGAGAGGTCGATTTCCGAGATGCCAGCAAGCCATCTCGCCGGATGCGGAGCAATTTCAGGAGAACTGGCAGCCGCACTAAGCGATGGAGCCAGAAAGCGATGCCGCGGAACTGATGTGCCGGCATAGAGCCGATGCAGTTCGGCAGGAGTGAGCATCTTTGGCTCTTCTGCCGGGATTGTTTGGCCTGGATTGATCGACAATTTGATCTTGTCGGTAGGCAACGAAATGACCTTGAAGCTACCAGTCTGAATCCGGGCAAGCCGCGCATCGCCCCATACCGAAGCCCCACTTGGAGCATCCCCCGTCGGCTGCGTTTTCCACTTCAAAACGGCGCTGAAGAGCGGAAGATACTCCTCCAAGCAGGAATCTTCCCTCGCCGCGCTCTTATCATCTGAGGAAGCCATCGACATACCTCTCGGTTTGTGAAGACTGAAACGTCTCGGTTGCTCGGTCAAGGCGCAGATCTGCGCTTGATCGACGCGGCAATCCCTTGCTCCGCTGGATCCCCATATCTCTCTATCCACGGAGCGCCTGAACTCTGAGTCGCCGTACAAAGCTATAGTGGGAACTCGCCCGAAATCGTTTCAGCACCTTGCGGAAAACTTCATATACCGTCGAAATAAGGGAAACAAGCGCGTTTAAGGCGGACCTGAGTATGCATTTTTACGTACGATTGGTCGGCACCATCTGCTCCAGTCGCCATTTCATGATCGCCAGCGTGTTGTCTTCTACGGGCAACATTACCTTGGGTATCGTGACTGGGATTCACACGGCGAAAGTGCCAACGATAAAACGCCAGTTCGCCATCTACTTGCACTTTTTTTGGCAACAAAATAAAACATCTTGACAGGCAAATGAAGGGAATGGCTAAATTGTCACCGCCAGATAAATCGGATTAGTTCGTGACTCAACTGAATCTGGTTGGCTGGCGCACTTCGGTGCGTGCGGAAAGCAAAAACAGTTCGCGAGTCAATGAGGCCCCCCATCATGTCTCGTTCAGTCGAATACTGCACTTAAGACCAATATCTGAATCGGACCGCATTCGTTTCATGCTTGGCCGCGATTCTTGTGCTACTCTGCGCCAGCCATCTAAGCGCGCAAACGGTAGCGACTTACAGCTTTGAAGATGGAACGGCTAACGGTTGGTCGTCGTTTTTTGACGCAAGTACACCCGTAGCCACGAATGCTGCCTCTTATGTCGGATCGTACAGTCTGCTGACCACAACGAGTTCAACTGGGACAGGTGGGCCGTCGATTTCGCTGAGCAGCACTCTTCTGCCTGGGGCAAAGTACACGATCACTGGCTGGATCCAACTCGCGAGCGGAGAGAGCGCGGCGAACGCGAACTTCTCCGTCAAGCGAAGCGATCTGAGCTGCTCCGGCGGCACGTGCTATGACACGATCGGCAGTTACAAAGTGGGCGTGTCGGATTCAGGCTGGGTACAGATTGGCGGAAGTTATACCGTGAGCGCGACTGAAACTGGCTTGCTGCTCTATGCACAGCTAGTGGGAGCGACGAGCGCGCAATCTTTCTATTTGGATGATGTGGTCATTACCGAAACAGCGCCGCCTCCAGGCGGTACTCCGATCGCTGCATATACCTTCTCCGATGGTGGACTGGACGGCTGGACGCCCTTCGGGACCGCAACCCTGACCAACACCGCGCCGCCGATCCTCGATCCGAATGGCGACACGCTCAGTCTGCTGGTGACTAGCCGGACCGCCGGTTACATGGGGTCGAGTTTGAATCTGCTAACTGTCCCCAATGTTGTGGCTGGGGCAACTTATCAGGTGAGCGCTTACGTCCTGCTTGCCGCGGCTGACAGCACCAACCCGACGGTGACGATCTCGACCAAGACAGCGGATTGCGCAACTTCGGGGAGTTATGGGAGCATTGCGACCTCGGGGGCGCTATCCAGTACGGCCTGGACGAAGGTTACGGGCACTTTCAGCTTTAGCAATCTACCTGGGCCGCCTACTTCGCTGATCCTCTATATCCAGTCAAGCAGCGCAACGGATTCCTTCTACATTGACGATGTCGTTATTGGTGAGTTATCGCCCGCACCGCTCTCCCCCAGCCAGCAGGATAACTCTGGGATCACCACGACTTTTGCGGATGGCGGCCTGGATGGCTGGAGCTCGCGTTCGGGCAGTTCCACGTTGAGTAATGTCGCACCGCCAGTCCTCGATCCGAACGGAGATCCACTTAGCTTGCTAACCACGGGACGAACCGCCAACTGGGATGGGCCACAGATCAGCGTGAGCAACAAGATGTATGTCGGATCGGAATATAACATCAGCGGATGGATTCTGCTGGCGCCGACTGACGGATCAAGCCATGTAATTAACATCAGCTTGCAGACTACGCTCAGCGGAGTGGCGAGTTATCCGAGCGTGAGCGGCTATCCGGGTGTTACGGTGCCGGCAGACGGCAAGTGGCACCAGATCAGTGTTATCGGATACACCATGTCGAGCGGCTACGACCAAGGATCGGCTAACCTGTACTTCCAAACCGTGCCATCATCGGGCAATGATTTGGTGTCATTCTACCTTGGCGACTTCCAGCTCAGCTATGTTTCGCCGCCGTCCATTCAGACGGATATTCCGTCGATTTACAAGACGCTGTCTGACTTCTTCCCCATCGGCTCGGCTGTGGATACAACTGATCTCTCCGGGGCTCATGCACAGTTGCTGACTACACACTTTGACGGCATGACGCCTGGAAACGATCTGAAGTGGAGTTCGGTGGAGGCCACCAAGGGGGTTTACACATTCGCAAACGGCGACGCCGAGGTTGGCGAGGCGGTGTGCGCGAATATGCTGGTGCGTGGGCAGAACCTGGTGTGGGCAACGGGCGCACAGACTCCCGCCTATGCTGCCGGGGATGGCACAAATTCGGCTGCCAACCAGGCCGTAGTGACCGCCAATATTCAGGAGCATATCCAGAGTGAGGTGCAGCACTACGGCTCACAGGTGTATGCGTGGGACGTGGTGAACGAGCCGCTCGATCCGGCACAATCGGACTGTCTGGCGCACGGCCCGTTCTATCAGGTGCTAGGTCCGAGCTACATTGATATTGCGTTCAAGGCTGCCAAACAGTATGCCCCAGCCGGCACCAAGCTGTTTATCAATGATTACAGCACCACCGACTCGGCTCGACTAGCGTGCCTGTTGCGCGTGGTGCGCGAACTTCGCGAGAGAGGCGTTCCTGTGGACGCTATCGGGCATGAGATGCATAACCAGATCAATTACCCGTCCGTTGAGTCGATGGTCCATGCCATCGACACAGTGGCGGAGAAGTTTCCTGGGATTGATCAACAAATAACTGAGCTGGACATGAGCGTCTACAACGCCGGTGACACAACGTCGAATTATGGCAACAGCATTCCGCCGTCGGTGCTGGCTGAACAGGGCTGGCTCTATAAGAAGTACTTCGACGCGTTCCGGCATTTGAGGGGCAGGATTAGCGCCGTCACTCTTTGGGGCATGGCGGATAACGATACATGGCTGGATAGCTTCCCGGTAACACGCACTGACTATCCGCTGCCGTTCAACATGGAATTGCAGGCCAAGCCGGCGTACTGGGGGATTGTAGATCCAACGCAGCTACCAGGCTATGGGCTGAAGTTCAAAATCTCCAACAGAACAGGGGACCGGGATGCACGTGTCTGGACCTTGACTGCGACCAACGGTGACGCAGGTCCGGCGTACGCGACCGAGATCAACGGATTCAACCTGATACAAACTGACGGACGGCGATGCACTCCAACGATTACTGGTCCCAGCAGTTATCCAGTCTCTCTTGGCGACATTCCTGCCGATGGCTCGGCGAGCGCGGACTTCACCATCGACTTTGCAAGCTGCGATCGAGAAGCGCGGTTCGTAGTGAGAGCGCCGTGGAGTTCGGCAACCTATCATACCGGCACATTCGTGTCGCCTATGGATTTCAGGAGGGGCAGAAGAGGAGACCGATAACTGAACTCACCGCCGCCCAGATGTGGGCTCAAGCGAATTCAGCAAGTAGTCTTGGGTTCATCCGCACAGTTGGTGATACGCTCAGAAGCAGTCGGAAGGTGCAGGAAAGGTGTAAGTTCTGACTTTTCCTTCAGGGATCAAAACCGTCTATTCACTCATGGCAGCCAGTGTATGCAATGCGCAAGAAGGTCTCCAATTAATAAGGGTGCTGCGTGAGTTTTTTCACCTTTGACCAAAAAGTAGGCCATGGCGCGGAAGCCATGGCCTACAGGATTATTGCAATGGATTATCTACTTTCATTTATATGTTGAACTTCCTCTCAAATGGTGCCGACTATGTGCGTTGACAGATAAAGTGAAAGTCCCATGTATGTAAAATCAATGACTTACGTTCCAACCGTGCCAATAAAGTGAAAGTGCAAACCCCACACAATGAAAGTTTCGCCGCCGAATAGCGGATCCAATGGAAGTTTCCTCTCTACAGACGCAAATGATTGATTTTATTAGTGTGCGACGCTCTGGCGTTGGCCAACGCCACCGGGGGATTGGGAGGAGGCGACTGTTCACAGGAATCCCGGGTCGCGGTAGGGATATCAATTGCCTGATCCCCCCGCGCAGATTCCGCACGAGCGCTCATTAGCGCATGCGGCTCTTATCTCGGATGATTGGCGGCGAAGCGTTGCGCGGGATAAGGGTGGAGCACGCGTGGAGAAGGAAGCCACAGCATGGCAATCGCGATCATGC
>Ga0182013_10002875_pt1 | contig 22065 bp, 19 predicted proteins | sample 612S2MmetaG_FD_120487 | JGI IMG/M metagenome (GOLD analysis project Ga0182013, IMG submission 120487) | Permafrost microbial communities from Stordalen Mire, Sweden - 612S2M metaG | ecosystem: Environmental > Terrestrial > Soil > Wetlands > Permafrost | place: Sweden: Stordalen | collected... | reverse complement strand
GAAGCCGGGAATTGCTTCCAGCTTGTCGAGCGTGCCGCCGGTGTGGCCCAGCGCGCGTCCGCTGATCATGGGCACGGCCACGCCGCAGGCCGCCGCCAGCGGAGCAATCAGAAAGCTGGTCTTGTCCCCCACCCCACCCGAGGAATGCTTGTCGACCGCCTGCTTGCCCAGCCGCGCCGGCGAAAATCTCTCTCCCGAATCGCGCATGGCCAGCGTCAGCGCCCGTGTTTCGCCGAGCGAAAGCCCCTTGAGCCACGCCGCCATCAGCCACGCCGCAAGCTGCTCGAGCGGAACCGAGCCCGTGGCCGCGCCGGTGACCAGAAACCCGATCTCGCGCGCGTTGAGCACTCCGCCGTCGCGCTTCTTGCGGATAATGTCGATGATGTGCAGCGGAGCGGAAGTGGAATCAATTGGTTGCGTCATGAGAATCCCAAGCAAGATTTGAGGATATCGCATACGCGGTTCAACTGGACCAAAGGGCTTGCCGATATGTATCTTATAGGGTACACTTCAGACTGAGCGAAACATGGAAGACGAGAAGGGCCTTGAAGTCGCGTTCTATCGGTCCGGTTCCGGTTCTGAGCCTGTCCGCGATTGGATTCGCTCTCTTTCCACTGAGGATCGGCGAGTGATTGGGTTCGATCTGCGGCTCGTGGAAATTGGCTGGCCGATTGGCATGCCGCTTTGCCGGCCGCTTGGCAATGGACTCTGGGAGGTTCGCAGCAATCTTGGCGGCAATCGGATTTCGCGCGTGATTTTTTGTGCGGCCGAGGGAAAGATGGTCCTGCTGCACGCATTCATCAAGAAGACTCGGGAGATGCCAGACGCGGAATTACGGCTGGCAAAGGCAGGAAAGAAGGAGGTCGAACGAGGATGAAAAAAAACCGTCACATCGGCTCGCCGCTCGATGAGTTTCTGAAGGAAGAGGGAATTTACGAGGAGGCGACGACTCGGGCCGTGAAGGAGGTTCTGGCCTGGCAGGTTGAGAAGGCGATGAAGGAGCAGGGAATCAGCAAGGCGGAGATGGCCCGGCGAATGGGCACCAGCCGCGCCCACCTCGACCGGTTTCTGGATCCCGAAAACGACAAGGTGCAACTCGACACAATTCAGAGAGCCGCCGCCGCAGTGGGCAGGCGGGTGTTGATTCAACTGGCGTAGCGGGCGCAGTGGGAGTTTCAGCCGGAGTTTTTTCGGTCGGTTTCATCGGATTCAAACCCTATTTCAATTTCATCTCGAAGGCCAGCGGCAACACGTCTGAAAACGCCATGGTCCTCATGCCGTCCCTGGCCGGAAAGATAACCGGCGCTTCGGCCAACGCAAACTCCGCCAGCACTTGCCGGCAGGCGCCGCAGGGAGGGCTGGCCGCGTTGTTCAGGTTGGCTACGGCCACGGCTGCGATCTGAATCTCCGGCCCGAATTGGGAGACGGCCCGCACCAGCGCCGCGCGCTCCGCGCAGATCGTCAGCCCGTAGCTCACATTTTCCACGTTGGTTCCGGTCACGATTTCGCCGCTAGTGAGCCGCAGCGCTGCGCCTACCCGGAATCCCGAGTACGGTGAGTAAGAATTTTCCGCTGCCTCCCGTGCCTTTTTGAGAAGCTCTTCGAGCGCCGGCTGGTTCAACTTCGTCAAAGTCATGGGGCTACCCACATCGAACGGTGAACCTTGAGCCTAAAACATTTCCACTTCCCATGTACACCGAAACAGCGGCTCGATGTGGCACCGCTGCTTGCTGCGGCTCTATTCGCCGCTTTGTCGCCGGCCGCCTGCGCCCAGGCCGGGACGGATCCAGGCACGGCTCCGGGCACGGCTCCGGGCGCGGACAAGTCACATCCCGCGTCCACGCCCGCCGCATCGCCTGTCTTCGATGTGGCAGCCATCCATCAGAACAACTCAGATCTATCCGTCCGCTCGCACAGATCCCACATCTACAGCTCGCCCAACGATGGCAACTTCCGCACCATCAATGTCAGCATGAAGACACTCCTCGAGTTTGCCTACGCGATTCCGTCCACACGCATCCTCGGCGGCCCATCCTGGCTCAATTCGATCTACTTTGACATCGATGCCAAGGCCGACAGTTCAGTTGACGGCCAGATGCAGAACCTCAGTTCCGATGCCGGCAAGCTGGAGAAGCAGCGAATGGTGCAGGCGCTGCTTGCGGACCGTTTCAAGCTCGACACGCACCTCGAAACGCGCGAGCTTCCCATCTACGTGCTCGCAGCCGCGAAAAGCGGTCCCAAATTCCTTGACTCGCAAGCCGGCGGCACCACCATCAACGGCGGTCATGGCCACATCCAGGTGGAGGGAGGCGACAACACCGTTGCGCTTCTCGCCGAGCAACTGGCCGAGGCCCTCGGCCGTCCGGTCGTCGACAAAACCGGCATCCAGGGCCGCTACAAACTCGCCCTTGAATGGACGCCCGATGACCGCACGGCGCCTCCGGGCGGCGACTCCGCTTCCGGCTCACCCGCGCCTGACTCCGGGCCGTCCATCTTCACCGCACTTGAAGAGCAGCTTGGACTGAAATTGGAATCGCAAAAGGGGCCAGTCCAGGTTTTGGTCGTCGACCACGTCGAATTACCCACCGAAAACTGAAGCCTCATCCGCCGAACCGCTCCTGTCATGCAGATCGCCCCCGGATCGTTGCCCTGATCCCCGATCTCTGACCCCTGATCCCTGTTTTTCTCAAGTCGTACTCCATCCAACCGATATACCCATTGAGAGCCTGCCGCGCCGGGAAAGCGATGCCGGCGGGCCGGATGAGTGGACGCGAATGGACGAATTGACGAGGGAGTTCCTGATCGAAAGCCAGGAAGGCCTGGACCGCATGGAACGGTGCCTGACCGATCTGGAGGAGCGGCCTCAGGATGCCGGCCTGCTGGGGGAAATATTCCGTTCTGTCCACACCATCAAGGGAACCACGGGATTCCTGGGCTTCAAGCGGCTGGAAAAGCTGGCCCACGCGGGCGAGAACCTGCTCGGGCTTCTACGCGACGGCAAGCTGAGCGCCGACCGGCTGATCATCACCGGCCTGCTCAAGCTTCTCGACGGGCTGCGGGTCATTCTGAAGATCATTGAGGCCGAAGGCGGTGAGGGCGCCGGCGAGGATACGGCGCTCATTGAGCAGCTTGGAGAATTGCAGGCTCCGGCCCACGCCCATGCTGAGGTTCGCCGCGCCGAGACCACTGTGTTGGCAACTGCCGGTCCGCGTCCCACGCCGGTGACGGCCGATGAGCCCCGGACTCCGTCTTCGCATCCCAGGCCTGCATTGGAGCCCTCAGAGATGGTGGCTCAAGCGCCTGCGCCCGCCGATGCCGATGGCGCAAAGCCGCGCGCCCCGGCGGCGGGAACCGCGGCCGAGAGCTCCCTGCGCGTGGACGTGGCGCTGCTGAATCGCATGATGAACCTGGTGGGCGAGTTGGTGCTCACGCGCAACCAGGTGCTACAGGCCACCGCGGCCGACCCTAAAATGACGCTGCTCTCGCGCCGCCTCGATATGGTTACGGCGGACCTGCGCGAAGCGGTGATGAAGGCCCGCATGCAGCCGGTCTCGAACATCTTCTCGAAGATGCCGCGCATCGTGCGCGATCTCTCCCAATCCCTCGGCCGGCGCGTCCGCCTGCAGATGGAAGGCCAGGAGACGGAACTCGACAAGAGCTTGCTCGAGGCCATCAAGGATCCGCTCACCCACGCGGTGCGCAACTCGCTCGATCACGGCATCGAGCTGCCCGACGTGCGCCAGGCAGCAGGCAAGGACCCCGAAGGGCTGCTCAAGCTGCGCGCCGTGCAGGAAGGCAGTCACGTGGTGATCGAGGTCTCAGACGACGGCGCCGGCATTGCGGTGGAAAAGGTTCGCGGCAAGGCCATCGAGCGCGGGCTCATCACCCCCGAGCGCGCCATCCAACTCGGCGAGCGGGAACTGCTGCAGCTCATCTTCCTGCCCGGCTTCTCCACCGCCGCGGCGGTTACCAATGTGAGCGGCCGGGGAGTGGGGATGGATGTGGTCCGCACCAACGTGGAACGGATCGGCGGCAAGGTCGAGATCGACTCGCGCGCCGGCAAAGGCACCACACTGCGGCTGCGCATTCCCCTCACCCTGGCCATTATTCCCGCGCTCATCGTGCGCTCTCTGGAGCAGAGCTTCGCGCTGCCCCAGGGCGCGCTCTCCGAGCTGGTGCACATTCCCCCGGAAGCGGCCGCAAAGGCCATTGAATGGATTGAAAACGCGCCGCTCTACCGGCTGCGCGGAAGGTTGCTTCCCCTGGTCTTCCTCGACCGGCTGCTGATGCCGGGACGCGAGTGCAGGCTGTCCGGGGCCCAGGACAACTTCATCGCCGTACTCGACGCCGACGGACGCCGCTTCGGACTGGTCGTGGACGGTCTTGCCGATCCCGAGGAGATCGTGGTCAAGCCGCTTTCGGCGGTACTGAAGAACATCGGCCTCTACTCCGGCGCAACGGTCCTGGGAAACGCCGACCTGGCGCTGATTCTCGATCCCGGCTCGATCGCGCTGAAGGCCGGCATCGCCATGACCGCCGAGGAAGAAACGGTCTGCGCGGTGGAAGACGAGAAGGAGGCGGCCAGAATCGAGTATCTGCTGGTCGAGGCGGCTGGACGCCACGCCGCGGTCCCGCTGGCCGACGTGCTGCGCATCGAACAGCTCCCGCTCTCGCGGATCGAGTACATCGGCTACAGGCCGGTACTCAACTTTGAGGGCCAACTGCTGCCGGTCGAGGATTCGGGTGGAATTCTGGCCGCGGCCGCGGGCAATCCCGAAGCCCAGATCATCGTGGTTGTGTGCCGCGAGGGCAATCGCCATGTCGGTATCGCGGTTTCTCATGTGCTGGATGTGGCTGCCGGGGACGACCTGTTCGAGGCCGGCACAGGCCAGGCCAGCAGCGGCGTGACGCTGCTCAAGAACCGCGTCACCGGGGTGGTGGACCTGGGCGGCGTGGCCGCGCTCGGGAGCGGCGAACAATCGCATGTGGAATGGAACCAGGAGGCGGTGTGTTGAATCCTTCAGGAACGGAATTGAGTAGCGGCAAAAAAGCGGGGGCGCTGGTCGAGGTCTGTTCCGTGCGTCTCGGGCAGACGCTGTTCGGCGTGCCCATCCGCCACATTCTGGAGATTGTGGGTTCCGCGCGTCCGCAGCCGGTCCCGCTGGCTCCCGTATACGTGGGCGGCCTGGTTCACTATCGCGGCGATGTGCTGACCACCGTAAGCCTGCGCCAGTTGCTTGACCTGCCTCCCAAAGACGGCGCACAGGCCATTCTGGTGATCGAGGGAGCGGGTGGGAACTTCGGGCTGCTGGTGGACTCGGTCAGCGAAGTGCTCACCGTTTCTTCCGTCGACTTCGAGCCCAACCCATCCATTCTCGGCGAGCGCCAGAGAGCCCTGTTGGCCGGCGCCTACAAGCTCAAAGACACCCTGCTGGTGATGCTCGATACCGAACGGCTCGATCCGTTGCGGCTGGGCGCGAGCCAGGCAGCGTAGGGACCCGGCGTCATCGCATATGTATCGGGAGGCAACCATGCGTGCTTTGATCGTCGACGATTCCCGATTTGTGAGAGGCTTTCTGCGCGGCCTGCTCGAAGAGCGGGGAATCGAGTGCGCAGAGGCTGCCGACGGCCAGGCGGGGATTGACCTGCTGCATCGCGACCCCGACTTCGACCTGGCTTTTGTGGACCTGAATATGCCGGTCATGAACGGGCTCGAGATGCTCATGCGGATGCGCGCCGAAGGATTCAGCGAATTGAAGGTGATGATGGTGACCACGGAGGCGGAAAACGACACCATCCTTCGCACCCTGGAGGCCGGCGCAGACGAATACCTGATGAAACCCTTCGACGAGCAGGCGTTCGATGAAAAGCTGGCGATGATCGGCGTGGAGGTGGCTTGAGAGATGGCGGCCAATCGCCGTACCCCGATCCTGATCGTAGATGACTCGGCGGTGATGCGCAGCCTGTTGCGCACGGTGGTCTCAGCCGATGCCCGTCTGGAGGTTGCCGGCACGGCCGTGGATGGCGCCCAGGCCCTGGCCGCGATTGAAACTCTGCGCCCCGGCCTGGTTTTGCTGGATGTTGAAATGCCGGTCATGGATGGTCTGGTTACGTTGCGGCAAATGCGGGTGCGAGGTATGAGAATGCCGGTCATCATGTGCAGTTCGCTCACCCAGCGCGGCGCCAGGGTCACCATCGAGGCGCTGGCCTGCGGCGCATCCGACTATGTGGCCAAACCGGCTGGCCAGTCCAGCCGCGATGCGGCGGTCCGCACGCTCGCCCAGGACCTGATTCCCAGGATTCTTGCGCTTACCGGCCAGCCGCAGCCAATTGCTCCGCGCTCGGCGCGGGCGGCCGCGCTTTTTCCCGCCGCGACCTCGATGGTCCCGATGGTTGAGCCGCTCCCCAGGGCCAAGCCGAATTCGTCCGTGCCGACGCTGCTCGCCATCGGCGTTTCCACCGGCGGACCGGCTGCTCTTGACGTTCTGCTGCCCGCGCTTCCGGCCGGCTTCCCGCTGCCGGTGCTCATCGTGCAGCACATGCCGGAACTCTTTACCCGGCTGCTTGCCGAGCGTTTGAACAGCCGTTGCCGCCTGCGCGTTTGCGAAGCTGCCGAAGGCGCCCCGGTTTCGGTGGGAACGGTTTATATCGCTCGGGGCAACTGGCACCTTGAGGTTTTGCCGGCGGCGCGAGCCGGCATGCCGTCTACCCTGCACCTCAGCCAGGGGCCGCTTGAAAACCACTGCCGCCCCGCTGTCGACGTGCTCTTTCGATCGGCTGCCAAAGCTTACGGTTCCGGCGTGCTGGCTGTAGTCCTCACCGGCATGGGTTCGGATGGAATGATTGGCTGCCGCTTCATTCGCGAGCAGGGTGGCAGCGTGCTGGCCCAGGACCAGGCCTCCAGCACGGTGTGGGGAATGCCCGGAGCGGTGGCCAATGCGGGTCTCGCGCACATGGTGCTTCCCCTCGACGCCCTGGCGCCGGAAATCCTCAAGATCACCGCCCGGACGGCCTCCGCGTGCACTCTCCCCCAACTGAGCAGATTGGTTGTGTAGTCATGGAAACAGCCGGCGCAACCGACCTCGTCTACCTTCGCGCACTGGTCTTCGATCACTCGCATAACGTGCTCGAACCCTCTCGCGACTACCTCTTTGAAACCCGCCTCACCAAGTTGCTGCGCAACCAGGGAATGACGCGCCTGGACGAACTGGTGCGCCACCTGCGCGCCCGCAGAGATCCCGTTCTCTCGCGCGCCATCGCCGAGGCAATGACGATTAACGAAACCAGCTTCTTTCGCGATTGCCGCCCCTTCGACCTGCTGCGGACCGAGCTGCTGCCCAAATTGATTGAAGAGCGCCGCATGACACGCCGCCTGCGCTTCTGGAGCGCAGCCTGCTCCACCGGCCAGGAGGCTTATAGCCTGGCCATGCTCATCCTCGAGCATTTTCCCCAACTGGCGACCTGGAACATTCGAATCGAGGGCACCGATATCTGCGCCGAAGTGGTCGAGCGTGCCCAGGCAGGATCGTTTCATCGCATCGAAATCAACCGCGGACTTCCCATCCGCCACGTGGTCCGCTACTTCGACCGCAATGGCGAGGACTGGACTGTGAAACCCGAAGTCCGCGCCTTCTGCAACTTTCGGCAGGCCAACCTCTGCGGTCCCGCGCTCCCCTTTGGCCGCGCCGACGACCGCTTCGACGTAATTTTTCTCCGCAACGTGATGCTCTACTTTTCGCAGGAAACCCGGCGTACGCTGCTGGCCGGCATTCACCGGCTGCTGCCGCCCGACGGCATTCTCTTTCTCGGGTCCAGCGAGCAGCCCGCCGACCCATCCCTCTGGACGCCGGTTCTGGCCGGCGGCACATGCTACTTCAGGCCGGCAAAATAAATCCAGGACGCGATTCGGCAGTCCGGGCCGGGTCTTTGACCGGGAGGAAATGTTCCTGGGAATGGGCGCCGAGTGGCGGCGTGGACGCCGCCAGGACAGCCGGTCAGGAGACCGGCGCTACGATCCGGCGGAGGGCCGTCGCGATAGATCGGTTTTGGCAGCGGGGTCAGGCTGAGGCCGTCAGTCTGTCAACACGTGCAGCGCCACGATGGTCAGGATGGCGCCGGCTGCGAGCGTCGCCGCCGCGATCAGGAACGTCGCCAGGTGGGAACGGACTGCGGCGAGTGTCTGCCGCGCCGCCTGGCGCAGTTCGGCATCGCTGGTCCAACTGCGCAGCAGCGTGGCGCAGCCGATGGCCAGCACCGCCAGCGGCAGGGCCCCGAGCAGTACCCAGAGGCCAAAGTGAACCGGACGGGTCGCGAACCAGGTAACGATCCGCTGCGCGGTTCGCGCCGGTTCGTACTGCTGGGGTTGGAGGTTGCGCACAAACAGCGCGGTCATGAAAAGAGCGGCCGGGAAGATGAGCAGCAGTTCCGCGGCGGCGATGGAGCGCTTGATCGTCTTCATGAGTCGATTTATATCGCGAAAGATTCTCCGCGGCAAGAGAAAAGCCGGCCCCGGTTTCACTTTGACCCAATTAAAATGGGGCCGGAATCATCTGCGATGTTCCCGGTTTCCTATTCATTTGCACGAATTGATACGCGGGGGCATCGCGCGGTATGCTCATGATATGGAGCTACGTTCGTTGTTCGTCCGCTCTGCTCTTATATCCTGCCGCGAAGACAACAGACGGCAGATGTGCCGGGAGGCCAGGCCATGAGCTTTCGCCGCTTCCGGCGCGCCGTGGCGCTGGCATTCGCTCTTGAGCTCTGCGTTCTCCGCTACTGGATCGCCCGCCTGCGCGGCCCGCTTACGCTGGAGCGGCGCGCCCTGTGGCTGCAATCCGCCGCGCGCATCATCCTGACCAGCGCCGGCATCCAGTCCACCGTTGAAGGCCAGCCGCCCAGCCACGGACTCGTCGTCTCAAACCATCTCAGTTATCTCGACATCGTGATTCTCTCGGCGGCCATGCCTTGTTTTTTCGTCTCCAAGGTTGAAGTCGATGGCTGGCCCTTTTTCGGCAAGGCCGCGCGTACCGGCGGCACCATCTTTCTTGACCGCTCCAGCCTCGACAGCGCCAACCAGGTGGCCGGCCAGATCGCCGAACGCCTCAGCCTCCCGATTCCGGTGCTGCTCTTTCCTGAAGGCACCAGCACCGACGGTCACGAGGTGCTGCGCTTCCACTCCCGCCTCATCGATCCCGCCACCGAGGCCCGCGCGCCCATCACCGCCGCCGCGGTCCGCTACGTCATTGACGACGGCATCGAAGAGCGCGAACTTTGCTGGTACGGCGACGAGCCCTTCATCAACCATCTGTGGAAGGTGCTGGGCGTGGCAGGCTTTACGGCCAAGGTCCGCTTCGGCCGGCCGCACATCTACACGGACCGCCGCGTTGCCGCCGATAGGACCCACGACGAAATCACTGCGATGCGCGAGGAAAGCGTTATGGCAATGTACTAGGTCTGTGACCGGGAGAAGATGTTCTATCTAATGCGCGAACGTGGGCCAGGAGGCCCACATTACAGCCGGCCGGGAGGCCGGCGCTACATTTCCAAATGGAACATTTTCATACGGCCAAAGAACTAGCGACCTCCTTGGCGAGAAGCGCCCGCGCGGATGCCGCGGCCGGCTGGGCCGCCGCCGAGACCCAAGTGATCCGCCGTCCTTCGAGACATGCTCACTCGGTGATTCTCCGCGCCACGCACAGCCTAGCCGGCTGATAGGCCCGTATCGAAACGTCACCGCCGCTCAGGCCTGCCGCCGCGCACATCCGCTGCCAGTCTTGCGGCAAAAAGGATCGCTCAAACGAAACCGGGCCGTCATGCTGCACGAACGGATGCAGGTTCGCCAGCCTTGAGAAGGCGCAGAAAAAATAGTAGGGAACCGCGCTGCGGGAAAGATCGTTGACCAACCATCCCAGCGCGGCGTGGCGCTCCATCCATCTCAGGAATCGAACCACATCGGCTTCGTCGAGGTGATGCGTGAAAAGCGAGCTGACGACAAGATGAATCGGCTTCCGCGGCGCGTATTCGAACACATTCGCGCATACCCACTCAATGTTGCTTGAGTCGGGACTGGCTTCAGCGGCGATGGCAACCGCGTCGGGATTGACGTCCAGCCCAGTCAGCTCGACGGCCACGCCGCGCGCGTCCGCCCATTGCGCTATCCGCCGCAATCCATCCCCGTAGCCGCAGCCCACGTCGAGAATGTGCAGCGGCTCCGCGCGCCGCGGCAGGGAATCGAGCCAAACGAGCAAGGGCCGGTAGCCCATGAACCAGCGGTTGACTCTCGCCAGGTCGCGCAGGCAGGCGCGCAACTGCTCGCGGCTGCACGGCTCGTCCATCAGCTCGGTGAGCTGCGCGCGGCGGCTGAAATCAGGAGCGCTACGCGGCATGGAAGAGCATGGTCTCAGCGGTCACGCCGGGTCCGAACGACATGGCGCAACCCTGTTGCCCGGCCTGGGCGTGACGCATCGTCTCTTTGAGGACGAACATTACCGTCGCCGAGGACATGTTGCCGAATCGCGCCAGAACACTGCGCGAATCGGCCAGCGCATTTTCGACCAGGCCCAGCCCTTTTTCCACCGCGTCCAGAATGGAGCGGCCGCCCGGATGCACCGCCCAAAGATCGATCTCATGCGGATCTTTTCCGCGCGTGATCTCTTTCCCCACTTCGCCGAGCGCGCGGCGAACGACGCCCGGAACCTGGCCGGAGAGATGCATATCGAACCCATGTTCCCGAATCCGCCAGGTGATCAAACGGCTGGTATCGGGGATCTGGACCGCGAGAAAGCTGCCGATGGCCAGACCCTGCGGATCAGCGCTCACCAGGCACGCGGCGCATCCGTCCGCGAACAGCAGAAAGGAGAGAATCTGCTCGAGGTTCCCGGTCTCCTGCATGTGCAGCGTGCACAGCTCGAGATTCAGAACCAGTACCCGCGCCTGCGGCTCGGAGCGGACAATGTGATGCGCCGACTTGAGGGCATTGATGGCCGCGTAACAGCCCATGAATCCGATCATCGTGCGCTCGACAGAGCGATTGAGCCCCAGGTGCTCGACGATCTCCATATCCAGGCCCGGCGCATAGAGGCCGGTGCACGAAGTTACGATCACATGGGTAATGCCGCGCCGTTCCTCGCCGGTGAGCGCCAGCTTGTTCAATGCGCATTGCGCCAGTTGCGGTGCGAAACGCTCAAACGACTCCATGCGGCGCGCCGTGGCAGGAAAATTTCCCCGCACGTACAGCCCTTCCGCATCGTTCCATGTATGTTCCGGTCCCGCGATGGGCTCAAGGAACGAATAACGGTGTTCGATGGCCGACATGCGCGCCATGCGCCGGAACAGGTTTCGTTCCGTGCCCTCCGGCAGCATCGTGTCTGCAAAATCAATGAACGCCCGGTGCACATCGTGCGGAGGCACGGCCGTCGCGATCCGGTTGATATGAGCGGTGGTCATGTCTCTCCATGGGCCGGCATCAGCGTTCGCCGTAACCCTCTATAGAGAGAATAGACGGTGAAACTGGCTTAATGTCAGGCTCCAGGGGTCTGGACCGCAGGATTTGGCGATTGCCTTTGGAGCAGCGCGGGCGGGGACGCCCGCACTACAGCCGGCCGGGAGGCCGGCGCTACATTCCGGCGATGCATCTTGGCGATTGCACGATCATTCGGTCGCGGTACTGGCATTCGGTCGCGGTGCTAGGGGTCGGCACGGTCGGGATCGCCGGCGACGCGCTTCTCGGTGCCTACGCTGCCCAGATTGAATGCAGCGCTCATTTTGCCCGACATCGCGCCGGTGCGAAGAATCAGGGGCGTGCCTCTGCACAGGGCAGCCACGCGATTGATCTTTGAATTCTGAACGCTCGGAATCACCGGTTCCCATCCATTGAACCAGAGATTGAAGGAGCGTACCGGATTGGGATCGAAATCGACGGGCAGATCGTCCCCACCGTACTGAAAAGAAATTGCGCGGTGGTTCGCGGGAAGGGGTGGTTCACCATCGTCCAGAGGACAGGTGTTGTCTCCCGACTGGATCTCTTCAACCATCGCACCCGGCAAGCGGAACGGGGCAACGCACGCCGGTCCGGTGACCCAAATCGCTCCCGATTCCTGCTGAGGCCAACTGCACACGCCCACGCCCGGCAATGTGAAGCTCTGAGCGGCCGTGTCGATCCGCTGTGCCTTTCCCATGCGATATACGCCAAACGCGAGTTCAAGCCGGGCCGAGGCGTGCGCCTGCGCCAGTTGGTTTGCCAGTTCAAACGGCATGTTGAATCCAAAGCTGACGCCGGGCCAATCGCTGGTCAACTGGCCCGCGTGGTTCAGCCATGGGGATTGCCAGCGCCAGCCGTTGTCGCCGGTCAGCGTCACGCGATACCCCTCCAGTCCTACGATCGAGTTCGAATCCGCGAAATTAGCAGCGACCGGAATTGTGATAACTGACTGCGTGACGCCGATGTCACCGCGCGTGTATTCGCGGGTACCGTCCGGGCCGCTGGCCACGATCGAGAGCCGCATCGGAGGCTCGCCTGTTACGCGCGGATAAGCAATCGATCTCGCCAGCGTTGTGGACGCAATCGGAATCATCAAGGGAACAGCCAAAATAGCCGCGCCCAGCACCAGTCGCGCCGGCCAAACCCTGCGCCGCGCATATTGCCACAGCAGCGCGAACACCATTGCGGGAATCACGATGGCGGCCATCAGAATGGTGGTGACATTTTCACCTCCAGCCAACGTGGGCGGAAGCAGGTTCCAGGGCAGCCACGAAACCAGCACCGCGAAAAGAGCGATTCCAACAATGGTCAGAACCCATTGCACCAGCGTCTCGGTCACCGTGGCCAGCACCCACGCGGGAAAGGTGAGGAAAAAGGCAAATTCAAGCTGCAGAAGGAGCAATCCGGGAGCCAGCGCCCACGAAAGCGGAATGCCGGCTGAAGAAAGCAGAACGATTTCGGTTATCAGCAGAGGTACGTTCAGGCACAGAATCAGCAAGAGCTTTTTTGCCGCCAGCAACTCGGGCCACCGGTAGGGGCGCGTGGGCCAGAACTCGCGGTCGCCCACCAGGCACTCCCCCTGCACCGCGCGCACCGCGAGAATGAACCACAAGGCGAAGAGAAGAATGGGAACCAGTTGGCGCTGGTGCATCCACACCCAGCCGTAGGGGTGCGATGTCTGCCACGTCCAGACCGCGCAGACCAGCACGAACGAGCCGATTTCCCAACAGTGGCGGCGCAGGTCCTTGCGCAGAATGTGCAGAATCATTTCCACTGCGGGCCTCCGTTCGCGTCTGCCGGCCGGCCTGCTCGCGCAAGGGCAAGAAAAACCTCGCGCAGGGTCATTGCCGAGGCCCGCAATTCCACTGCGCCAAAGACCTCGCGCGCCCGCGCCAAACTGCGCACGGCATCGTAGCCGGTCTCAATCCAACGCGCTCCGTCTGCATTTGCCCCGCTGGTGTTGATGGTGAATTGAAGCCATTCAGCGGGCACGGTTGCGGGGCTCTCCAGCGGCGCATCGCCGGCGATCTCGATCTTGCGGAAGCGCTCTCGGACGCTGGTCATCGGTTCCGAGAGCAGCAGCCGCCCCTCGTCCATATAGCCCACGTGGCTGGCAAAGCTGTCGATCTCGGCCAGGTCATGCGAGGAGAGCAGCACCGTGGTCTCTCCGGCCAGTTCCGCGAGGCCCTCCATCAGATCGTCGCGCACCAGCGGGTCGAGGCCGCTGAGCGGCTCGTCCAGCACGATCAGCCGGGGATGGAATGCCAGCGCGCTGGTCAGCGCGGCTTTCATCCGCATTCCCCGCGAAAGATGCTTCAGCTTTTGTTTGCGGGGCAGATTGAATCGCTTCACCAGCCGCTGCTCGAGCGCTCGGTCCCACTTCGGATAGAAGGGACGCCAATAGCTCAGAAAGCTTTCGACGGTCATCCAATCGGGCAATTTCTGGTTTTCAGAGACATAGCCGATCGTTTCAAGGCCCTTGCCCTGCAGCTGCGACGCGTTCGAGCCCAGCATCATGGCCCGTCCAGCCGTGGGGCTGATCAGATTCATCAGCAGCTTGATGAGCGTGGTTTTTCCCGCGCCGTTAGGGCCCATCAGCGCATAAACGGAGCCTTCCCCCACCTCGAGGTTCAACTCGCGCACTGCAGCCACGCGCCTGAACCGCTTGGTCAGCGCAAATGTCTCAATTGCGTGCATGGGTAGCGCGTCCTTCCGCACCACGGCCGCCGATTCGCCGCTCTTGTGGAGTCAGGGCCGGCTTTGGTGAACAGGATCAGGTGAGAGCCAGCTTACCACTTTTCCGTTGCGCTGAAGTGAATCCCTCAGGACTCAACCGGCACGCCGATCGGAAGGCATCGCCATTTTGAGCAGAGGTTCCATTGAAGGAAAATCGGCGCGCGGATTCATCTGCCGGCGGCGCTCTCAGCCGACGATCGCCATCACGATGTGATTGACGGCAAACGCTGCGCCGTAGGCCATGGCCAGCATGTAGAAGAACTGCAACGCCGGCCACTTCCAACTGTTGGTCTCGCGCCGGACTACGGCGATGGTCGACGTGCACTGCATGGCGAAGGCGAAGAAGATCATCAGCGCCAGCGCGCCGCCCAGCGTCATGTCGTGGTGCAGAGCGGTCTGCAGATGCATGGCCTGGGTGCTGGGGTCCGCGCCGTAGAGCGTGCCCATGGTGCTGACCATCACTTCGCGCGCCAGGACGCTGGAGAGCAGCCCGATGCCGATCTTCCAATTGAAGCCCAGCGGAGCGATCGCCGGCTCGATGAAATGTCCCAGGCGGCCGATCAGGCTGTTGGCCAGTTCCGGCGCGGCCATTGTGCCCGTTGCCGTATGGATTACCGGCAGGTGCGCCAGCACCCACAGCGCCATGGTTACGCACAGAATGACCGTGCCCGCCTGGCGCAGAAAGATCTTCGCGCGGTCTACCAGGCGCAGGAACAGCGACCACAGCGTCGGCATGCGATATTGCGGCAGCTCGAGAATGAACGGCGTCTCGCTGGACTTCAGGATCGAGCTCTTGAGCAGCCGCGCCGTCGTCAAAGCCGCCACAAATCCAGCCACGTAAAGGCTCAGCATTACGATCGTGCGCAATCCCAGAAATCCGTGCAGGTATGCGATGTTCGGAATAAAGGCCGCAATCAGCAGCATGTACACAGGCAAGCGCGCCGAGCAGGTCATGAAGGGCGTCACCAGGATGGTGGCCAGCCGGTCGCGCCGGTTCTCGATGGTGCGCGTGGCCATGATGGCCGGAACGGCGCACGCATAAGCCGAAAGCAGCGGGATGAATGCCTTCCCGTTCAGCCCGATGGAGCGCATGACGCGGTCCGCAATCAGCGCCGCGCGCGCCAGGTAGCCCGAGTCTTCGAGCACCCCGATAAACAGAAACAGCAGCAGAATCTGGGGCAGAAACACGAGCACCGACGAGATGCCTTTCCATACGCCATCCAGCACCAGCGACTGCAGCCATCCGGCCGGCAGCAGCGGACGCACGAACTCTGCCATGCGCGCCAGAATGTCGCCGAACCCGTCAGAAAGCGGCTGGCCGATGGAGAAAACCACTTCGAAAACGCTCACCACCACAAACAGGAACAGGAGCGGTCCCCAGACGCGGTGCAGCAAGACATTGTCGATCTTGCGCGTGCCTTCGACTGAAAGCGGCGCGCGGTAACCGGTCCGCCTGCTCACCTGGGCCGCCCAGGTATGCGTGCTGGCCGCATTGCCCATCACCGGCAGCGACAGCGGGGTAGGCGTTTCACGGTTTGCCTGCTGATTCAGAAACAATGGAACCGCGTCAAGACCGGTGCCGTGCACCGCGCTGATCTGCGCCACCGGCGCGCCGAGTTCGCGGGCCAGCTTGAGCGAGTCAATCTGCCCGCCGCGCGACTCCATCAGGTCGCTCATGTTCAACAGAACCAGCGTGGGCAATCCCACGGCCAGCACCGGCGCGGCCAGCATTAACTGGCGCGTCAGATGGAGCGCGTCCAAAACCAGCAGAACGGCGTCCGGCTTGGGCGTGCCGGGCATCTTGCCGCGCAGCACGTCCACCGCGACCCGCGCGTCTTCAGAGTAAGGCGTGAGCGAGTAAACGCCAGGCAGATCGATCAGCGTCAGGTCGTCGCGGCCCACCCCGGCCATCACTCCCATGCGCTGTTCCACCGTTACTCCGGGATAATTCGCCACCTTCTGGCGCAATCCCGTGAGCCGGTTGAACAATGTGGATTTGCCCGAGTTCGGCGGACCGATCAGCACCACCGTGCGCAGGTTGCTGGCCTTCGCCGGCGCCGCGGGCGGCTCAAACGCCGGAGTATCGCAACATGCGTTCATCGCGCAGCCTCGACCAGCGTATCGATTTCATCGGATTCCAAATTGCCGGCAATCTCCGGGCGCTCGGCAGCCATCGCGGCGTCTGCCGCTTTGGCCTCGGGTGAATGCACGCGGATAGCCTCAGCCGTCTCGTGGCGCAGCGCAATCTCCATCCCGTCAACCCCGTAAACCGTGGGGTCGCCGGCCGGCGCGCGCCTCAGCGCCGTCACCAGCGCCTCGGGCACAAAACCCATGTGCATCAGATGGTTCTGCACAGAATCCGGCAGGTCCAGGGCCACTACCACCCCGCTCTCGCCCACCCGCAATTGGCTTAGGACGCTCACTTGCCTCACTTCCATGCGCCGCCGGAACGACGGTAACAAGAAAATACGACCGGTTTGGTCGTATTTAAGTATACGACCAAATGAGTCCGATTCGCAAATACTGCTGGTTTCGGGAATTCTCGTGCGCCAGATGCCCACAGCCGACCTCCGGAAGTGCAGAGCTTTCGTGATCCCGCCAGCCACTCCCACCCCCCTGGCGGACCCTCTGGTATATACATCGGAACGACGATCAAGTTTTATCAGGGGTTTATTTGAGAGGATGTGACCTTAATCACCAAAGTTCGCTCCTAAATCGTTTGCAACCGGCAAAAGTCCAGTGGTACAAGGGTTCCATGCAACTTGACGAGTTTCGCGCCCTGCTTTCGCGTTCGAGGCCGCCTGAGGGGCTGCCGCCGACGCTGGCTGCCCTGTGGTGGGACGCCAAAGGCAACTGGGCCCGCGCCCACGAACTGGTTGATTCGCTCGAAACCCCCGAAGGCATGGCCGTTCACGCCTATCTGCACCGCAAGGAGGGGGAGGACTGGAACGCAAATTACTGGTACGACCGCATTGGACGGCGGTTTCATCGCCCATCGCTAGAGGCTGAATGGGAGGCGCTGGTGGAGGGATTGCTGGATTGAGCGGCAGAGCGGCTGGAGCTGCGCCTTTCAAGACTTCGTTTATTTAGATTTGTTGTTTCCCACCCATTCGCCAGAAAAATGGCGAATGGACGGGGCGTCCAACTCTCAAGGGTGCGCCACCCGCCCGCTCATCGCGATGAAACTGCGATGAACGGGGCACAGCTTCTCAAGGCTCATGGCGATTCTTCGGGGTTGATGAGGGGGCCACCTGCCGCCACCCGCCCGCTCATCGCGATGAAACTGCGATGAACGGGGCACAGCTTCTCAAGGCTCATGGCGATTCTTCGGGGTTGATGACCGGGCCACCTGCCTGCTGTAAATACCGGGCGCCTCCGCTGCGCGTAGTTTATATGGGATGGAAGGGCCCATCTCCGGCATGGAATCCTGTTGCGATACCTTTGAAAATTGAACGCCAAAACCGGGCCGCGAGCGGTACAATTCGAGGCATCAGTTTTCGACAACCGGATTCCGGCGTAAATCTACGCATGCCGCCTGGAATCCGCATTTATTACTAATCTCGAAGGAAATCAGCGTGACCAATCCTGAATCCGCAGCACCCGCCCAGTCGAGCGAGCAGCCACAAGGCGGCAGCATAGCGTTAGAGCGGCCAGGCAGCGTGGTCCCGCCCGGTTCGAAGTTTTATGTGGTCCGCCACAGCGACGAGGTCATGGAACGCGCCTTGCAGCGAAAAGGAACCATCATTCTCATCAAGGGCGGCAGGCAGATGGGAATGACCTCGCTGATTGTCCGCAGCCTGGATCAGGTACGCGCCGCCGGCGCAATCACCGTCTATACGGACCTGGGGAAGCTGATCAACACGGACTTTGAAAGTATTCAGCAGTTTTATATTGCGCTGGCTCATTCCCTGGCCGATCAACTGGACGTTGAAACGCAAATCGAGGACCGGTGGAGCGACCGCCGCGCGCCCAACATCAACTTCGAGCGATATCTGCTCAGGGAGGTGATGCCAAAAGCCGGTGGCCACTTGTTCTGGGCACTGGACGCGGTTGACCGTCTCGCCGCAACCGACTTCGGCAGTGAAGTTTTCGGCCTCTTTCGCTCCTTCCACATTGAAAGCACCGACAACCCCGACACGCCATGGGGCAATCTCAGCGTAATCATCGCGCATTCGACCGAAGCCCACCTGCTCATCAACGACGCGTACCGTTCGGCGTTCAACGTTGGCGAGAGGATCGAACTCCAGGACTTCAGCAGGGAGCAGGTGGAAGCTCTCAACCAGCTTTACGGCAGCCCCCTGGCTACCGCGGAGCTAATCACCCGCTTTTACGATCTGGTCGGCGGACAGCCCTACCTGGTTCGCCTGGGCCTGAACGAACTGGCGGCAAGGGCGACCCCCTTTGAGGAGTTTGAGGCTGCCGCCGACAGCGACGAAGGCCTTTTTGGCGACCCCCTGCGCCGCATCCTGGGGTTGATGGCCAGAGATCCGGAGATGACCGAGGCGGTGCGAACGGTGCTGGATGGAGGCAACAATCTCAGTGTTGAGGCCTTCCAGAAACTGCGTGCCGCCGGGATCGTGTACGGCCAGTACGCGACCAACGCAAAGATGCGTTGCGATCTTTACGCGAGATACTTGAGCAGGCATCTGAAAGAGCCAGCCGGGTGAGGGTGTGCTTAAAGCAGCGTTAGCGCGGCGCGCGTGGCAGACCGCAAACCCCGCCCCTTGTTTCCAATTCCCGGCCAGTCTCCCGAACTGGGATTGCATGCAAGATCCACATTGCAGAATTTGGTGTCATAATGCGGGATTTGGGGCCCTCCCTGTGTCCCGCATCACTGCGACTCCCCACCCCAACGCCGACACTCATTTCAGCGGCTGATTTTCTCCCAGTGCCGCACTATGAGGCAAACCGAATGAGTGAACTGAAGACTGTGATTCCCACCGTGATTATGGACGGGAACGAGGCCGCGGCCTCTGTGGCCTATCGACTTTCAGAGGTTGTCGCCATCTACCCGATCACCCCCGCGTCGCCGATGGCCGAGTGGGCCGATCAGTGGCGCTCGGAGGGAAAGAGAAATATCTGGGGCGGATTGCCCATTGTGGAAGAACTGCAGAGCGAGGGCGGCGCGGCCGGCGCGCTCCACGGAGCGTTGCAGGCCGGTGCTTTTGGAACCACCTTCACGGCGTCGCAGGGCCTGTTGCTGATGATTCCCGATATGTTCAAGATTGCCGGTGAGCTGACCCCGGCCACCATGCACGTGACGGCCCGCACCCTGGCCACGCACGCGCTTTCAATCTTCGGCGATCACTCCGACGTGATGGCTTGCCGCGCCACCGGCTGGGCGATGCTGGCGTCGAATTCGGTGCAGGAAGCGCACGACCTGGCGCTGGTTGCGCAGGCCGCCACGCTCGAGGCCCGCATCCCCTTCATCCACTTCTTCGACGGCTTCCGCACCTCGCACGAAGTGGGCAAGATTGTGCCTATCACCGACGACACCATTCGCGCCATGGTCGACGACAAGTTCATCATCGCGTACCGCAACAACCGGATGTCGCCCGATCGGCCCGTGCTGCGCGGCAGCGCGCAGAATCCCGACGTCTTTTTCCAGGCGCGCGAAGCCTGCACGCCTTATCACGCCGCCGTTCCCGGCATCGTGCAATCGGTCATGGAGCGCTTTGCCAAGCTCACCGGCCGCGCTTATCGCCTGTTTGACTACTACGGCGCGCCCGATGCCGAGCGCCTGATCGTGGTCATGGGTTCCGGCGCTGAGGCTGCCGAAGAAGCCGTCGACGCCATGATGCGCCAGGGCGAAAAAGTGGGACTGCTCAAAGTTCGCCTCTACCGGCCCTTCGACAGCAAGGCATTCATCGCCGCGCTGCCTTCGACGGTGAAGTCCATTGCCGTTCTCGACCGCTGCAAGGAGCCCGGCGGAGCCGGCGAGCCGCTCTACCAGGACATCGTTACGGTGCTCGCGGAAAATGTGAAGAGTCTGCCCTTCGCCTTGCCTACCGTCGTCGGCGGCCGCTACGGCCTGTCTTCGAAGGAATTCACGCCGGCCATGGTCAAGGGAATCTTCGACGAATTGAAGAAGCCCTCCCCCAAAAATCACTTCACCATCGGCATCAACGACGACGTGAGCCACAGCAGTCTGGATTACGATGCCTCGTTTTCAACTGAAGATCCCAAGACCGTCCGCGCGCTTTTCTACGGGCTCGGTTCCGACGGCACGGTGGGCGCCAACAAGAACTCGATCAAGATCATCGGCAGCGAGACGCCGAATTACGCGCAGGGCTACTTCGTTTACGACTCGAAGAAGTCCGGCTCCATGACCACCTCGCATCTGCGCTTCGGGCCCAACCCCATCCGTTCCACTTACCTGATCACGCGGGCCAGCTTTGTGGCCTGCCACAACTTCAGCTTCATTGAGAAGATGAACGTGGTGGAAGCGGCCATGCCCGGCGCGGTCTTCCTGCTCAACTCGCCCTACTCGGCCGCCGAGGTGTGGGAGAAGCTGCCCCGCACCATGCAGCAGGAGATGCTTGAGAAGAAGATCGAGTTCTACGTGATCGACGGCTACAAGGTGGCGCGGGAAGCCGGCATGGGTTCGCGCATCAACACCATCATGCAGACCTGCTTCTTCGCCATCAGCGGCGTGCTGCCGCGCGAGGAAGCCATCGCGCAGATCAAGAAAGCCATTCAGAAGACCTACGGCAAGCGCGGCGAATCGGTGGTGCAAAAGAATTTTGCCGCCGTCGACCACGCCCTGGCGCACCTTGAAAAAGTCGAGCTGCCGTCCGCGGCCTCTTCGGATTTTGACCTGGTTCCCTTCATCTCCGCCAAGGCGCCAGCGTTCGTTCGCAATGTGCTCGGCCAGATTGCCGCGGGCCAGGGCGATTCGATTCCGGTCAGCGCCATCCCCGCCGGCGGAACCTTCCCCACCGGCACCGCGCAGTGGGAGAAGCGCAACATTGCGCAGTTCATCCCGGCGTGGGACAAGGATCTCTGCATCCAGTGCGGCAAGTGCGTCATGGTCTGCCCCCACGCCGTGATTCGCGCCAAGGTCTACAGCGGCGACCTGGCCCAGGACGCGCCGCCCACCTTCCAGTGGGCCAAACCGAAATGGAAGGGCATGGAGCAGGACCGCTACACGCTCCAGGTGGCTCCTGAAGATTGCACCGGCTGCGGGCTCTGCGTTGAAGTCTGCCCGGTGAAAAACAAGAGCGACGCCAGCAGGAAGGCCATCAACATGGCCCCGCAGGTTCCGCTGCGCGAGCCCGAGCGCGCAAACTGGGAGTTCTTCCTCGGGCTGCCCGAAATGAATCGCTCGAGGCTCTCGCACACGCAGGTGAAGGACATTCAGCTTCTCGAGCCGCTGTTCGAATTCTCGGGCGCATGCGCCGGCTGCGGCGAGACGCCTTACATCAAGCTGCTCACGCAGTTGTTCGGCGACCGGCTCTATATCGCCAACGCCACCGGCTGCTCGTCCATCTACGGCGGCAATTTGCCCACCACGCCTTACGCCAGCAATGCCCAGGGCCGCGGTCCCACATGGTCCAACTCGCTCTTTGAGGACAACGCGGAGTTCGGCTTCGGCATGAGAATCGCGCTCGACCAGCAGAAGGAGTTCGCCGAACTCCTGGTGAAGCGCCTCGCGCCCGCCATCGGCGACGAGCTTGTCTCCGCTCTCATCGGCGCAACGCAAAAAACCGAGACCGAAATCAACGAGCAGCGGGAGCGCGTGCAGTTGCTGCGCCACCAGCTCGAAGACAACGACACGTCAGACGCGCGCAACCTGCTGGCCATCGCCGATACGCTGGTTCGCAAGAGCGTGTGGATTCTCGGCGGCGACG
>Ga0182013_10002874_pt1 | contig 22088 bp, 20 predicted proteins | sample 612S2MmetaG_FD_120487 | JGI IMG/M metagenome (GOLD analysis project Ga0182013, IMG submission 120487) | Permafrost microbial communities from Stordalen Mire, Sweden - 612S2M metaG | ecosystem: Environmental > Terrestrial > Soil > Wetlands > Permafrost | place: Sweden: Stordalen | collected... | reverse complement strand
TCCGCAGCTTTATCCAACTCCACAACAAAGACCCAAAGCCTTTCATCTGGCACAAAACCGCAGACCAAATCCTCGACTCAGTCGCCCGATTTTGTACCCGAACTTTAGGGACAGGACACTAGATGTATTGGTACTATGTCATAAATATCTTTGTGCTATGCAGTGTGGCGCTCTCGTTTGTAAACGATGAGCGACTTCGCCAATCTGTGCAGGCCATATATTTTCCATCAGTAATATTTGTGCTTGTACTCTTTGTTGGATTTCGTTCGCGCAGCCCGGACTATGACAATTACGCAGTGTGGTTCGACTGGGTGTCTGCCGGGCACTTGCTAGCAGAAGATTGGGCGAAGGATCCGGCATTTGTACTAATCAGTTTTATCGTGTCGATGCTTGGGATCGGTCTTGTAGGCGTAACTCTCGCATTTGCTATAGCGGCTTTGGCTTCACAGTTCGTCCTTTCTAGAATTGTGTCCGATAGAAAGTGGATTACGCTCTTCTTCTATCTGGTTGTTTGTCGCACTCTGGTTGGCTCCGATATGGCTTCCATAAGATCTGGAGTGGCAATACCTTTGATGTCTATCAGTATTGTATTTGCGTTCAGAGGCAAGAGGAAAATCGCGCTATTGCTCTACATAGTTGCTCTCGCGTTTCATCTTTCCGTGCTAATTGGCCTAGTTCCCTTTGTGTTAGCGATGTCGAAAGTGCGATTCACCTCACGAGGGTGGATTGTTTGCGTTGCCCTCGTCACAGTGTTCATCAAAGCAGTCTTGGGGAATCTTCTTGTCCTGTTGTCCCTCTTTAGTCGTTTGACTCCTTATACAGGCAATCTCGTTGAAAGCCATGCTCCCCCATCAGCCTACTATGTATACATCGTGGCTCGCATTTTGCTTCTTGCTCTTATTGCGATGTTCTGTTGGGACGCGCTTACCGCAGAGAACAGAATGATGTTGTTTTGCTATTCGATCGGAATATGTCTCCAGATAATATTCATTTTTAATAACGCGCTTAGTTGGCGAAGCTCCGATATATTTGGCATGTTTGACATAGCCGTTCTGATGATTCCACTGAAGCTCATGAAGGGATACTATCGACTTTCATATGCTGTAGGATTGGTCGCTTTCGGACTCGCATTGTTTCAGTACAGTTTGAACGTAATGGAACCATATCGTTGGATCTTTGCCTGATTTGGACATAATAAGCAAGTCCGAAATGGAAGAGTAAATACTGTGACGTTTCTGTTTCGAAGCGGAGCCAAGCACTTGAGATTAAGCATCTGCAGCAAAAGAAGCAATGTCTTATGGAAGATTCTCATACTGGATTCATGAGCGCATCGATGGCGCAAATCGAGATCGAAAAGAAGGGTGTCTTTCCGACCGACATTCTTCTGAGAGTCTACCAGGTGCCGATACTCGGATCTTTGTGCGAAGGAGTTCCAACGGTCGAGGTTCTTGTGGCGTTTTGAACTTCGCCTAAATCTCGTGATGTGGGTGAAATGCATGTTGTGTGAGCAGAACAGATGGATTCCTGCGAGCGGAATCACTGGAAAGTATGAGACAAGCAGCAGAGCAACTGGCTGTCACAGCAGGGCTGTGCTCTTCGCGCCATTTTTCAGCGTAAAGGGCGATGCAAGTAGGCCGCGATTCGCTGGCGAGGCGCTGGCGAAGCTTATGCCCGTTGATGTGGTGACTAGCAATTTTGATCACTCGGGGAAAGCGAAGCGAGAGCCGCAGCAATGTCCACCTTTTGAGCAGATAATCTACCTTGAAGCACGACCGTATCACAGCAATGTGAGCCCAGGTCGATTGATTTCGCATCTGCTGTTCTCCTTCAAAGCTGCCGCATACTTGAGGAAGAATCGCTTCAAATACGATGTGGTGTATGCCACCGTGCCTCTAAATGTTTTAGCGTGGCTCGTATTCTCTTTGGCAGGCACGAATACAAAGATTATTGACGTAGTTGATATTTGGCCTGATGTGCTGCCCTTTTCTCAGAGTGCGAGAAGCGCGTTCGCGCCGATTTTCGCGCTCTGGAAATGGTTTTTCAAATCTGCTGTCGCCAAAGCCGACATTGTGATGACAGTATCGGACGTTTTCCTTCACGAAGCGGCTGGCTATGCCAGCAGCACAGCAACCGTGAAACGGTTCTATATTGGGCACGAGCGGCTTGCCTCAGGAGTGCAAAAGCAGCCTGTCTTTACGCTAGCGTATGCGGGCAATATTGGCCGTCTGTACGACTTTGAAACATTGTTGGACGTGCTTGCAGATGATGAACTGCGAAATCAGGTGCAACTGTTCGTGATCGGCAGAGGGGACCGGCAGGAGTGGCTCCTTGATGAACTCGAGCGGCGCAAGATTCAGTATCAGTTTTATGGAGTGGTTTTCAATCCGGATCGCCTAGCAGAGATTCTGAGAAGCTGCCACGCCGGATTTAACGGGTACATTAACACCACTGCGGCATTCTCTTACAAGGCGGCCACGTATTTTGCCGCTGGCTTACCAATAATCAACTCGATGACCGGGGATTTGCAGTATTTGGTGAAAGAGCATGGCCTGGGCGAAAATTATGTAGGTGGAGACCGTAGACAGCTACGTGACTGCATTCGGCGATTGGTGCAAAACGGCACAACTGCTATGAGTGTTAACTGCGAAAGTTTTTTTGCCTCCCATCTCGAAGCAGGTAGGATAGGCGCAGATATGACTAACTTCCTTGATGCCAAGCTTGATACGAGTCGGAGTTCCGGTGGCGCAAGTGTTGGCGGGGTGCGGGCATAGAATGAATACTGCGCGCGATCATGGACTTTCCCTGCGAATTGAGAACGAGGCCCAACCGACTCAAACCAGGCAGCGTGTATGGCGGTTCTGGATCAAGAGCATATTCGACCGCGCCATTGCGCTGTGCGGGCTAGTCGTTCTGTCGCCGGTATTCATTGCCCTAGGCATACTGGTCAGGTTGTCCATGGGTGGCCCGGTCCTATTTCGGCAGCTGCGGCCAGGGCGTTTCGCAAAGCCCTTCCTGCTGCTCAAGTTTCGCACCATGTCGGACCGTGTCGATGCCGCCGGAAAGTTGTTGCCCGATGCGGGCAGGCTGACCAACGTCGGTCGCTCCCTGCGCACGACAAGCCTCGACGAGTTACCTCAACTGTGGAATGTACTCCGGGGCGACATCAGCCTGGTAGGTCCGAGGCCGCTGCTGATGGAGTATTTGCCTCGCTACTCGCCAGAGCAGGCGCGCCGCCACGAGGTTATGCCGGGCATTACCGGCTGGGCTCAAATAAATGGAAGAAACGCCCTAACGTGGGAACAGAAATTCTCTCTTGACACCTGGTATGTGGATAACTGGAGTCTGAAGCTTGATGCGCTAATTCTATTAAAGACCCTGTCCTCGGTGTTGAGGCGCACGGGGATTGCCTCTTCCGGCCATGCGACGATGCCGGAGTTTAAAGGCGATGGCGAGCCAAACGGCCCTTCGAACGAATCTGCAAGCGGAACCAACCACTGAAGCACTCTGACGGCCAACGGGCCACAGAATCTGCAGCCTGCCTGGAAGTTTCCTGACGCCCCGTACAACAGAATTGGTACTCCTTCTTCGTTAAGGAGTGGAGCATCCGCAAATAATGAAACCGCAGGACATCCTAGATACACCTTGCAAATAGATTTCCTTGTTGCCCAATTTGTGATTTGAGGATGAATAATGCCAACAAAACTTACTGTAACCCGCCCTCCCGATTTCATCGAGTTTCAAAAGTCCTCCATTTTTCAGGGCATTCATCAGCGAATTGAGGAGCAGGTGCAGCTTTACCCTGCAAACATCGCTCTCAAAGCTGGGGACCTGGTGTACCTCTACGCTCAAATGAATGGACATGCAAACTCCGTTGCGCAAGCCATTCTAACGCAGTGCGGAAAGAGCATGGCGCAGGCCGCGATTTTGCTGCCTAACACCTCGGAAATGATCATCGCCATGCTGGGCGCGCTCAAAGCACGCAAAGCCTATGTCCCTTTGGATCAAAACTACCCCACTGAACGTCTGCGTGCCATGTTCGAGCATGCTGAGCCTTCCGTTTTGCTTACCGACGATACGCATCAAACCTTGGCTGAGGAGCTAGCGGGGAACCGCGTGCCAATCATTAATACCTCCCGAATCGCGCGAAGTGAAGATGCAACAAACCCAGGAGTGGAATGCGATCCTTTAGATAGGGCTTATATTCTCTACACCTCTGGCACTACTGGGCAGCCCAAAGGCATCGTATTCCTGCATCGGAATCTTCTGCACACAACAATGTGCTTGACCAACGAACTGTTTTTCTCTCCAAGTGATCGGGTTACTTGGCTCCACTCGCCTAGCTTTGGCTCTTCGGTCATGGATATCTATTGCAGCCTGACCAATGGCGGGGCGCTCTTCCCCTGGGATCCAAAAGTGCTAGGGTTTAACGGAATGGCGAAGTGGCTCGTGGATGAGAGAATGACGACTCTCCAATGGCTTCCAAGCGCTTTCCGTCAGTTTATGCGGACGGTCCCCGATCAGCTTCAATTCCGGGATATTCGGATCGCAATTTTGGCAGGGGAACCTCTCACTATCCGAGAGGTAGATCTCTTCCGGCGGCACTTTCCCGAGGGAAGTCACCTGGTTAATCAAGCAGGTACCGCTGAGTCATACAACTATTATCTCTATCGCGTTGACCACCATATTCCGATTGAAGATGCTAACGTCGCCGCGGGGTACCCGGTATCGCCGGACAGGAAACTGCTTATCCTGGACGATGAGCGTAACGAGATGCCGCAAGGCTCTATCGGAGAAATAGCCATCAAGAGCGACTACATGTCCGGTGGTTACTGGCGTGACGACGCTCAGACACAGGCAAAATTCATCCAGATCGGCAGCGATAAGGAGCCTGCGTATTTGACAGGGGATCTAGGGAAGATCGAGCCCGACGGTTGCCTCATCCATCTTGGCCGCAAAGACTTTCAGTTCAAAATTCGCGGATGTCGAATTGAGCCAGCGGAAATCGAATACGCCCTGACTCGTGCGCCAGGCGTTGCTGATTGCGCTTGTTGGTTCGCGAAGAATCGGTTGGAAGAAAACACGCTTGTGGGTTATGTCGTTCCAAAGGCGCCGGGGAGTTTCAACCAGAAAGAAGCGGAAGCGTACCTGGAAGAAAAGCTGCCAAGCTACATGGTGCCCAGAATTTACATTCTTATGGACAGCCTGCCTTCCCTCCCTAATGGCAAGGCTGATCGGAGAGCACTGCCCAACCCATTCAAACAGACCGAGGCGCCGGCCGGGCCGGATGCTGTAACGTCTCCGCTCTTGGCTGTTGAAGAGAAAATCATAGGGATATTCAACGAAATTCTCCATCTCGAAAATGTCGCACCGGAAACAGATTTTCTTAAAGTAGGCGGGGACTCCCTGTTGGCGGCCGTGTTGCGCTACTCCATCCACGAGGCATTTGGCGTTGATCTTCCCATGGACGCTTTTGCTGACTCCCTAACCCCCGCCTATCTCGCCGGCTTGGTAACCTCATCCTCGGCCAAGCGAGGCCTGGATCCTCTGCGCAAAGATTGGGCAAGCGCAGCGTTAGCCCCTCGGCGGGAGTCCTCTCTATTCGCTCCGGCGGCTTTCACTGGCGGCGATGGGAATGCGGGTACATCTTCTCCACGTTGGGCGTCTCGTGGAAAGAACAGCGGTACATCAAAAAATAACCTTGTGATCGTTGGGGCGGGACAATCGGGCCGCGAGTTCTACACATGGGCAGCACAGGCGATCGCAGCTGGAACTCCACTGCTAATCAAGGGGTTCCTGGACGACCGGCCTGGCGCGCTTCAGGGATACGACTATGAGCCGGGCGTCATCGGAGGCGTCAACACCTACGAGATCGACGAGAATGATGTTTTTGTTTGCGCTATAGGAGATCCGGCAATAAAGGCAAAATGCAGCAAGACCATAGAGGAAAAAGGCGGAAGGTTTATCAACTTAATTCATCCGCTGGCTAACATAGGCTTGCATGTAGAACTCGGAGTGGGTGTGGTATTGGGGCCGTTTGCCTCTGTAACATCGGACGTCAAACTAGGCAACCACACATCAATCGGCGCCTTGAGTAATGTGGCCCACGATACGGTCCTGGGGGACTGGTGCCAAATCAGCAGTCACTGCGGCGTCAACGGATCCGCGACTCTTGGCGAAGGTGTCTTTCTCGGAAGCCACGCTTGTATCCTCCCTAGGGTCAAAGTTGGACCGTGGGCCTTCGTGGGAGCGGGCAGCATTGTTGTCAGGGACGTTGCCGAACGAGTTAAAGTCTTTGGTAATCCGGCGTCAGCGATTGGGAGAGTAGGCAAGCACTGATGCAACCTGCTCTGAATATGCAGCGAATCCGGCAACTTGACGGGATCCGAGGCTTGGCTATCTTGGCAGTGTTCTTGAACCACGCTTTCGGAGCAAGATTGTTGTGGATGGGCGTAGACCTTTTCTTCATGCTCTCGGGATTTCTCATCACTGGTGTCTTGCTGAACGCCCAAAAGTATTCGCTCCGTGGTTACTTCGCTAAGTTCTATGCCCGGCGGGCAAGAAGAATTATGCCCCCATATCCTAAGTCGCCGATGGTGTCTGTCCATAGGATGGACGCAGCATATTGTCGATGGCCTTTGCCCTGCCGATGATGGCCGCAGCCAGCTTTGACAGCTGATTGTGAGACCTAAAGAGACAGCTTGGCCCTCATCTTTGGCCGCAAGTGATGAACTTGAGACGGGATTTCGAATTGATATATTGGCTAAAGCACTCGGCTGCTCGCCTAGGTGACCAAAACGGCCAAGCTTAAATTGAGTGGAGAATCTTGGTAAGGAAAAATGGCAGACACCAAAGCTTTAGAACCGAACGCAACTGTCGTCTCTTGTAAAGACAAGCCACTCTCTGTTGCCAATTCTGCCCGGCAAGGGGCATGGCCCTCTTTCGCGGAGGACGAGATTGAAGCAGCCGTTCAGGTTTTGCGCTCCGGCAAGGTCAATTACTGGACGGGCAAGGAAGGCCGCCAATTCGAAAAAGAGTTTGCGGCATTTGTTGGCTGCAAGCATGCCATCGCACTAGCTAACGGCACCGTGGCGCTGGAATGCGCTCTGAAGGCATTGGGCGTCGGACCTGGCGATGAAGTGATAACCACGAGCAGGACGTTCATTGCATCTGCAAGCAGCGCGGTCATGCTTGGTGCGCGTCCGGTCTTTGCGGACGTGGATCGCGACAGTCAGAATATTACTGCGGAAAGCATTAGCCGTGTGCTTACGCCCAGCACCAAAGCCATTGTGGCGGTTCATCTGGCCGGGTGGCCATGCGAAATGGATGAGATTCTCGCTCTGGCGCGCGAGCGTGGCATCAAGGTTGTAGAGGATTGTGCGCAGGCGCATGGAGCAACCTACAAAGGGCGTCCGGTCGGCTCAATCGGAGATATTGCCGCGTTTTCCTTCTGTCAGGACAAGATCATGACGACCGCTGGCGAAGGAGGCATGGTGACGACAAACTCAGTTGAGTTATGGAACACGATGTGGTCCCTCAAGGATCACGGGAAAAGCTACGACGCTGTCTACCACCGTGACGATGCTCCTGGGTTTCGTTGGTTGCACGAGTCGTTTGGAACAAACTGGAGACTGACCGAGGTGCAGTCGGCGGTTGGTCGAGTGCAACTGAGGAAACTTCCTCAGTGGTCCTCCATTCGGCGCAAGTATGCTCAGACTCTCACCAGCGGATTCGCATCCGTACCCGGTTTACGTGTCACGATCCCACCGGAATATACTGAGCATGCATATTACAAGTACTATGCCTTTGTGCGTTCAGAGGCTCTTCGCCCGGAATGGACGCGCGACCGGATCATTGAAGCAATCAACGCTGAGGGTATCCAGTGCTTTTCCGGAAGTTGTAGCGAGATCTATTTGGAAAAGGCGTTTCCGCAGGAGTGGCGCCCCCAAGTGCGCCTTGAGGGTGCGCGTGAGTTGGGAGAGACGAGCTTGATGTTTCTTGTGCATCCGACTTTGACTGAAGAGTACATTCGCGCTACCTGTGAAGTAGTGGAAAAGGTAATGTCTCTTGCGACAGGTCTGACGACTGCCGATCAAGATCTGCGATGAGCCGCGGAGCTTTTCAGTGAAGGCGCCCCCTACCAGTTCGTTTACGGTGATACAGCAGACGGAGCGTTGGTTAGTCGAAACCATGACAGCAGTACTCTGGCGCAACGAATTATTTTGACGCCGAGTCCTTTGTTCACCCCCACTTTTCTCGACGCCACTGTTGATATCCACAGATTCCTCATTCCAACCACACCAAACTATTCTGATGAATCTCCGCGAGCACCCAACATACCCTCTTCGGCTTCAAACAATTTGAAACTGAACGCAGTGCCGCAAATTGCTTGGCTGTGCATTGCAGCGATTCATCCTGCTTAAGATTTCGGTGTTCGGCGCAGACAGTCGAAATTGGTTGACACCTTCACTGGAATATACAGATTCCTGAACGGCAGATGATTGAACCTGACAAACGGAAAGCAGCTAAACTGCTGTTTGGTGTGGAACTATCAGGGATGGGTGAATAGAGAAAATGGATATCAACGTCAATAGAAATCAGGCTATAGCTGCTTTTCTCCGATGCGCAACCGGTTTGGTAGGACTTGTCCTGATGACCGCGACCCAAACCGCATCTGGACAGCCTGGAGCGCAGGATGCGACCGGGCAGTCACTGCGCGACCCTGGAAGTTCGGCGCCCGTTTGCGAGCTTTCCAAAATGGGCTCTCCGTACATTCCGGTCGACAGTTGGGTCTATCCAGAAATTTCGCGGCTTTACTCCATGGGCTATGCTGATCATGTTTACCTGGGCATGCGCCCGTGGACGCGCGCCAGTTTGAGCCACATGCTTGAAGGCATCGATGCCGAGATTGGCGATGCGAATCTGTATGGGGATTCAACTGCCGGTGAGGCGCAGGCTATATACGCTGCTTTGATTCAGTTCCTGCACAACGACTCGGGAATGCAATGCCAAACGCACCAGGGCATCTTGCAGATCGACTCTGTCTACTCAGTCGCCCGCGGCATCAGCGGCACGCCCTTGCGCGACAGCTTCCATCTGGGCTCGACCATCATCAACGACTACGGTCGTCCCTTTGAAAACAGCTTCAACAATTACTCCGGCGCCAGCGGCTATGCCACTGCCGGTAGGTTTACTCTTTATGTGCGTGGAGAATTTCAAGGCGCGCCCTCGGCTGCCGGCTACTCCACTACACTGGCCCAGACCCTCTCCGCAATCGATCTAACGACCTTCACCAATCTCTCCACGGGGGTTCCATACAACCAGTCAACCATTCCCATGGGGCCGATCGCCGAAACCACTGATGGGCGAATTATCGAAGCTTATGCATCCGCCCACATCCTCAACCACGAAGTCTCCTTTGGTAAGCAGGATGAATGGCTGGGTCCGGGCCAGGGCAGTGCCATGGCATACTCCAACAACGCCGAAAATATTTACGCCTTCCACATCAACAGAATTGAACCGCTGCACATTCCGGGTCTTTCAAGGGTCCTCGGTCCCTTTCGGTACGAGTTCCTCGTTGGATCCCTCAAAGGGCATACCGATCCTAACGATCCATGGGTCCATTTAGAGAAGGTCAGTTTCAGGCCCACTCGCGACCTCGAGTTCGGTTTTGAGCGGACGGTAATCTGGGGAGGCAAGGACCACGAACCCATCACCCTTCATTCGTTTCTGCAAAGCTTCTTCAGCTTCGATGCAGTCGATGGCGCGACAAAATTTAGCACTCGTGATCCCGGAGCTCGCTTCGGCGCATTCGATTTCTCCTATCGTTTGCCTTTCCCTCGCAACTGGCTAATGCTCTACGCGGACATGGAAGCACATGATACAGTTAGCCCTCTTTTCAAGCCCTTGCACGGCACATACAGACCTGGTCTCTATCTCTCTCACTTTCCCGGAGTCCCGAAGCTTGATCTTCGCGTCGAAGCTGTCAACACCGATTCCTCCTACCCGAGCAGCATCGGAGGCCGATATCAATACTGGGAAGTTGTCCAGGTTCAGGGTTACACCAACAAGGGTCAACTCTTCGGCGACTGGATCGGCCGCGAGGACAAGGGCGGCCAGGCATGGATTACCTATCACCTGAGCGGCAATGAGTGGATTCAGGCGGGGGTGCGCAACCAGAAGGCATCGAAAGACTTCATTCCAGGCGGCACCACCTTGAATGACCTCAATTTTCAATTAGTCAAACGCCTCGGCCGAGATCTGGAAATCAAAGGCGACTTTGTTTATGAGCGGTATAAAGCCCCCATCTATCTGCCAGGCGAGCAAACGGTCACTAACACCACCGTGCAGCTCACATGGTTTCCTAACCGCAAGGTCAGCTTCTAAAGCAAAATGAAAGAAGCAGGAGCAGGGTAACAATGGCCAACCGACCCTCTCTAGGCCGTATCGATATATAGGAGCGGTGGCGCTTGGAGCCAATTTGGCCGAGTTCTAGGAGCTAGGAGTGACGCATATTGGATATCTGCTAGCGACGAGCGACAACGAAATCGGTGAAATTGGCCCCAGCCCGAAGGGTTGCGGCGAAAATCGCGCCATACTTCGTTGTCGTCCTAGCCTTGGAATGGCCAAAGCCTTCGTCCTCCGCCTCGTCTGGCACGATTTTCGCTCGCAACGCCGCCACTCCTATATGTCGATACGGCCTAGGGAAGACGCCAATGATCTAGAGGGGCTCTCGGCTGCCGCGGTTATGGGACCGCTGAAACCTTCTAGTCACATTGAGTGCCTCCGCGAAAAAGCCCCGGCCATAGCCGGGGCTTTTTCGTGGAGGAGGGAATTCAACTACATTGTGGGTACGAGATTGGGTACCATGTTTCCGGCATTCACCTGCAGCAATTCGGCGGTTCGTGTAGCCATCTCCGTGTACATCGAGGCGGCCTGAGACACATTCGCGCTGATGCTTTCGTTGACCTGGCTGAAGGCGTACTTCGCAAGAGTCGACAGGACGCAAACTCTGATCTGCATGGCGTCACTGTGCAGGTTGGCGAGCAGTTCGCGATCCACCGTGTCGCTGTTGCGGGCAGCGTAATCGGCCATTTCCAGCATCACGCTGGCATTCTCATAGATGGTCCAAAGGCCCTGAGCGCCGCGCACAATGCGCCACTTCTCTTCCGGCGTTACATTCATGTCGCCGTTCCATAAGGACTGATCACCGAGTCTGCGGGTCGTGCTATCCAAACGCAGCCGAGCTACCAGAGATTCCCATGACTGCGCATTCCGGCGCCGTACACTTTCTCTGAAACGGTTAAGGAAAACTGCGGCAAGTGCAATTGCCACAATCTGGAGTACTGGCAAAATCATCGTTCCTCCTCAGGCCCAAAAAGCACTTCTCGAGCAAATCGCGGCCTGTTCTTGCTGTCCGTAATACGGATTGTGATGCCTAAAACCATTGACCTATGTAACTTAACCAAAAGAACCAGCCGGATCAATGACACTTTTGGGGTAGTTCCGACGCTCTCGGAGCACTTCACCTATTTTCACCAGCAAGCAACCAAACTCGCAATCGTGCGACCATACCCAATCGACATGCCCGACAGGCTGTCAAGAGGGTATCTGCTTGCGCTTACGAGAAGATAAAGAAGGGCTTACCTCAATTGTCTGTTCAATCGGCACTATCACTCTCGATTCCGGAAATAGTCATGCACATTCGAACACCCGCAGATGGCCAGGTTAAAGCCCCACTGAAAGAAGGTGCCATGCGATTGAGGAAATGCGGAAAGAATGACCCTGGCGCACATTGTGGATGCGCCAAGCCAATTCGGGATTGCGCAGGATGTGAGTTCGCGGATGGAATCGCAGCATTCATAAATCGTCCTTCTGACCGCACCGTGCGATTTTCCTTTCTATATTCAAAAAAGGGAATGAGCAGAACAGTGAGGAGTTCGAGGGCCCATGTTTTCGCATCGATTCAGCTTCGCCCCGCGTTGCGGGGAATTGGCGACATCGCAAATAGAGTCAACCACTGATTCCAGAAAACCCGACAGCGTCGATCACATTTTTGCCAACAATGTGAGATTCCTTTCGATGGCTGCCATTATTGCCGTCCACACAATACTTAGCTACCCCGCCGTCGCGCAAATTCCGTCGCCTCCTTCAGTTCTCCTCTACCTTGCGCAGCCACTGAAGTTTGGCACCATCGCGTTCTTCCTTGTTGCGGGCTTTCTCTTTGGTGAACGAATCAATGCGTGGAGTCCGCTTGAGTACTTTAAACGTCGTCTACAAAATGTCTTTGTTCCCTGGTTGTTCTGGTTTTCTCTCTTTTGCATGCTGGCGCTCGGTTCGGACGCTATTCACGAGCGGTTTGGATGGGCCATCTTGCCGCAAGCATTCCTCAGGTGCAGGAACCTCCTCCTGGATTCTGCATTCTGGTTCGTTCCCAATTTGCTGTTTGCCCTCGCGCTCCTGCTCATCTTCCGGCGGATTCTCACCGATGTGCGAATGGGGTTTGCGTTTTTGCTTTTGAGTCTCTTCTACGGCGTGAATATCTACGGCCACTGGATGCCCGTTCACCATACCCGGGCGATTCTTGGTTTCGTTTTTTACCTCTGGTTAGGTGCGTGGGGTGCCTGGCACTTTCCTGCACTGGAAAAGCTGCTTGCGCGAGTCCCGGCAATCGCAATGCTCGGTCTGATCTTCCTTACGCTCACTCTAGCGCTGGCAGAAACAAAACTGCTCCATGCGCTTGGTTCGATTGATCCCATAAACACACTCCGCATCAGCAACCAGATCTACTCCGTGGTTGTGGTACTGGGAATCGTGAAGGTAAGACGATCCTTGTGGCCACGATTTGTGGACGTGCGCAAGCACACTTTTGGCCTATACCTTACGCACACCTTAGGGCTTGCGATGCTAGTGAGGGTCTTAAAGCGCCTTCTCCCGTATTGTTTCTCCTTCACGGGACGGAGTCAGACCGTAGTGGGTGTCTTGCTGATTCTGGTGATGTTCTGTCTGACCTACGCTGGCTGCCTCCTGGCGGTGAAAGCGTTGCTGTCAGATCCTCGTCTACGTTGGGCCATCGGATTATCCGCTCAAGGTAAAGCGCGGACCGGGCGCACTCTCGAACTCAAAGTCAAGAAAACTCGTCAGTTCCTTCCCGCGCTCAATGATGTCCCCAGAAACGGGATGTATTAATCTCGGTAGCTCAGGAAATACCCCTGTGTATTCCCCGTAAGTGGGGAACATTGCGCTCTAACACCGATTCTGCAGGTTATAAGATTGAAAGTTATGGGAGTGATGCGCGGGAAGCCCGAAAGTCGAAAATACTGCAAAGCACAGATTTGGCTCACCTTTGATTCGTTTCAATCTACGCGGGACTGCTTGGGCGAAACTCGGGAACTTTGGCCCTCGCTGAAGCCATTCATCAATATTTCCAATCTCTCAGAAGAAACAGCAACTCCAGAGAATAATACCGAAAGACCTCCCCGCAACTCATTCGTTGGTCCCGTTTGTACCCACCCCTATTCATCACGTTCAGCGGGAACCCAGCGCCATCTGGTTGCCCGATCGATTTCAGCAAAAACCTTCAATCCCCTCGCCCCACTCTTAAAAGGATCACGCCATGACGATAATTGACGCCAAGGACCTGTCGCAGCAGTTCGCAAGCGACAACTATGCGGGTATCTGTCCCGAGGCTTGGAGCGCCAGCGAAGCCGCCAATCACGGTCATGCAACTTCGTATGGAGACGACCCATGGACCACGAGGGCCTCCGACGCGTTTCGCGAGCTCTTCGAAACCGAGTGCGATGTCTACTTCGTCTTCAATGGCACAGCCGCCAATTCGCTAGCACTGGCCTCGCTTTGCCAGTCCTACCATGGAGTAATCTGCTGCGACCAGTCGCATGTCGAAACCGATGAATGCGGCGCTCCGGAGTTCTTCTCAAATGGTTCAAAGCTTCTGGTAGCTTCCAGCGCCGACGGCAAGTTGACACCGGAATCCATTCGAGAGCTTGCCACCAAGCGGCAGGATATCCATTACCCCAAGCCGCGCGCCGTCACGCTAACCCAATCAACCGAGACCGGTCGCGTCTACTCGCTTGCAGAGTTAGGCGCGATCTCTGAGGAATGTAAGGTCCACGGGCTTTCTCTACATATGGATGGTGCACGCTTCGCCAACGCATGCGCCAGCCTGGGCTGCCGGCCGGCCGAGTTGACATGGAAAAGCGGCGTGGATGTTCTTTGCTTTGGCGGAACCAAGAACGGAATGGCTGTCGGAGAAGCGGTACTCTTCTTCGATCGCAAGCTGGCTACCGATTTCGATTACCGATGCAAGCAAGCCGGACAACTAGCTTCGAAGATGCGCTTTCTCTCCGCTCCATGGGTGGGCATGCTCGAAAGCGGCGCATGGTTACGCAACGCTTCTCACGCCAATCAATGCGCCCGGCACTTCGCGGCCAAAATTGCTGGAATTCCAAGCGTGCGCCTGTCCGGCCCCGTTGAGGCCAATGCGGTATTTCTTGAGGCATCAGAAGATGTGCTTAGTAGGATTCGCGAGCGCGGATGGAAGTTCTACACATTCATTGGCGGCGCTGCGCGCTTCATGTTCGCATGGGATACTAACCTCGCGCGCATCGACGAGTTCTGCCGCGATTTGAAGGAGTGCACCGCACAAGCACAAAGCGGATGAGAGCGCGTCTTTTCATTTGCAAATTGGGTTTTGGGCGTCTATCGTATCCTCTGGCAATCGGCTGCCTTTGTTGCGCAGTGCCTTAGCTATTCAAAGGCTGATGTCCTTGCCCGGACCAATGGAGGATTTATGGGAGTGTCGGAGATTCTGGCATCCGTCGACCGTGAGATCGCTTTGCTAAAACAGGTTCGCGCTCTGCTGAGCGGCACCGGTGCAACTGCGCCAAAGAAGAAGGCAGGCCGGCCTAAGAAGACAATGGCCGCAGCGGCGCCCGCCACCCAAAAGCCGGCAGCGAAGAGAAGAAAGAAGAGGACCCTTTCACCAGAAGGGCGGAAGCGCATTGCCGAAGCCGTAAGGCGGCGCTGGGAAGTACAAAGGAAAGCCGCAGCCTCAAAGTAAGTTATGACGCTGCGCGCCGTCGGCCAGCTCGAGTTATCACCTGCGCAGGCTTCTCAAATTTGATACCTTCAGTGCGGCCAAAGCGAGATTCAAATCCCAACGCTGGACGATGCAGTGTGTTGTCGCAAGTCGGTTATGGCTTTCCAAAATTCCCATTCTGTCTTGCAAGAAATCTCTTCACTGCTGCGGCGTCGCCCATTGGCCAGACCGGGCAGAGCTGAAGATGGCTTCAATCACGGCCATGTTCCCGATTGAGTCTTCAAGCGAAACGGGCACGTCAGTGCCTTCGCGCACTGCTCTGGCAAACGCCTCGCCCTGCAGCGTGTACTGATCGCACGCTGGGAAGGTCTCCGTAGTAATTCCGCCGCCAGTAAGATCGCCGCTCGTGTCGATGAAAAGTCTGGTCGGCCTGTCTGGAGGCGCGTTGAAAGGAATCTCCAGTTCGATGCGTCCCCGTGTACCCAGAAAATGGATTCGCTGATAAGGAATCAATTGCGTGCTGCACGTGAAGATCGAGTGGCCGCCTGGAAACTCAAGAATCGCCGAGGCCAACCGATCTACATTCATCTCGGGGTCGCAATCGAGAGCCGCGACTACGCGCCTCGGTTTCTGCTTGAACGCGTAGCGCGAAGCGTGGATCAGATAACACCCAATGTCGTAAATCCCCCCGCCGCCGCACTCCACCTTGTTGCGGATGTTCTTGGGGTCTGCGTTGAAGTAGCTGAAGAAGCCGGTTACCGACCGCAGGTCTCCAATGCGTCCCTCGTCAAGCAACGCGCGCAGACGAATCCACTGCAGAGAGCTGCGGATCATGAAGGCCTCGCAGATCTTGACGCCGGTCCGAGCGCGCACTTCGAGCAGCGTCTTGGCCTCTGCAACCGTCAGGCTGATGGGCTTTTCGCACAAAACATGTTTGCCGGCTTCGGCCGCTCTAATCGTCCAGGGAACGTGAAACTGGTTGGGCAGAGGATTATAGATGGCGTCAACATTGGGGTCGGCGAGCAGCTCTTCATAGGAGCCGTACGCCGTCGGAATACCGAGAGCGGTCGCCGCCTCCTTGGCTTTGGCCAGATCGCGAGAAGCGATCGCAACGACGGTTGTGTTCTCTCCCCGCTGCATCGCAGGAAGTACCTTCTTGAGTCCAATATTTGCGGTGCTGAGAACTCCCCAGCGAAGCTTGGCAGACATAGCAAAATGATACAGCTTACCGGCGCTCGCATTGCAGCAACGCGCTTACTTGCCGCTCGCCATCCTGACCGCCTCAACCGCACTCGACGCAACAAGCAACAACCGGCGATTCTTCATCTTCAGAAATCCCGCATCTACCGTGGAATCGAGAAACTTGAGCAGTCCATTCCAATACCCTTCTGTATTGATCAGGATGCAAGGCTTGGCGTGCAGTCCCAGTTGTGCCCATGTAACCGCCTCCATCAATTCGTCGAGCGTGCCGTAACCCCCAGGCAGCACAAGGAACGCATCGGCCAATTCAGCCATGCGCGCCTTGCGCTCATGCATTGTGGGAACCATCTCGAGCGCGGTCAGGCCGCCGTGGGCAATCTCCTTGCCTGCCAGCACATCCGGCAATACGCCAATGACTTCGGCGCCTGAAGCCAGCGCTGCGTCGGCGACCGCGCCCATCAGCCCCACATTCGCGCCTCCATACACGAGCCCCATTCCAGCCTCGGCAATCGCCTTGCCCAACGCCAAGGCCTCTGCTCGAAACGCCGGAGAGCTTCCATTTGCCGATCCGCAATAAACAGCCACACGACGCTGCGGTTGATTTGTACCTGACATGGTGTCTCCAGAATAACCCGCCGGCTCAACGCGATTCCGTGCACCAACAGGAGCCTACGCTGGAACCAATCTCCCGGCACGGCCAGGGCCCCGGCGCACTCACCGCCTCGGACGATACACTAGATAAGGACGCTTCCCGCCTGGACATTTGCCTTGCAGCCGCTCCTCTCCAATCTGAACCCCGAACAGCGAGCCGCGGTCGAGGCCACTGATGGTCCGCTCCTCATCCTTGCCGGTGCGGGGTCGGGTAAAACGCGCGTCATTACCAGCCGCATTGCCTGGCTCATCCAGGAGAAAGGCGTCGCCCCTGACTCCATTCTGGCCGTCACCTTCACCAATAAAGCTGCCAAGGAGATGGGCGAGCGCGTCGACAAGCTACTGGACCATTCTTCGCTGGCCAAGCCCCTGATCGCCACTTTTCACTCGCTCTGCGTGCGCATCTTGCGGCGCGATATTGAAGCCCTCAAAATCGGCAACGACGGACTCACCCGCTCCTTGGCCATCTATGACGAGAACGATCAGCAGGGCATCGTCAAGCAGATCATGCGTCGTATGGGGTTGGACACCAAGCAGCTTACCCCGCGCACAGTTCTTGGCCGCATCTCGTGGGCCAAGAACCACATGGTCGATCCGCAAGAGTATTACCTTGCGTCGAAAGATCCGAACAGCGAACGCATCGCCCACATCTTCAAGGGATACCAGGCCGAGTTGCGCAAGAACAACGCCCTCGACTTCGACGACCTTCTGCTCGAAGCGGCGCGGCTGCTCAAGGTTTCCAGCGAAGTCCGTGAGCGCTACCAGCGCCGCTATCGCTACCTCCTCGTCGATGAGTACCAGGACACCAACCGCCCGCAATACGAGCTCATGAAACTGCTCGCGGGCGAGGCCAAGAATGTTTGCGCCGTAGGCGACGAGGACCAGAGCATCTATTCCTGGCGCGGCGCCGACATACGAAACATCCTGGAGTTTGAAAAGGACTTTCCAAACGCTCACATCGTTCGCCTGGAACAGAACTACCGATCGACGCAGGTAATTCTCGAGGCCGCGGGCGCCGTCGTGGCCAATAATCTGCGGCGCAAGGGCAAGAAGCTCTGGACCGATCGCCAGGGCGGGAGCCTCATCGGTTATTACGAGGCGCCCGACGGCGAGAATGAAGCCCTCTTTATCGCCGACCGAATCCAGACGTTTCTTCGCCAGGCAAACTCGTCCGAAGCGCCAAACCCCGAAGCGGGACACTGTGCAGTCTTGTATCGAACCAACTCCCAATCGCGCCTGGTAGAAGAGGCCCTGCGACGTTACAACATCAGCTACACTATGGTGGGCGGGTTCAGCTTTTACGAGCGTGCAGAAATCAAAGATCTGCTCGGATACCTGCGCCTCGTGCGCAATCCCCACGACTCAATGGCTCTGCAACGCGTAATCAATACTCCCGTGCGCGGCATCGGCAAGACCACTCTCGAAACGCTCGAGCGCCTGGCTCTTGAAACCGGACAGTCCACCTGGGACGCTCTCAGCGCGGCCATCGCGAACCGTCTCATCTCTTCGCGTGCGCTCATGGCCATCGAATCCTTCCGCCAGATCATCCTTGACGCCCAGGCTATGATGGACCCTGACTTTGCGGGCAAGCTCTCCGGCGATGAAGCGCAGGACGAGAACACGGACACGGGCTTCGAATACGGCGCTGCCGCCGAAGAGTCTGTGAGTCCTGACGCCGCCAGCGCCGACTCTGCAACCAACTTCGATTTTGGCGGGAATAAAAACCAGATTCCATTGCTCGATGCCACGAATTATTCGCCCTTTGCTGCCGCTCCCAAGCGGCCCTTCCTCACCATGCCAAAGAAATCAGTCGAGGCAGATACGCACTCACAATCAAATGCGGAAGAAAAACCCGAAGACAAGCCGGCATTCAGAGCGCCTGGCGACGCGGCCACCCTTCCCGAACTGATCCGCTTTCTCATCGACCGCACCGGTTATATTAAGGCGCTCGAAACCGAAGGCTCCCCCGAGGCGTTCAGTCGCATAGAGAACTTGAAGGAACTGGCGAACGCTGCCCATGACGCGGAGGTGCGCGGTGAGACGCTTGCGGAGTTCCTCGATCATGCGGCCCTGGCTTCGGACACCGATCAGTACGATCCCAATTCACGCGTTACGCTCATGACGTTGCACGCCGCCAAGGGACTGGAATTTCCGCTCGTGTTTCTCGCCGGACTCGAAGAGGGGCTGTTTCCTCATTTGCGCACCCTCTCCAATCCCGAAGAGCTAGAGGAGGAGCGGCGTCTCTGCTATGTGGGCATGACGCGCGCCATGAACACGCTCATCCTCACCCGCGCGCATTACAGGCGACGCTATGGAAACGACGCGCCGGAAATGAGCATTCCCTCGCGGTTCCTTGAAGAAGTTCCAAACCAGTTGATTGAAAATCTGGGTGGACGCAGCCCTGCATGGTCTACGCCTGCCTATGGAGCGGGGCGGCGGCACGGCCACGCGCACTCCGGGGACTTCGACGGGCGGCACTACAACTACGAGGATGAGAGCCAGGAGGCTTACAACCCCGCGGCAGCCGGTAAAAAGAGCGCGGCCTCAAAGCCGTTTGTGGCCTCATGGATGACTGCCAAGGCGCCCCCTTCGAGCAACGACTCCAGTCCAAAGAGTAATGTCGCGGAAGTACCCGTTCTGCCTGGCAAGCCGGATTCGATTGATAACATCGCGCGCTTCTTTGGTGGCAAGGCGGGTGTTGGCAGGCCCGGCTCACTTCCGCGCCCGGCGATGGAAATTGCCGCGCCGCGCGGGGCTGCCGGCCTCAGGAAAGGGCAGCGCGTGCGCCATGCGAAGTACGGCGAAGGCACGGTGCTGATGCGCGAGGGCGATGGAGAAGACGCAAAGCTGTCCGTGATGTTCAATCGGCATGGCCTGAAGAAGCTGATTGAGAAGTTCGCCAATCTCGAGAAAATTTAGTGCGGCGAAGCGATGCCTCCCGTTGAGCCCTAGCTTTCGTTGATTCAAAATCCCCTGTAATTCCAAAACTCTTTACAATATCTGCGGCTGCCATCCGTCTTCAGGAATGGGTGGATGAGCCAGTGAGCGTGATTTCGATGGTCGAGCAAGACCGGCAGATCTCCGAAGTAATCGCGGAACAACGCCCACGGCTGCGCAGCTTCATCCGCAAGAGGGTCCCCGACGAGTCGGACGTGGAAGACCTTCTCCAGGAAGTCTTCTTTGAGCTGGTCGAGGCTTATCGTCTTCTGAAGCCAATCGACTACGTCACGGGCTGGCTGTTTCGGGTCGCGCGCAATCGGATAACCGATCTTTTTCGCAAGAAGAAGCCTGAGACCTTTGCCGACTTGGCGGTAATAGACGAAAAGGGCGAGTTGCTGCGGATTGACGAGATGTTGCCGTCAAACGATGACGGGCCGGATGCGCTCTACATGCGCACTTTGCTCTTCGACGAGTTACAAGCTGCCCTGAGTGAGTTGCCCGCCGAGCAGCGCGAAGTCTTTATTGCGCACGAACTGGAAGGGCGGAGCTTTAAAGAGTTGGCGACAGAGAGCGGCGTAAATGTGAATACGCTGCTGGCGCGCAAGCGCTACGCTGTACGCCATCTCCGCGAGCGGCTGCAGAGAATCTACGACGAGTTTACGAGGAAGTGAGGAGCACAACATGAAAAAGAAATGGTTCTTTCTGATTCCACCTGCGTTTGTCGCCTTCGTGGCAATCTTCGGCGAATTGGTGATGCACCTGTGGAATTGGCTGCTGCCGTCGCTGTTCGGCTGGCATCCAATTGGGTTCTGGCAGGCTCTAGGATTGCTGGTTCTTTGCCGTATTCTGTTTGGTGGCTTTGGCGGACACGGGCCTGGCCGGTCCAGAATGCAACGGCGCTGGGCAGAGCGCTGGGAGCGCATGACCCCCGAAGAGCGCGAGAAGTTCCGCCACGGCGTCCGCGGGCGTTGCGGCCACTTCGGCGAGCCGGCAAGCGAAGCGGGCGAGCAGGCACAATAAATCGTGGGCTGCATTGCGGCCGCGCAGCGGAGGAGCCATGAGCGATGGGCGCGAGGAGCGCGAGGAACAGCAGAAGCGGCGCGAACGCGAAGAGCGGGAGAATCGGGAAGACCGGTTGGATCGCTACCCGCAAGATGAGTCGGAGCCGGAGCGTGGCGGCTCATGAAAGTGCGCTGAAGAAGTCGTTCGTTCGAAGCGAGCAGTTTCCAGGGGATCAATGGACGGGACGAAACCCTCCGTTGATCCCCTTTTCCTCTTCCCCCGGCGAGAGACCACCGCGATCTCTTATGAGAATCACAGCTTCAGTCAAAGCCCCTTGGAAACTGGACGCTAGCCCTTGCGTTTCCTCAGAACCACGGTGGTCATACAGCGATAGTCCTGAACGATGGTTGTCTTGAGAGGGTCAACGAGCACCGCGTTCAATTCCTCGATCAGTTCGAGGAGCATGTCCTCGTCTACAAGGAACCACTCTGAACCATCGCCTACGCGAAAGATATTGGCACGAACCGGCTCAAAGTCCATTCCGATTCTGGAGCCGAGACGGCAGAACAGCATGCCCCCAGGGCGTAACACACGCCATAGCTCCGACACCTGCGCGCGGAAATGATCTTCATCGCGAGAGAAGTGAAGAACCGAATTGCAAAGCACAACATCCGCAATCCCATCGGCAAACGGCATGGCTTCAATTTGTCCCACTTGAAAATTCTCCGCGGGCAATCCCGTTGAAAGTGAGGCAGAGAGTTGGCGTACGTGGTCAACAGCCTTGGGATCCGCGTCCAGCGCGAACACCTTGCAGCCCTCCCGTAGCAGATGGACAAGATTGCGTCCGTAGCCGCATCCGGCGTCAAGCACCGTCATGCCTGCGGCAATGTTTCCGCGCAGAATCTGATCGAATACATAAATATCGATCTGGCCAAATTGTTCCTGAACGGTTAGAGGCATTGGGCTCCGGAAACGGAATTCCGATTCTATGGTTGGGGCGGGGTAGAAGGCGGTGGGTTATCTCCAGCGCCGTCCAGGCGAGTGACGTGCACGCTCGCTTCGGTCTCCGGTACGGTGCCGTCGTTCACCTGCACTTCAGTGGGTCTGCCGAGAATGAGGAGCCGCTGGATTGCCTTGCTGCGGCCCGGAACGACAACCCGCTGGGTAACGGAGTTGGTGAGTGAGCGAACCGTGACCGGAACTTCAGCGGAAGCGTAGCCGGAGTTTGAGATGTTGACGG
>Ga0182013_10002873_pt1 | contig 22098 bp, 16 predicted proteins | sample 612S2MmetaG_FD_120487 | JGI IMG/M metagenome (GOLD analysis project Ga0182013, IMG submission 120487) | Permafrost microbial communities from Stordalen Mire, Sweden - 612S2M metaG | ecosystem: Environmental > Terrestrial > Soil > Wetlands > Permafrost | place: Sweden: Stordalen | collected... | reverse complement strand
GTCGCGCCGGCGTCCATGAGGGCGGCACGAACGAAGTGACTGCCGAGTGAACGATCAGCGAAGAAGGTCGGGCTATCGTCAGGCACCCTAAGCGCGCTCGGTGCCGCGATAGCGGGATCTGCTCGGGCAGCGGCTCGTCAAAGCTGACGCGGACCGCGCGCGCTTGGTCTGCGCCTTTAGGACCAAGCGCCTTAATGGATCGATAATCCGCATGTTCCCCATTTAGGGCGGAGAAGTGTCCTCCTCCCTGCTCGCTCCCAACACGAAATGCGTAGCGTGCTCCTGTCGCCGCTAGGCTTAATCTCCCTCGCTGACGCAGATGCCTAGAATAGAAGCGTGACAGGCCCCGAGCTTCAGCCCTGGATCGTCAGCGGGTTCTGAGAGCCTGTTACGGATCGAAGGCCTGTACCGATGGATTTAGCGAATAGACGCTTCTCAAATGGCTCTGATCGATCTCAACTAGAATCAACCGTAGCGGCGAGGCAAGGAGAACCTGCCGAATGACTGAGGCGAGAAACTTGGAGTAGATTAAAGCTTACATGAGACGTTTCTTGAGCGCTGTATTTCGTATCAAAACAATGAGGCGAACATGAGCCCCTCGGACCTCGGCTCAGACCCTCGGAGAGTAGCCACCTACGACTTCGATGAGGCGTCACATTACTTGCACGTGCCTATATCGACCATACGCGCCTGGGCTTGCGGAGAAAATGGCGTCGAGCCACTGATCACCGCTGCCGGCGATAGAAGCCCAGTGTTGTCATTTATTAACCTCGTCGAGATCCACATGCTTACCGGAATCAGCCTTGTTCACGAAGTAAGAACACAAAATGTACATGCTGCGCTACACGACAAACGCAATTATTACGGTCCGCATCCGCTCGCAAGTCGCGTTCTGCTGACGGAAGACATCGACCTATTCGCGCGTAATCTCGGAGAAGTTGGAAACCACTTCGGACCACCTAAGCAAGATCTAATCGACGTGATCAGTGCGTATCGAAAACGTATCGAGTGGGAAGATAACGAGCCGGTGGTACTGTTTCCGTTCCCAACGGCGAATGCACTCGACGGTCGAAAGAGCGTGATGATCGACCCAAGAATCTCGTTTGGTCGGCTAGTGATTAGCGGAACTGGCATTGTGACTGAGATCGTCGTAGAGCGTTTCCGCGCGGGTGAGTCGATCGACGACCTGGCGAAGGATTACCGGCGTGATCGCCTTGAGATCGAGGACGTGTTGCGCGTCGAGCCGCCTCTTGCGGCCTAGTGTCGCGTCGGATTCGAGGCTACGCGAAGCCGCAGCGACGACGTCGCGACCATGACGATCCCCAGCCAGTTTGCCAGTCTCGATTGTGACCGAAGTGAAAGAAATTCTGGGCTTCGCACTGCTCAGCCGCAAGATCGCGAAGCGCAAAATCGTCGAGCGAAACTTTGCCCCCGCGACCGTTCCCTGAACCGCATGAGTTTCTCGAACAATCCGATCATCTCGACCGAGAAGGCGCTGGTTCGACCGGTCTGCATCCCCCTAACGTTTGAGCCGCAGCACGCCCTGCCCGTCGTGAGCGGCCCTTTGACCGCCGCCAGCGCGCGCTGGCGCAGCCCGACAAGATGCCGAGTTCGATAAGCGTCCTGCCCGGCGTGCAGAAGTAGCAGCTGTCGTCGAAGGTCCGCTCTTTCGGCTTCAGATTATCGTGACACGTCCAGCATTTTGTCGGACCCACGGTTTTCCGGACGGGCGACTTGTCGAGTTGAGCGCCGCGCGCCGTCGCGATGATGGAAAACCCCTCGCCCGAGTTCGGGCGCGCGCTGCTGGAGGATCGGCTGGCGAAGACTTCTCGTTCTGATCGCGCTTTCGTGCCGGTTTTCGCCTCGTGTGCGGGGTTCTGTCCCGGCCCAGCAAATGGCACCTCGTGTTTGGAGCGAGTGCGACGAATCCAGATACCTTGCTACGAAGGGCTGAGGTGCGATTCAACTCCGGTAGACATCTTTGCGGTCGTCGATGTGAACCAGCAGCACCGCATCTCCCAGCCGCCGATACAGCGCGCGTAAGTTGCCGACCCGCGGCCGGCATGTCGAGGGTGGTACAGCGCGGAGCTTCCGCACGTCAGCGTTTGGCAAACGACCCGCGACAAACGCCTCGAGCGCGTCGACCATCGCGGTGCGGTCCCGATCGCCGAGTCTCTTGAGCGCACGCGGGGCGCGCAGCTCGCAGCGAAGCTCCACGACGTACGGGTCCGGCGCGCTCCGGCGTCAGCGCGCCGCAGCGATACTGATGCGATGAGGTCGTGCGGCTCGTTCATGCTCGAGCCGCTCGGCGCTGAGATTGATGACTTCGCCGATACGGCGGCGATCATGGCACTACTTGATCTCGTGATCGCGGTCGACAACGTCGATCGTGCACTTAGCGGGAGCGATGGGGCTGCCGACGCGGACGCTGCTCCCGTTCGCTCCCGACTGGAGCTGGCTGCTCGGGCGCCGCGATTCGCCCGGGTATCCGACGATGCGGTTGTTCCGCCGGCCGAGCAGAGGCGATTGGCATTTGTCTTCGCTGAGGTAGCGCGCAAGCTACGCGCGTTGAGCCTTTTGTTTTTCTGCTCTGCGGCTTATCGCCGGTCGGTCGGATCGCTTAGCGCATCTCGCTGCAACGCCGCGCACTCATATTCAGTTTGCACAGCGCAACTGCTCGAAAGCAGGCAAGCCCGAGGGCGCCCGCGCGGCGACAGGAGACCCTGAGGCATGCAACGGAAGCGACGGCATGATCGCAGCGAACCTGTTCCGGACCGAGCTGTTACGGACCGAGCTGTCAGACGAAGAGATCGACGAGCTCGCGGATTTCCTCCAACGTCGATGCCTGCCCAAGGGCGGTATGAACATCTCGATGTTGGATGGCTATCTCAGCGCCATCGTCTCGATGCCGGAGTTCGTCCCGCCGAGCAACTGGCTCCCCCGCGTGTGGAACCGAGTTGACTACGGCGGCGACCAGGAACCAGGGCCGGACGACGGCTTCGCCTTTGAATCGACGCAGGAAGCAGAGCGGATGCCCGGGCTCATCCTCCGACGCATGAACGAGATCATCGCGGATTTCGAGCAGGCGAGACTCCGGCCGATCTTCCTCAAGCGACGCGCTGAGGAGGGCGTGGCCCAGTCGGTGTTCGCCGATGTCTGGTGCGTCGGCTACCTGCGCGGCATGGCGGTACACGAGGATGCGTGGGAACCCCTGGTGTCCCGGCGCCACGACGATCGCGCCTCACTCGCACCGATCTTCGCGCTCGCCCTATCGATCCTGGCTTTTGATTCGGACGACGACAAAACGCTTACCGACGACGACAAAACGCCGAAGGCGCTGATGTCCGATGAGAAGCGCGCCGAGTACACGGAGCTGATCCCCCGCACCGCGTGCGCAATCCATCGGTATTGGCGAGAACGGCAACGCACGCCGCCGGGCACGATACGCCGAGAACCTCAACCCGGCCGCAACGCTGTCTGTCCGTGCGGCAGCGGACGAAAGTACAAGAAATGTTGCGGCCGATCGTGATCTCATTGCGGCGTCGATAACCGCGCGAACCCGGGCAACGATTGCGTGAGGGGAAGGCCACCGGCCTCCAAAACAAATCGCACGCCTCGTTATCGTGCATCGCATTGGAACGGGCTCATCCAGAAGCCAGAAGGCGTTTACGGCGCGCAAGTGGGTATGGGCGAGTCAGCGATCTGCCGGCTTGAGCGTGGAACTCACGCCCCGCTTGGCGCTTGACCGCCACGGCAGTGAGTACGATGCTAGTGACGCCGCCGCAAAGCGCCGACGACCTTTCGGCGCGGTTGGTTCGACGCACGATGGGGTGCGACGTAGGCACACACAACGACACTAATGTCTTCTTCTCGACGCGTGCTCCCTGCGCCACGCCTTCCAATCGATTGATTTAGGATTCCCTACGGTCTCGATTGAATCAGATTCGAAGCTCTCAAGAAAGAGCACTACGTTCAAACAATTCCAACGTGCGCTTGGGACAATCAGGGCGTCGCAACCAAGGAATGCCGCCGCATCACCGATTTCCCGCGTTCGCTCATAGAGCGGTTCCCTATAGCGCGCTGCGTCAACCCCTAGATCAACGAGCTCTGAGAGAGTTTCAAGTCGTATCACCCCTGAAGCTCGGACACGCAGTTCGTGACAGACTGAACGGATTCGGGACGGGAACACCGGCTGCTGACTCAGGTGGTATTCGACTTCTGCAATCGCACAGTCAGGTTCCATGGACGTGTAAAGGACGTCACTAGAACCCAACTCCCATCGGCCGCCGGCCCTCGATGGCTCGAGTGGGTCGCGACCTTCACGAACGACGCGCCAAAGCGCTCCTTCAAATGTCGTGCGCGTTCGTGCATCGAGCGCATCGATCAGGTCGGGATCGCGGGCCCGCCCGGAACGGCTCGCCATCGCTTATATGTAAACGTCCGCTTCGAGCCGGTCGATTACCGCCAAGACCTCTTTTGTTCTGTCGGCATAGATCAGATCGATCGCGCGTTGATTATCGAGCAGTGGATGACGGGCGTTGAGCCACAAGCGAGTTTCATCTGCCGTGTAAAAATCCGAGAGCCTATCAACGACGTACCGCAGATCCGACATTACCGTTTGCATGTCTATTGTCGGTGTTGACGTCCCATTGGCCCAGCGTGATACCGTTGCAGGCGACACGCGAACAATGTTCGCAATGTCTTTCCCCTGTAGCCCCCCTCGGTTTTTCAGGTGCTCGATCAGCTCGACGACTGCTGCGCCCACTATCGGCGCGCCCGCTCACGCGGAGATAGAGTGAATGTCCGAAAGCGCGCCGCGTTCGAGCGCTGACCAACTACACAAGTACCGACGTCGCGTAAATCGCCAAGCATTGGTGAAAACCGTTCGATTCTTACGCTTTCCTTCGCCACCAATGTGGCCGTTTTAGAATTAAAAATTCTGAGACGGGCGAGGGCGAGGGCTCGGGCCCTTCTTTCGACGGCAAAACTCAACATCAATGAGGTGCTGTGTGCGCCGCCGGTTCGGTACGGTAGAGAGATTCTGGCGTTGCATGCGTCGTTAGTAAAGATAATGTGCCTTCGGATTTTGCCAAATTATCCAGGACACCCGGTCGAGTCGAAGTCGTCCGGCTCCAAGTAAAGCATCGAGTTGGGTGTGGCCACGGCCAACGCAGATGAACTGTCCGAGCGGCCCTCGACCGGGATGTAGCTGGATGACTTTCGAGCTCAAGACCACCCTGGTTTTCATTGTAGCCCATTATGAAATCAAAATGCAACCGGCCGAGTGAGCTCGCTGGCTCGACCGGTCTGCATCACCCCCAAAGTTGAGCCGCAGCATCGCCCGCGCCCGCCCGTCGTGAGCGGCGCTTTGACCGTCAGCGTGCGCCAGCGTGGCGCGGCCGGTTCGAGACGCGATTATCCGGCGACCCGGACACCGTGCACTCCGCCCGAAGATGAAATCTGATCGCCGTTAAGGAATCGTCAGCGGTACCTCTGATGCCGACACCGCGCAACGCCCCAGGTCCGCGCGGCATCACCAGGCATCACCAAACGAAGATCGACGGCGCTGGAGTGAGCGCTGCAAATCGCCGGCTCAATTGAGAGGGACGAAACGAAGCTCGTCGGCATGAAGATCTGCGAAGCTCCGCCGGGTTAGCGCCAACAGCAGCAGGACCCCGGCGGTCCATCGCCCCCGGCCGAGCGCCGCGCGAACGAATGGCGAAGCGCCGCCTCAATCGAGCGCCGAGGTGGTCGCTCGATCGGCTGCCGCGACCCCAACCCCGATGCGACTCGCCGGCTCGTCGCGGACCGGGAACACCGCCGCCGGCGAGCCGTGCCGCGTGGACGACGGCTTGCGCCGCATGGCCATGCGCAAGATCGACGTCACCGCGTCGACGTCGCCGTCGGCCGCCAACGTCGCGCTCGGAGCGCGCAGCAGAAAGCCTTGCACACCGCGCCGACGCAACGTGCCCCAACCGCATGCGCACAGAAAGTCGAGCATCCCTACGTCTTCGATGCCCTCGGCGATCACGTATGCACCGGTTTCTTTCGCGATGGCGATCGCGCCGGCCATCACGCCGCGGGCACTGCGGTCGGTCATCGCTCTGAGGATGATGCTGCGATCGATCTTGACGACCTCAACGCAAAGTCCGCTGAGCAACTCGAGACCGGCATGGCCGCTGCCCGTTGCGTTCAGCGCGATCCGGAAGCCGAGCCGCTGCAGTTCTTTGGCGGTCGCTTTCACGACGTCGATCGCCACGATCGACCGTTCGGTCAGCTCGACGACGATACTCGGCGGTGACAAACCCGCCGCCACCACGTCGGCGGCAAACGCTCCGGGATCGAAGTGGCCGTGATCGAGCGAGCGCGGCGAGACCTTCAAGAACAGCAGCACGCCCGCGGGCAGTTCGTTCGCGCGGCGCAGGGCTGCGCGGCGGCAAACCGCATCGATTTCGTGAGCCCGTCCAACGCGTTCGGCCAGATCGAAAACGTCCCGTGGTCCGCCCCATTCGGGACGCGCCAACGCCTCGTAGCCCAAGATCGTGCACGTGGCAACATCCCAGATCGGCTGGAAAACGATGCGCACTTCGTCGCCCGCGATCAACTCGCGTAGACTACGCACCTTCGCCGGCGAGAGCATCCACATTTCATCGACCGTCACGTCGAAGCTCACGCACCGGTTGCGCCCGGCACGCTTCGCGGCATAGAGCGCGGCGTCAGCTTGGCCTTGGAGCGTTTCCTCATCGCACTGCGGTCCGGTCAACGTTGCCGTACCCACGCTGATCGTCGCGCCCGATAACGCGTCTTCCGCGTAACGCCGCAAACGTTCGAGGCCGGCGCGCGCCTCCTCGCGCGACCAATTGGGAAGCAGAACCGCGAATTCGTCGCCGCCCAAACGAAACGAGCGAGATTCAGGCGACAGCGCTTGCAGCAGCCGGCCAAAACTCTGCAAGACCCAGTCACCGTGCATATGACCGCTTCGATCGTTGATGAGCTTCATCTCGTCGATGTCCAGCAGCGCCAAGGTCAGCGTCTCGCCCGCGTGCATGGCGCGCGCAACGGCGCGGCCGAAGCGCTCCTTGAAAGCGCGGTGATTTCCGATGTCGGTCAGATGATCGACAAGGGCGGCCTCCTGCAAACGTGCGACTTGGCCGCGGTGAGCCTCGGCGAGCCGGCGTTTGTAGACGACGATGACGGTGATGTATGCGCCGAAGCAGAGGATACGCAGCGCGGCAAGGACGATAGCTAGACCGATGATCCTCCGCTGCACCACGCCAAGGCGCTCGAGAGCCGCGTCGGTAACGGTACGTTGGTGCGCCGCTTGCGCCGACAGGCGCGCCCGGTCGACGTCCCCGGCGGCCTCGCGCCCATTTTTTCGCGCGAGCGATGCGCTCAACGCCGCGTAGCGCGCTTCTTGAAACGCTGCGTTCAACGTGCTCGCCGAGCGCATGTCTTGCAAGGCATTCGAGGCGGTGTTTGCCGCAACGATCGCGAACGGGGCGGAGAAGAGCAGAACAAGCGCGAGTCCTGCAGACGCGGCGCGCTCCAGCCATACGACGGCTCTGGGCAAGACCGGCTCGCTAAGCGGCACCGCATCCGCGAGTTGGCGTCGATCCGCTTCGCCATCCCTCGACTCATAGAACGCGTTTTGTCTCATCGCGCCGTCGCGGCATTCCCTCTCATTGCGCGAACTCGTGCCGTCACGCAACCACGTTTTGCATGAAGAGGCACACGACCGGCGTCTTCAGGATACGCCGACAAGCGTCTTCACGATACGCCGACACACGTGCCGCAGTCGACGACATGCGCTTCATGGTGGCTCGAGCTCCTTGGAGATGCACTGCTGATAAGAGAGTCTGCGATGAGCGCTAAGATTATGTTAAGTTCGGGCTCTCGTGACGTTGTTGACCAAAACCACCAGTGTTTCTTAGGAAACCGACGCTGCCGCTAGTTGCTGACAGACACGAAACGAGGTAGCAAAGATAGAACGGCTTCGACCGGACTCCTGCTTCACTTCTTCCAACGCACGCGTTGCGCACGTCGGGCTCGTCGGGCAAAACGAGCGCAACAGCTACGTTCGCGCGACGCGCGAAATGGTAGGAGCTCCGCATCGGGCCGAATTGCGCTCGCGCCGATGCATTACGGGCGCGCGCGCGTAACGTCGAAGAAGAACGCGCGCTTCTTGTCGTTGCACGTGCCGCTCGCGATGACATACGTTCGGCCGTCGCGGCGGTCGACCGTCGATCGGCGGCCGCTGGGGTCGCAGCCGTGAACGGTCAGGTAGCGATCGCGAAAGTGATCGCTCACGAGCACGCTGGGTGAGAAATCCAGAATCGCGGTGGCATAACCGTCGCCCGGCGCCTCGGCGAGACGGGGAAGCGACTCGTTTCCGGCCGCCGACGACCCCGAGCCCACGAGCTTGATGCTCTCGAGGGTATCGCCGTCGAAGCGGTAGATCAGCGATGCGTCTTCGTTGCGGTCTTCCGGGTAGATGAGGGTGTTCATGGTTTCGACCGCGGGCTGGCCGGCGCGCTTGGCCTTGACGGCCGAGCGGGTCCAACCCAGCGCGATGCCGTGCGCGTCGCCCACCCCGGCCTCCGGCTCGGGGCGCTCGCGCTCGATTTCGACGGCAAACACGACCCCGTCGCGTTCGGTTACCCGCAGCACGGCCGACGGGTCGTCGGCCCGCAGGTAGTCGGCGGTTCGGGAAAGGTCGGTCGTTCGCTCGACCAGCAACGGATCGCCCAGGGTCGTCCGCAGCGCACCGGCCGGCGAACCGAGCGTAATCCCGAGCAGCGAGAAGGCGAGTCCGAGCAGCGGCATCGCCGTAGTCAACGCCCGCCGAAGGCGGTTTATCTCAATTTCGTAAACTGCAACCAGAGTGCCAGATTTTCTGTCACTGGTAGTGGAACAAACCGCACCGGGTGCCGTATGATAGGCGGTGCGCCGCGGTGCGGCACGTATTCACTTCAATCGTGGAGCCGGTCCGCCGGAGCCACAAATCCTTGAGCGTCGATAAGCGGCAAGGCCCGACAAAACGGAGACCGGCAACGGCCTTCCGGTGGTTCGCCACCTTGGGGATGGTCCACGACGTTCGGAAAGCGAGATCCAATTTATGGCTAAAGTGGTCGGAATCGACCTCGGCACGACGAACTCGGTCGTCGCCGTCATGGAGGGCCAAAGCCCCACCGTCATCGCCAACTCGGAAGGCAACCGGACGACTCCGTCGGTCGTGGCCTTCACCAAAACCGGGGAACGCCTCGTCGGGCAGCTGGCGAAGCGCCAAGCGGTCACGAACCCCGAGCGCACGATCAGCTCGATCAAGCGTGAGATGGGCACGGATCATAAGACGAAGATCGACGGCAAAGATTATTCGCCGCAAGAGATCAGTTCGATGATCCTGCAGAAGCTCGTCAACGATGCTTCGACGTACCTTGGCGAGCGCGTGACCAAAGCCGTCGTCACGGTTCCGGCGTACTTCAACGATGCCCAGCGCCAGGCGACCAAGGATGCCGGCAAAATCGCCGGCTTGGACGTGCTGCGCATCATCAACGAGCCGACCGCCGCGGCGTTGGCATACGGGCTCGATAAGAAAGGCAACGAGACGATTCTGGTTTGGGACCTCGGCGGCGGCACGTTCGACGTGTCGATCCTCGAAGTCGGCGACGGCGTTTTTGAAGTGAAATCGACCAACGGCGACACCCGCCTGGGCGGCGACGACTACGACAAGAAGGTCGTCGACTATCTCGTCGCCCAGTTCCGCAAGGAACAAGGCATCGATCTTTCCGGCGACAAGCAGGCCATGCAGCGTCTCACCGAGGCCGCCGAAAAAGCCAAGATCGAACTGTCGGGCGTCGTGCAGACCAACATCAATCTGCCGTTCATCACGGCCGATCAGAACGGTCCCAAGCACCTCGACCTCACCTTCACCCGGGCGAAGTTCGAGGAGCTCACCGCAAGCTTGACCGACCGCTGCGTGCAGCCGTTCAAGAACGCGCTCAACGACGCCAAACTCGACGTTTCCAAGATCGACGAAGTTATCATGGTCGGCGGTTCGACCCGCATGCCCGTGATCCAAGAGTTGGTCAAAAAGCTGACCGGCAAAGAGCTCAATCAGTCCGTCAATCCGGATGAAGTGGTCGCCATCGGCGCAGCGATTCAGGCCGGCGTGCTCGCCGGTGAAGTTCGCGACGTCGTCCTGCTCGACGTGACCCCGCTGTCGCTGGGTCTCGAAACACTGGGCGGCGTGAACACCAAGCTCATCGAGCGCAACACGACGATTCCGACGCGCAAGACGCAAGTCTTCACCACGGCCGAGGACGGCCAGACGTCGGTCGATATCCACGTGCTGCAGGGCGAACGCGAGATGGCGGGCGACAACAAGACGCTCGCGCGTTTCCGGCTCGAAGGCATCCCGGCCGCACCGCGCGGCGTACCGCAGGTCGAAGTCACCTTCAACATCGATGCCAACGGCATCGTCAACGTCGGGGCCAAGGATCTGGGCACGGGCAAAGAACAGCAGATAACGATCACCGCGTCGACCAATCTCAACAAAGACGAGATCGACAAGATGGTGCGTGACGCCGAAGCGGCGCGCGCCGAAGACCAGCGCAAGAAAGAGGAAGCCGAGACCCGCAACACGGCCAACTCGCTGATCTATTCGACGGAGAAATCGCTCAAGGAAGTCGGCGACAAGGCCGATGCGGCGATCAAGACCGACGTCGAAGCGGCGCTGGGCGAACTCAAGCGCGTGTCCGAGAACGGCACCGCCGCCGAGATAAAAGCCGCAACCGAGAAGCTGCAGCAGTCGAGCTACAAGCTGGCCGAAGCGCTGTATGCCAAGACGGGTGCGTCGGCGAACGGCGCGACCGACGGCGCGCAAGCCGGCGCCGGCACCCCGCCGCCCAACGGCCCGAGCGAAGGCTCCGCCCCGAACGAAGACGTCATCGACGCCGAGTTCAAAGAAGCCAAGTAACACCGCGTGAAGCATCTCCGAGGTGCGCTCGACCGGGCGCGCCTCGCTGCCTCCGTTCGGAAAAGAAAGAGCGTCATGAACGACGACAAGCAAACGAACGCGTCCGCGGAAGCTACGGCGACTGCGGACGCTGCGAACAACGGTACCGTCACGGCCACCGCCGAATCGGATTTCGATACCCAGCTCGCGACGGCGAACGCCAAGGCGGCAGAGAACTACAATAAGTTTCTCTACGCCATGGCCGATTTCGAGAACTACAAGAAGCGGATGGAACGCCAACTCGGCGAGATCGCGATGTCGGGACGCAAATCGCTCATCGCGAAATTCCTACCCGTGATCGACAATCTCGAACGCGCGCTGACGTACGACACTGAAAACGAAGGGCTCAAGGGCGGCCTGCAAGCGACGTTGCGCGGTTTCGAGAACGTGCTTGCCGCGGAAGGCGTGAAAGCGGTCTCGCTCAAGGGCTTGCCGTTCGACCCGCGCTTGGCCGAAGCGATCGGCACGCAGCCGGCGCCCGAAGGCGTGGCGGACGATACGGTTCTCGAAGAAGCCACCAAAGCGTATATTTGGGGTGACGACGTGTTGCGCGTGGCCCACGTCATCGTCGCCAAGAGCGCCTAAGGCCGTGCGCGCGCCCGTTCGCAGCGAAACTCTCCTGCAGCCGACCACGCGTGCGGCGCGCGCGCACGCGTGCCGCTTTCAACCATGAACTACAAGAATTATTACGACATCTTGGGCGTGCCGAAAACGGCGCTCGAGAAAGACATCAAATCGGCGTATCGCAAGCTGGCGCGCAAATGGCATCCGGATACGAATCCGACCAACGCGCGCCAAGCCGAAGAGAAATTCAAAGACATTCAGGAAGCCTACGAAGTTCTCGGTGATTCGGAAAAGCGCAAAAAATACGACGTGCTGGGCAGTGACTGGCAGCGTGCGGCGCAAGAAGCCGAACAGCAGCGCACCTACCGTCGCGCCCAACAGCAGGCGGCCTACAGCTTCAACGACTTCGATTCCGCGGCGGGCGGCGCCGGGTCTTCCGCGGGCCCCAGCGGCTTCTCCGATTTCTTCGACATGTTCTTTTCGGGCATCGGCCGGCGTCCGGCCAGCGGTCCGACCGGTTTCGGGGAGCGTGGACAAGACTTGGAAACGACCATCGATCTCACCCTGCGCGAAGCCTATGAAGGCGGCAAGAAACCCGTGACGCTGCAGCTCGAAGACCGCTGCCCGCGCTGCGGCGGGACGGGCACGTCGGGCAAGGGCATCTGTCCGCAATGTCACGGAACGGGGCGCACGATCGAAACCAAACGCTTCGACGTCACGATCCCCAAAGGCGTGCGCGAAGGGCAGCGCATCCGGCTAAGCGGCCAAGGCGGCAGCGGTGCCAACGGCGGCGCCAACGGCGACTTGTTTCTCATCGTGAAGTTCGTCTGCGACAAACGCTATGAGCGCAAGGGCGACGACCTCTATGTCGACTTGCCGGTCTCCATCTACGACCTCGTGCTCGGGGGCGACGTGCGCGTTCCGACGATGACCGGCGACGTCACGATGACGATTCCGGCCGGCACACAAAACAACAAGATGCTGCGCTTGACGGGCAAAGGGATGCCGAAGCTCAAGAACGCCGGATTCGGTGACGAATACGTGCGGCTCGTCGGCCAACTGCCGACCGAACTCAGCGATACGGAAAACAAGCTCTTCCGCGAACTCGCCGGCCTGCGCAACGGCAAAGCAAACTAGCGGGCTCGGGCATCCTGCGTTCAACGCAGCGCCAATCCGAAGGTCGTGACGCGGCGGCCGGAATACACCGCTCTGCCGATCGAAAAAGCGGCGCGCGCGTCGAGCGGAATGCGCACGTCGCCTTCCAAGGGGCCGCCGCGGATGAGTGCGTCGAACCGGACGCCCGTCTTCTCGTAAGTTAGCCAAATGAGTTGGCGCGTCAGCGCCGATGCGGTGCCGGCTAGTACCTCGGGAGCGTACGGCGCTCGCGGATCGGTCGCCGGCGCCGACGAGCGGTTCCCGCGCAGGATCCACGTGCGCAGCGCTAATCGCGGCGCTATCTGCCAGGCGGCGTTTATGCCGACGCCGCCGACATGCTGCGTCGACGCATTCGCCGTGCGCTGCGTGTACGCGATCGCGGTCAGACGCAACCGCCGCAGATCGCTATAGTCTACCGACTGTTCGAACAGCAGGCTGCGGTCCGCGGCGAGTGCGATTGGCGCGGCCGTCGACAGTTCCGCAAACGTCGGTATGCGCTGGCTCGAAACGAGCCCCGCGTGCACGCTCCAACGCGAACCGATGCGCACGTCGTCGGCCAGCGAACCGACCAGCGCGGTTCCGCGCAAGCCGCTGGCTGCGGCAAGACCCGAATCGCTGCCGCGATCCAACGCGAGCGTAGTCGACAACCGGCTCATTCCGGTTTCGCGCGCAGCCCGAGCATAAAGCGCCGCATCGAACTGCGCGCCGGCGGCACCGAAAAGGCCACTCGTCGCGCGCATCGCGCGCGCCCCGTATTCCCACTGCAGCGGGCCCCGGCCGCGCACGAACGCACTCGCGGTCGCGAGCGACGCGGCGTCGCTCTGCGTCGCGCTCAGTGCGACGGCCGTCGTGAACCGCCGCGAATCCGTCGCATAGGAGAGGCCCGCACCCGACGCGTGCTGCGCGAGATCCGCCAGGTTCGCGCCGTCGAACGCGAGGCGTCCGCCGGCAAAAGGAATGGTTGCATCGATGCTCGCCGCTTGCCGATCGTCGCCCGCATCCGACGACGCCGCATACCCCGCGGCGACATCCGGCATCCCGCCGCGCACGCTGATATCGGACGCTTCGCCGAGGTCGAACCCGCTGGTCGAACGATCGGGATCGCGCAAGCGGACGTCGTAGACTCCGGCACTCGCGTAGCCGCCGTAGACCGGAGCTTCCAACGGCGAGGCCGACGCGAGCGCGGCCGTGGCATGCGCGGGGACGAGCCGGCTGAGATCGTCGGCGTCCGCCGCGCGGTAGAACGGCAGTCCGTCGACGAGCACCGCACCCTCGTAGCCCAGGCCCCGATCGCTGAAGCGGTCGCCGCTAACGACCGTGAAGGGCCGCAGCGATGCTGCATCGGCGGCACTGCGATAAGGCAGCGCGCCGATGTCCGCGGCCGACGGGCCGCTTTGCGTCAGTGCCGCGAAGCGCTCGACGATGACGACGACGGGCAGACCCCGCTCGACCGCGACCCGAACCGAACGGCAGTAATCGCACGCGACGCCGACCTCCGCCGCGGGCGCGCCGGCCGCGATGGCAAACGTGCCGTCCGACAGCGCGATGTCGGTGCCCGCCCGTTTTCCCGCCGCATCGTACGCGGTAACCCGCGCGCCGGCCACCGCGACGCCGTCCTGGTCGCGTATCGCACCCGTAAGCAGCGTATCGGCGGAAGCGGGAACCAGGGCGAACAAGCCGAGCAAGGTGCCGACACCCGCGGCGGCTTTCAGCATTGCTTCACGATTGGGTGGTATGATGCGCCGATGACCGGTTTGCGGATCCGATGGACCGTACTCCTGACACTGCTGGCGGTGCTGGCGGCGGCGGGCGGGGTCGCGGTGAGCGCCGAGGCCTCGCTCGAAGAATTGGGGCGCTCGCAACTCGGGCCCAGCCCCTCAGCCGAGTTGCTCGGACCGATCGCCGAATCCGGCCGCGCCGGCTGGGACTGCGCGCCCGAACGCGCGGCTCGCGCCGCGACCGCGCGCGGCGCCGGACTGCCCGCGGAACGGCGCTGAGTGCGGCTTCGCACGTTAATCGGCGCGCTGGGCCTCGCCGTCGTGTTCGCCGGACGGGCGCTCGCGCAGACGTATCCGGCCGCGACGGACGCTCCGCGCACGACCGACGTCGCCCGTTTGCGTGCGTTGGCAGTGGAGCGCGAGATTCACGAACGCTTCAAGCGCGGCCTCGACGCCGAAGCGCGCGCCGATTGGGCCGCCGCGGCCCCCGAGTTCGAGCGCATCATCGCGCTCGATCCGCCCGAGCCCAAAGGGTCCACCGCGCGCTACGATCTCGCCATCGCACGCGCGCGCAGCGGAGACTACGCGGCAGCCCGGCACCTGCTCGGCGACGCGCTCGAGCGCGATCCCGGCTTCACCGCGGCGGCGGCGAACTTGGTTACCGTCGACGTGCTGGCCGGCGATCTCGCCGCCGCGCGCGGCGCCGCGGAACGCTTCGTCGCGCTCGCGCCGGCCTCGGCCCGCGCCCGCTACGAGCGCGGCATCATCGCGTTGCGCGCCGGGGATCTCGCCACCGCTCGCACCGACTTTCGCGCCTTGACCGCCGGCGATCCGGCGTATGCCGTCGCGCACTACGACCTCGCGCTGACCGAGATCCGCAGCGCGCAGTTCGACGCCGCCGAGCTCGAACTCGATCGCGCGCTGGCGCTCGATCCAAACTATGCGCGAGCACGGTTCGCGCTGGGCACCGTCTTGGTCCGCGCCGGCCGGAAAACGGAAGCGCGGGCGGCGTTCGACCGCGCCGCACGCGACGCGGTGGACGTGACGCTGCGAAGCTTGGCGCTCGATCTGCGCGACCGGCTCTAGCGCTTCGCACAATTTCGCGCTTCGGATTCGGCGACGCCCGAGGGTGTACCGAGCGAAGCCGAGGGCACCCATCCCTGTCATCGTCCGGCAAGCCAGGCACGTATTTCGCGCGCGGTGGCCGTCGAAAGCGGCAGCGCGCGCGCCAGCCGCCCCTGCGAATCCAAACAATACACGAGGGTCGAATGCGCGTCGGCGCGGGCACGCTGCACGCCGAACGCGTCGGCCACAGCGTTCACGTCAATGGGTTTGCCCGATGCGACGCGCCAGGCGGGGGCGTCTGCGCGCAGGGTGCGCGCGTAGCGTGACATCACGAAGGGCGTGTCATAGCGCGGATCGAGCGAGATCGTTAGAAGCTGCACGCCGGCGTGTTCGCGGACGAGTCGGGCGAAGATCGCATCGGCCACCGGACATGCATCCGTGCAGCGCGTCGCCACGAATACGACCGCGACCGGCCTGCCGCGCAGATCGTGCAAGCTGAACGACGTGCCGCGCTGGTCGACGAGCACCGTGTCGGCCGGCAGCAGCGCTCGCGCGCTCCCGCCGGCCAGCAGCCACACCACACCGGCGGTAAGCGCAATGGCCGATTTCATCAGTAGGTGCCGGGGAGCGGCGTCGGTGCGGGCGTCGCGGCTGCCGCACCCGCCGGCCGAGCAATGTGCCAGACGGCGCCGAAGGACGTGATGCCGTTTCCGGCGATCGACCCGGGCGCGCTGTCGGCGATGTAGGTGTAGAGCGGACGACCCGAGTACGCCAACTGCAGCATTCCATCGGCGCGCTTGATCGCCGTGAACGGCGCCGGATACGCTGTGTTGGCCGCGGGCACGCTCGGCCAAACCGTCGCGCACTGGCCGTTGCAGGTGGAGGTTCCCGGTGCGGCAAGGTCGGCATCGAACACGTAGACCGTATGTGATTGCGCGTTGATGAAACCGGGCGCGCCGGCGAGCGTCGCGGTTCCGAGCGGCGCCGCGGCGGGCGCGGCGGTTGGCGTTGCGACGGCGACCGGGGTCGGCGTCGCCGCCGGGCCCGTCGGCGTGGTGAGCGGCAGCGACGACGATCCGCTGGTGCCTCCGCCGCCGCACGCGGCGAGAGTGCAAACGGCGAGCGTTGCGCTGAGCGAAAAGATGGTGCGTTGATGAAGCACGAGCAGTGTCCCTCTGAGCGAAGCGATATGCTGCGACGCTAATGTCGCGCTCTGAAAAAACTCTGAACGCCGAAGAGCCCGCCGTTCAGAGTTTTTTCATCCGCGCGACCTAGCGTCGCGACATGAAGCATGTGCGAGCGCTCCTTTCCGTAGGCGCATTAGCCGCGAGCATCACCGGACCGACGGCATGCACCGACGGCGCGCCCGGTTCGTTGTCGTCGGAGGCGTCCGGCGTCACGACGATCGACGTCAGCCTCACCGCGTTCGCCGCCGGCTCGATCGCGCAAGGCACGTCGGGCGGCTACGCGCCCGCACAGCTGGTCGTGCCGGTCGGAACGCAGATTCGATTCGTGAACGAGGATTCGTTCGCCCACACCGCCAGCGCCGTCAGCGGCACGAGGTTTCCGGCGAGTTCGCCGCTGACCGCCGCCGCGCTGACGCCCTCCGCGAGCGGCACCTCGCTGAGCGGAGCGACCTGGTCGAGCGGGAATCTCGCCGCCGGCGCAGCGTCCCCGGTGTTCATCGCGGATGCCCCGGGGACGTATCTTTTCGGCTGCTTTTATCACTTTGGCGCGCCGATGCGGGGAGCGATCGTTGTTCGATAACGTTTGGCGCGGCGCGCTCGCGTTCGGCGCGGCGGCGCTCACCGTCCTATCGACGCAGCCGCACGAGGCGCAAGCAATTCCGATCTTCGCTCAACGCTACGGATTGTCGTGCGGCGCGTGTCACTCCGTACTGCCCGAACTCAACGCCTTCGGCAACTTCTTCCGCAATCACGGCTACCGGCTCGCCGCGCCAAAGCACGGTACGACACTCGTCGCTCTCCGCTATCAAATGGAGTACGACAAAGACCCCGCGCCCGAAGCGCGTCGGTTCGTGCCCGGCGGCGTCCTGCTCTCGAACGCCGACGTCGGGAAGATCACCGCGTTTTTGCACTATAATCTCGGCGCGCAGGGTGGACCGTCCGGAACGTACCTCGCCTATCTCGCCGGCTACGACGAAGCGACGCAAACACAATACCGCTTGGGGCTCTTCGAGCTGCCGCTGATCCATTCGCCGGGCCAGCGGCTCGACGACCTCGCGCCATACGGCTATGAACAAACGCACGTCGGGCTCAACGATCTCACCCTCGCGCAGCCGCGTTGGGGACTCGAAGCCGAGCGTCAAGCCGGAAGCTCGCGCATCGCCGCGACGCTCGCCGTGGCGGAATTCAAAGGCGCGGCGTACGGCGGCCGGCCGCTCGATACCGGCATCACCACGCGCCCGGACCGGCCGGAGTTCGGACTGTTCGACCGCACCACGGTCACGCCGTGGCTTACGCTTGCAGGCGATGCGCTCGTCGGTTCACGCGCGATCGTTCCCACCGGCCGGCCGATCTTCATCGACAACTACCGGCGCAGCGCCTTGAGCGCCGAATTGCACGTCCGCCGCTGGGGGCTGCTCGGCCAGCAGTGGTGGGGTCTGGACGGCGACGACGACGGCTTCGGCGAGCATGCCGGTTCGAGCGGCGGGTTCCTCCGGCTGCGCTACGCGCTGGCCGAGCACGCCTACGCCGGTCTCCGCTACGACGCCGCCGCGGCTCCGACGGCGGTACGCGACGTCGTGATCTATGCCGCGACGCACGTCGGGCGACACGTGCGGCTGCTGCTCGAGAACAAGCGCGTGCAAAACGGGGCCTCGACGCTCGAAGGAGCGGTAACGGTCGGCATTCCCTGGCCGGCGAAGGAGTGAGGGGTGCGGATTCTGGTCGTGGAGGATAACGCCCAAATCGCCGAGGCCGTGCGAACCATGCTTGAACGCCGCAAATTCGGCGTCGACGTTGCGCCCGACGGCGACAGCGGTCTCGATGCGCTGCTCGACGCGACTTACGACGCCGCCGTCGTCGATCTCGTGCTGCCCGGCCGCGACGGGTTCGCGATCTGCCGCGCCGCGCGCGAGCACGGCATTCAAACGCCGGTCCTCATCCTCACCGCGCGCGACGCGGTCGAAGATCGGGTGCGCGGACTCGACGCCGGCGCCGACGACTACCTCATCAAGCCGTTCGTGGAGGAAGAACTCGCCGCGCGGCTGCGGGCGCTGTTACGGCGCGGGCGCCTGCCGCTGCACGCCACGCTCGCCGCCGGCGACCTCGTCATCGACCAAGGCGGCCGCACGGCGTCGTACAAAGGCAAATCGCTCGCGCTGGCGGCGACGGAATTTCGCGTTCTCGAGTATTTAGCGATCAACCTCAATCTGGCCGTGTCGCGCGAGCAGATCCTCGAACGCGTTTGGGGCGACGCGTTTGACGGCGAAAGCAACATCGTCGACGTGTACGTGAGCGCGATCCGGCGCAAACTCGCCGCCGCCGGAGCCCGCAAGCGAATCGTCACGATCTGGGGTATCGGATATAAATTAATCGAGTAATCGCGCGGCTAACCGCATCCTACCTCGGGGTGTTCCTCATCGTGCTCGCCGCGCTCAGCGGTGTCGCGTATCTCTTCTTCGCGCGCTCGGCGCACGAGATGCTCGAACCGCTGCTGGGTCTGCCCGAAGGACAGGCCGCCTACGCGGCCGCGCTGCGTCGAACGGTCGGCACGATCGTTCTGTTGGATCTGCCCTTGGCGGCGATCGTCGGAATCGCAGCGTACATCCTCGCCCGCGTTTCGGTCGGTCCGCTAGTGCAGGCACGCGAACGCGAAGAACGCTTCGCCGCCGACGCGGCACACGAACTTCGAACGCCGCTGGCGACGATCGCGGCCGTCGCCCAAGCGGCGGCGACCGGCGACGTCGACTCGCGGTCGCGCGCGCTCGAAGAGATTACCGGCGTCGCTCTCGACGCCTCGGCGTTGCTCGCCGATCTCCTCACGCTCATGCGCGACGCACCGGACGAGGCCCGTTTGCACGAGCCCGTCGATCTCGGCGCGCTGATCCAAGCGGCGGTCCGCGATCGCACCTCGCAGGAGGCCGGCGTAACGGTCGATGTCACGACGCCTCACAGCGGCGCATACGTCGTGGGCGACGAGCGCGCGTTGCGTCAACTGGTGCGCAATCTGCTGGGCAACGCGCTGGCGCACGCGCGTCGCCGCATCGCCGTCACGGTCGACGCCCAGGCACGTTCGATCGTTCTCACGATCGAAGACGACGGTGAAGGCGTGCCGCCCGAATTCCGCGAGCGGGTCTTCGACCGCTTTTTCAAGGCTCGGCCCGACTCGCCCGGAAGCGGCCTGGGACTGGCGATTTGCCGGCATATCGCGAAGCGGCACGGTGGCACGCTGACGCTGGAGGGACGGGCCCGCTTCGTCGTGCGCTTGCCGTGCGCGGAGGTCTGAGGATCGCAAAACGCGGCGGCGCTTGACAAGAATCAAGGATTAAACCGCCGGGTAATGCCCACACACCGTCAAGCGATAGGATGGGGAATGCCCTGGGTGCGTGCCCAGTCCGCAACTTCATCCGCAAAACATATTATACGAACGTATGTTCGTCTATGGCCGGCTAGACTCTTTTCGCAGTTGGGAACCCCCCGCTACCGCCCGGTGTCCTAAGCAGAGATGTTAGGCGGCCCTCCGACCCATTTGATGTGGTCGAACATGTTCAGCCCCGTTAAGCCCACGATCAAGCGCAAAGCCGAATGGCGCCGGATCGGGGCCTTCTTCATCCCGTATTGGCGCAAAGAAGCGCTGGTGCTGCTGTGCATCCTGGCCGGATCGATCCTCGGGCTGCTGCCGCCGCTGTTCACCAAGTGGCTCATCGACGACGCGATCCCGCAGCATGCCTTGGGCGGCGTGGCGTTCAACGTGGCCGGCATGGTGATCAGCGCCGTCGGCGCGGGTCTCATCGGCGTGTATCAGGGATATCTCAACTCGTTCGTGGGCGAGGGGATCATGCGCGACATTCGCACGAGCCTCGTCGCACATCTGCACCGCATGCCGCTCTCGTTCTTCACCAATACGAAAACGGGCGAGATCATGAACCGGGTGAGTTCCGACGTCGACAACATCGACAACGTGGTGACCGGAACGCTGGTCTCGATCGTCACCAACATCGCGATGATCGCGACGACGCTCGTCACGGTCTTCGTCCTCGATTGGCGTTTGGCGTTCGTCGCGATCGCCGTCGTGCCGCTCATGATCCTGCCGCTCGGTCCGGTCGGCCGGCGGATGTACGACATCCGCAAGCAAACGCGCGTCAAGCGCGACGCGATCGAGTCGATCACCCAGGAAACGCTTTCGATCTCGGGCATCACGCTGATCAAAACGTTCGTGCGCGAAGCGTTCGAGAAGCAGCGCTTCCTCGACGTCGGCACCGATCTCATGGGTCTGGAAATTCGGCTCGCGATGGTCGGGCGCTGGTTCATGGCGGCGATCGCGGCGATGGTCATCATCGGTCCGGCGTTCGTCTGGCTTGCCGGCGGCTATCTCGCGATCAACGCGGGCCTTTCGGTCGGCACGATCGTCGCGTTCGTCGCCTTCCTGTCGCGACTGTACGGTCCGGCGTCGGCGCTGGCCGGCGTCCAGGTGCAGATCATCAGCGCGTTAGCCGTGTTCGAGCGGATCTTCGAGTATCTCGACATGCCCCCCGAAGGCGCGGAGAAGCCCGGAGCGCTCGCGCTCGACGCCGTGCGCGGCGAAGTCGCCTTCGAGGACGTCTGCTTCAACTACACGCCGGAACGGACCGCACTCGACGGCATCAGCTTTCGCGTCGCTCCGGGCCAAATGGCCGCCTTCGTCGGTCCGTCAGGGGCCGGGAAAACGACGATCACCCAACTCGTTCCGCGCTTTTACGATCCGCAAAACGGCGTCGTGCGCGTCGACGGGCACGACGTACGTGACGTAACCCTGGCCTCGCTGCGCGAGAATGTCGGCATCGTGACCCAAGAAACGTATCTCTTCCACGACACGATCGGAGCCAATTTACGCTACGCGAAGACGGGCGCCACCGACGCCGAGCTCGTCGCCGCGGCACGCGCGGCGAACATTCATGACTTCATCGCCGGGTTGCCCGAGGGCTACGAGACCATCGTGGGCGAGCGCGGCCACAAGCTCTCAGGCGGCGAACGCCAACGGCTCGCCATCGCCCGCGTGCTGCTCAAGAATCCACGCATCTTGATCCTCGACGAGGCGACGAGCGCGCTCGACTCCAACAACGAGGCCCTGATCCAAGCGGCGCTCGTGCCGCTCATGGTTGGCCGCACGAGTCTGGTGATCGCGCATCGGCTTTCGACGATTCTTTCCGCCGACGTGATCTTCGTGGTCGAACACGGCAAGATCGTCGAGTCCGGCACCCACGCCGCCTTGCTCGCCCGCGACGGCGCCTACGCCGATCTCTACTTCAGGCAGTTCCGCGAGCAAGCTCATGAACCCGAAAAGGTCGCCAGCTAGCAGGGTTCAGCTTCGCTGAACCCGTGGCGTTCGGCCCTGCGGGCCGAGCCGCGTGGCGTTCGG
>Ga0182013_10002869_pt1 | contig 22106 bp, 16 predicted proteins | sample 612S2MmetaG_FD_120487 | JGI IMG/M metagenome (GOLD analysis project Ga0182013, IMG submission 120487) | Permafrost microbial communities from Stordalen Mire, Sweden - 612S2M metaG | ecosystem: Environmental > Terrestrial > Soil > Wetlands > Permafrost | place: Sweden: Stordalen | collected... | reverse complement strand
GTGGTACGCAGTTGCCGCCGTTTATTTCACCGTCGTTGTTTCAACCATCTCCGCCGTCGACTATTTCATCGGCTTCTGGAAGAAGATCGACCGCGCCTCGAAAGATCGCCGCCAAGCATCCGTGCTGTCGCGAGGCAAGAGCGCCAGCATCACGTAAAAACAGTGGACAGTGGACAGTGGACAGTTAAAAGCAGGAGCAACTGCAGATTTTCTGTCCGCGACGCATACACGATGATATTTGCGGTTCAGCTGATCTTTGAGGCCTGTCGCCTTGGATCGGAACCGTAGTGGCTGATGCCTGGCACCGACTATCGGGGTCAGCCTCCGTTCACTGTCCGCTGTCCGCTGTTAACTGTCCACTGTCAACTGATCACTCTGCGTGCTGAGGGGTAGTCAAATTGATCTTGATCGCAGTGGGAGCAAGCAGGGTGTTGTGGATCAGGCAGTGATGCACGGCCCGCATCATGGCATCCATCTGTTCGCCCGTCAGCTCGACGGGGCAGGAAACCTGGACGTTGAAATCGCCCAGCCGGGCAGGCTGTTTCAGCTTCTCCGCTGTCACGGTCACTTCAACGCCGCTAGTGGCCAGTTTGCGCGAGGCCAGGTATTCGACGGCATAAAAAGCCGCGCACGAACCAAGCGAGGCCAGCAGAAATTCCGGCGGCGTCATTCCCTCGTCGCCGCCGCCATTTTCTCGGGGCTGATCGCAGATCGCCGTATGCGTCCGGGCCGCAATCCTGAACTTCACGCCATCAATTTGGGAAACTTTCACCTGCATCGCACGCCTGTTCTTCAGGGCAAGGCAGCAGAAGCAAAACCCGGAGCATTGTCCCTCTTGACTTTATCGACCGGTCCGCAAGACCTTCGCGCCCGGCCAACGAAATCAGTCACTCTTCGGTAATCAGCATCCCTTATACAGTAACCGGAAGCCTTTGCGCGCTCACCGTCATCACCATGGTCCGGATTGAGTCGATCACCAACTCCGGTTCGTCGAGATGAATCCAATGCGCGCTGGCCGGCGCGATCACCTGCTCGACCCGCGCGCCGATACGCCGCAGGCACTCTTCGCTCAGTGGCTTCGATTGAGCCGGCGTCAGCACCGTGACGGGAATGTCACGGATGGGCTCGGCGGTGTGCATCTCGCGTACAGTGTCGGGAATCGACTCGATATGCTTCCGCATTCCCGCGTAGAAGCCAGGCCGCGTCCACTGCGCCGCAACCACGGGCCAAACCTCGCGCGGCATCTTGCCCACTTCGCTGGTAATGCGCTTGAGCACGTGGCGTCCGCCATTTCCGGTTGCGCCGGCAAGCTGGCCCGAGAGTTTTCCCGAGCGGTGAAAGAGCGAAGTCACCGCCAGCCGCGTGATCCCGCAACGCGCAAACGGCGATGCAATGCGGATCAGCTTTCTGCCCCGCTCAATCTCTCTCTGCTTGGCAGGATCGAGCGGCGGCCACTCTTCGCAGCGCATGGGATCCACCAGCACCAGGCCGGCTACATCCTGCGGGTAAGCCAGCGCATAGCGCCGCATCACCAGGCCGCCGAAGGAATGTCCCACCAGGATATAAGGCGGCTTGATGCCGGCCCGTTCGAGTAACTCATGCAACTCCGCGGCGATGTTGGTCGGCGTCCGCGCAGTGCGGCACTTGCTGCTCCATCCCAGGCCGCTGCGATCATACGATGCGGTCCCGGTAAAGAGCGCAACCTGCTGCTGAATGCGCCGCCAGTTCAAATTTGTCGCGCCAATGCCGGCTTCAAACAGTACCGTGGGTTCGCCCGACCCAGCCTCGAGCACAAAGAGCTTCGATCTGCCTCGATTCGCGCCGTCTCCAATGGTGATCCAGCGCCCGGGAGTGGCGTAGCGCCGCCTGTCCTGGCGGCTGCCGAGCATCTCGTAGAGAACTCCCGCTGATAGCACCGCCGCGACCACGAATGTGACCCAAAGCGCGATGTACATTAGCTAATCCTGGAAATGCGTAAGTTGCTCAGGACTGAACTCCTTGAGGCCGAGGTTGGCCTTTGCGGTCCCGCGATCGATGATCAGCAAGCTCGAGCCGGCCTGGCCTCGCGTCTTCTCTTCCACCTGACTTGCCGACCAGACGCCCTCGTTGTGGCGCAGGCCATAATACGTAAACTCTTTCACGGCTCCGGTGCCTTTCACCGTCTTTTCCACAAAGACCGGAAAGCTGATGGTGTGATCGAGCCAGGTCTTCACCTGGGAGTACTGAGTCTTGTCTGCTGCTCCCGGCGTGCTCTTCACCAGGTCACAATCGCGAGCCCCATACTTCACCTCGCCGAGCGCCGTCTGTCCCGGCCAGAAGTACTGCTGCTCGAGAAAATCCTCATAGCTGAATCCAGGACCCAATGGTCCATCGCTCCACTTTTCCAAAGGTATCGTAGCTGGCGCTTTATCGCCGGGGTGAGCAATTTTGATCACATCCTGACCATTGGGCCGCATCTCAAGCAAAATTTTCTCGCGCGCCTGTCGCGGCGAAGTGATATTCACCAGGATCCGCAGCACGCCCGGAAATCCACGCGCTTCGATCGTCACTCCGTCGCTGGTCCGCGCGCCGCTTGCATCGACTTTCACCAGGTGGCCTGTCACGCTGAAGTCCGCGTCGGTTGCCCGCTGCCGCGGCGAGGCCAGGATGGCATGAACCTCGGCTGCGCCGGCGGGCATGGCTGCCAGCAGAATCCACGCCATGGGCGTTCGCAAAGGCTTCATGCCAGGACCCTCCCGTCGCGGATGCGGATGTGCCTTGGCGCCGCCTCGGCGATGTCGTTTTCATGGGTGACAATCACCAGGGTCATCCCGCGTTTTTCCTGAATGCCGGTGAGAATCTCCATGATGCGCGCCGAATTGACGCTGTCGAGGTTGCCCGTGGGCTCGTCGGCCAGGAGGATTTTGGGATCATTGGCCAGCGCCCGCGCAATCGCTACGCGCTGGCGTTCTCCTGCGGAGAGTTCGTTGGGGAAGTGGCTTGCCCGGCCGCTGAGGCCCATCTCCTCAAGCAGCGCCGAGGCCCGCTCGGCGCGATGGTCGCCGCCACCGTTGACCGCCAGCATCGCCACCTGCACGTTTTCGATAGCCCTGAGCGTCGGCAGCAGGTAAAACGCCTGAAAGATGAAGCCGACTTTGCGCGAGCGATAGGTATCGAGATCGACATTACTGCCCAGCGCGGCACCCTCAAACAGGACTTCGCCGCTGGTAGGCGTATCGAGTCCACCGAGCAGCTGCAGCAAGGTCGATTTGCCGCTGCCGCTGGCTCCGCTGATGGCCACGTACTCGCCCGGGGCGATCTTCAAATCGACCCCGCGCAACGCCTCGACGCGGCCGGCGTCGTAGCTCTTCCTGAGCTGGCGCACCTCGAGAATCGGCTCAGTCATGGCCCGGCGCCTCGGCCGCCAAGACCGCGCCACCCGCCGACAAAGAACAATACCAGCAAACGAAAAGTTGAAAAGCCATCCGGTTACGTCAAGTCCTCGCTTGCGTGGATTTTCCTGCCTTAAGCAATCGTACCTGGCGGACCCTTCCAATGCCCCAACAGGGCTGAGGTATCGAGCTCGACCGGATCGAAGCGGGCATTCTCGATTTGCGGTAGTTTATCGACCCGGAGGTCCGCTGTCCAATTACAACTTCGTTAACATTCGATTTTTTTGGGATTCTCAACCAGGTGTGGGCTCACAATCGCTGGACGGGAACGCCGTCTCGAGGCAATTGCCTGGGATCATCTGGCCACTCACAGTCTGAACCATGGGGAGAACTGGGCAGTGCTCCAATTTCTGCGGGCAGGAAGAACTCTGACGGCCCGGTTCAGCTCAGTCTATTTATCTTGCTTGAGATACCACGGCCCGATCTGCATGCGCATCTCGGGCCGGTTGCTGAAGAAGATTAACGGCCTCCACGGCCTCTGGAACTGCCCCCGCCGCCCCCGCCGCTGCCCTTGCGAGCCGTGTAGCAATCGCGGCAATATACCGGACGGTCTCCACGCGGTTCAAAAGGCACAGTAGTTGGCTGTCCGCACCCCGAACATATCACCGGCGTTCCCTGTGCCGGAGCTGAACGATAGCCGGATCCCCCGCCCCCTTGATCGTTCTTCTTTGCCATGCGGCAAGGCTTGCAACGCTTCGGGGTCGAGTAACCACGTTCCTGAAAGAACGTCTGATCGGCAGCGGTGAAGGTGAAGTCCTGCCCACAATCGCTGCATGTTAATTGCATATCTCCGGCCATATCGTCTCCGTTAGTTCTCCTTGTGCGCCAATTGTACAACCCATTCCATAAATTGCTACAACGATTTCGTATTAAATTGATAAACTTAGACCAGCCCTCGCATTTGGGTCCCCCGGCGAGCGCCCGAAGCCGCCGTGCTATAGTCCTCAGTTCACGGCCTGTGCGGGCGTTCTGAACCAGTTAAGCCTGTTTCCCGCATCGAGTTTCGCCCCGGATGACAACCGCGCCCAATCCCGACTCCGAAGCCGAATGCATACGCCGTATCCTCGCCGGGGAGAAGCATCTGTTTCACCAGCTGATCCGTCCCTGCGAGCGTTCGCTTTACTTCCTGCTGTTTTCGCTGCTCAAGAACGAGGCCGATGCGGAAGATGCCGCCCAGGAAACGGTCATCAAGGTCTACCGCAACCTGCATCTGTTTCGAGGCGATTCGCAGTTTCGCACCTGGGTTCTTTCGATCGCCCGCAACGAGGGGCTGGGCCGCCTGCGCAAGGCCGAGACCCGCCGCGAAGACTCTCTCGACGCCCTTACCGATTCGGAATCCGGCGATTTCACTCCCGCCATTCTCACCAGTTGGCGGGAAGTCCCATTGGAGGCGCTGGAGCGAAACGAGTTAGGCGCTCTGCTGCGGTCGGCCATTGAGGGGCTTCCGGCGATTTACCGTAACGTTGTTCTTCTTCGCGACATCGAAGAGATGGACGTGAGAGAAACCGCCGCCGCCCTGGGAATCTCGGAAGGCGCGGTGAAGGTACGTTTGCACCGCGCGCGAGCGCTCCTGCAGCGCGATCTGGCGCCAAAGCTGAAGGGGTTTGCACCCAAAAGGGGCAGGCTGTTTGGGTGGGCGAAATGAGGATTGACTGCCAACACGTCTGGGAATACATCTCCGCCTACATAGACGGCGAAGTGCCGGCCCAGCTGCGCGCCGAGATCGACCAGCATCTGGAAACCTGCGAGATCTGCTCCGCCGTGCTCGACTCGACGCGCAATGTGGTGCTGCTGATTGGCGACGACCGCGTCTTCGAGCTGCCCGCCGGATTCGGCGACCGCCTTCACGAACGGTTGGAGAAGGAACTGGCGTTGACCGAGAACTGAGACGCGGGCTGCGCAGCCTGCATCGTCTGGTTGAAACCGAAGAGCCGAAGCCCGGAGGGCCCCGCTGATAAACTCTCAAGCGTGACCGATCAAGCCAAGCCGCCCGTCTTCCTGCTCGACACCATGTCGTTCATCTTCCGCGCCTATCACGCGATGCAGCGGAGCCGCCCCATGTCGACACGCTCCGGGCTGCCCACCGCGGCCATCTACGTCTTCGTCAACATGATCAAGAAGCTGCGCCAGGACTTCGAACCGAAGTATTTTGCCGCGGTCTTCGACGTCAGTGGGGAAGTTTTCCGCGATGAGCGCGCCCGCTCGATCGGCACCCTGCGCAAGTGGAGCAGCAAGACGCAGAGCTTTGAAGACGTGAACTACCAGGGCTACAAGGCCAACCGCACCGCCATGCCCGAAGACCTGGGCCGCCAGATCCCCTACATTCGCCGCTCGCTCGAAGCCCTGCGCATCCCCATTCTCGAAGCCATTGGCTTTGAGGCCGACGACGTGATCGGCACACTGGCCCGCGAGGCCGCCGAGCGTGGGCACGAAGTCTTCATCGTCTCCGGCGATAAGGACATGATGCAGCTGGTCACCCCGCAGGTCCGCATCCTCAACCCGCAGAAAGACAACCTGATCCTCGACCCCGCCAAGGTGCAGGAGACCCTGGGCGTGCCTCCGGAAAAGGTGGTGGATGTGATGGCCCTGCGCGGCGACTCGATCGACAATATTCCCGGCGCACCAGGCATCGGCGACAAGGGCAGCGTGGAGCTGATCGTCGAATTCGGCAGTGTGGAAGCGGTGCTTGACCGCACAGCGGAGGTCAAGCGCAAAACCTATCGAGAGTCGCTCGAGCAAAACCGCGACGCGGTGCTGCTCTCAAAAGAGCTTGTCACTATCGACTGCCACGTGCCCATCGTGCTGGACCTCTCCGCGTTCGAAACCCAGTTGCCCGACATCGAAGCCTGCCGCGAATTATTCACTGAACTTGAATTCACTTCGATGCTGCGCGATCTGGCGCCTGCGGTGAATGCCGAAGCGGCCGAGCTGGTGAATGATCCGGACCCCGAGCAAATTGCCACCTTTTACAAGACCGCCGGCGCCGACGGCTTTGCCTTCGCGCTCGACGCCGCGTCGGCCGTGGTCACCACCACCGAGGAAGACTCCGAGCCGCCCGTCGCTGTCAACCTCTCCCTGCTGGATGTGGCCGAAGAGGCTGAAGCACGGGCGGTTTCGTCAATCGGGGTCAGCGCAATACCCTCACTCGCGCTGCGCCTGCCGTTCAGCTCCGAATTGCGCGCATTGCTCGAGGAAGGCTCTATCCCGAAGCGCACGCACGACTTGAAGTTTGCGTTGCATTTGTTTGAAAAACATGGCATTGCCTTTCGCGGTTCATGTGACGACACCATGCTGCTCTCCTACGCGCTGAATCCTACCCATAGTACGCAGGCCCTGGCTGACGTGGCCGCGCGCCACAACCAGGCCGCGCCATCGACGCCCGTTGCCGCCGCGGCAATCATCAACGCGCTCGTCCCGGCGCTCAAAGAGGAAGCGGAAAAAGCGCAGGTCGACCGGGCCTATCGCGAGATCGATCTTCCCCTCGCGCCGGTGCTGTTTCGCATGGAACAGGCCGGTGTGCGCATCGATTCAACTGCGTTGGGCAGCCTTTCGGAGAAGTTTGGCGCCGAGCTAACACGCGTCGGAGAGCGCATCTTCGAGCTGGCAGGGCAGCGCTTCAACATCAACTCGCCCAAGCAACTGGGCGTAGTGCTGTTCACGCACCTGGGGCTCCCAGCGCCAGTCGGCCGCGGCAAGGGCAAAGTGTTCTCCACCGCGCAGGACGTGCTCGAAAACCTCGCCGAGCGTCACGAAGTTCCAAAGCTTGTCCTCGAATACCGCCATCTCTCCAAGCTCAAATCAAATTACATCGACGCGCTTCCGCTGCTGGCCGACTCGAACTCGCGTGTTCACACCACCTTTCAGTCCGCGGCCACGGCCACCGGGCGGCTGTCTTCGGTCAATCCGAATCTGCAGAACATTCCGGTGCGCACCGAACTGGGCCGGGAGATCCGCGCCGCCTTCACCGCCGCTCCCGGCGCGCAGCTTCTTTCGGCCGATTACTCGCAGATTGAATTGCGCCTGCTGGCCCACTTCTCAGCCGATCCGCTGCTGATGCGCGCTTATGCCGAGGACATCGACATCCACACTCTCACGGCGAGCGAGGTTTTCGGCGTGCCCATCGAGAATATGGATAAGGAGACGCGCAACCGCGCCAAGGCCGTCAATTTCGGCATTGTCTACGGCATCTCGGCCTTCGGACTGGCCGCGCAGCTTGGCATTCCCCAGGCCGAGGCCCGCGCCTATATCGACCGCTACTTCGCGCGCTACCAGGGCGTGCAGCAATTCATCACTCGAACCCTTGAGCAAACTCGCAAAGACGGCTTCGTGCGCACGCTGTTCGGCCGGCTGCGCCCCATCCCCGATATCGAAAGCCGCAACCCCAACCAGCGCGGCTTCGCCGAGCGCACCGCCATCAACACGCCGTTACAGGGCACGGCCGCGGACCTGATCAAGCTGGCCATGATCGCTCTCGACCGCAAGCTCGCCGAGCGAAAGCTGAAGACCCGTATGGTGCTCCAGGTTCACGACGAACTGCTGTTCGAGGTACCCTTCGATGAGACGGAAGAAATCGGCGAGCTGGTCCGTACGGAGATGGAAGGCGTGGCCCAACTCAGCGTTCCGCTGGTCGCCGATCTCGGCTTCGGCCCCAACTGGCGCGATTTGAAATAACATATCCGGCAGGGCGTGCCATGCTGTTCGACATCGCCAAAGCGCTCTCGTTCTTTCTCAGCATCCTGTCGCTCTACCCGGTGGCAGTCAGCGCCTTTTTCGTGCCCGGCGCACATTGGCAGGAGCGGCTGGTGTTGTCGCTGGCCAGGATGGGCCTGGCCGGCTGCGTGTGTCTGCTGAGCGGCCTGCTGTTTTCAAAACCCTGGCAGGCCGAGGAAGGCAACTCGCCCAGCCTGCTGGCGACCCTCCCGGTCAGAATGTATTTGTGGACTGTATTGGGCGTCTCGGTGCTGTTCCTCTTGTCCTGGTATCTGGAGGAGTTTTATGTGCCCTATCTCTGGCGCAAGCTGCCGTGACAGCCGACAGCGGACAGTTGACAGTTGACAGTGGACAGCGGACAGTCAACAGCCGGGTGCCCCAGGTCCCGGTTTTGGAACCTGGGAGAGCATGAATCTATGCGGTCATGGTGCTAGCGGCTCGACGCTGTTTTCAGCCATTCTTCCAGTTTCGGTTCCTGCAAGGTGCGGAACTCGATGCATCCATCAATATTTTCCACCGCGTGCCGCAGCGAAGCATCGGAGGCCGCCACCTTGTGGACCGCGAAGAAGTTCTTCACGTCATCCCGAGCCGCAGCCGTGCAGAAATCTCCAGTGGCGTCGATGAGCCTGCCGCCGGCGCCGATCGTAATCTGCGCCTGAACCTTGTCCCAGTTGGTCTTCATGTAATCCCAAGCCAGATCGCGCGTCTCCGTGCCCTGCAGGGGCAGCGTGAACTGGTTTCTGGCATCCTGGCTGCGTACCGCGCCTGAAGCCGCATAATCGAGCGCGCGCTTCTCAAGCTCGGGCGAGGGAAACTGCGCTAGAAGCTGCAGAGCGAAGATCTTTAATTGCGGATTGTCCGATGTTTCGTAGACCTTCTGCAACCGGTCGAACAGCGCCGCGTCCCCATTCCGCGCGGCCACCGTCAAGGCCGCCTGCCCATAGGTCGAATCGATCGAAGCCGGATCGGCGAGATAGAGTTCTGCCACATGCCGGGCCAGGCGTATCACCGGCTGCGAGTGGCCATACGACCCAACCTCGACCAACAAAGCAGCGCGCAGTCTCCGCTTGTCGTCGGTATCGAAGCCGCTTGCCTGCCCCAGCAGGTAGAACATCGGAGTATAGGTCTTATCGATCCAAGCCGAGAGTGCAGCCCGCTCCTCTGGAGTCGAGGCCAGTTGATGATAGACGGCATTCACGCCATTGAGAGCCACCGAGGTCACGTCGGCGTTTGAGTCGTTCCTAGCCGCCGCAGCCAGGTTGAGGTAGTCGCCCACCGGCGCCTGGTTGGCCCGCACCCTGGCCCATTGGTCGCCAATCAGGCTGATGCGCTCGGCCGGCTTGAGGCCCGACTCAACCTGCGCCACCAGCGCTGCGAACTCGCTCGGCGTGTAATCGCTGCGGTAGTAGCCTTTGCCCTCCGCATTGGCATAAAAGAGCTTCGCCGGAGAATACGGCAAGCTCGTATCCGACGGCGCCAGCACCTCGCAGCCTGCCGACTTGAAGCAAACCGGGATGGTCCACTTCTGCCGCTCATCGGGCTTCGCGCTCGGGCTCAGGTAAAACCGTTTCTGGCTTACCGAAACGTTGCCCTCGGCTGGCTCGCCGAAGCTGACGATCGGTTCGCCAGGCTGGGCCACAAGCGAATCCATGATCTTGTCGACGGGCTTGCCGCTCACCGTTGTCTGTGCGTTCCAAAAGTCCTCCGCCGTGGCGTTGGCATAGAGGTGGGCGGCGAGATACTCATGCACCCCTTTGCGGAATGTTTCCTCGCCCAGGTAGTGCTCCACCATCAGCAGCACGGCGCCCGCTTTGCCATACGAGATGCCATCGAACATCTGCTCGATCTGATCCGGCGTATCGGCCCTGGCGCGAATGGCGCGCGTGGTCGCCTGCGCGTCGAGGTCCAGCGTTCCCTGTTCGCCCGCGGCCACCATCAGAGGCATGTTCCACTCCGGATGCATCGCCGCTACGGATTTATTTTCCATCCACGTGGCAAATCCCTCGTTGAGCCAGATGTTGTCCCACCACTTCATCGTCACCAGGTCGCCGAACCACTGGTGCGCCATCTCATGTGCAATTACAAGAGAGACATTCACCTTCTGTTCGACGGTAGCGACCTTGGGATCGATCAGCAGGTCCGCCTCGCGATAGGTAATGGCGCCAAAGTTCTCCATTGCGCCGGCTTCAAAATCCGGCAGCGCAATCAGATCGAGCTTTTTCAGAGGGTAGGGAATTCCGAAATAATCGTTGTAGTAATGCAGCATATACTTGGCAATGCCCACGCCGTAGGCCGTCAGCGCGACTTTATCCGGGGTGGAGCAGACGCGGATGTCGACGCCATCCTGATTGCCGGCCGTGCACTCGAAGTCGCCCACCAGAAAAGCCACCAGATAGGTGCTCATCCGGGGCGTGGTCGCAAACTCGAGCGTATGCTTGCCGGCGCCGGGTCCGAACGTGTCGCTCACGATCTGGCCATTTGAAATGGCTGTATCGTTGGCATCGACCACCAGCGAGATGTCGAATCGGGCCTTGAATGCCGGCTCGTCGAAGCAGGGAAACGCCCGCCGCGCGTCGGTCGACTCAAACTGGGTTACGGCGTAGTTTCGCCGCGCCGTTTTCGAAAGATAAAAGCCGCGCAGTTCGTTGTTCAGAACTCCGGTGAAGTGAATCTCCAGCGTGGCGCTGCCCGCGGGCAGGGGCTTCGGAAAAGCGAATGAGGCCTGCTGCTTGTCTTTGTCGAACGTGACCGTGCCCGTCTGCCTGGGTCCGTTGGGAAACACGACCACGGACTGGATTTCGAGTTCAGCCGCATTCAGCGTGATCACCTTGGCCGGTTCGGCGAGGTTCACATCGATCTTTTCGAAGCCCGAGAAGGTAGCGGTCTTGAGGTCCGGCGTCAGCTTGAGGGTGTAGTGAGTTGGCACCTCGCTGGAAGACAGGCGCTGCGCGTTGGCTGTTCCGGGTTGAAGCGCGAGACAAAAAGAAAACGCGGCCAGTATCGCAAGCCGTGTAAAGCTGAATCGAAGACAAATTCCCATTGAACCCTGCCGGAGAGAGGATATGCACGACTCAGGCGCCAGAGAGGCGCGCCGAAGCCGGCCGAACCCTTAATTTTTGCATATTGGGCCGCCACATGTTTCTTATCGGCAGCGGCGGCTCAATCCACGTGGCGCCTGCTCACTCCGCCGACCTCTTGTGCGGCAGCAACGAATCGAGGAAGAGCAGGCAGGCGCCGGTCACGATGGAGCTGTCGGCGACGTTGAAATCGGGCCAGTGATAGCTGAAGATGTGCACCTCGATGAAGTCCACCACCGAGCCGTAGGCGATGCGATCGTGCACATTGCCGAGCGCACCGCCGAAGATCAGCGCCAGCGCCACGGTGGTGAGGGTGATGCGGCCGCCCAGCCTGAACATGGCCACCAGCACGGCCACCGCGGCCAGCAGCGTAAACGCGATCAAGCCAATGCGCACAGCGTTGGGCGAGGCGGAGTTGGCGAACATCGAGAACGCCGCGCCCTGGTTGGTCCAGTGCGTAATGCGCAGCACCCTCGGAATCACCGGGATCGCTCCGCCCAGGCGCACGTGTTTGCCTACCCAGATCTTGGTGAGCCGGTCGGCGACCACCACCAACGCGGAGATGAGTAGAAGCCAGGGCAAACGGCGAGGCAGCTTGCGGGTCACTCGGCTGCCTCCGCTTTCGGTGGTGCAATTCCCATTTCTTTCAACGCTCCCTGGCAGCGCGTACAGACATCGTGCCAGATGCCGCAGTCGGAGACCTCGGGCATGAAGTTCCAGCAGCGGGCGCACTTAGTGCCTGAGGCCGGCAGCGCTTTCACTGCAAGTACCTCGCCCGCGACCACTTTCACCGCGGAAACATTGATGATTTCCTTCAGTCCAGCCGCGTGCCGATCGAGGAGCGCCAGCTGATCACCCGATGCCGAGATTTCAAGCTCGGCTTCCAGCCCCTTGCCGATCCGCTTTGCCTGCCGCGCTTCTTCGAGCGCCTGCAGCGCAAGGTCTCGAACCACGAAAATCTGCTTCCACTCCTCCAACAGCTTCGCCGGATCCTCGCTGAAAATCTCCTCCGGCTTTTTGAACAGCGCCAAGTGCACGCTCTTCTCGCGCCCCTCGACCGCCGGGAGATACTCCCACACCTCATCGGCCGTGAAGCTCATGATCGGCGCCACCAGCCGTGCCAGCGCCTCGGTGATGCGCCAGAGGACCGTCTGCGCCGAGCGCCGCGCCAGGCTGGTAGGCGCAAAGGTGTACATGCGGTCCTTCAACGCATCGAGATAAAACGCGCTCAGATCGACTACCGCGAATTCGTTGACGGCCTGGTAGACACGATGAAATTCGAACTCCTCGTACCATGTGAGAATGTTCTGGGCCAGCTCGCGCGTGCGGGCCAGCATATAGCGATCAAGGGGCAAGAGATCGGACTCGTTAACTGCGTCGGTCGCGGGGTTGAATCCGGCAAGATTCCCCAGTAGGAACCGGAAGGTGTTGCGCAGCTTGCGATAGAGCTCCGCGCAGCGCTGCATCAGGTTTTCGCTGGCCGCCATGTCTTCGCGAAAATCGACCGAAGCCACCCACAGCCGCACAATCTCTCCGCCCATCCTGTTTGCTATATCGACCGGATCGACGCCGTTGCCCAGCGATTTGGACATGGCGCGACCCTGCTCGTCCAGCGTCCAGCCTGCTGTCGAAACATGCGAGTAAGGCGCCTTGCCGCGCAGCGCCACCGAGGTCAGCAGGGAAGAGTGAAACCATCCCCGATGCTGATCCCCGCCCTCCAGATAAAGCACTGGCGGGCGCTCCGCGCCTTTGGCGTTTTGGAAGGAGGCATAGATCGACGCAAGCTCGGGATCCGATTCGCAAACCGCGAACCAGCTTACGCCGGAGTCGAACCACACATCGAGAATGTCGGTCTCTTTGCGAAACACTGCGCCGCCGCATTGCGCGCACTGGGTTCCAGCCGGCAGCAGCGCAGCCACGTCGCTCGTATGCCATGCCTCGGCGCCCTCCCGCTCAAACAAATCGACAATGCGCCGATTGAGGCCCGCATCCATGATCGGAGTGCTACACCCTTCGCAAAGAAACACCGCGATCGGCACGCCCCAGATGCGCTGACGGCTGATGCACCAGTCGGGCCGGGTAGCGATCATGTTGGTGATCCGCTCCTTGCCCCAGGCCGGGTCCCAGACCACTTTGTCGATCGCTTCAATCGCCAGTTGCCGGTACGTGGTCTCCGAGCCATCGGCGCGCTTCATCGGCGTCTCCAAGCCGATAAACCACTGCTCCGTAGCCCGAAAGATCACCGGGTGATGGCAGCGCCAGCAGTGCGGATAAGAGTGCTCAAGCGGCCCTCCGCCCAACAGCGCGCCCCGTTCGTCGAGCATGGCCACGATCACCGGATTTGCCGCCCATACCTTCAGCCCGTCAAATGGTGGCGGCGCAGCAAACGGCCACGCTGCCGGATCGACATGGATATGCCCGGCGGCATCGACGCGGCACACTGGGTCGAGCCCGTAGCGCAAGCCCGTATAAAAGTCGTCCGCACCGTGGGCCGGTGCTGTGTGCACCGCGCCCGTTCCGGTGTCGGCGGTGACGTAAGTGGCCAGCACGCCCAGCACGCTTCGTTCGAGAAATGGATGCTGAAACGTCAGCCGATCGAGAGCCGCCCCCTTGAACCGGGCGATCTCCTTCGCCTCGTCCAGGTTGCATTGAGCCTTCGTCGCTTCGGCCAGCGCTTCGGCGACGATGTAAACATTGCCGTCGCTATTTTCAAGCGCCACGTAATCGAACTCGGGATGAAAGGCGACGGCCAGCGACGCCGGCAGCGTCCAGGGAGTGGTCGTCCAGATGATGGTGAAGACCTCCCGGCCAGCCAGCGCGGGTGCGATCGCCGCCGCGCCGGAGGTCAGTTTGTACCGGACATAGACCGCGGGGCTGGTGTGGGGCGCATATTCCACCTCAGCCTCCGCCAGCGCGGTACGGTCGTGGATGCACCAGTAGACCGGCTTGAGGCCGCGATAGACGAACCCGCCTTCAAGAAAGCCGTAAAACGCCTCCAAAGTCTTCGCCTCGTAGGAGCGGGCCATGGTCTTATAAGGATCGCGCCACCGCCCCAGGACCCCAATGCGCTCAAACTGCTCGGTTTGCAGATCAATATATTTTTGCGCATAGGCGCGGCAGGCATCCAGCACCGCAGGAGCCGGCATCTCCAGCTTCTTTCGGCCCAGCTTCTCGTCCACCTTGATCTCTATCGGCAGGCCATGACAGTCGTAACCGGGAACGTAAGGAGCGTCGTAGCCGGCCATGGTTTTCGACTTGACTACAAAATCCTTCAATCCCTTGTTGAGCGCGTGGCCCAGGTGGATCGGTCCATTGGCGTACGGCGGCCCATCGTGGAGCAGGTAAGCGGGGCGGCCGGCAGCCGTTTTGCGAATTTCCTCATAAAGCCGCATCTCCGCCCAGCGAGCCAGCCGAAGCGGTTCATTCTGTGGTAGATTGGCTTTCATTGGAAAACCGGTTTGCGGTAGGGTGAGGGTCGCCTTCAACTCCGGCGCAGGGGGCATCTTGACTCCATCTGATCGTTCAAAGTTGTTCAGTTTACAGTTTAAATGGCATAACAGGAAATTCGAGGTAACAAACCGGCACTACTTGGCGTCTATTGTTCATGGAAGCCACCAAGGGTCCGAAATATGGAAGACTGGATATTGGAGTTCCTGAAAACGGGTACTCCGACTCCGAGACAAGGGCAGGCGAAGTCAAGCATAATGGAGCGATGGGCCTGAACGGCAGCAAGCTCCACCTTGTGCCGGCGCCCACCACCGAGCCAGCATCGACTATGGCAAATGATCTGCTAATGCAGTCAGACACGGACACTCCCACGGCCGCCAGCCCCGGCGACACCCGGGGGCTCGACGCATTGTTGGGCAGAGCCTTCGAAGAGAAGCCCATCTGGGTAGGGCTCTACGAAAGCGTCCGCGACGTATTTTTTCCTCAGAAGCTGCCGCCGCTCGAATTGACCTCGACGCCCATTCCGGTTCCGGACCGGATGGCCGTCAAGGCCAATCCCTGGGCCATAGGCATCTCCACCACCCTGAACCTGGCTATCCTGCTGGTCGTGCTGTTCTTCATCGGCAGGCAGGTGATCAAGACCGTGGCGCCCACGTTGCTGAACACACCGATCGATGTGGGCGACTTCAAGGCTCCCAAGGAGACGAAGCTGGCCGGCGGCGGCGGTGGCGGCGGCGACCGCAGCATTCTTGAAGCCAGCAAGGGCAAGCTTCCCAAGATTGAAGACAAGCCCGTGGTCCCCCCCCAGGTGCAGACCTTCGACAAGCCCAAGATCCCCATGGAATCGGCGATCATGGTGCAGAAGAACATCACCCTGCCTGACAATCCCACGCTGCCCAACATCGGCATGAAGAACTCGGTCAACGTGGTGATGTCGAACGGCACCGGCTCGGGCGGGGGCATGGGTACGGGCTCTGACGGAGGCCTCGGCTCCGGGAACGGCAACGGCTATGGACCGGGCAGCGGCGGCAACACCGGAGGCGGGCTCTTTCAGGTCGGAGGACGCGTCTCGGCCCCCGTTGCACTTAACGACGTGGAGGCCGAATTTTCCGATGAGGCCCGCCGCGCCAAGTACCAGGGTGTCTGCCTGATCTCGATGATTGTCGACGTCAACGGCAACCCGCAGAATCCGCGCGTGGTGCGCCCGCTGGGCATGGGTCTCGACGAGAAGGCCCTCGAAGCCGTGCGCAAATACAAGTTCAAGCCCGCCATGAAGGACGGCAAGACCCCGGTTCCAGTGATGATCACGGTTGAAGTGAATTTCCGCCTTTATTAGCGGATTAGTCGCGGTACGTGGCCGGCGCCGCCGCGAACCAAAGTCTCACAGGTCGAGGAGCGCGTAACTGGCGCCGAATACCTTCAGGCCCCCCGCGGTGAGCGACTCGGTAATAGTCGCTCCGGCCTTTCTGATTGCTAGAGAAATCGGGCATACCGCGTTTTTAACCTCGCCATGGACTCACCAGAGAATTTTCCCCCCGCCGCATCTGGCTGACTTTGCCGCGCAACGGCATCAAAAATAGCGAAGACAATTTTGGTGAAGTTCGTGTAAAGATAGGGTGCGATGGAATCCCCTCCTTCCAAAATTGCGGCATTACCTTCAGCAGAGAATCTGGAGAAGGTATATGCCGAAGCGGGTCAGTGGGTGCGGATGTGCAACGAGATCATCTGGCAGATGTCGTCGATTTTTGTGGGGCTGTCGATAGGTTCGTTGCCCTTTGCGGTCCAGTATCCGGCGATTCAATCGTGGGTGGCAATTGCATCTTTCTTCCTCTTCTTAGTCTGGGTGACTGCCTCTCACTTGTATCGCAGAAGCTCCTCCGTGGCACGAGACGTACTGATTCAGATTGAGGCGTATTGGAACATACCCGAAATCATGTCGGTTTACCGCCGCCAGGGACAAGTGGGGTACCAACGCTGGAGCTTGTTCAGAATGCAGGTCGTCATTCTTATCGTTCTCGCTGCTTTTTGGATTGTCTTACTGATCTTTTTCAAGAGATAGAACCCCACCAATCTTGCGCGAGGAGGCGAAATGGCTGAAAATAAAGAAAATCCTGAGCCTGACGCCGTTGTGCCAGAAGTCGAGCTATCTCAGCAGAGCCCGACCTCGAGATCGCCTGAATTGCTTGGGGACAGTGGATCGGCGGCGCACCTGATTCTCGACAGGAGTCCTTTTCAGATATCCGGAGTCGCTTTAGATAGTGAGTTCAGCCTGAATCTGCCTCTTCCGCATATTCAGCCGATTCAACTACCCGTAAAACCAGTAGACAATTGGCTCACACTTGAGTGCACAACGCCGGAGACGGAGCAAGCTCAGAACGCCGCCCTAGATGGGCCTTGGGACCTCAAAAGAATGTTGCATCATTCCTTCGAGGATGTTGTTCCGGTCCAAAGCCAATTTCTCTGCAACGAAATGCTCTACGGGATTCCCACTCTAAAGCATGGTTCCTCATATGAGATTTCCGTCTTTGTTCTCGGAGGCGCAGGCTGGTTCGATTGTTCAAGCTCCATCCCCGGCGACGTGAGCGATGTAACGAGATCGAACGACGAGCCCGAATAACAAAGTACCCCTCTGGCGAAAGTGAATGCTCCCTCGTCCGTTAGCAATATCGCGCCCGGATGGTGTCAACAGGTCCGGGTATACTTCTCAGTTTCCGCCTTTGTCTCACTCTTCGGAGTTCCCCCGGGGAGTTACATTGGTACGTGCCTCCATTGCGCATCGTGTATGTACTCACCTCGCTAGGCGTGGGAGGAGCCGAGCGGCAGGTTGCCGCGCTTGGCCGCAGCATGAGCCGCGACGGACATGCTGTCTCGCTTCTTGTCCTGCGCCCGCCCTTGGCCGAGGAGCTCGACACCGCTCTGCCCATAATTCATCTGAACCTGCGCAAAAATCCATTCAGCCTGGCCGCAGCTTTGTTTCGAGCGCGAAGAGTTCTTCTTGATCTGCACCCAGACCTCGTTCACAGCCACAGCTTTCACGCCAACATCTTCGCCCGGCTGCTCCGGCTCGCCGGCGCCTCGCCCGTCGTTCTATCCACCGTTCACAACATCTACGAAGGCGGCCGGCTGCGCATGCTCGCGTATCGGGTCACCGATGGCCTGAGCCTTCACACCACTGCCGTGAGCCAGGCCGTCGCCCAGCGCTTCATCGAACGGAAAGCGGTGCCGTTGCGCAAAATTTCCGTCCTCACCAATGCGATCGATCTCTCGGAATTTACTCCCGACCACATCCGGCGTGCAGAGACGCGAACCCGGATGGCAGCCGGCGAAAATTTCATCTGGCTTGCAGCCGGGCGTCTGAGCCCGGCCAAGGATTATCCCACCCTGCTCCGCGCCTTCGCTCAACTCCGCACCTCGAATCCCTCCACCCGTCTGTGGATGACGGGGCAGGGAACCAGGGCCGAGCTCGATGCGCTCGAAGCCGCAGCCGCCTCGCTCAACCTTACCGAACGGGTCAGTTGGTTAGGCCTGCGCCGCGACCTTCCCGCGCTGCTTGACGCTGCTGACGCGTTCGTCCTCAGCTCAGCCTGGGAAGGCATGCCGCTGGTCGTGGCTGAAGCCATGGCCATGGAGAAGCCCGTGGTCGCGACCGATGTGGGCGGCGTCCGCGAGCTGGTCGCCGAAGCCGGCCTCATCGTTCCGCCGCACAGCCCCAAATCCCTGGCTGAGGCGATGCAATCCGTCATGCACCAATCTAACGAGTTGCGCCAAGCCCATGGACACGCCGCGCGGCTGCGCATCCGGCAGCACTTCAATCTTGATAGTCGCACCGACGAATGGGAAAGCTTCTACCAGGATCTGCTCGAGCGCGCGCGCTGACACCGCCGCGGAGTACATTTGCGCCGGAAAGCAAAGGGCCGGACCATCCCCGGTCCGACCCTTCTTGTTTCAGTTTTGCGCGGCCCGTCAGAAAGCGAAGGATGCCTGGAAGAGAATCCTGCGCGCCGCCGAGCCTGAGGGTGACGCGAATATGCCACCCGCGAGGCTGGTCGACTTCTCGAATCGCGCGCCCGGACCGGTGATGCCGGTTGTGGTATCCAAGGTCGGGGCCACGGTCCCTGACGGCGTGCCGTAGTCGATGTTGTTGAACAGGTTCAACGCCTGCACGCTGAAGGTCAGCGAATACTTGCGTCCGGTGTTCGACATTCCGCCGCGAGGGGGACCGCCTCCGCCGCCAAACGGTCCGCCAAACCCTCCGAATCCGCCGCGCCCGCCACCGCCGCGGCCGCCGCCGCCGGGAGGTGGTCCACCCGGCCCGCCGCCCTGCGCCGCATCGCTATTCTGCGCCACCTTCGGCCCAATGCCCCAGGCGCGGCTCACGCGCAGGTTAAACGCGACCGAGGCCGGCGAATTGCCGATGTCAGGCGCAATCAGCGCCTGTCCCTCGCCCGGATCGGTGTTCAGGCAGCCAAACGGCGTCTCGGCATACTGCGATGGACTCGGCCCCCCAGTCGCTGCGCAATCTGAGGCCGCCGCCACCGACGGTCTGCTGTTGAAAAAGTTGTCCCCGGTCAGATCGTTTTCCGTGGTGACGTTGAATGGCTTTCCCGACTGCGCAACCAGAAAAGGATTGAAGGTCAATGCCCAGGGCCCGGTGTAGTTGCCCATCAGGAAGACCATATTGGGATGCACAAAGCCAGCCCGCCCGTAATCCTGGCTCAGGTCGTACGAGTTTGAGGGATTCGATCCGCCTCCCCCATCTGAATGGGCGCTGGTCCAGTTATAGAAGCCCATCATGCTGAACTTGGGCGAGAACTGCGCCCGGATGTTTACGATGATCTGATTCTGCTTGAAGACAGCCTCAGGGAAATACTGGTCCACGATGCCGAGGTTCGGGTCGGGGCGCGGACCGGTGTTGCTGTTGTAATAGGTGGTGCCGGGCGCCGGCTCATAGGCATTCGCATCCCGCTGCACCAGCTGGTGCACGCCGAATGAGCGCAGATAAGTGAACGTCAGCGTCGAGGTTTTGGTCAGTTGCCGCTCCAGGCTCACACCGGTCTGCTCCGTGTAGGGCGCGTGATAGCTGGGCGTGATGGTGTCGATCTGCCCCTCGTTCAAGCCCCCTGAGCTGCAATTGCTGCCTGCCTGACTCAGCGCGCTCCCGAGACTCGTGGTGCTGAAGCATGTGGGATTGCTCACTACGGTCTGCGTCTGGCTCTTGGCCGGATTGCCGTTGTACTGCTCCAAGTTCATCAGGTCAGCAATCTGAAAGCGGTCATAGAAGAAACCGAACCCGCCGCGCAGGACCGTCTTCGGCGCCTTCTTGCTCTTGTGCCCATCGAGCCCATAAGCAAACGCCACGCGCGGCGCCCAGTCGTCATGATCGGCGGAGTGGTTCTGAGTCTCCCAGCGCAAGCCGCCTGAGAGCGTCAGGAACTGGTTGAACTTCCAGTCGTCCTGCAGATAAAGCGCCCCATCGAACAGGTTCCCTTCAAACGCCGTGGGCCCGGTGGTATAGGTCAGCTTGTTGGGCGTGCAGTCACCCGGGGTCGCGCATCCTGCCGCAATCTGCGCCACCGTCAGCCCGCTCGACAATCCATTCAGCGTATCAATGTAGGCCTGCACCGATGGAAAGCTGAAGCTGCCGTTGTAATTCGCATCCGTCGATGTAGCCTGGCGATTGTCGCGCATCCAAACGCCGAACTTGATCGCCTGCTTGCCTGCGGTCATGGTGGTAATGTTCTGCAACTCATAGTGGTCGTTGTGGCCGGTTGCTGCCTGCGATGCGTCTCCGCCGCCGGAGAAGTAACCCATCACGCCGTAGGTGGGCGCCGTGCTCACCGGAGATCCGGATGTGATCTGCCGCCGGTATTGAAAGCGCGTCTCGTTCACAATGCGATCGCTGATCACCTCGGCGTCGCTCATCTGCACTGTGTGCTCAATGGTGTCGGACGTCGCATTCTGCGAGGGCAGCGACGTCGACCCGATCTGCCCGCTCACATTGTTGCGGAAGAACTGGTAGCGAAGCGTGAGCGTGTTCTTCTGCCCGAGTTGGAAGTCGAGCCGCGGCGAAATCTCAGTGTGCGTGGCCGGCGTAAACAAGCCTCCCGAGATGGTGCCCGGCACATACACTCCGTCGTCGAGGACCGCCGTGTTGGCCGTATAAATGCTCGCGTCCTGGTTGTTGCGCTGCTGAACGCTCATGAAGAAAGACGCCTTCTTCCCCAACGCCCCGCTCAGCGATCCGTTCAGCATGTAGCTGTGGTAGGGCGGGATCACCTTGGTAAACGGATTGCCGGTGTTCAGCGCGCTGTCCTGGCCCATGCCGAAAAAGTTGCCGTGCAGCTTGTCGGTTCCCGGCTTGGTGAGAATTTCGATGCGGCCGTATCCCAGCCGGTCAAACTCGGCCGAAAACGGATTCTGGTTGATGCGGATCTCGCGAATCGCCGACTTGGGCGGCAGTTGCCCGCCGGTAAATCCGTCAATATAAATTTGCCCGCCGTTCGGTCCGGCTGCGGGGCCGGCCAGCGCCGTGAGCTCGTTCGACAGCTCATCGGGATCGTCGGACAGGGCATCGAGGTCCTTGTCCTTCAGCACGATCGAATTCGAATTCTCGCCGGCCTCGACGCTGACCTGGGGCGCGCCCTCGTCGGTCACCACCACCTGCTGCTGCTCGACCTCGATGGCCATCTTGATGTCCACCATCTTGATCTGCCCCGAGCTGAGCGGAATGGGCGTAGATACAAACGGAGCAAACCCATTGAAAGTGGCCTGAATCACGTAGCTGCCGGCTGCGAGGCCCCGCACGGTGTAGGCTCCGGCCGCATCCGCGGTTGCCTTTCCAACCGGGCCTCCCTGGGCCGCAATGACCACCACCTGCGCGCCTGGAATCAGCGCGCCGCTGGGATCGGTGATATGCCCGTGCAACTGGCCCAGCCCCACCCCGCGCGGCGCCGCACCAGAAGGCGTTTGCAGCACACTGCCGCCCGCCGCCGGCGCCGCGTCCGCGGTTTGCGCCCGCGCAAACAGGCCGGCAAACGTCAGCGCCAATGCAAGAATCAAATGTATAAAGCAATGAAATCGTAAAGACACGTATCGCTCACCCTTCATCAATCGATCGACCTGGTTATGAAACCTATTGAGCTGTTTCGGGTGCGCTGGAACTCATGCTCCAGCTTGAAAGCAGGTCCTGGCTGGCCGGCGCCTCGAGCAGCGGCGCTACCCCCGCCAGCAGCGTAATCGCGGTCACGTCGGAAGTGCCTTGTGTTGAAACCAGCATGACCGCTTCGCCCTTCTGCAAATCGGACAGCTTGATCTCCGGCGCGCGGCTCAGCATCTGCTGCGAATCCATTCCGCCTCCGCCGCCTCGCTGGGTCATCGGTCCGCCGCCGCCAACCGCCGCACCTGCGCCGGCGCCGCCTCCCGCGCGCCCGCCTGCCGGGGC
>Ga0182013_10002868_pt1 | contig 22119 bp, 11 predicted proteins | sample 612S2MmetaG_FD_120487 | JGI IMG/M metagenome (GOLD analysis project Ga0182013, IMG submission 120487) | Permafrost microbial communities from Stordalen Mire, Sweden - 612S2M metaG | ecosystem: Environmental > Terrestrial > Soil > Wetlands > Permafrost | place: Sweden: Stordalen | collected... | reverse complement strand
TTTCAATATCCTTCTTAAACATAATTTTACAAATAAATATTAAAGTTACCGTCACAGAAATGTAAAAATCACTCCGAAGCTGTTTAAAATTGAAGAAAATAAATTCCTGTTAACACAAAGCACACAAAGGTTCAATACAAAGCACACCAAAATATAATCTTTGTGTCCTTTGTATTGGCATTTTCCTTGGGTGCAAACCAAATTGTCGTTGTCCGGCAGGAATTCCGGTTGGCGGGGACGCCAAACCGGGTGCCCTTGTGGTTGGCGTCCCCGCCAACCACTTGTATTCCGAACGACAATTTGGTTTGCACCCTTTTCCTTTGTGCTCCCTGCCTACCGGCAGGCAGGTTTGTGTTAAATTGCATTTGGATTTAATTTTAAACGGCTATTTTGCCAATATCCTGGGAAACGATAATTTAAACACACTTCCGGCAGGTTTATTGTCTGTAATGCTTATTTCACCCTTATAAATTTCAACAAATCTTTTCACTATATACAATCCCAGGCCTGTTCCTTTGGTTTTGCGGGTATTCTCGTTCCCAACCCGGTAGAACTTGCCAAACACCCGCTCTTTTTCGGCATCAGCTATGCCAATGCCATTATCTGCCACAATAAGATACACACGGCTGTTATCGTCAGCCAGTGACACTGAAATGGTAGTTGAAGCCTCGGAATATTTGATTGCGTTTTCAACCAGGTTAATCACCACCGAGCTAAAACCAATGGGGTCGACATTGAGATACAAATCCGGCTTTACCTTATCAATTACTTGTATGGCCTTTTTATTGCGGGCAAACCTTTCAACTATCAACTGCGTAATTTCAGAAACATTTATTTCCTCATTGGAGAAGCCCGGCTCATCATGCTCAATTTTTGCTGCAAACAATATATTATTAACCAGCGATTCAAGCCGGTCAATATCTATCAGCGAATTGCTTATCAGCCTTTCTGATTTTTCAGCATCCAGTTTGCGCAAAGACAGTGTTTGCAAAGAGAGCTTAACCGAAGCCAAGGGCGACCGGAGTTCATGTGTTATTGAAAGAAGGAAGTTTTGCTGCTGCCTGGCAAGCTGCATTTCTTTAGAAAACACCCTGCGTACGGCCAGAAGGCCCAAAAGAAGCAGAAAAATAAAGACGCCGCCTTCGCCTAGTATCATAAACCTTTGGCGGCTGTATTTAGCACTTACGGTTATAAAATCAGTGCTTGCATCATAATCTGTTGCGGGATGCAACTGATGATATGCTATGCGGTTTAGTTCTATCTTCTCCTTATACGCTGTTTCGTTTTTAGCATATAGTAAATAGGCCCACCAGAGGGAAAAGGCCAGAATATATGTAAAAACGAGATAGAAGACTTTAAACGGATCGGGCGAAAATATTTTCCTCAGCATAATATAAAGATACAAGGTACAGAGAATTGAGAGACCAAAATGATTAGACCTCTTTCATAATTCAACATTTCCCTCTCCTTCGGAGAGTACCGCTCTGGGGTGAGGATTCAAAAAAAGCGAATTGTGAAAGAGGTCTATTACAATAATTCGCGAAATTATTATCTTCAAACTATGGCAAAGAGAAAAAGAAGGAAAAAAAGTGATCAGGAACTAGGCACTGAAAATGAACTAATGAAGCTGAAAATGATGGCTGAGTTTGGCGGCGACTTTGTGGGCAGCGATGACATACCGCCCGATGTTGAAAACCAGTTTTTAAAGCAAATTATCAGCTTTCACAAGCAACATGAAAGTTCGGGACTTACCACAGTATATCAATTTATTGGCGAACCTGAATACAACCACGTAAACGACATGAGTGACAAAGAGGTGGCTAAAGAGTTAAAACGGCTAACCAACCTGATGGACAAAAGCGGAGTATCGCTGAGCGTATTGGCTGATACGCCCAAAAGAGAAATTTATCGCTTTATTACCGAGGAGCTTTTTAAGCATGAAATTGAAAATGTAAAAGTAAAAGGCTGGGTTAACCAGTTTATATACGAAGAGTTTCATCCTAATCCGGAATATGATGTAAGGAACGCAGTTTTCTATTGTCTGCAATCTATTTTCAATAAAGGTACGGCCTTATACGACGACCATTACAGCGAGGAGATGAAAGATGCCATAGGGCTTTCGATGGATATTGAAGACTTTAAAGAAAAGATTGAAACTTTTTGGTCGGGCTTTCAGCAGGTAAAACTTGCTCAATACGACTTTACCAAAGTAGAGATTGATCATGAAAATGGTTTGGCCCAGGCCATGTGTAATGTTACTTATAAAACCCAGGCGGCCAAAGGTAAAAGGTTTAAAACCGAAGAAGTGACCGCTGAATTCTACCTTGTGAGGAGCAAGTTTATGGATAGCTGGTGGGAAATAAGCAGGGTAGTTTGCGAGGTGTTGCAATAACTCTTTTACAGAAACACAGAAAGGCATTAGACTTCTTCGATAGTTCAACATTTCCTCTCCGGAACTTGTCTATGCATACATCTTTTGGGAAACAAATATGCCCCTGATTCAGTAGCGTTGTATATTTTGCAAGATGCTCAACCCCTTCCGTCCCCGAAACGGGGAAACCAGGGCAAAATACACGCACATTTCAGCTTTTTCGATAAGCAATAGTGTTGCAATACAGTTACTACCGAAATTGCTTGGTGGTGATTTTCGGCTTTGGTCTCCCCGTTTCGGGGACGGAAGGGGTTGAGACGTGCGGATAAAACACAGTGTTTGCTGTTATGGAGCGAATAAATTAGCGTTAAACAGGATGTGTGTATAGGCAAGCCTTCGGAGAGGGCCGCTCTGGTGTGAGGATTCAAAAAGAGCGAATTGTGAAAGAGGTTTACTCAATAGTAAGGCCGGAAAGAATTCATCTTTCCGGCCTTACTATTTTCACACTTACAGGCGTGGGTTATTTGTTATTAGAGATAAACACTTTTTTGGTGGTTATCTTATCACCTTCCTTAACCATTACAATCATATAGGCAGCGTCAATGTTATCTATCTCGCGCTGGTAAACCAGGTTATTGGTAACTTTTTCGTTGCTGATTTGCTGGCCTAATATATCGTAGATGATTACAGTTGCATCTACTGAAGATAAAGCCGTAAAGTCCACATACACCTTGTTGTCATGGCTCCAGATGTTGAGGCTGGTTCCACTTACATTATTGATACCTGTAGCACCTGCAGCAGTAACCGTAATTGTTTGTGTTTTTGTTGCGCTGCAACCTGATTGATTGGTAACCAAAAGGCTAACCGTGTAAACACCCGGCTGCGTATAGCTTACTGAGGTAGCTGAACCGGTAGCAATTGCTCCGTTACCAAAACTCCATTGGTAGCTTGTTGCCCCTGAAGTGGTGCTGGTTAATGTTACTGTTTGGCCGGCTTGCACCGTCTCAGCACTTGTTTGGAAACCGGCGCTAATCATATCGGCACCGTTAACCAGTATAGTTTTTACCACCGTATAATTGTTGGTATCAATCAGCGTAAGCGTGTAAGTGCCGGCAGCTACCCCAACAGTTACCTGTTCGTTTTGGTTTAATGTGCCGCTTGTAATAATAGCGTTGCTGTTATCGGTTAACGCATAATTCCAGTTAGCAGTACCGGGCTGCTGAATGTTGATGGTGCCGGCAGCAGAGCAGCTTGCATCTGTGGTGGCAATTTGCACAGCGGGTGTAAAGTGCAACACAAACCTGTTCCAGTTATCAGCGCTATCAGCGGTAAAGGTGTAGTTGCCGTTTCTTACATTATACATCACATTTAAGGTTTTATCCTCCAGGTAGATATAGCTGCTGGCATCAAAGCTGTTTAAGCCATTAAATGTAAGCGTATAAGTAGCATTAGCGCCCGGTTCAAAGCCCATTGGCACTGTGCTTGTGCTGGCAATATCATGCAAAATATTGCGCGACATCCACTCACCGTGATTTACGGTATATAAAGTATGCCTGTTTAATGTACCCGGGAATTTAGCCGCATCATATTTCACATCAAAAGAATCTGTTGCGGCTGTATTAAATGCAACCGTAGTCTGGTCAAGTAATCCGTTTGAATTATTGGCCGCAACAATATTCAACAGGTTGGTATTTTGCGCGAAGAAAGTCACGCCGGTTCTTACCCTGTCGGTAGCGTTCATAGTAAAGCTGGCCGCACTGCCCCCGGCGGTCGTTTTGTGTATCATAAAGGCCTGGAAAGGAGCTACGGTTGCATCAGAGCCAATAATACCTGTTTGGTAAGTACCTGAATAACTGCCGTTGGCATTCCACACCTGAATTTGATTATCTAACCCAGATGCAATAGATGAAATGCTTAAAGTAGCCAGGTACGGATTAGATACCAATTGCCATCCTGAATTTTCTGTATGGTTTTGCATAGTGGTATTACTCCATCCACTGTTGTTCAGATTGCTAATGGTATAGCTGCTGCTCAAATTAGCTGCGCCACTCAAAGTTAATACTCCCGCGCCGGCTTGCCTGTATGAATATCCGCTTCCATTCAGAAGGGTGCCGCCACTCATAGCATACCATTGCTCCATTCCGCAAGTAGCACCATTTGCCTGGCTTAAAGAGAACAGGTTACTATAATCCGAGCCGATACCCAGTGCGAGTTCACTACAGGTAGGGTCTGAAACAAAACCCTGGGTTCCGGTTACGCCTAATTGCGATGCAGAAGGATTGCTTACCGGTGAGCCTATAAAGTGCTGGTTTTCTGTATTAGAACTTGCATAATAACGCTGGGCATTAACATTACCTGATAATGTGCCCGAATTACCTGCACTAAAATTATCTATAATACCTACGCTGGTAACCGAATTGCTTACGAAAGTTAAATTACCGTTAGATGTAAAATTTCCGGTTTGAAGGTCGAGGGCAACAACAACATCCAGCGAAGAACCAGCCGACATTGATGCGCCTGAACTGTTACTTAATTTCAATTCCTGCATTTGGGTCATACCGCTGATAGACTGTGCAGTACTACCGCTGAATAAAACCAAAGCAGGACCCGCAATAACAGCGTTGCTACCAGTACCGCCTGTCCAGTTTTCATACACGCTGATATTCGAATTAAGCGTTAATTGCGCAACCGCGTCAATTTGAATATTACCAACCGACACAGGTGTTCCAAGTACCGGGTTGTTTGTAACACTTGGAATTATCACATCTACATTTATCCCGTTAGGGCCACCAACAGGCGAAACAGGGCTCCAGTTTGTGGTAACTGTCCAATCGGTACTGGTTATGCCGGTCCAGGTATAAGTAGCTGTTGTGTTTACAACCACGGTTGTAGAAGCAGTAGCACTGCAACCTGCTGAATTAGTTACGGTAACCGTATATACCCCTGCCATGGCTGTTGTACAATTGGTAATAGAAGCAGTTGCACTTGACGAGCTATTACTATATCCGTTAGGGCCAGACCAGCTATAAGTTGCAAGGCCAGCTGGCGAAGCGCTAAGCACGATAGTTTGAGTTATAACATACGGACCTGCGTTTGTTGCCGTTGCTGTTAAACTTGCACCTACAGCTACACTAAACGAAGAAGTGCCTGCGCTTCCGCACCCACCGCTACTGGTTACCGAGCAGGAATATGAATCTGATGCCGTCAGGTTTCCCGGAGTATATGTACTGGCTGTGGCGCCGCTTATTGCTCCTGAACTGTTATACCATTGATAAGTATATGTTCCGGTTGCCCCGCTTCCGGTTGCGGTAAAGGTACCTGGTGCTGAGTTGTAACATATTGGCGATGTTCCACCGCTGATACTTGCTGAAAGTGCAGCAGGTTGAGCAACGGTTACACTATTTGAAGCCAGAGATGTGCAGCCATTATTATCCATGGCAACAACCGAATAAGAAGCCGGAGCCAGGGATGTAAATGAAGTACTACTTTGATAAGTTCCGCTGTTTAATGAGTATGTATAGGGGCTAAGGCCACCGGTAGGCAGGGTTGAAACACTTACTATACCATCCGACGCGCCATAACAAGTAACGTCCGTTTTAGAAATAACCGGTGCAACTATAGCAGAGCATTTGAAAGCGTTATCCTTACCTATAGCAAAATACTGAGTGCCACTGGTTAAGTTAGCCGGGGTAAAGTTAGAGCTTGATGTAAAGGTATATGGATTAGAACCCGCCTGTGTAGCAGAATTCTGTGTCCATGATGAGCCATCGTAGAAACCAATATAATCGTTGGTGCCTGCATTGAAGTTAGAAGCCTGCTGGCCGCTGTTCCACTGCAGCACAACAGCTAAACTGGTAGTGGTTGAAGTAGTCTCGGTTATAACCCATTTGTCATTAACGATTTTGTTAGGGTTATTAGCCGTTGCAATTGTTCCGTCAACCAGGTTAATACCGTAAACACCTGATGTGCCTGAATTGGTAAGCACAATTGGATTGTATTCGGCATCACCAACGGTAAAGTATACAGGGCTGCTTCCAATAGTTTCATAGAATTTACCTGTACTGCTGGTTTGAACATAACCACCCGGGCCCACTCCGGCAATTACCTGGCCCGAAGCAAGTGTAGCATCATAAGCACCAAGTGTCAGGTTACCGGTTGTGAATGTTAAAGTATTTTCAATATTGATTGAGCTGCTCAGGCTTATACCTGCGCTGTTATCAATGGTCAGGTAATCGAAAGTAGTAGCCCCCGAAATAGTTTGAGCAGAAGAACCACTGAATTGAACGGACCTGCTGTTAGGGGTAAAGGTTCCGCTGTTGATCCAGTTGCCATCTATAATATAATCGCCACCAATTGCGCTTGAAAGAATCAAAGTGCCATTGTTTACCAGGCTGCCAGTGGTTACGTTAGCTGTCATAGCGTTCATGGTCAGGGTAGAGCCACTATTAATAGTTAGCGTTCCTGCAATGGCACGCGCTGTGGCATCTGAAAGTCCGGTGCCATACGAAATATTAAGTATGGTGTTATTGGTCACTGTAACGTTATAAGGATAAGCAGGTGAGCTGGTTTGGCTCCATTCAACATTTCTGTCATAACCACCTCCGGCGGCATATATAAGTGTTGAACCGGTAGCGTAAGTAGGTGCATGCAACATAACAAAGCCACCGGTGCCGATAGTAAAGTCGTTTATAACTGTCGAGTTAGCCGTGCCCGGAGGAGAGCCCAGGTTAATACCTGCCGTTGGGCCTGTAATACTTACATTGTAGAAACTGGTTGCGTTGGTTCCCAATACCGAACTGGTGCCTGCATTACCGGTAAAGTTAACGGTACCTACACCGTAAGTAAATGTTCCGTTATTGGTAAAGGTACCGTTGTTGGTAAAGTTAATAGTACCACCGCTGGCCATATTAATGGTGCCTGCAAAGGTAAGCGACGTAGATATGCTTAAACTACCTGATACACCAAAGGTCATAGTGCTGCCACTAAATTCAGTTACTGTTGAAGGGCTATTGGTAACCGTGGCGTTAACTGTAATGTTATTGTTTACAGTAGTAGTTGCCGATGCCGGAGGAACTATCCCACCTAACCAGGTGCTGTTGGTGTTCCAGTCAGTAGCCGCTGTAGTAATATAACCTAAGTAAGTAAACGCAGCGCTGCCGGTAGCGGTAGTTGTTGGGTTAGTTACAACCAGTGTAGAACCCGATGCACTTTGACCAACCACTGCTGTTAATTGCGATGAACTTACATAAGTAACCGAAGTTGCAGCAATACCACCAATAGTAACGGTTGCATTGCCTGGGAAATCAGAACCGTTAATAGTAAGCGTTTGACCGGTATATCCTGTGCCATTTGACTGGCCACCAATTGAAGGCGTAGTAGGTACTACACTGGTAATGGAAGGTGCAGCTATCGAAATTGACATGGCAAAATAACCGGCTCCGGTAGTGTTCGAATTACTGATAGTGTTGGTGCCTGTATTGGCAGTTCCTGCTTCATAAGCATAAGCGCCTGTTTTGGTACTGCTTGCTCCTATTACTGATGAAGTGGTTATTGAAGACTGACGGGTTAAGGTAACCGAACCACTGGTATAGTTACCCGATACCTGGCTCAACTGCCAGTACTCTGTTGAACTGATAGAAGTAAGGCCTGTTCCCGCTGAACCACCCGAACCTGAATTAAATGCCTGTGCCTGAACAACCGGGCCGGTAGCGCCGGTAGTAACTGAGGTAACCGACATTGGTAAATAAGTAGAACCTGCTCCAATAGGGAAGGCATAAACATTGCCGCTGGATGAAAGGCCCGACACTAAAGTCCGGTTTAAAGGGCCGTTAACAAACGAGATAGTTGAACCACCGCTTGTAGCGCCTGCACTGCCTAAAGTTAAAGTATTGGTTGTAGTTGTATTTAATATTCCATTGGTCATGGTAAGGGTATTAGCAACCGTAACAGGTTGGTTAAGCGTAACCCCGCCACTGGTATTATCAATAGTAAGATATGCAAAGGCATACGCCGCTGCTGTGCTGTTGGTACCACCTAAAGATTGAGCAGATGAACCATTGAATGAAACTGAGCGGCCATTGGCAAAGAAGTTTGTTCCTGTTCCATCATTGGTCCAGTTACCGCCTAAACCAATATCGCCACCTACAGAGCCTGACTCAGATAAACTACCGTTCAGGTTAATATTACCGGTAACATTTAAACCTACTGTCATGTTATGGCTGCTGTAATCCATATAAAGTGCCGAACCGGCATCAATGGTAAGATTATTTGCCACGTTAAGTGCAGTGGCAGTATAGCTTGTTCCGCCGGCATCAATGGTTGTATTGTTACTAATCTGAACATTATAAGGATAACCTGCACCACTTGCTGAACTCCACTCAAGCCCACGGACAAACGGGTTAGCTGCAGTATAATACCAGAGTAAAGAGCCTGTTCCATAAACCGGGGCATTTGAAATCAAATATCCGCCACCCAGTAATTTCAGCGTTCCATTAACAGTAAGTGCCGAAGCACCCGCAATGGTTAAACCACCAGCTAAAGTTATGGTCACACTACTGTTTGTGGTCAGCGAGCCGCTGGTAGGGGTAATGGTACTGCTTCCGGCCATAGCTAAAATTCCTGCACCACCGGTGCTTTGAATTGTGTTTACACCGCTATGGTCAAGCTGTATGGTTCCTCCGCTGGCAACGGTTAAAGTATAGGTCTCCAAATCAAGGGCGCCTGAGCTAAGAAATTGCAATGCATTAGTATTAGCACCACAGGTAATATTTGAATTTGCTAATTGCAGATTACCGCTTCCGTCTAAAATAAGATAGTTAAGGGTCAACCCTGTTGAACTGTTCAGAACCCCATTAGAACTTCCCAAAAACCAGGTGCCGCGGCCGTTATCAGCATATGTTCCGTTATTGGTAAGGTTAATTCCGAATTTAAGACCTGCACTTGAACCGTTTGAACTTTGCGTTAATGATGAACCGGAAGCAATAGTAAGGCTTCCGTTTAACTGGTAGTAATTTGCTGAAGAACCAAAGTTAACAGCCGAGTTGGTTCCGTTGCCTATAATTACGTTGTAAGGAACACCTGAACCACTTGGAGAACCACCGGTCCATTCGTTATATGCAGTATAGGATGCTACATTATATATAAGTGCTGAGCCCGTGCCGTAAGTTGGGGCCGCTGATACGTTACCGCCATTTATCTGCAGGTTGCCGTTAATAGTTGGCGTGGTTGCTAATGTAACTGTTCCGGTATTTATAGTAAGGTTATTGAAAGTGGTTGAAGAACCGCTAACCGTACCAGCACCTGCAAAGTTAACGGTACCTGTGCCACCCGTAAAGGTTCCGGCATTACTTAATGTGCCACCGGCGGCAATAGTTAAAGTCCCTGCTGCGGTCCAGGCTAATGTTCCGTTATTGGTTACTGTAGTAGTGGTAATAGCACTCGAAGCATTATTTAAAGTAAGACTTTCGCTGCTGTTAATAGTAATGCTGGCCGGTGCGTTTGCTACCGATGTGCTGATACCAACCGTATTATTAACCGTTGTAGTTGCACCTGCCGGTGGAACAGAACCACCTAACCAGGTTGAGCCTGTTGCCCAATCTGCACTTGCATTAGTAATGTATCCCAGGTTGGTAAAGCCACCTTGCGTTGCTGTTCCCGCACTGGTTGTTAAACTCACAGTACCTGCAATACTGCCCGACGTGCAAACAAAAGTGAAAGCGGTAGCGGTATTGCTTACTAAAGTAACACCGGCTCCGCCAACGGTTACTGTAGCAGACCCCAGATTAGTACCGGTAATAGTAATGTTTTGACCAACATAACCGGTATTGGTTGTCTGGCTGCCAATTAAAGACGTAGCCGTAACACTGGTAATAACCGGCGGAGTAGTTTTTGTGCCGAAAGTAAAATAGCCTAAAGTAGTTTCAACATTCGAACCGCTTACCGCATCTGCCGAAGCAGTACCGGCTATTGAGACATAAGTACCGCTTTGAGATGACGATTGGGCAACAACGTTATAAGGGCTTATTGCCGTTGACTGTGTTAACCCTATGGCACCCGAAGTATAGTTTCCTGAAACAACCGATGCCGCCCAGTATTCGCTGGTGCTGATAGCTGAAAGTGTTCCGTTTACCGAACCACCTGCACTACTGTTAGTAGCCTGAACCTGAATTATCGGTCCGGTGCTGCCGGTTGTTAAAGTTGTAAGCGTAAAAGGAAGGTATGCCGTGCCACCTACCGGGAAATTATAAACAGAACCGCTTGCAGTTAAACTTGCAGGCAAAGTCCAGTTCAGCGGCCCGCTTACATAAGCAGTAGTTGAGCCTCCGCTGATACCTGAAGTAGCAGTATTGGTTACACTCAGAGTATTACTGCTAGTAGTAGTAACCACACCGCTTGTTAAAGTAAGTGCATTGGTTACAGTTACCGGATTAGATAAACTAACCCCGCCCGACGTGTTATTAATAGTAAGGCCATAAAAAGTTTCGCCGCCTGTTTTAGTAATCGTTTGGGCTGCACCACCTGCCATACTTATTGTACCTGTGCCTGGTGTAAAAGTACCGGCATCAGACCAGTTTTTGCCAACTGACATTGTGCCTGTACCATAGCCCGCCATTGTGAAAGTAGTTCCACTACTTATTGTCATTGTTCCGGCCATAGCGCCACCGCCTGTTTGTCCGCTATTATATAAGGTAAGCGTTCCGGAGTTTACATTTACGTTGTTCGGATAACCCGCTGTTGTGCCAATAGTACCAGGAGCAGTTGCACTCCATTCTATATAACGGGTGTAGGTTCCTCCGTAAGCCAAAGTAGAAGATGCCCCATAAACAGGAGCGGCGGAAACATTTCCGCCGTTAATCAATAAGGTGCCATTAATTGTAGGAACCGCCGTTAAGTTAACCGTGCCCGTATTAATAGTAACATTATTTACAGTAGCCGCACTGCCGGTGAAATAGCCATTACTAACAAAGTTTAAAGTACCGGTGTTTATAGTTCCGCTGCTATAATTGAGCGTAGCAGCATTACCGGTTGTAAGGCCGGTTTGGCCCATGGTAACCGTATTAGCGCCAAGTGCAAGCGTACCACCTCCAATATTTATTGAGCCCCCGTTTGCTACGTTAAAATTACCTGCTGCAGTAAAAGGCCCGGATGTTTCAGAAACATAACCATAAGTAGCACCTGCAGCTGGGGCCGCGTTTATACATGAAGCTGTGATAGCAGTGTTAATGCTGGTGGTAGGGTTACAACCAGTGCTGCTTAAACCAAAACCACCAAAGTAACCCACTGTAGTAGGATTTGAACCTCCAACATTTGTTCCCGGTGCGTTAGCATAAGTTCCACCTGCATAACCCATCCAACAGGTAACATACAAGGCGTTGGGGTTACCAATTGTGGACAGTGGAATTTTTAGCTCCCTGGTATTAGAGCCCAACCAAACGCCGTAATTGGAAGTCAAAATTGCGGTAGCATTCCATACACTGCCTGTCCAATTTCTCATTTCATAATAACTACCTTCCAAGTGGGCGTCGTAATTCGCAGTAAACGGAAGAGTTCCAGTAACGCTGTTATAAGACTGACCAGCGGTCGTTCCTGTTCCACTCGTTGGAGTTGCATTTGGATCAATGTCTATATATACAGTAAGGTTATCGCTTCCACCAAATGTATTGCCGGTTCTAAACGCCCCAACATATAGATAACTTGCGTCAAATCCAATGTAATAAGTTACTCCATTGCCACCTTGATCAGCATAACCCACATAACCAGCATTGGTAAAGTCGGATGCGTTACCGGTAAAGGATGATATTTGGGCTCCGGTTGAAACGTTACTTTGCGCCTGTGCCTTATTAAAAAAGCCGCCAACAATCGCCAGCAAAATAATTATGGCCGAAACCCTTGATGTAAAAACACGTAATGTTTTTTTCATACTTTAATTGTTTTTAAGAGATACAATTGATAACAAGGGGGTGTTATTTATAATAATTTCTAACTCAAATTGACCTAAAAGTTATCCGGTTCAGGGAGTCCGGATTTTCTAACCTAAGTCAAATCGTGTGTACTAAGATAAGTTAATTTATTCTTAGTGTCAACTTAACACTATTTATTTTTACGCAATTGTTAAACACATGTTCGCAGGGGATTTAGCGTAAAAACATGGCTTCTACTCCCAAAATCAGCAAAAACAACACCAAATTGTGCCATTTTTGTCTTATTGGGCACAACACATGGGCACATTTTTTTTTCTGGTTGGGCGAAGGCTAATAGATAACAACTTTCAAAACCTCGCTGGTTAATATAGCCTGCGTTTGAACATTTGTCAAATCCCATTACGGGCAATGCCATTAAGTTAAGGAAATCCTAATGACTATCCGCATGGTTACCTAAATACATTAATGGCTAAAGCCTTCTTTCTTTTCCTAATCCCCGACTTAAAAGTCGGGGCAATATGTTGCCCCACTCTTCAGAGTGGGGGTTATTAAATAAAGAATTTTGGCTTTAGCCATTAATTAGGTAAACAAGCGGATAGTCATTGAAATCCTGACCTCGGAGAGGTCATATATTTATAGCAACAAGTAGAGAAAGAACCATACGACTCCAGAGGAGTCGCATGAGAATTAACTTAACTTAATGGCATTGCCCGTTACGGGATTGCAACAATATAGTTCGGTTTTGTAGATATTCAGGGCTTAAAAACTTCCTGATTGAGAATCCTGATAAGCCTTTAAGTTTAAAGTATAAACGCTGGCAGGTTTATGCGAAACGCCTTTTTGCTTTTCGCCCAAAGGGGTAATAATATCCAGGGCCTTTAGCTTCTTTCTGAAATTGCGCTTATCAAGCTTATTACCATAAATCGCTTCATACAGCTTCTGCACCTGGCTGAGGGTAAATTTTTTAGGCAGCAGTTCAAACCCTATCGGGAAATATTTAAGCTTAAACCTAAGGGATTCAAGCGCCTTATCTAATATTTCGTTATGGTCAAAGGCCAGGGTGGGTATTTTATCAATCCCATACCATTCCGAGCGGCGGGCAAATGAATCGGGCTTTGGGATGTAATCGTTCAGCTTTACCAAAGCAAAATAAGCCACTGTTATAACCCGGGCATCAGGGTCGGTACGCATGGTGCGCAACCACTCGGCATCCTGCTTTTTACGTACCCGGTTGGGGTCGCCAAAAGTGTAAAACTGTTCAAGAAATATATTTTCAAGGCCGGTCAACTCCTTTAAGATACGTTTGGCCGACTCATCGAGGGTTTCATTATCCCTGACAAGGTTTCCCGGCAAAACCAAGTCAGTAATCTTCTTATCTTGGTGGTTGTCATTGTCGTCAAAATAGTTGCGCTCAATTAAAAGGACTTTTAACTCCTCAAAATCATACCCAAATATGACACAGTCTACCGATACATGGGGGTTTAGCGCATTAGTTTTCATTATTGTTAAATTGCTTTGCGGTGTGCAAGATAATTTAAAAACACTTTCATTAATCGCCTTTTTATATCTTCGTATAAGTGTCTTTATTACACTATGTGGAAAAACAGGCCATATAAATTGATTTATGTCTGAGCAAATGCAAAGAATTGGCGTGTTAACTTCGGGCGGAGATGCTCCGGGTATGAATGCCGCTATAAGGGCGGTGGTAAGGAGTTGTATATATTATAAGAAGGAGCCCGTGGCCATTTACCGCGGTTACGAAGGTTTGATAGCCGGCGACTTTGAGGATATTGATGCACGTTCGGTAAGTAATATTATACAAAGGGGTGGCACTATATTAAAGTCCTCACGTAGCAAAGAGTTTATGAACCCCGAAGGCCGCCAAAAAGCGTTTGACAACCTTAAAAATGCCCGCATTGATGGGCTTATAACCATTGGTGGCAATGGCACTTTTACCGGGGCCAAAATATTTTATGAAGAGTTCAAATTTCCGGTAATTGGCATACCAGCCACCATTGATAACGACATTGCCGGCACCGACTATACAATAGGATATGATACCGCCTGTAATAAAGTAATTGATGCCATTGATTCTATTAAAGACACCGCCTCTTCGCACAACCGCCTCTTCTTTATTGAAGTAATGGGCCGCCATTCGGGTTTTATTGCGCTTCGCACTGCTATCGCTGCCGGTGTTGAAGCAGTAATGATACCCGAGCAGGAAATAAGCATTGAGGGCTTAATGAAGATTATTGATAAGGGTGGAAGGAATAAAAAGTCGTCTACCATAGTTGTTGTTGCTGAAGGTTGCCGCACAGGTTCTGCCACCGAAATTGCGAAAAAAGTGGATGAGAAATATCCGGAGTACGACACCAAGGTTACGGTGCTGGGCCACCTGCAACGCGGAGGCACCCCCAGCTGTACCGACCGCGAATTAGCAAGCCGCATGGGCGTTGCGGCCGTGGAAGGATTAATGATGGATAAAACATGCGATATGGTGGGAGTGTTATGGCACCATGTTACATACACCCCGCTAAAAGAAGTATTGAATATGGATAAGCTGATTGACCTGGATGTTTTTAGAATAAATGAAATTCTTTCAATCTAAAAAATGCCAATGTTTCCAAAACAAAAGGATGTTCCTTCTGAATTTGCTGTTGCTCCGCTCAAACAAAAAACCTGGCTTTTAAATGGCAAGCTGGTTGAGTGGAAGGGGCCTTTTCCGGATGTACACTCCCCGGTTTATATAAACGGGAACAATGGTTGCGATGAAAGACAACGATGTTAACCCCGGCCTTTTAACCCAAATACCTGAAGAGCGAAAATCAAACTTCCTTTCTACAGATTTTATTCTATAATTGAAAAACAATTCATACTATGATAGTAGTTGCAGACAGCGGATCAACCAAATGTGATTGGATAATATTTGATCCCGAAACCGGAGAAAAAAGCGAAACATCCTCAAAGGGAATCAATCCTTTTTTCCATAATGAAATTGATATTGCCAACGAGGTTTTTAAGAACCCCATTTTAAGAAATGCCGGGCCCACAGTTAGCCAGGTTTTCTTTTACTGCGCAGGTGGTTCAAGTAAAGAACTTCAATCGCGCGTTGAACGCGGGCTGCACATTATTTTCAAGGACTCAAAAATAGTGGTTGACCATGACCTGGACGGCGCAGCTTATGCTACCTGCGGCGGTAAACCGGGTATAGCCTGTATATTAGGTACGGGATCAAACTCGTGCTATTACGATGGGCATAAAATTTATGAAGAGGTACCGGCCCTGGCCTACATTTTAGGCGATGAAGGCAGCGGAAGTTTTTACGGTAAGAAGTTACTGCGTGATTACTTTTATAAACTGATGCCACAACCCATTTTGAAAAATTTTGAGGCAGAGTTTCATCCGGATAAAGACGTGGTTTTTGAGCGTGTTTATATGAAACCCCACGCCAATGTTTTCCTGGCCTCGTTTATGCGTTTCTGCTCAGAACACCGCGATAATCAGTATATAAAAGATATGATTACAGAAGGCATGTACGAATTCCTTAACTTTCACGTCTGCTGCTATAAAAACTACCGCGAAGTGCCTGTGCATTTTGTTGGTTCTATAGCATATCACTTTGAAGATATTTTGAGAAAGCATTGCGATAACCTGCATATTAAAATAGGAATGATTACCAATAAACCGGTTGATTACCTGATGCTGTACCACATGAAAAAAGATTTCAGTAAAAAAACTGTGTAAGAAGCCGTTTGAAATTAAAGAAAAGAATTACAGGTTACCGCAAGGTTCAACACAAACCTGCCTGCCGGTAGGCAGGTTTGTGTTAAATTGTATTTGGATTTGATTTTAAACAGTTTCTTAGAAATAGCAGCCGGCAACGGTGTGACTAAAAAAGCAAAATGAGTGAATCAAAAAAAAGCGGATTTCTGAGTAAAAGTTTAGGAGCTTGCACCGGTTATAAAGCAACTGCCGACCGGATTATTTTAGCAACCGCCGAAGGAAAGGTTGAAGTAATTGTTTATACACCCGAAATTATCCGCGTCCGTATTTGCCCGAAAGGAATTGCAGTTAATGAGCATTCTTACGCAGTAATAAATCAACCACAAAAAGTTAAGTTCAGTGTAAAAGAAACCGCGGCAAATATAAAGCTGCAAACTTCGGCAGTTAAGCTGGTAATAGATAAAGCTGCCGTTAGATTTTCGTTTTATACGCTGGATGGAAAACTGATAAATGCCGATGATAAATCTTTTGGTTCCTCTGTAATTGGTACAGAAGTAACTACCTACAAGGCACTACAGGCAGATGAGAGATTTATTGGCCTCGGCGAAAAAACCGGGAACCTGGATCGCAAAGGAACTGCCCATACCAACTGGAACACAGATAAATTTGGTTATGCTGTAGACGCAGACCCCATTTATATGAGCATTCCATTTTACATGGGCCTGCACAATCAATTATGCTATGGCATTTTTTTCGACAACACTTTTAAAACCAAATTCAATTTTGGCGCCTCTAATAACCGCTTTGCATCATTCAGTGCAGAAGGGGGCGATATGAATTATTATTTTATTTACGGCAAGCATGTTAGCGGGATTATTGAAAATTACACATGGCTAACCGGGCGAATGGAAATGCCACCTTTATGGAGCCTTGGTTTACAACAATGCCGTTACAGTTATTACCCCGATACTGAAGTTTTAAATGTTGCCCGGACTTTCCGCGAAAAGAAAATTCCGGCTGATGTGATTTACCTGGATATCCATTACATGGATAGTTACAAAGTATTCACCTTTCATCCTGAAAGATTTGCCGACCCTTTAAAAATGACTAATGAATTAAGGGCGCAGGGATTTAAGACTATCGTAATTCTGGACCCTGGGATTAAAGTGGAGAAGGGATACAAAGTATACGACGAAGGAGTTGCCAAAGATTATTTTGTAAAATACCCCAATGGCGAAAATTACAGCGGCGAAGTATGGCCGGGCTGGAGCCATTTCCCCGACTTCACAAATCCTGAAGTACGAAACTGGTGGGCCGAAAAAATAAAGTTCTATAAGGATAATGGAATTGATGGCTACTGGAACGACATGAACGAACCCGCAGCCTGGGGCCAATCGCCGCCTGACCTGATTGAGTTTGATTATGATGGCCACAAAACTTCGCACAAACAGGCCCACAATGTTTATGGAATGCAAATGGCCCGCAGCACACATATGGGCGCCAAACAGACACAGAAAGATTTGCGGCCCTTTACCTTAAATCGCGCCGGTTACTCAGGTATTCAAAGATATACCGCATCATGGACCGGTGATAATATTGCCAGTGATGAGCACATGCTTTGCGGCGTGCGGCTGGTTAACTCGCTGGGGTTAAGTGGTGTTGCCTTTGCCGGTTACGATGTTGGCGGATTTGCCGGAGAAGCAGCGCCCGGATTATTTGCAAAGTGGATTGTACTGGGTGCCTTCTCTCCTCTTTTCCGCTGTCATAGTATGATTAATTCAAAGGATGCCGAGCCATGGGCTTTTGGTGAGGAGACCGAAGAAATTTCGCGCAACTATATCGGGCTTCGTTACCGCCTTTTGCCATATATCTATTCTACATTTTTTGAGAGCACACAAAATGGAATGCCGGCTGCACGCTCTTTAGCGATAGAACATGCTTTTGATGGCAAAGTATATGAACCACGTTATCAAAACCAATATTATTTCGGACAGGCCTTTTTGGTACCTCCGGTTGAAAGCGATAAAGAATTTGCAAAAATCTATTTACCCGAAAGCAACTGGTACGATTTACATAGTGGCAAAAGTTTTAGCGCCGGTGAACATATTATTGAAGTACGCGGAGAACGTTTCCCGCTGTTTGTAAAAGGTTCCTCTATCATCCCCATGCAATCGCTTGTTCAATCAACTGTTGAGCAGCCTGACGAGGTATTAGAACTGCATATTTATAAAGGTGAAGAACCCAATGCTTTCGTTTATTATGAGGATGATGGAACCAGCAATGAACATGAAAAAGGCGTTTACTTTAAACGCACTATATCTTATCACCCGGAACAGAAAACCTTAACCCTTTCAAAAAAGGAAGGCAGCGCAGGTTCAAAATTCAAAACCATAAAACTCTATTTACATAGCTTCAGTAAGTCTTTGAAATTGAAAGTAAATAATGCACCGGTCAAAATTTCTTCCGGAGATTATCAATTCATTGCACCGGTATCATCTTTCGACCCGTTCTATACTGCCAGTAGTGAAGACATGATAGAGAAAAATGTTGCGTTCACTACTATCGAAAATGCCCATCATGAAATTAAGATTACCTGGTAGTGCCCTATTCCCCATTATTTTTCAAGCAACGCGAAGAAAAATTATGGGGCTGTCCCCCTCCGGAGGGGGCGTAGGGGGAGGTGAGCCCCTAACGTTGACGAAAAATGAGGAATTATTAGGGAGTCCAGACTATACTGGTAATCAAGTTAAATCAAATACCGACCACACACTACATAATTCTATATTGCAAAAGTCTCTCCTCCCCCTACGCCCGCCCCAGAGGGAAACATTATTTTCCGCTTTGCGGAAAATAATCGTGGGAATGGGACAAACCGCTACGTGGTCAGTAAAAGCAATTGCGGTTCTCGTACTTTTTATATCGTGTAATCAGGTTAGGGCTAACGCTCAGTCAACACAGGTACCCAATTTAATAGCACCGGTTCAGCTTAACATGGATACTACCATTATTAACCTGAATGATTTTTTTATCGACCCTTCTAAAATTGACTCAATCTCTTTTTCAAACAATTACAAAGGTCACTGGTACAGAACAGAAAACACAGTTCAGATAGTTGCAGATAATAAACTGCCGGCACTAACGGAATTAAAGCTATGGAGCGAAGGACAGTCTACTTCGGTTCTTTTAAAAAGATCGCAAAAGAAAGCTTACGAATTTACATTCAACCCGAATGGAAAAACTTACCAAACTGTTCAGTTGGCAGGTGAGATGAACGACTGGGCCCCTAAAAAAAATAACTTCAGGTTTGATGGCACTTTTTGGAGGGCAACAGTTGAATTAAACCCTGGCGTTTATCAATATCAATTGGTGCTTGATAGCAAATGGCAGTTAGACCCGGGCAATAAAGATTCGGCTGATAATAATAACGGTGGGTTTAATTCAATTTTTAAAGCAGGTGTCAGCGTTGCAAAAAGACCGGTGTTAAGAACGCTTCGTTCATCTAAAACAGGTTTCACTTTTGCATCAGAAAACCGCTATTCAGAAGTTTTCGCATATTGGCAGAATCAGCGCATACCGGTTGCCTCAACAAACACTGCTGCTGAAAACTCAATCGAAATTCCCAAAGATGCCAGGGACTTAAAAAAATCCTATATCCGTGTTTACGCTTTTAACGATGGCGGCCTAAGTAATGATTTGCTGATTCCGCTTGCAAACGGAGAGGTTATTACCGGCCCCAAACAACTTGACCGCAGCGATGAACATGCCATGAGTATTTACTCAATTTTAGTTGACCGGTTTTATGATGGCGATTCAACCAACGATCAACCGGTTGTTTTCAAAGATTTAAAACCCAAGGCCAATTACTATGGTGGCGATTTAGCCGGTATTACCGAAAAACTGAAAGCCGGTTACTTTGATTCGCTGCACATTAATACTTTATGGATATCTCCGGTTCTGCAAAACCCTGAAGGTGCCTACCGTGAATTTCCCGAACCGCATGACTGGTATTCCGGTTACCACGGCTACTGGCCCATTTCACTTACCAAAATTGACCATCGGTTCGGGAACGATAAAGTGTTTAAAAACCTTGTAGACGAAGCCCATAAACTTAACGATAACGTTTTGGTTGACCTTGTGGCAAACCATGTGCATGAAGAATGTCCCATCATCAAACAACACCCGGAGTGGGCAACGCAACTTAATTTACCGGATGGAAGAAAGAATATCCGGTTATGGGACGAGTACCGGCTAACTACCTGGTTTGATACTTTTCTGCCCACACTTGATTTCTCGAACAAAGATGTCATTAAGCTTGAAGTGGATTCATCGCTGTTATGGGTTACTAAGTATGGCATTGATGGCTTCAGGCATGATGCCACCAAACATATCGCAACAGCATTCTGGCGTTCGCTTACACTCAATTTAAAAAAGATTGAAGGCACAAAACCATTTTACCAGATTGGTGAAACCTACGGTAGCAAAGAGCTGATTGCATCTTACATCGGCAGCGGTTTATTAGATGGCCAGTTCGATTTCAATTTATATTTTGATGCACGCAATGCATTTGCAAAAGACAGCGAAGGCTTTCAAAAAATGGCGGGCACTCTAATGCAAAGCATAAACTTCTACGGCTCGCACCATTTAATGGGTAACATTACCGGTAATCATGACCAGCCCCGGGTTGCTTCGCTCGCCGGTGGGGGATTATCGTTTAATGAAGATGCCCGTAAAGCAGGATGGGACAGAAACATAACTGTGGGCAGCGACATCGCCTATAACAAAATGGCATGCCTTATTGCATTTACCGCAACTATACCTGGGGTACCTGTCCTCTATTACGGCGATGAAATAGCTATGCCCGGCGCCGGTGACCCCGATAACCGCCGAATGATGCGCTTTGGAAATTTAAGCCCCAAAGAACTGGAACTGAAAAAGAAAGTAGCCAAACTGTTTGGGTTAAGGGCACAACACCTTTCGCTTACTTATGGCGACTTTAATTTGTTAGAAGCCAGCGAAACTACATTAGCATACCAGCGCAGCTATTTTGATGAAACTACAATTGTTGTATTTAATAATGCATCGCAAAGCAAAACGATAACAGTTAATCTTGCATCCGTGCCAACCGGTGTATTACAATCTCAATTCGGCAGTACTTTTACTTATAACAAAGGGACAACTTTATCCGTTGAGCTGCCAGCCAAATCTTTTGAGGTGGTTGTTACATCAGGTAAATAACTAATTTAATATGTTACACTTTTTCTTCCCTGGTTTCTTATAATCAACTAAAAATCAATAAGTTAAGTGGTTACGCATTCCGAAAATGCAAAAAAAGTGTAACCCTCCGCATTTTAATATATCGAAATTTGTAACTGTATTTTTGCTTTGGATTTATCGCACTAACGTAATGCTGCCCGTGCGCCTGATTGGTTGTGTATCTGCCGCCAGCTGTAGTTTCATTACATAGATATAAACTCCTTCGGGCGCAGGTTTGCCTTTGTAAGTGCCGTCCCACGGATAAAGGCCATCATGCACTTTTTCTCCCCAGCGGTCAAATACAGTAAATTCAAGTACCGTTACCCCTTCCTGCATTTCGATATAAAAATTATCGTTGTTGCCATCGTTGTTGGGCGTAAATACGTTAGGTATAAAATAACTTTGCGGAGGCAGTACTTTAATGGGCAATGTAAAACTGTCGCTGCATCCAAATGCGTTGTAGGCGTTTAAAACCACATCGTAAAGGCCGTATTGGGTAAAGTTATAGGAAGGATTTACATCAGTTGAATTACCCAGCCCCCCAAAGTTCCATATATACGTAACTGCATTGGAACTAAGGTTTGTAAAATCAATTTCAGATTGCGGTTGTTGTATAGTGTTTGAGCTGGGTAAAAATTTAGCAACAGGTATTGCATAAATATTGATAAGATTAACACTGTTTGAATCCTTGCTGCACCCGTTAGCGCTTACCTCTAAATTAACCGAATAAACGCCCATGCAATTGCAAATAACTGATGGGCTGGGCCAAACTATACTTAACCAGCCTGTTAGTACCACCAACGGTTATTATACCATCAACACTACCTCATTTAGTTCAGGATTATATTATGT
>Ga0182013_10002864_pt1 | contig 22140 bp, 23 predicted proteins | sample 612S2MmetaG_FD_120487 | JGI IMG/M metagenome (GOLD analysis project Ga0182013, IMG submission 120487) | Permafrost microbial communities from Stordalen Mire, Sweden - 612S2M metaG | ecosystem: Environmental > Terrestrial > Soil > Wetlands > Permafrost | place: Sweden: Stordalen | collected... | reverse complement strand
TCATTCGTCGGCGTGGCGATCATCAAACTATCAAGCAGTCCCATTTGTGCGTTGGTCGTCGTTTGCATATTCCTCTGACTTTCTATCAGACCATCCGTTCAAAAGTGTTTTGCAGAGGTCTCCAATTGATATTTGAGCCGACTCACGTCGGCTGACACGGCAAAAACCCGGACGATGCCGTTGCTGACGGAGCTTCGGATTTTTGGGGAATGGAATCTACAAATATGCCGCGCCTACGGCGCTCCGTTGCGCAATAAAATCGGTCAGCCAGACACAACACAATTTCTGCCTGTTTCCTTTGCCTGACGTTTGCGGCTTTCAGCAATGGTTTCAATTTCTAACTTTCTTTCTTCCGGTGGAGTTGTTGCGACGCCGATGCTGGCGGTCACTTGTGGAAGCGCGATTCCCTTGTATTCAAGACGCAATGATTCAACACCTTTCCGAATTGTTTCTGCAAGTTCGACAGCACGCTGATGTCCTTGACCAATGACAAGCGCCGCGACCTCATCCCCAACACCACGATAAGCCGTGCCGATTAGACCAATACGATCCCGCACGACTTCGAGATAAGCCTTCATGACCACATCGCCAGCGCTTTGACCAAACTTCGTATTGATGGGCTTGAAATGATCCATGTCAGCATAAAGCACCGAAACCGAAGTGTCAGACGCACGTTGAAGGGCGTCTTCAAAATCTCTGCGAAAATATTGCATGCTCAACAAAACTCCAAATGGCTCAAGAATGCGGTCGCGACGCAGGAGGTCACGCAATTCTTCAATGCGACGCAAACCTCGGTAAGTAATACGAATCTGCTGAAGCCCTTGCCCTGAAAGAATGTTTTCAAGAGTTACGCGTGGATTATCCCAATTATGTGGAGGGAAATATTTGCGGAGGTTACTATTGTAATCAATTTCACCTCGGAGTCTTCCCATGAGTATGTGGTTATTGACATCTTCGAATCGAATATAAGAATCTTCAGCAAGTGTGATTGGAAATTCCCAAAATAATGTCGGTATGTTGGCGAAAATTTTCTTCTGCTTCTCGTCTTGATAATTAAAATGCTCGATGGAACGGTTCGCGAGTCCCTGAAGAAAAAGAAGTTCGGAATATCGAATATCGTCCATAACAATGTAATTAAGCCATCGTTACTTCCTGAAATTCACGAACTGGACGGCGACGGGAAATTCATGGGCGCGCACGGCGGAATCAAGCCGGTTGCAGTTCGCGCACATGATTGAGGTCCCGCTTGCCAACCGGCCGCACATCCGTCGCCTCGACGGTGGCCACGGCCACGGTGTCGCCGGCGAGCGTGACAAATTCCACTTCGTAAGCCGCACCACCTTTGTGGATATGCACGACCGTGCCCACATCGCCCGCTTCCAGATTTTCTGCGGGCAGATTCTTCGTCAACACCACACAATCATGTTCTTTGATTTTCATTATGCCTCCAGAGGATAAACCGTCAGCAGGCGCGGCGCAACTGCGCCTTGATCCAGTTGCCACACGCTCCGCACCTGCGGATGACGGCCATTGGGACAATTTAATTTCCCCTCCACCTCGTAACGTGGGCCGAAACCCGTCTCGCGTATTTTCGTCACGTCATGTTTCTGCCCGTGTTCGCGCAATGCCTGCGCAAGTTGCTCCCACGCCGTGACTCGAAAACCAAAGTGCGTGAAGAACCGCGCCTTGCTTGCGCCAAACCGATGCGCCGGGTTGAGCAGGTAATCCACGATTTTCTCGCGCTCGACCACCAGCTTGTTCGCGGCGGGCAGTTTCATTTCACTCCCTGAAATTCACAAACTGCACGGCGACGGGAAATTCATGGGCGCGCACGGCGGCAATGACGGTCTGCAATTCGTCGCGGCTCTTGGAGTTCACGCGCACCTCGTCGCCCTGGATCTGCGTCGTCACCTTGAACTTGCCGTCGCGGATGAAGCCGGTGATTTCCTTGGCCACCGCGCTCTCGATGCCGTTTTTTATCTTGATGCTCTGGCGCGCATGGCCCAGCGGCGAGATGTCCGGGTCGCATTGCTCGATGCTTTTCATGCTGATGCCGCGCTTGGCGAGCTTGCCGATGACGATCTCGTTCAGCGTGGCGACCTTGAACTCGTTGTCGGCGGTGAGCTTGATCTCGGTTTTCTCGAGAAGGATCTCCCATTTGCTGTTCTTGAAGTCGAAGCGGTTGGCGAGCTCCTTTTTGGACTGGTTGACGGCGTTCTCGATTTCCATCGAGTTGACCTGCGAAACAATGTCGAATGAGGGCATAATGAATTTATGATTTTGGATTTACGATTTACGATTTTCCAAATGAAGTCAATAGTCAGTGGTCAGCAGTCTACAGCCCGCGAACAGTCGGGTTTCCTGCTACTGACTACTGACGACTGACTATGGACCATTAACGATGCGCATTTGCGGATTGAATAATTTGAAATTATTTGCCAGCTTCCGTCGAACCGAACCGTCAAATGACCGAAATCAAATCCAACGCCGACATCGAGCCGTGCCTTTCGGTAGTGATGCCCGTCTATAACGAGGCGGCGACGGTGGCGGACGTGATCAAGACTGTCCTGGCGCAGCGGCCCGTGCAGCAACTGATCATCGTGGATGATTGTTCGCGCGATGGAACGTGGGTCAAATTGCAGTCCATCGCGCAAGGCGAACCGCGCATCAAGCTCGTCCACCACGAGGTCAACCAGGGCAAGGGTGCGGCGTTGCGGACGGGATTTACGCACGCGACTTCGCCCGTCGTGATCATCCAGGACGCGGATTTGGAATATGACCCGTCGGAATATTTCCGCCTGCTCGTGCCGATATTGTCCGGAAAGGCGGACGTGGTGTTCGGCTCACGCTTCATCGGTTCGGATGCGCACCGCGTTTTGTATTACTGGCACTCGGTGGGCAACAAGGTTCTGACGACCTTTTCCAACATGGCGACGGGCGTAAACCTTACGGACATGGAAGTTTGTTACAAAACCTTTCGGCGCGAGATCATCCAGAAAATTTCGATCCAGGAAAACCGTTTTGGTTTCGAGCCGGAAATCACGGCGAAGGTCGCGCGGCTGAAAGTTCGGATATACGAGGTTGCCATTTCCTACAACGGTCGCACCTACGCTGAAGGGAAAAAAATCGGCTGGCGCGACGGCTTCCGCGCGCTCTGGTGCATCTTCAAATATAATTTTCTGCGCGGCTCATAGAAAGTTATGCGAACGGCCATTTTTCTCTGGCTTTGCTGGTGCGTGTTTTTCAATTGCGTCGGATGGATATTGTCAGCAGCGCATGAATTGAATTTTATTGGCTATGCGCTTGCCGCGTGTTTTGGAATCGCGGCGCTCATGGTCTGGCAAAAAAACGCTTCTGCAAAAAGATTTCAAAAAATCCATTTGCCGAAACTTCGCCGCCGTTTTCGCCGGCCGCTTCCGGCAATTTTTCTGTCCGCAGCTGCGTTGACTTTTTTCGGCGGTGTATTATATGCGCCGAACAATTACGACGCGCTGACCTACCGGCTACCGCGAATGTTGAACTGGCTCGCTGCTGGGCACTGGCTTTGGATTCCGACCGCCAACGAGCGGATGAATTATTCCGCCTGCGCGTGGGAATGGTCTGCGATGCCGGTTTTTGAGTTGCTGCGTTCGGATCGTGGATTGTTCCTGATCAATGCGGTTGGTTTTCTTCTGATGCCGGGATTGCTGTTTTTTGTGTTCCGGCAGCTTGGAATCGGGCGACGGGTGGCATGGACATGGATGTGGATTCTACCGCTGGCTTACGGTTATGCGACGCAGGCTGGAGGGATTGGAAACGATTTTACAGGAACGCTGTTCGGCCTGATTTCCGTTTATTACGGCTTGCTGGCGCGCCGTTCCCAAGACGTAAAAGACATCTGGCTCGCGGCGCTTGCTGCGGCGCTGATGTCCGGCACAAAACTTTCCAATCTGCCGCTGCTGCTGCCCTGCCTGGTCGCGGTCTGGCCGGCACTGGCGCGATTGCGCGAACGGTTGCCCGCGAGTATTGCGATTGCATGCGTCGCGGTTTTAATTTCCGCCGCGCCAATCATGGCGTTGAACCAGCTGAACACGGGTTCATGGAGCGGCGATCCAAATAACTCTGGCAAGATGCAGATTAAAAGTCCGCCGGCGGCCTTTCTAGGCAACAGCCTATTGCTGCTGAAACAATCGTTCATGCCGCCGGTGCTTCCTGCGGCACGCAAAATCAACGACTGGATGGATGAAAAGTTGCCCGATTCATGGCGCCGCACGCTGGAAGAAAAATTCCCGAGATATAATATGGGCGGCCTCAATGAACTTCCTCAAGAAGAAGCCGCCGGCCTGGGACTCGGTGTGACGCTGCTCCTGTTCGCGGCCATTGGCGCGGCGGTTTGCGAATTCACCCGGAAAAAATCTCTTCCGAAAATGTCGCCCGTCGGTCTGGCGGCGTTGATTTCAATTCTTTTTTATATGTTCAAAATGGGATCGGAAGCCACGGCCAGATTGCTTCTACCGTATTATCCGCTGGCCATCGTTCCCTTTTTGCTGTTTACCGTTCATGAACGCTTTCTGCGCCGCCGCGCCTGGAAAATTTTTGCTGCGCTGGCGGCGTTGAGCGTTCTGCCGGCGCTTATATTGTCTCCGTCGCGCCCGTTGTTTCCCGCCGTATCCGTGTCCGAATGGCTGGTGCAACATTATCCCGGCAAACCGGCGGCGCAGCGGACTGCGGCGGTTTATTTGGCCTACACGCACCGCAACGACGCGCTTGCTCCGTTGCGTGCTGCACTCCCCGACGGAGTTTTGAAAATCGGTTTTTTTGCCACCATAAATGACTCGGATTATTCGCTCTGGCGTCCGTTTGGATTCCGGCAGATTGAATATCTGCAAACCGGCACCGGTCAATCCGTCGAAATCCCAGGCGACATCGAATGGATTGTCATTAAGCGTGCCGTCTGGCAGGAAGCGGGACTTGCACCACTGGAAACATGGGCGGCCACGCACCACGCAAAAATCATGCTGTCAGTTCCCATCGTGACGCTGGTAGGCTGGGGCGAACAAACCTGGTGCGTGCTGCACGTCGAAAAACCCTGACTCGCCAAACCGCCGCGCCTCCGATTAAATTCTTCGCGTGGACGATTCCGTTGACCTCACGATTTTGATGCCTTGCCTGAACGAGGCGGAAACGCTCGCGCGCTGCATCGAAAAGGCAAAGCTCGGAATCCAACGCTCCGGTGTGCGCGGCGAAATCGTCGTCGCCGACAACGGCAGTCTCGACAACTCGATTGAAATTGCGGAAAAATCCGGCGCGCGGGTTGTTCTGGTAAATGAAAAGGGCTATGGCCGGGCGCTGCGCGGTGGAATCCAGGCCGCCGCCGGCAAATGGATTCTCATGGGCGATGCCGACGACAGCTACAACTTTTCCGAAATCTCCGGCTTCGTGGTAAAACTTCAGGAAGGATTCGAACTTGTCATGGGCTGCCGGCTGCCGGTTGGCGGCGGAACCATTTTGCCCGGCGCGATGCCGTGGAAAAACCGCTGGATTGGAAATCCAATTTTATCTTTCATCGGACGGCTTTTTTTCAAATGCCCCGCGCACGATTTTCACTGCGGCCTTCGCGGATTCACGAAGGACGCATTTGAGAAAATGGATTTGAAGACGACAGGCATGGAATTCGCCTCGGAAATGGTCATCAAATCCACGTTCAAAAATTTGAAGATCGCCGAAGTGCCGATCACCCTGCACAAGGACGGGCGCTCGCGTCCGCCGCATTTGAAACCCTGGCGTGACGGCTGGCGACACTTGCGCTTCATGCTGCTCTTCTCGCCGCAATGGCTGTTTCTGGCGCCGGGAATCTGTTTGTCGGCGCTGGGCATTCTTTTCGCCGCCGCACTATCGTTGGAAAACATACAAATCGGCGGCGTCGCTTTTGATGTCGGGACGCTCGTGGTCGCGTGCATGACTGTCATCATCGGATTTCAACTCGTCGCGTTCGCGTTTTTCACAAAAGTATTTGCCATTGCCGAGGGGCTACTGCCGGACGACCCGAAATTTTCGCGCGCCTTCAAATTTTTCAACCTGGAAAAAGGGATTTTGATCGGCCTCGCTATTTTGCTGGCGGGAATTGTTTTGTCGGTGCGGGCGGTGTGGATTTGGAAGCTGGCGGGCTTCGGCGAATTGTCGCCGGAGGAAAACCTGCGCCGGCTGATTCCGGCGGCGACGCTCATCGTGCTCGGCATCCAGTCCATTTTTTCCAGCTTCTTCATGAGCGCGCTGGGATTGAAGACATCTTCGCGCAAACCGCCGGCGCTGCCCAAGCCATGAAATCCATTGACCGGCTGCTGCAACGCTGGCGGATTGCCAGGGCGCGGCGCTTCATCAAACCGGGCGCGCGGATTCTGGACATCGGCAGCGCGGATGGCGCGCTGTTCCGCCAGTTGAACATTTCCGGCGCTCAAGGCATGGGCATTGATCCGACTTTGAAATCGAACACGACCGTGCAAGGCGTGCCTATGATTGCCGGATTTTTTCCGAAAAACATGCCGGCAACGGGGCCGTTTGATGTCATAACAATGCTCGCGGTGCTGGAACATTTTCCTCCAGCGCAATACGAGGATTTGCGACGCGGCTGTGTTAAATTTTTAAAACCCGGAGGGCGGCTGATCATCACAGTGCCTTCGCCTGCGGTTGACCATATTCTATCCGTGCTGAAATTTCTTAGGCTGATTGATGGCATGTCTTTGGAAGAACATCACGGTTACAAAGTCAGCAAGACTCGGGACATTTTTTCCGCCGGGAATTTCCGGCTGCTGCAACATTCCACATTTCAACTCGGATTGAACAACCTGTTTGTTTTTGAGCGTATTGCAGAGTGAACTTCTTGCCCGGCTTGTTGCTGCTAAATATTGATGGACGGGCGCTTCGATATTCCATGACAGGCCGGACATGATCCGGATTGTAATCGAATGACAAGGTTGTCAAAATAGTTCCATTGGAATTGGAGTTTATTTGATACAAAACCGTGGTTTTCCTCTTCGCAAACAAGGTTATTTACGTCAGACACGAGGTTTTTTACGCCGGATGCAAGGTATTCCGGCGCGGACACAAGGTTATTTACGCCGGATACAAGGTATTCCGGAACGAACACAAGGTTATTTATGCCGGATACAAGGTATTCCGGCGCGGATACAAGGTATTCTGCGACAAATAACCTCGTGTCCGCGCCGGAAAACCTCTCAAAAATGGCGAAATTGACCATTTTCGACTCTTTTTCAACCGCCAACTCAGTTTTTTGGTGATTTTGACCGGTTCAGCTCGATTTCCGGGGTCGGAGAATTAACCCCACCTTGAAGGTCATAGTTGCGCGCCTTGCTCAAACCGCCAGACTTGCCGTGCGGCCTGTTTTGAGGTGTCCGTTTTGACAATTGAATTGAGTTGTCCGAGTCGCTTGGAGTAGAGTCCGGCCATTGATGTCCCTCTTTCGTCGAGCCGTTCACGGGGTGGTTTCCAGCTATGTTCTGCTGGCGGCCAATAATAATAGTTGAATCGCAGCGAAAACCTATTACTTATTTGCCGTTGAAATGAAACTGACAGACCTGCGGGGAATCCTGCAATACATTCCGCAATTCCGCGAGAAGACATTCATTCTCGCGATTGACGGCGCAATCGTCACGGATGAAAATTTTGCAACGCTGCTGCTCGACGTGGCGGTGTTGCGCTCGCTGAACATCCGCGTCGTGCTCGTCCACGGCGCGTCGGCGCAGATCAAACTGCTCGGCGAGGAGCAAAATGTGAAACCGTCCGACATTGACGGCGCAGGCATCACGGATGCGGCCACCCTCAAGCTCGCCCTCACCGCCGCCAACCGGCTCACACACGAGATTTTGGAAGGTCTGTCGGCGAACGATCTTCGCGCTGCCAGCACGAATGTCATCATTGCGCACCCGATGGGCATCATCCAAGGCGTGGATCATCTGTTCACCGGCAAGGTGGAACGCGTGGACGCGGAGCTGCTCCAGTCGCTCCTTTCGCAGGGAGTCGTGCCGGTTATTCCCCCGCTCGGTTTCGATGGCGACGGTAAAACATATCGCGTCAATTCCGACGGCGTGGCGGTCGCGGTCGCCGATGCGCTCAAGGCAATCAAATTGATTTTCATCACGTCGCAGGATGGATTGATTTACAACGGCCAGCTCATCCGGCAGATGCTGGTGGCCGAGCTGGAAAAAATGTTGCAACAGAACAGCGCAGGTTTTGCGCCGGATATTTTGTCTAAAGCGCAACACGCCGCCGCTGCCTGCAAGGCCGGTGTTCCACGCGTCCACATCATCAACGGCAAAGTGGACGAAGGCCTGCTTGCCGAGGTTTTTTCCAACGATGGCATCGGCACCTTGATTTACGCAAATGAATACCAGCAAATACGGCCCGCGAAGAAAAAGGACATTCGCGCGATCCAATTGCTGACGAAGGCCGCCGTTGAATCCGACGAACTCGTCAGGCGCAGCCGCGCCGTGATTGACAAAAGCCTCGGCGATTATTTTATTTTTGAAATTGATAAAAACCCGGTCGCATGCGTGGCGCTGCACGTTTATCCCGAACAGAAAAAAGGCGAACTCGCATGCCTTTACGTCAATCCTCTGCACGAAAACCAGGGCATTGGTCGCAAGCTCATCCAGTTCGTGGAGAACAAGGCGAAGGAATTGAACCTTGCTGAACTGCTCACGCTCTCGACGCAGGCGTTCACCTATTTTCAATCCAAGGGCGGATTTGCCGAAGGCACGCCGGACGACTTGCCGCCCGTGCGCCGCGAAAAATATGAGCAGAGCGGAAGAAACTCCAAAGTGCTCGTGAAGAAATTGAAGCAGGGATGAGTTCGCTTGAAAAATTTCAGCAAGCTTGCGCACGGTTAAAGATTTCTCCAACGCAATTTGTCCTGGCAGTGAACATCACTGATCAATCCGTTTCACTTATTAAAGATGGCATATTTGTAAAACAATTCCCCTGCTCCACTTCGCGTTTCGGCATCGGTCAGACGGAAGGTTCGAATTGCACACCGCTCGGATTGCATAGCATTGCGGAAAAAATAGGCGTGGGCGAGCGGGCGGGAACGGTCTTCAAATCGCGCCAGGTCATCGGCCACACGTCGCAACCGGAATTTGCGGACGCCAAGATCACCACGCGCATCCTGTGGCTGGAAGGTCTCGAACCCGGCTTCAATCGCGACAGCAGCGTGGATTCGCACGCGCGCTATATTTACATCCACGGCACGGCGGACCAGTCGAGCATCGGCCAGCCGACTTCTTGCGGCTGCATTCATCTGGCGGACGCGGATTTGATTCCGCTCTTCGATCTGTTGCCGAGTGGAACGCTGGCTTGGATTTCTGAACAATAATCCGGCGCGGGTTCGGCGGTTTTGACTTCCGGGCAGATTCGTTTAGCTTGGTTGTTGAAATTTCGACAGGCATGAATTTGAACGAACAGATGACGCGACTGGCCCAACAGGCCAAGGCCGCGTCGCGCGAACTCGCCAAGCTGACGACGGCGGAGAAAAACGCCTGCCTGCTCGCCATGGCCACTGCGCTGGAGCAAAACGCCGACGCCATCAAGCAAGCCAACGCGCTGGACATGGAATTTGGCGCGAGTCACGGGCTCTCGGCCGCGATGCTGGACCGGCTCAAACTGGACGACAAACGGATTGCCGGCATGGCGAAGGGATTGCGCGAGGTGGCGGCACTGCCGGATCCGATCGGGAAAATTCTCGATGAACGCACGCGGCCGAACGGACTCAAGCTGCAAAAGATTTCCACGCCCATCGGCGTGGTGGTCATCATTTACGAATCGCGCCCGAACGTGACGGCGGATGCGGCGAGCCTGTGCTTCAAGTCCGGCAACGCCACGATTCTGCGCGGCGGCAAGGAGGCGTTGAACTCGAACCAGATCATCGCCCGGACGATGATTGACGCCGGCAAAGTTGCGCACCAAGGTTTTCCCGAGCACGCCATTCAAGTCGTGCCCACGCCTGACCGCGAGGCGATTCCGATTTTGCTCTCGCTCACGCAATACGTGGACCTCTGCATGCCGCGCGGCGGCGAGAGTCTCATCCGCGCCGTGGCGGATTGCTCGAAGGTGCCGGTCATCAAACATTACAAGGGCGTCTGCCATGTCTATGTGGACGCCGACGCGGATTTGCAGATGGCGGAGGAAATCACGCTGAACGCGAAAGTCCAGCGCCCCGGCGTCTGCAACGCGGCGGAGACGCTGCTGGTGGATCAAGCGGTGGCGAAATCTTTTCTGCCGCACATGGCGCAGAAACTCGCCGATAAAAAAGTGGAATTGCGCTGCGACCCGGTTGCGCTTGGCCTGGTCCAATCTGCCATCCACCATCCGCAATCCGCAATCAAGGCGGCGGCCGAGCAGGATTATTTCACGGAATACATGGACTACATCCTGAACGTCCGCGTGGTGGACGGCGTGCGCGCGGCGATTGACCATATCAATTTCTACGGCTCGGCGCACTCGGACAGCATCGTCACGAAGAACGAGGCGCACGCGAAACAGTTCCTCGCCGAGGTGGATTCGGCGGCCGTGTATTGGAATGCGAGCACGCGCTTCACTGATGGCGGCGAGTTCGGCATGGGCGCGGAGATCGGCATCAGCACCGACAAGATCGGCGCGCGCGGCCCGATGGGCTTGGACGAATTGACCAGCTACAAATGGCTCGGCATCGGCAATGGACAAATCCGCAGCTAATCCAAAGTGAATTCGCCCGCCGATCAAGCCAGATTCATCCGCGAACAAATTCCTGCGAATGGACTTTTTGCCGGACTAGATTGGCGCATTTCACCTACGCCATTTCCGCTGGGCGAAAATCTGGCGAAGGAAATCGAATCGCTGGGGCGAGTGCTGCTGCAATTTTATCGCGCGGTGAATCTGCTTTACCGCAAGAGTGCCGAGGGCAAGCAGCCGGAATGGGTCGCGCGCTGGCTGGACCTCGGCAAGCCGCGCGAATTGATCGAGTTGCAGCGTTCCGCCACCTACAAAAATGAAGTGCCGCGCGTGATCCGTCCGGACATTTTGCTTACGGAAAATGGTTTCCGCATCACGGAGCTGGATTCCATTCCGGGCGGCATCGGCCTAACCGGCTGGTTGAATCAAACTTATTCCGCTCTCAACTCCGAACCACAGCCTGTCAACTTGCTCGGCGGCGCGGACGGAATGATTCGCGGGTTTGAAAGTATTTTTGGCGACGTGAAACAAGTTCATATTGTAATTTCAGAAGAAGCGGCAACTTACAAACCGGAAATGGATTGGCTGGCCAGTCAAATCGGCAATTTAAAATTCAAAATTCAAAATTCAAAATTTGAAGGCTTTGCCGACGGCGACGCGGTTTATCGCTTCTTCGAATTGTTCGATCTGCCGAACGTCCCGAACGCGAAACGGATTTTTGAACTCGCTGCGGAGAAGAAAATCAAATTGTCGCCACCACCCAAGCCGATGTTCGAGGAAAAAATGCTGTTCGCGCTTTTGTGGAACCGGAACCTTCAAAATTTCTGGCGGCAGGAACTGGGCGAAGGTTTTCTTGCCCGGCTGAAGAATGTAATTCCTTACACATGGCTAGTTGATCCGACGCCGTTGCCAGCGCACGCGGCGATGCCCAAGCTTGACCTCACGGACTGGCAGCAATTGAAAACGCTGTCGCAAAAGGAACGCGACTTGATTTTGAAGGTTTCCGGATTCTCGGAAAAGGCCTGGGGCGCACGCGGAGTTTTTCTCGGCAGCGACTTGTCGCAGGCTGACTGGAGCGCTGCGGTGGATGACGCGCTGAAAAATTTTGAAACGTCGCCATATGTTTTGCAGCGTTTTGAAAAGCCAAAAATGGTCGAGGCGAAGTGGTTTGATTTTGTGAAAAACGAAGTGGTGCCGATGAATGGCCGGGCGCGGCTGTGTCCGTATTATTTTGTTTCAGGCGAAGGCGACGCGGCGCGCCCTCAGCTTGGAGGCGTTTTGGCGACCATTGTGCCCGCCGACAAAAAAATCGTCCACGGCATGTCCGACGCGGTTCTCGCGCCATGCACGGGTTAAATTTTCACCGGAAATCCAGACTCTGCATTGACATTTGGCGGTTTAGATGAAAACTTCTGTGCGCGTTCCATAACAAAAACATTTGATGTAAATCATCGTGGCAGAAAAAGACGATTATCTGTTGGACTTGCTGGTGGACCTCGGCTTCACAAATGCCGGGGAAGTCGCCAAAGCACGCGAGGAGGCGGCCGCCGCCAACGTGGGCGTTGTGGATTTGTTGCTGGCCAACAAGATCATTCGCCCGACGGATGTGGCACAGGCCAAGGCAGCGCAGTTCGGCGCGGAAGTGGTCAATCTCGGCGGGATGAAAATCGAGGACGACGTGATTTCAATCATCCCCCGCCACGTCGCAAAAAAATACCGCGTCATTCCGCTTTTCAAGGCGGACGGAAAAGTCGCCGTCGCGCTGGCCGACCCGTCGGATTTGAACACGGTTGATTCGCTGACGCATTTGCTGGGCGCGGAAATTGAACTGCGCGTGGCGTCGGAGCCGGACATCGAGGCGGCGCTGGGCAAGTATTACGGCGGGGAAAAAAAGACGGTGGACGAGGGCGTCTTCAAGGACGTGATCCAGGAGTTGACGGAGGAAAACGTCCATGTGGCTGCGCTGGACGACGACGGAGGGGCGATTGAGGCCGATGCGCCGCTCATCCGACTGGTGAACCAGATCGTCGCGGACGCGTTCAAATTGCGAGCATCAGACATCCACCTCGAGCCTCTGGAAAAGCGTTTCCGTTTACGCTACCGGATTGACGGCATGATGACGGAAGTGCCCGCGCCGCCAAAACGTTTGCAGGCCTCGATCATCGCCCGCCTGAAAATCCAAGCGAACATGGTCATCTCCGAGCATCGCATCCCGCAGGACGGACGCATCCAGACGAAGGCGGGGAACAAGGTGATTGATTTGCGCGTTTCCTGCCTGCCAACGAATCACGGCGAAAGCATCGTCATGCGTATCTTGGACAAGGAAGGCTTGAAACTCGGTCTGCCGGAACTGGGATTTTTTCAGGACGACCAGCAAACTTTCGAAAAGGTCATCGGCCTGCCCGACGGCATATTGCTCGTCACCGGCCCGACGGGTTCCGGTAAAACGACAACGCTTTATTCCTGTTTGCATTTCATCAACCGACCCGACCGTAAAATCATCACGGTCGAAGACCCCGTCGAATATGTGCTGGCCGGCATCAACCAAGTGCAGGTCAGCGAAACCGTCGGACTGACATTCGCTGCTGCGTTGCGCGCAATCCTGCGCCAGGCGCCGAACGTCGTGATGCTCGGGGAAATTCGCGACTTTGAAACGGCGTCCATAGCCATCAACGCCTCGCTCACCGGCCACTTGGTTTTCTCCACACTCCACACGAATGACGCGCCCGGTGCCGTCGCACGTCTCGTGGACATGGGCGTGAAGCCGTTTTTGGTAGCATCGTCCACGCGCTGCCTGATGGCCCAACGGCTTGTCCGCAAAGTTTGCAAAAAATGCGGGCAGCCTTACGTGCCGACTGAAGCCGAACTGCGCTCCCTGCAAATCACACCAGACATGTTGAAGACCGCGACCCCGATGAAAGGAAAGGGCTGCGCGAATTGTTCCAACACCGGAAACAGGGGTCGTTTCGGCATCTTTGAAATTTTCCTGATTGATGACGAGGCCAGAAAACTGGTCTATGACCGCGCACCGACTTCCGTTTTGCGCGCACGCGCGCGGGAGATGGGAATGCGCACGCTGCGCGAGGACGGCATCCGCAAAGTACTCGCCGGGTTGACAACGCCCGAGGAAGTCATCCGCGCAACCGTGGGCGACGACGCTTAACGGAAATTATTATGTCATATCAAATGTCAGATTTGCTGCAGTTGGTCGTGTCCGAGGGCTCGTCCGACTTGCACATCCGCGTGGGCATCCCGCCGACGATTCGTGTACACGGTATTTTGCACCGCGTCGAAGGCCCGGCGTGCAAACCGGAAGACACCGAGGAGCTGATGCGCAGCATCACATCTGAGGAGCATATCCAAAGCGTGCGCGAACGGGGAGGCGCTGATTTTGGTTTTGCCTTCGGCGACGCCGCGCGCTTCCGCGTAAGCGTGTTCAAAGAAAAGGGAAATTTCGCGATGGTGCTCCGGCAGATTCCCAGCAAGCTGCTGACGATGGAACAGATCGGGATTCCACCCAGCGCGAAAGAACTGCTCTACAAACCGCGCGGGCTGGTTCTCGTGACTGGCCCGACCGGCTCGGGAAAAACGACGACGCTCGCCTCGATGATCAACATCATCAATGAGGAACGAGAAGAGGCGCACATCATCACCGTCGAAGACCCGATCGAATATTATCACAAGCACAAAAAAGCCGTCGTAACTCAGCGCGAAATCGGCGTGGATGTGCCGAACTTTGCGGAAGCCTTGCGCCGCGCGCTGCGTCAGGACCCGGACATTATTCTGGTCGGTGAAATGCGCGACTTGGAAACAATCGAAGCCGCAATCACGGCGGCGGAAACCGGCCACTTGGTTTTCGGAACATTGCACACGACAGGCGCGGCGAAAACGATCGACCGTATCACAAATGCATTTCCGACGAATCAGCAGGAAATGGTGCGCATCCAGCTTTCGACCGTCATGCAGGCAGTCATCTCGCAGTTGCTGATCCCGCGCGTGGACAAGCCGGGCCGCGTGGCCGTTTTTGAAATCATGGTCAACACCCCGTCCATCGCCGCACTCATCCGCGACAACAAAACTTTCCGAATCCAGTCGGACATCCAGACCGGCTCAAAATACGGCATGGTGACGCTCGACTCGTTTCTGATGGACAAATACCAGCAGGGCATGATCGCGCGCGAAGAGGTCATCACAAAGGCGCAGGATCCGACAACCATCCAGGCGAAGCTGCAGGAAATGGAGCTGGAGCAGTCCATAAAGGGCGGCGGGAAGTCACAGCAAAACCCTCCGAAATGATTTTGTAAAATGTCCGAAGAAATTTCAGATCCGTTGCTGTCGCTGATTCGCGAGCAGGGCTTGATTGACGACCTTCAATACGAGGACGTCGTTGCCGAGCACCAGCGCAATGGCACGCCCATCATCCAGATTTTGCAGGACACCGGCGTGATGAAGCTGCATGACATCCTGCAGGTGATGGCCGGAACCCTAGGGACGGAAGTTGTGACGCTGCGCGAACGTGAATTTTCGCCCGATTTGTTGAAAATGGTTCCGGCGAACGTCGCTAAAATGTATCGCTGCGTCCCCGTGGCATGGACCGGCGACTATTTGCAGATCGCGCTGGCCAACCCGCTTGACCCGGCTCGCGCGGACGAAATTCATTTTGCTGTCAAACGCGACGTGCAAATTGTCATTGCCGACCCGGCCGAAATTGACAAGACGATTGACCGGCTTTACGGACAGAGCGAATCGGAAAATTTTTCCGAAATCCTCAAGGAACTTGGATCGGACACCGACATCGCCCGCGAAGTCAGCGAAGCCGGTGATGACACAAAAGCCGCCGAGGCGCTCGCCGACGCCGTGCCGATTGTAAAGTTTGTCAATCTGGTTTTGCAGCAGGCGGTTCAGGACCGCGCGAGCGACATCCACTTTGAGCCGTTCGAAACTGAATTCCGCATCCGTTACCGCGTGGACGGCGCACTCTACGAAATGGCGCCGCCGCCGAAACATCTCGCACTGCCCGTGATATCTCGCCTGAAAATCATGGCGAACCTGAACATCTCGGAAAAGCGCCTGCCTCAGGACGGTCGCATCAATTATCAGATGGGCAACAAGCAGATTGACCTTCGTATGTCCACGCTGCCGACGCAGTTTGGCGAATCGGTCGTGCTGCGCGTGCTCGACCGTTCGTCTGTAAATCTGGAGCTGGAATCGCTTGGTTTTCCAAAATCGGTTTTTGATTTTGTATCCGAGGTTATCCAGCGGCCCAACGGGATTTTTGTCGTCACCGGTCCGACGGGCTGCGGCAAGACGACGACGCTTTATTCATGCCTGCGCCGGGTCAATGCGATTGACTCCAAACTGCTCACCGCCGAAGACCCGGTGGAATTCGACATCGAAGGCATCATGCAGGTCGCCATCAATGATGCGGCGGGGATGACTTTCGGAAAGGCGTTGCGCTCGTTTTTGCGCCAGGATCCGGATATAATAATGGTCGGTGAAATGCGCGACCTTGAGACGGCGCAGATTTCCGTGCAGGCGTCGCTCACTGGGCATTTGGTCTTGAGCACGCTGCACACAAACGATTCGCCCGGCGCGGTCACTCGTCTCGTGGACATGGGCGTGGAGCCGTTTTTGATTTCCTCGACATTGATGGCCGTGCTTGGCCAGCGGCTGGTGCGGACCGTCTGTAAAAATTGCCGCACGCCGTTTGAACCGACGGAGAGCCAGCTGGAACTGCTCAATCTCTCACCTCACGATTTGGGCGACAAATCTTTTCATTACGGGCGAGGCTGCTCTGTTTGCAACGACACCGGCTACAAGGGACGCAAGGGCATTTTCGAGCTGCTTGTCGTCAGCGAGGCCATCCGCACGCTCATCAACGAACGCGCGCCGACGGTGGTCGTGCGCCAGAAAGCCGTCGAACTTGGAATGGTGACCTTGCGCGAAGACGGTTTGCGTGCCATTTTTGATGGTGACACAACCATTGAAGAAGTCGTTAAATATACTTGACGCCCGAGACAATGACTAAACACTTTTACAAAGTATCACATGATAACTAAACTGGTCATAATGATTTAGACATCTTTCATTTTCCTTTTATGCCGAAATATGATTATGAGGCTCTGGATTCGCGCGGCAACGCGACGAAAGGTTCGATAGAGGTCGCGAGCCAGAACGAGGCCATCGGCCGCGTGAAGGAAATGGGATTGTTCCCAACCAAAGTTGCCGAAGCCGCAAAAGTCCAGGAAAAATCCGCCGGCAAAAAAGCCAAGCCCGCCGCCAAGCCCAAGGGCAAAAAAGGCGGCGCGATGAACATCAACATCAAGATTCCTGGCCTCGGCAGCGGGGTGAAACCGAAGGTGTTGACGACTTTTACAAGGCAATTGGCCACGCTTGTTGACGCCGGATTGCCGCTGCTCCGCGGGTTGCGCGTGCTTGAAAAGCAGGAGCGCAACGCCAATCTCAAAAGCATCCTCGGCCAGTTGTCATTGGCAATTGAAGGGGGCAGCACTTTTTCCGAGGCGCTTGCGCAACACCCCAAGGTATTCAACAGACTGTTCGTCAACATGGTCAAGGCCGGCGAACTGGGCGGCGTGCTGGAGGTCGTTTTGAAACGTCTCGCGGAATTTTCCGAAAAAGCTCAGAAGATCAAGGGCAAGGTAAAGGCCGCGATGTTTTATCCCGTGGCGGTGCTCGTTGTGGCCGTCGGCATCATGATCCTGCTGATGGTGATGGTGGTGCCCAAGTTCAAGGAGGTTTTCTCCGGCATGGGTTTCGCACTTCCGGGCTTCACCGTGTTTGTGCTTTGGGTCAGCGACCTGATCCGGCTTCACATTGTGACGACGATGGGAGCCATGGCCGTGGTGGTGGTCATATTTCTGTTGTTGATCAACAAGACGAAAATGGGCCGCTACCTCTGGGACAAATTCAAACTCAAGATGCCCGCGCTCGGACCTGTCATCAGCAAGGTCGCCATATCCCGTTTCACGCGTACACTCGGCACGCTCGTCAGCAGCGGTGTGCCGATTTTACAGGCGCTCACGATTGTGAAGGAAACCGCCGGCAATATAATCATCAGCAACGCGGTTTCCAAAGTTCATGAAAGTGTGAAGGAAGGCGAGACAATCACCGCACCACTCGAAGCCTCCGGTGTTTTTCCGCCGATGGTCGTCAGCATGGTGGATGTCGGCGAACAGACCGGCGCGTTGCCCGAAATGCTTTTGAAAATCGCCGACAATTACGATGAAGAAGTGGATAACGCCGTAGCCGCCATGACATCGTTGCTTGAGCCCATCATGATTGTTTTCCTGGCCGTAATCGTCGGCAGCATCGTGATCGCCATGTTCCTGCCGTTGATTAAAATGATTACAGTTATGAGTGGCGACGACAGCAGCGGCGGTGGCGGTGGTGGCGGCGGAGAATAATCCAGAATCAAGTTTTTCCTTAAAAACTGCAAAAAACCGTTGACAAAATCCATGTTGAAGTGTAACTACAATGTAATTACATTGCATGGGCGTATTACATACAATTAGCTCATTATGGAGTTTGATTGGAATAATCCACCCTTTGAAATGGATGGTTCTTTGACTCAACGGGAAATTGAAGAGTCCTTTGAAGATCCCTTCGCCGTACGGCTGCTGCCCGACTCTCCGAGATTCGGCGTGCAGACCCGTTTTTTCAATCTGGGGATGTCCGCCGGTGGCATTGGAGTCTTTAGCGTGTATCGGACGAACGGACGGTCCATCCGGGTTTTACATGCACGCAATTTTACACCGGAAGAGCGATTTTTTTACCAGCGGAAAATGGACCAGACACTTTCATAATAAATCGTTCTCTTAATCGTATTCGAAAACAAAAATTGAGGACGAGAATGAGGACGAGAACGAACCGGAAAATATACAATGCGAACTTTCGCCAACTGGGAAGACGTGCCGATTTTCGACAGCGAAAACGCCGAGTCTGATTTTTGGTCGGAAAACCGCCCCGACCTGCGCCTCATGGAGGCGGCCACGGCGGGCAACGCTGAGGCATCCGAATCCGTAACGATTACGCTGCGGATTGACCCGAGGATGCTGGCACGCATCAAGCGGCTCGCGCGGGCTCGGTATCTCAATTACCAGAGCATGATCAAACAATGGTTGAGCGAGCGGATGGAAGACGAATTGAAATAACAATGAAAACCAAGACGAACCCAATGCGGAATGCGGAATGCGGAATGCGGAATAAAAACGATGCCGCATACAGCGCAGATTCATTCCGCGCTCCGCACCGCACTTCTCCGGCCTTTACCCTTGTCGAGATGCTTGTCGTCATCTCCATCATCGCCGTGCTGGCCGGGCTCACTTTTCCAGTAATGAAATCGGTGAAAAAAACGCAATACATTTCCCACACCAAGGCGGAGATGGAGGCGTTGAAGACCGCCATTCAACGCTACCACGACACCTACAGCATTTATCCGCCAAGCAATCCGAACTACAACCCGAACATTCCAGCCACCACAAATCTGGCGATGTTCAGCCCTCTTTATTTTGAACTGCTCGGCACGACCAATAACAACGGCACCTATCAGACACTCGATGGAAGTGCTTCAATCGGCGCGGGCAACATCACTGGCGGATTCGGCGTGGGCGGTTTTATCAATTGCAGCAAAGCCGGTTCGACCGAGGACGCAGCCGCAGCCAAACCGTTTCTCGGCGATTTGAAGCCAAACCAGTATAACATCTACATCACGAACAACAGTGTTCAGGTTGCCGTACTGCTCGGCTCGGTCGGGGGGCCGGATCAAAATTATCAGCCGCTCGGTGCTCCGAATATAAATCCCTGGCGCTACATCTCGCCCGGGATCAACAATCCCAACTCCTATGATTTGTGGATTCAAATTCAGTTTGGCGGGACAAGATACCTCATCTGCAACTGGAGCAGCCAGGTGCAAGTCAATAATCCGCTGCCATGAAATTTATCATAGCCAGTTATAATTGCGCGAAAAACCCGGGCGAACGTCCCGCCTGCGCGGATGAAACCGCTTCGGAGCGACGAAGACCCGTGGCCGTGGACTGGCACGACTGTTCATGGTCGCCGGAGATCACCGTGATTTCGCAGAACCGCACAAACCGCCGCCGACTGACAAAACGATTGCCCGCAACGCCGCTGGTTTTGCATACTTCCCGCCGCAACCCGATTTATTTCAAACCAATGAAAGCCATATTGCCATCGTCGCGCCGGCGTCTCGCCGGATTTACCCTCGTCGAACTGCTCGTCGTCATCGCCATCATCGCCATTTTGGCGGCGATGCTGCTGCCGGTGCTCTCAGCCGTCAAAACCAATGCAAAAAAGAACAAGGCCAAGGTCGAAGAGCAAGGCATTGTCACGGCCATTGAAGGCTATGATTCGCTTTATGGCCGTTTCCCAGTTTCAAACGGCACGCAGACCTCGGCGGGAACGGGAGATTTCACATATGGCGGCAGCATTCTGGCCAATAACGGTTTTTCTTCAATCAACACCAGCAATAATTCCGAAGTCATCGCGATTTTGACGGACACACAGACTTATCCTGCCGGCGGAGCTCAAACTGCGGATTATAATCACGTAAAAAATCCGCAGCAGAGACCATTTCTCAATGCAACGATGGTGAGCGATCCGACGTTGCCGGGCATCGGCCCGGATTTGGTCTATCGCGATCCTTGGGGCAATCCGTATGTCATCAGCATGGATTTGAATTATGACAATTTCTGCGCGGATGCTTTTTATTCTTCGCAAACTGTGTCTCAGTCCCAGCCAAACAGCCAGACTGGCTATTATGGATTGGTCAATACAACTGATGCCAATGGCAATGGAAATCATTTTCAATACCGCGGCTCAGTCATGGTCTGGTCCGCCGGGCCGGATGGGAAAATCGATCCTAACAGCGCTGCCAACACCGGCGCCAACAAAGACAACGTCCTGAGCTGGCAGTAATGGTTCTCTTGAAAGTTGTGAAGTTGTGAAAACATGTGACCAGTGGCAGGTGAACGACGACAAGGAGTTGCGCCCATCGCACTCCCCTTCCCGTCGCTCTTCCGCCTTCACACTCATCGAAATGCTGGTGGTGATCACCATTCTCGGCATCCTTGCGGGGCTGGCCGTGCCGGCACTGAAGAACATCGGCAAATCCGACTCCAGCATCGGTGCGTCGCGGCAGTTGCTCGACGACGTGGGACGCGCGCGGCAAAAGGCCATCAACAACCATACAACGGTCTACATGGTTTTTGTTTCAACCAATTTCTGGCTGCCCCCATACACGGTTACTTCCACATGGACGAACAATTTCAATTCTCAACAGCTGTCTCTCATCGCCAACCTGGTTGACAAGCAATTGAGCGGCTACACATTCGTCAGTCAGGGCGCGGTCGGCGACCAGCCGGGGCGTCATCTGTGGAATTATCTTGAGCCATGGCAGTCGCTGCCGTCCGGAACATTCATCTCGGCGCAAAAATTTGCCGGCACAAATTATATCAATCCCTTGGGTGTTTCTGGCCCGGCTTACGGTATTTCTCAATTCCACTACACGAACAACATTCCATTTCCGACGGCGACAAATATTAATATTAACACTGCCATATGGCTGCCCTACATTGCGTTCAATTATCTTGGCCAGCTTACAATTGACGGAGTCAACCTCTATCCATATCACGAATACATTCCGCTGGCGCAGGGCAACGTGAACTATGGAGTTGATCCGGCCACCAAGTCTGCACAACTGACAGTTGTCAATCCCGGTGATGTCACAGAAACTCCGGCCGCCAACAGCACCGGTTCGTCCTACAACATCATCGACATTGATCCGCTGACGGGACGCGCAACCCTGTTATTCCAAAAGCTGCCATGAAGCTCCCGAAACAAGTGACAGGTGGCAGGCGGCAGGTGGCAGGAACCGGCTGCGGGGGAAATCTAGTCACCCGTCACCCGTCACTTGTCACCGGTTTTACCATGGTCGAGGTCGCCATCAGCCTGGCCATCATCGGTGTCGCGCTCGTCGGCATCATCGGCGTGCTGCCGCTGGGCTTGCGCACGCAGCGCGACAGCCGCGAGGACACCATCATCAACCAGGATGCGACCGTCTTCACCGAGGCCGTCAGCAAGGGCGCGCGCGGCGCGAATGATCTGACAAATTACGTTTACGCGATAACGAATTGGTGGACGCTGTATAACCCAAACGGCTCTGTGAATAAAGCTGATGTGAACGGCTACACTCCCGCAGCCGCTTATGCCTATGGTACACCCGTGCCTTCCATGGAAATCACCAATGGCGGGAACATTGTCGGATTGTTGAGCATGCCTGAATACACGGATACAGGATTCAACCCCACCAACAATCTTTTCAGCGGAGGTTACAGCAACCACGTCATCGCCTATGTCCGATCCATCAGCGGCCCTGCGGTGGAAAAACCGCCGCAGAACAGC
>Ga0182013_10002863_pt1 | contig 22142 bp, 25 predicted proteins | sample 612S2MmetaG_FD_120487 | JGI IMG/M metagenome (GOLD analysis project Ga0182013, IMG submission 120487) | Permafrost microbial communities from Stordalen Mire, Sweden - 612S2M metaG | ecosystem: Environmental > Terrestrial > Soil > Wetlands > Permafrost | place: Sweden: Stordalen | collected... | reverse complement strand
AGCTCACGCAACCGCAGCGCCAACAACCGGTTTTGCGCCGTGGTCTGATCCAACTGGCGCTGCATCGCCTCCAAATGCTGGTCCATCGCCGCCATCACCAGCTGCGCCCCCGCCGGCGAGCGACCCAGCGCCGCAGTCGCCGCCCCCACCGCGCGAGCCTGATCACGAATCAACCCCGACGCCGCCCGCCCCTGAGCGCCAGCCGCACCACCCTGCTCAACCGCCTGCCCCGAATCCCCATCCAACCCCGCCGCACCAGCCTGGGCCTGCTGATACGCGCCGCCAGCAGCCGTCGCACCACCAGTCACGCTGCTGTCCCCACCCGCCGGCGCGGCCGGCACCGAACCCCCACCGCCGCCAGCGGCAAACACCTGGCCCCCCTCACCGTCCCCGCCGGCAGGGAACAACCCATGACCACGAGTCAGCAGCCGATCAACCCCAGCCACAAACTCCGCAACGCTCACCCACCAAAATTAACCCGAGCAAACCGCCCCGGCCACAGCCAAGCACCGCTAGTTCGCCACCTCGGTCAGTGGCCGGTCGGCGGCCCCAACGGGCCAGACGGCCGATACGGTTCAGGCTCCAAATCCCCGTGCCAAAGGAAAATCCCTGCACCCGGCAGATACTCTTTCCAGCCGTACGGCGGTAGATCGCCAGACCACCCCGGCGGATAGATTTTCGCGCCTGGAAAAGCCGACTGGGGCACCCACACGCCCGAGTTTGGGCCCAGCTGGATGTAAGAGTCGGGATGGCCGTGCTCGTCGACGACCGTCGTTGGCCCCAGGGCCCCCGGCGGAAGCGTTTTGTGGCCGGGAATTTCATCGGACCTGACGAAATAGTGCGGAACCTGATCCGGATCCTTTGTCCTGTCGTAAATATCCACCCACGGCGGCGAATCAGGCAAGTTAGGCGGACCCAACCCGCCCACACCGGCGCCGTAAGGCATATGGCGCTTATCGCCAGGCTTCCACTTATCCGACGAATCCAGCGGCACCGCCGGCGGAGAATCCTTCGCACCACCAGAAAGCGTCTGATACCCCGCGGCCACCTGCTGCAACGTCACCGACACACCCTGGTACTGGCTCTTAGTCGACTGCAACTGGCCCTGCATCGCTGACAGATGCTGATCCATCGCGGCCATAATCAGCTGCGCCCCCGCCGGGGAGCGGCCCAACGACTCGGTCGCCGCCCCCACCGCGCGGGCCTGATCACGAATCAACCCCGACCCAACCCGGCCCTGCTCACCGATCGCGCCGCCCTGCTCCGCCGCCTGCTGCAACTCCTCATCCAACCCCGCAGCACCAGCCTGTGCCTGCTGATAGGAACCAGCGGCCCTCGAAACACCTCCCCGCAACCCACCAACACCATCAGGTGCCGCCGGCGCCGAGCCGCCACCACCAGACGTAGGCAATTGCCCGCCACCACCGCCAGCAGGAAACAGGTCATGCGCACGGGTCAGCAGCCGATCAACCCCAGCCACAAACTCCGCAATACTCACACAACAAAACTAACCCGAGGCAACCCGGCCAGGCCACACCCAAGCGGCGCCAAAGGCCAGGACCCAGGTGGTATCACGCACCTTTGACCCCATTACTAAAAGATCGGTCTCACCCCGGCGCTTAATGCAGCACCAAATCCTTCAGCGGCGCCCGAACCCCAGCAACCCAGGCCGCATACACCACGTTGAGCAGGTCCGCGCCGTGACGCTCCCAGCACAGCAGCGCCTCCAACCGGCGACACTTCACGAATTCCCGCGTATAGCTGACCACCTGGTCGGGATTTTCAACCCCGTTCAACCCCGGCCGCTGCGCCACCATCATCACCAGCGCGTCCTCGTGTTCCTCGCCCAGCAACGCCCACTCCTGAGGTTTGGGCCACCGCTGCGCGACCAACGCGTCCGCCACCGACTGAGCAACCGGCGACAACTCCTCCCCCGGAACACCGAACGTCAACTGGCGGGTCAACTCCCGGCAATAATTACGCACCACCGACTCATCGGCTGCCACCAAATCCGCGTACAGCGCCGCATCCACGGTCTGCAAACGATGCGCCCGCGACGGCAACAACTCCACCGTCGGATTATCTACCACGCCAACAGGTTTCACACCCGTGGCCACCTCGGTCACCGTCGGGGCCTCCCCCAAAAACTCAGACGGCCACGCCCACGTCGTAGCCACCGCGCCCACGCTATCTCCGCACGCCCGCGCGGCCCGCACCGCCTTATCCGCCGGATTTACCCAACCGAACCAGCGCGCATCGAACTCCTCGCTATGCCCGCCCGCCACAGGCATCGTCTTACGCAAGAACACACCCGGTGGGATGTAGGCGGCACCGTCGTTAGTGGCAACCCACAACGTCGGCATCCCCGACGTGTTACGGCCAACGGCCACAGCCCAATCCAAACCCGGGTCCGTCACACCGGCCGCTCCCGCGAGCTCGGCCACCGCCATCCTCGCTAGCTCCAAATCCGACTCAGCTAAATCCCGGCGCACCGCCGCGGCCTCACGCCGACCCGCCACCGGCATCAACCCAGTCCCCGGCCCCGCCCCTGACGACCCGCCACCGGCCTCAGCAGGAACCGACGGCGCCGCCGGCGCCGAACCCACCGGCGGCGCAGCCGACGTGCCCTGTGGAGGAAGCACCGAACCATACGGCGTCAAGCCGCCCGCCGGCACCCCTGGCGCAGGTGCCGGTGCCGAAGCAGCCGCCGGGGGCGCAGCAGCCACCGAAGCTGCCGCCGGCGCCGCCGACGTCGGAGCCGTCTCCACCGGCGCCACCAACGACGTCATCGGAGCCTGCGTCACAGGCGGAACAGCACCAGCCGCCGAAGCACCAGCCGCCAAGCCCCGCCCGAAATCCATCCCCAACGACGGCACCGGCGAGCCCTGCAACCCAGACGCACCCAACCCACCCGGCGCGGTCATACCCGCGCCCGGAAAGCCTCCGCCGAAACCACTAAACAGCCCTTGCAACCCCGACATCGGAATCCCACCCCCGCCGCCGCCCCCAGGCATACTGGGCAAACTCGGCAAACCACCACCCGCAGCACCCATCAACGACGTCAACGGATTATGACTCGGACGCGGTAGGCCATCCGTGGAGTGGAGCGTCGAAAGGCCGCCAGGTAGGCCCGGTCCAGTTCCTTGACCACCTGACGATGGGTCCGTGCCAAGCCCGCCCCCGTTAGCTGCTGGTGACACATTCGGGCCGGCTGCGGCTGGTGGAGCTGGTGGTGTGTCGCCGTCCGTGGATTGATCCGTCTTGGTGCCATGCCCGGCTTGCTTAACCTTCGGGCCGCCGCCGGGGCTCTCCCTAAAGTGGTCGGTGAATTGGGTGGTGTATTGGGTGGCGAAGCCCTGCAGATCAGACGAATAACCTTGAATCGCCGTTCGATGCACACCCAGAATCACGGCCACCTGCGCGAGCGACTGGCCCGAACCGCTTCGCAGAAACGCCTCGGCCTCTTTATGCGCGGCATCGCTTTCTTTGCCCATAAGTCGCTTCGTCATCCCGACGTCACTCGACGCTCGCTTGAATAAACCGGAAGCAACCCTGCTAATCTCCGCCTGGTTGAACTTGATCGCCGCCGCCTCGTTGTAACCCGCTCGCGCAGCGTCCGCGCCCTCGCCCTCCCAGGAGCCGCCGTCGAACACCCCGTTCGCGGCCTGCCGGACATCCATCGCTTTGTCCTCGTAGAACTTTGATTCCTCCATAAGTGTCTCGGAGTCGTTGGCCAGGTGCGTCTCAGAGTCGTTTGGCCACACAAGAGGTTGAAAAATGACGTGGACGAACGGACCCTGCGGTTTGGGCTGATCACTACCAGCGCCAAGATTCGGCACCCCCGCAGCCAGTTTGGAAATAGGCTTCGCCGCGTCAAACAGCTTCAACAGCCGCTCCGCTTGCTTGTTGTTACGCTCCGCCCACCACTCCGAAACCTGGCTCCCGCCCGCCCCCGAGCCTGTCACCGCCGCCATCGACACTTACCGAGGTAAACCACACGCGTCGGCCAAGGCATACGTTGCGTCATTTCGAACATCCGTGAGCCGGTTCACTTCGGGTGTGGGCGTGTCCCCAATGGCAGCTGTCGTCTGATCCAGCGTCGCGCTTATGTATTTACGAGCTGCATCTGCGACTTCAGGTGGCACCGCAGGCGTGAGTGCGTTCTGCACAGCGGAAACGCTATTAATTCCACGCAGGACGATTGGAAGGTTCAAGTTGCCCTGCACGCGAAGCCCGCCCTGCCCCTCTTGGCCACGGACTGACGTATCGAAAACCTGGCAGAAGTGAGCTTTTGCCGCAGACGACTCAGCCGTGCTGAATTGCGGTGTCGGCGAAGCGGAAGTCGGTGCGGTTGGCGCGGCGGATGGGCGTCCGTCAAGGTGCATGGGGTTGCCACTGCGCATCGCCACAAAGGTGACGGTTGACCCGGTGGCGGCAGAGATCACGATAGTCAAAAGCAGCCCTAGTGTCGCCCACAACCAAATCCGATTGCGAGGCCTCGGGGGCCGCGGGAAGCCGGTTGAAATCGCGACTCCGCCGGGGGGCGAAGTCGGCATCGGTGCGGGTGGAGGCGCGGGCGGAGGAGGCAGGGTCACGGATGGTGACCCCGCCTTCGACCAAGGTGATGAAGTCATTTTGTGCCGCTCCTCTGTCGCTACGTCGTCAGCAGGCCTGAGTTACCGGCTTCAGTGCTTTGAACTGTCGAAATGCTTAACTCTCGACTTGCAGTGTTCGCCGCAACGCGTCCGTCTGCTTGGGCCTCCCCCACCGTCCGCGCACCGAGAGCCGCGCCCACCAAGGAGGTCATATAGCCGCCTATGCGGAGGCTCCCGAGGCGGGAACCGGACTGTTGAGCCACCGCGGTATCCGCGGTGGACAAGCCAGCCTCGGTTTCCGCCGCGTCCATGGTGAAATTCGCTGCCATGCACGCATCTTACCGCCGGTGTCGCGGCTATACATCGTCTAACCAGCACGGATATGGGCAAGCCCGCTACGACTGCTTGCGCGGTTTACGCAGTCCTTGGGGCACAAGTGGAACGCCTTGCGCCGGTTTGGGCCGCCGTTTTTTCGATCGCATCGTCACCCGCCGGCGTCTCAATCCGTTGTTCCTTCGCCACCGTGGCCTTCTATAACTAGCTGAGCAGAAGGCCCAGGCGCGGGTCGTCGATCCAAGCGTCACCTAAGACGCCGTAGGCGCTCCACAGGCTCAGCGCGGGGGCGGCCGGGCCGCTGAGTCGTACCGGGTAGGTGGAGTCAAATCCCAGCGTCAAGGTCCGTTCCTGTAAATCAGGGTAGAACTCTGTACACGCTCCGAACCAGAAACTGACCTGGCCGTGCGGTGCGGTTGTGCAGATCAGCCGGTCGGTCGTCACGATCACTGCGCAGGTTTGGTGAAACCGCCACTGAGCGGCCGCGCGCTGCGCCGCGACCGTCTTGCGGCGGTGATTCACGATTCCTTGGACCGCCATCGCGCCGAACATGACCGCGGGGCGACCGGCAACAATCAACGGCAGCGGTGAATACCGGCCGTCGGTGCCGCAATAGCGGCTGTAGTCGATTTCGGTGCTCAGCAGCGCCTGCTCGCCCGGTTCTAGGACCGGCCCGTATACCTCGATCAGGGTTGGCAGGTGACCTGCCCGCAATACTGCGGCGCACTCACGGCTGTAATGCCACCACTGCTCGGCGTACGTCCGCGGCTGCCAGGTTTGCTGCGGCTGGCGTTCACGGCTAGCGCCACGAGTGGGGCTGCCAACGCACGCCGGCGTCACCCGAGCCCGGCTCACAGGTAGGTTGTGCCGCTCCCTTGGTGGCATTCCCGGGATGTCGAACATGACCGTACCGTACCTTCCGCATCTGACACTTACTCGCGACGACAATGATCAGCGGGAGCGGCCGACGAGGTAACAGCGGCGCGGCGGCGACTCAAGGACGGATCTCCCTCAGCTCGGCCAAAATTCGGATCGCTTCGGCCCGCTCCTCATCTCCTAGCCACGCCAACATCCAAATCAGCGCCTCCTCAGTCTCGCGGGATGCGGCGCTGAACTCATCATCCATCGCAGTGCGGGCGGCCTCAGACATGTGGTCGCGGTGCTCGAGGAACGTCTGGCGCATGGTGACCAGGCGCTGAGCGACAGCGAATCGTTCGGCCGCGGCCCTAGCCGTATCCGGGCTGACTGGCGCCGTCGAGGTGGCGGTGCGAGCGGCGTTGACCACACGAGGTGCGTTGCCGTCTAAGACGGCGTCGACACTGCCGTCCTGCCACTCGATCGCCCGCTCCAACGCTCGGCGTAGTCGTCGACTCAGCCGGCCTGAGCGGTTGGTTTCGACGGCGCGGACCGTGGCTACCGAGAGGCCACCGCGCTCCGCCACATCGGTCTGGGTCAGCTTCAGTTGTTTGCGGCGAAGCCGTACGTCGTCGGCGAGCTGCTCCCAGGACATGACTGTATCTTGCCCGACAAACCGCCAGATTTCCCCATCCGCGCCGCTAAAACAGATAAACCAGCGCTTTGGGCCGCCGGTGATTTCAGCACTACCGGCTCGGCCACCCAACACCGTCTGACATGCGACGACACCGCTTCCTGCTGCTCGCTTCACGGTAACCGAAGGTGTCTACGTCCAGAATTCTAGCGGCTAAACCGCTAAAACCGCTAAAACCTCTGTTAGATTATCGGTAATTCACGGGGTCCACCCCAGTGAAGAACCCGCGACCCCATCGTGGCGGCGTAGCCGCCCACGACCTACCAGGAAGGACGCCCTCTAATGACAACCGCCCTCACCCCACCAGTCGATACCCGTACCATCGCCAGACCCTTTGCGTCGTTCCAGATGCGCGCCGACGTGCGCCTGTTTCAGACCAGCCAGGACTTGGCCTGCCAAGAAGACCCCGAGCTGTTCTTCAACCCCCGTACCAAGCACGGCGCCATCAGGCGCTGCGCCGATTGCCCTTTTAGGGGCCGCTGCGGCTACAACGCGGTGGCCACCGGCGCGACTCACGGCGTGTGGGGTGGAGTGATTCTGCCCGGCGCCCAGCCCAGGCAACTCAAACCCCTCTACGCGCGTCTGGCCGCGCAGTTCGAGCAGCGCCGTCAGGCCGAGCTCGGTGACCTCCAGGTCGCCCCGCTACCGGATCTCATTGACGACGAACCGCTGATCTTTCAGGCTGGCGCCGCGTAGCCCGTCGTGAGGGCATCCCGTGATCGCCAGCGTCGACGACCGACACTCCCCCGCTTACCGCGATCGGCCGTCTTTCCGCTTCACACCGTGCGGTTTTCGTGGGGGTGGGGGGCGGGCTCGCTCCCCCCGCCTACCGGCTCACCGCAACGCGCGCCGACGCCAACCCCGTCGTGTCGCGGCTCGCCGGGCTAAGCGGCACTCACGTGCACGCGAGTCGGCCGTGACGGCTGTGACAGATGTTGCGGCGTGTCACCCCGGCATTCGGGTCGCTATACGGCATGCTCGCCACAGGCGGATATCCGCCCGTGGAGTACCCGGCGGATATCCGCCATCCAGGACGTTGAAAGACCTAGGGAGAGGACCACATTCCGGGCAGGCGGCTTGCCCGTGTCTCTGAAATCTCACCACACCAACTACATACCAAGCGCGCGATAGCGCCGTAAACGGCGAAACCCCCGGCCCGAAGGGCCGAGGGTGGCCGGTTCGAGCTGCAACTCGAACCGAATGGCTGCTTTCGCGAAATCCCCACCTCGAAGGGAATCGTCATGAAAGACGCATTCCACGGTAGCGCATACCCTGCGCATGGTCTAGTTACCACGTCCCGTGGACCCACCCACACCATCATTCATCCCTATCGCGGCAGCAGCCGATCATCGCGGCGCCGCGGCACCGCCCGGACCGCGCCGGTCTGGATTCAGCGCGCCAGCGCACACTGCTTTGACCGCCTCCCGCGGATCGTTCTGGAAGTCGACGTCGCCTGGGCGGCCATTCCCTGCTGGAGTGGCCAGGCCCGGCGCTGGGCGCAATCGACCGTGCCGACGGCCTACGCGCTGCGCTACGACACCCACGTGCGGCCCGCGATGCCACACAATCCCGTCAGCTTGAAAAGCCTTGTGGCCGTGGCCGAGGCGCGCGCCTCGTTCGCCGATCACCGCACCGGACGCAACTGCCGGCCCACCAACGCCCGACTGGCGGAAATCACGGGCTTGACGGTGCGCACCGTACAGCGCGCCTCCACGGCGCTGCGACTGCTCGGGGTGGCCACCGAGGTCATGCGCGGCCGGCAGCGCACCCGGGCCGAGCGATTCGCCAGTTGGCGGGTTGGGGATAAAGGCCGGGGATGGGCGTCGGTGTGGGCGCTGCACGACTGCCGATTTAGATCTCTGTCACCCCATCTCGAAGGGTCTCATTTCCCTAATAAAACCTCCTGTAAATCAATTCTTACTACCGCGAACCGGCGCCACAGCGCCGGTAGCAGCGCCGTAAAACGGCGCACCAGCCCGGACACCCGGGCTCTCACCCTGGCAAACAAGTGGGTCCTCGACCAGCAAAGCCCGCCGTGGGCCCGTCGGTATCGCACCGGCACCCCGTGGGCGCACGTCTTGGCCGGGCCGGCCGCGCACGGTTGGACACCGCGCGACGTCAACACCCTCATCCGCGACTGGGTGGGTACCGGGCACCGGTTGCCCGATGAGCCGCACAAGCCCATCGGGCTGCTCGGCGCGATGCTGGCCGGGCACGGGGACCTGACCAATCGGCCCTCGGCCTACGAGGTCGCGCGCGAGCACGAAGAGCTGGCCGGCGCCCGCGCCCGTATCGCCGCGCAACTGGCCGCACGGGAGACCAACTGCAGCTCGCGGGAAGCCGGCCGCGCCGCATTGTCGGGCCCCGGGCGTGCAGCCGCGCGTCAAGCGCTGCACGACATCCGGGAACGAGCTCACCGCCGGCGCCACGAGAACCCCGATGCGGACCGTTCGCGATGAGCGGCTCCCCTTCCCCGTCGCCGTCAAGGACACTGCCCTGCCAGCAAGATCCCGAGCGATGGTTTGACCGACGTCGCCGCGGCGACGCACTCGCCCAGTGCTTCACCTGTGCGGCTCGGCCATGGTGTGCCCGCCAGGCGCTGACATGGTGCGCGTCCTGGGGCGTGTGGGCCGGCGTCTGGATCGACGGTCGTCACGACGACGCGCTGCCCTACCTGCAAGCCATCGCCGCCGACGATGCTGCGCCGATCGATGTTCCCTCCGCGCACGCCGGCCCCACCATCAGCACCGCTGCGCCTGCACCGGCGCCGCTGCGCCCGCCGACGTGCACCCTGCCGTCCCGCGCGACACCCGCGGCGGCGGTGCTCGCCCGCAGCTCTGGGCACTGTGAGGTTTTCACCGAGAGCTGCCGCTACACCCTCGACCGAGTCGTGAGTCGCCGCCGCGGCGACGTACCCACCGAAAACCCCTCCCCCGCCGAGCTATTCGGCACCTGCCGCGCATGCGCGGAAGTCCTGGCACATCTAGAGCCGCAGCTCGCCACCCGATCCGGGTACATCGTCGACGCCGGGCGCGATCCCGCGGGGGTGCCGTTCCGCTGGCGAGGATCGCGGTGGGTGCTACTCGACCGCGACGGGTGGCTCACCGAGCTGGGCGAGGACGCACAAACCGCCTAACGACTTAACCGCGGTTAATTCTGAGTGACAGGCCGGCGCCGGCGCCGCGCCAGCGCCTCGTCGACGAGATCGGACGCGAAATCCTGCGCGGTCAGCAGCACGTCGTCGCGTTTGGCCTCCAGCCACGCCTGGCGAAGCCGGTGCGCCGTGGTCGGCCGCAGCCGCAAGGTGCGCGGCGCCTCAGCAGCGGTCGCGACCGTGGGGCGCGGCGGCGTGGGCAACACGCTGACCGACGCCGGGCCGTCTTCCGTCACAGTGACGGCCCGCGGCGCCGCGGCCTGCGCGGCGGGTTCGGGCGTCAGACGGGTCTGGGCCCCAGCGGTCGACAACATGCCGAGAACGGCGGCGGCGGTGTCTTTCTTAGGCATGGTGTTTCCCTCGATTCCGTCGGCCCTCATCGACGAGGGCCATGACCTCAACGGTGAAATTGGCGTACGCCTGCGCCAGATCGGCATCGGCATTGTCGTCGCCCAGCACGGCCTGGTCGCTGACCATGCGCTCGGCGGCGGTGCGCTTCGGGATGGTGGTGTCGAAGATCGACAGGCCGTCATGGCGCAGCGCGTGCAAAGTCTCACGGCTGATGAGGGTCTGCGACTCGTATTTGGTCAGCAGCACGCCCAGAAACGTCGCCGAGAGTACCTGGTGTTTGCGCAGGGTGGATGACCATTCCAGGAACATGTTGACCCCGCGCCTCCCCCACTTGCTGGCGTCGGTCGGGACGATGAACCAGTCGGCGGCGTTGAGCGCGGTGATCACCAGCTGTCCCAGGTTCGGCGACAGGTCAAGCACGATCGCCTCGTAATCGCAGGCGATCGGCGCCAGCGCCATGGCGAGCTGTTCCTCGCGCCGGTGCATGGTGACCAACTCCATCTCCAACTTGGCGACCGCGAGCGTGGAGGGCACCAGGTCGAGGTTGTCCAGCCGTGTCTTGCGGATCACCTTATTGATCGAGATGCCGTCGCCGATGAGGTCGTAGATGTCGAACTCGACATCGTCGTCGGGATCGAACATCGACGTCGAGTTGCCCTGCGGGTCGCAGTCGACCAGCAAGGTGCGCCACCCGCCCCGCGCCATGCCGGCGGCGAGATTCACCGCAGTGAACGACTTGCCCACCCCGCCCTTGTGATTGGCGATCGCAATCACTTCTGCTTTCACGACAGTCACTCCTTTAACTTGAATCACATCCATTACAGCAGGGTGATCCGGTGTTTCGGTGGCGGTGCGACGGTGTGTCGCGGTGATGTGATCGCGCGGTGATGTGGCAACGGGGCGATGCGGTGATGCCGTTGCCGTGTTGATGCGTGATCGGGCGACCGCATCGCCCGGCGATCGGTACGCCGGATCACCCGATCAGCCGGTGACCCGGTGACCCGGCGACACGATCATTGCGTCACGGCGTGACTATGCGACGCCGTGATGACATCACGGCGCCACGCGGTCGCGGCGTCATCCGGTGATCCGGGCACACCGTGACCGGGCGACGCGGTCACCAGGTGGTGCCGTGACACGGTGATCAGATGATCCAGCGACATAGTCATCCGGTTACGCCGCGCCCACGCGACACGGTGACCACGTGGCTGTGCGACCCGGTCGCAGCGTTACCCGGTGATCGGGTCGCACTGTGATCGGGTGACCCAGTCACTCGATATCGGGTGTGACGCCGTGACCCGAGGATCAGGTGATGCACGGACACGATCACCGGGTGATACGGCGACGCCGTGTCTTGAGATCATTCACCGACGACGGCGAATTGCGTCGTGCGCGGTGATCAGTTGATCTGGTTGCCTCGTCACGCTGTGATGCCGTGGTCAGAGCAGTCGGGGCGGCTCGCAGTGACGAGCCGTCCAGCGCGCCCCGTTCGTGACGACGCGCAGCACGACTGGGGGAGTCGGCCCCACCAGTGCGTTTGGGCCGACGGTCAGGGCCCCGAGGTACGTTGGCGTGCGACGCGGGGGTGCCGCGCCGGTGACCGGAGTAGGGAAGTGGCCGGCGTACTGCTCGACGCCAGCGCATGCACCGCTGGGGTCGACACCGAACCAACGCGTGTTGCGCATGTTTGCCACTTAACCGCGGTTAAGTCCCGATCACCAAATTCCGGGCCGTAACCCCAGCATGTATCGCGCCGCTCGTCACCGAAGAGCGAGCAGTGAGCTTTGCTGAGGTGCCGGGGGAGCGTTCCACAGCCGGGATCGGAGGATTCGGGATTCGGGGGAGTGGCTGCAGAGATGCTGATCCTCGCAGACGGGTCCCGTCCGCTGGTGACGTCTCACGACACGGGTGCGCAGCGTGCAGTCCTGCAGCCCAACTCGGCGAATTGGCGGCGCAGATTATCGGCACGCGCCAGCAGGGCGTGCACGGTGCAGGGGCGGGTGGCCTCCAAGCCCAACGCGGCTGGCGCCGTCCGCAGCTCCGCTGCTGCCAGATCCAGGATCACCATCGTCGCCGCCGTCGATCGCCATCTCGTCGAGCCACTCAGGCTCCTCGACGTGAAAACGATCGGCCTGCTCAACCAGACCGGTGATGACCGCGTGCCAGTCATCGCGCCGGGCGGCAAGCCAGGCCTCTTCGACGGCAACCGCTCGCACCGCTCGCGTTCCGCGCGCCGCGACGCGCGGGTGGCTTTCTCATCGGGTCGGTCGTAGCGAGCAGCGCCTCCAGCCGGTCGACGCGGTCAAGAACCCCCTGGTTGCCGACACCGACCCGGGCGCCGAGCTGGGACAGGAAAAGGCCCCGATTACGGCCGGCCTTCAAGAAGTGAAGCTCGCGACGACGGTCCTGCCACCACGGCCATTGTTCAACGTCCAGCGCATCACACACATCCGCCCGCAAAACCCACCGCGGAATATATGCCCCGCTGTATTGGCGCAGGTAGTCCACCACGTCGCGGGGATCGGATTCGGGTGCATCGGGCAACTTCTCGCGGTTCACGGTCATCGACTTTCGCCCGTCGCCGTGCGATCCTGACGATGGCCAACCCCAGATCGCAGCGATGCACCTTGGATCGGGTGGCCACCCCGTCAGTATTTCGCTGAGGATAGGAACCGCTCGTTACGACAGATCGGCGGCCTTGACCCGCAACCCCATCGAGGGTGGTCCACGCGATCACCGAGGACGCGATCCCGACGCAGGCGGGACAGGGAGGCATTACCGGGGAGGCGAACCCGAAAGCGCCCGTCAGGCGATTTGGGCTGCAGCGCAGCACCGTCCGAGCGTCCGGCGGGCCACCCTGATGCGCGTCACCTCTGCACCCCGGCCGCCCGAGCTGGTTTGCCACTTAACCGCGGTTAAGTCCTCACGGACGAATGCGCCCGCCCGAGCAGGGCGTTCACGCACCGGGTCCTGTGTGCGAGCTGATTAGCCAGTTTGCCGGAGCATCAGCTTCGGCGAAAAACACGCCGGTAGCCTGCGCGTGTCGAGGCGACAGCCCCCAGGCCGCACCGTAGACTGCCGGTGTCGCATCCGAAGTACCCCGCCGCGCCGGGGGAAGCATACGGAAAGGCCATTCATGGCTGTTCACGTCGTTCTTAATCAGAAGGGCGGCGTCGGCAAAAGTACCATCGCGGTCAACTTGGCCGCCGTGACCGCCGACGTCCTCAACCACGACGACGATCCGGACGCAAGCTCACCGGTGGCCGCGGTCTCCGTCGACCCGCAGGGATCGGCGGTCTGGTGGGCCGCGCGCATCAACGATCTTCCGTTCCACATCGTGCAGGCCCACGACGACCTCGATGGGCTCAAGCGCCTGGGTGAGCTGCCCGGCATCGCACATGTCTACGTCGACACGCCGGGATGGATCGACCTGCAGGCCGGTGACGACACCTCCGACCCGCTGGGCCGCGGGCCCGCCGCCGACGCCCTGCGCGTCGTGCTCGACGTCGCCGACCGCGTCATCGTCCCGATCGAAACCGAGCCGCTGAGCTTCGACCCGACCGCCCGCACCATCACCAAAGTGATCCAGCCCCGGGGAATCCCGTACACCGTGGTCATCAACAACTGGGATCCGCGCGACGGTGTGCATGACCTCAACGAGACCAAGGAATTCGTCAAGGCCAACCAATGGCCCCTGGCCCACACCGTCATTCGCCACTACAAACTGCACGCACGGGCCAGCGCCGACGGACTGGTCGTGACCGAGTACCCCGTCAATCGCGTGGCGCTGCAGGCGCGTGAGGACTTCTACAAATTCGCCCTCGAGCTCAACGTCGGAGGTGGTCGCTGATGGCCCGCGGACAGCGCACGAACCTCGCCAGCCTCGCCAACTCGGTCGGCGACCACTCGCCGGTCGAACAGACCGCAGCAATGACCAGCCACACCGCGCCGCTGAGCGACCTGACCCCCAACCCGCGCAACCCGCGCGACGACCTCGGCGACCTCTCCGGCCTCGAATCCATCGCCGACATGCAGCTGCAACCGGCCGTCGTCGTCACCAAAAGCGCCTACCTCACGCTGTACCCGGACGACTCGATCACCACGCGCTTCGTCGTCGTCAACGGGTGCCGGCGCCTGGCGGCCGCCCACAAATATGGCCGCACCGACCTGGCCATCGTCGTCAACGACGACATCGCCCGCGACCGCATCACGCTGATCTCGGCCTCGATCGCCGAGAACGTCGACCGGCAAGACTTCGACGTCATCGAAGAAGCCAAAGCCGTGGAATCTCTCGTGAAGGAGTGCGGCAGCGGGCACGAGGCGGCCAACCGCTTGCACAAGACCGAAGCCTGGGTCTCACAGCGGCGGGCGCTGTTGTCACTGGCGCCCGAACTGCAAACCGCCTTGCGCCGAGGGGAACTGGCGATCCGGGAAGCCCGCTCCCTGGCCCGGGTGCCGCTCGAACAGCAAGTCGTGCGGTGGCGGGCCGCCCAAGACAAGAAGAACAACGACGGTCACAATGGCACAACCGACGGACACTCGCCCAGCCCATCGCGGATCATCGCCACGGCGCTGCGTGAATTCCCTGCCAAACCGCAGCTTCTCGCCGAGGTGTTGCGCACCCACCTCGGTCCCGACGGGGTGAAGACACTGCTCGCCGCGCTCGCCGACGAACCCGCCACGGTCTAAACTACCCACGTCGCCCGCCGTCACGTGACGATTCGACGCGCCAGCGAAGGGTGCTGTCGAATACTGGCTCCCCCAACCACTTTCAGCCGAGCGCAGCCGACCGCTTATCTGTAAGAGCCTGGGGCTCCCTGAGTATCAGTACAGGTGATGCCGTGGGCTACATGGGTATGACGTGCGGATGGAGCTGCCGGTCGCTACACATGCGTAGGACGTCGGATGATGTGCAAACCCGCCCGAGAGCGTTACCGCCGGCGCCGCGGTCACGGTGATCGCCTCACCGCTCGTCCGCCACGAGCCCCGCGAGTTCGTATGCGTGCCGCGAATGCCGACGCCACGGCCGCGCAGTGGGCAAACGAGACCCCATGACGCTACCCCCGCAACGCCCGCCGCCTAGTGGATCAGTTAGCCCGCCAGTCCTGAAAGAGTCCGCTGGCGAGTCAACGGGAGGTGTAGGCCGTAAGACGGTGACCGGAACGGGCTTCAAGGCCGTTGAAGGAATCATGGGTGTGAGATGGCGAGGCGTTCAACGTGATTCGACACGAGGCGGCCGATTAGAGGGGGTGGGTTGGGGCGGCTGCCGACGCTGCCGGGCTGCCTCAACCGCTAGGGCAGACTCCGACCCTCCAGCGATGAACTTGTGGCGCCGCCTTAGCGAGGACGGCGTCACCTGCCAAAGCAACCCTGAACTCAGGGTCGGAACGACCTCGACATCCGACCAAAGCGTTAATTAGAGTTCGGGGACGTGTTCGGCTGCCAGATCGACAGCCGCGGCGAGGGGGAGCTCGATGACGACAGTTGTCAACCTCATCAACGAGGTATTCGGCACCAAAGGTACGAACGACTATCCGAACCTCGCAGACAACATTAGTAGAGGGCAGGTCGACGCCGGCGTCTCCAGCTTCTTGGACGCCTGGCGTCAGTGGGCGACAGACTGGACACCTCCTGAAGCGAAGCCGCACGCTATCCGTCCGTACGCGCTTGCACAGTGGCTAGGTGACCCAGGGGGCGGACTAGCCGGCGCCTGGCGGAGTTTGCCGCCTCGCCACGCCGCCGCCGATGTGCGAGCGGAACTGTTGCATGCGCAGTTCCTGCGACATCTGCTCTACTGCGACGCCATCGCGCTCCCCGATCCGCTTTTTGGGGCGGCCGCCTTGACTCCCGCCCTGCCCTTGGGAATGGCGGATACGATCGAGATCCAGCGAGCGGCAGCCGCCGAGACGATCTCACGGCTGGCCCCCTTTGCCCCGCTCTTTGAAAATGACGTGCTGATCATCGTCCCCTATGCCGAGGAAGTTGACCTACCCACCGACCTCGTAGTCGAACTCAGCGCGATCGCCGACACAGTCGATGCGGAGTTCCCACGGATGCCACCGGACTGGTTCGAGATCAGCTACGCACAGCGCGCAGCGATAGATCTGGCAGCCCAAATCTCCGGTGTAGGAGGCGAGTTCGAACCCTACCTGCCGTCGCACGCACACTATTCGCTACTCCGAGCACTGTGTCAGATGGTGAACACGGAAATACGCAAAAAGGTGGTTGGGGTCGCACCCGAGAATCGCCTCTATTCACGAGTGATCGCGTGCCAGTTGCCTGATCCGATCGGCCTAGAGGTGACCGATGTCGTCGCCATTCGACGAAGTGGAGACTTTGAGGTGTGGCGTGAAGCGGTCTCGGCGGGGATTCTCAGGGCAGAGCAGCTGCTGCAGGCCGGGGACGGCAACGACACGCCGGGCCTTGATGTCGCGACGACGCAAGAGATTGCCAACAGCGTCAACGGTGCTGCGCAGAAGATGGTCGCGAAGCGCGGAGAGTTAAATCCAGCGCTCGGCTACGGCCTCGACGCTGTGGGGGTCGGCGGAGCAGTCGCAGGAGCCGCACTCGCAACCGGGCCGTTGGCAGTCGCCCTCGCGGGGCTCGCTGGCGTGGGCCTCGTCGCTCGCGCGGTCGCTCGCTGGCGTAGCCGCCGGCCCAATAGCTTCACTCGCCATGTTGCCGTCTTTGGAAATGCCGCCGGAACCTGACCGCGCGTTTGTGTGCGGTCCGGGTCGCACAGTTCCGCAGCATTCCACCCATACCGCGCGTGCCTCGTGCACGTGGGTGGGATGACCGACCAATGCTCACGCCGGCCAGTACCGTCCGAAGAGGGGCGAACGCCAAGGATCACGATTTTCGTCCGCGCGGCCCGAACTTGAGCTTCGCTCATCACGTCACGCATTTACGCCTGCAATCACACGGTGCCATCAGGAGGAACGACCGAACACGCATCGTGAACTGGTTCGACTCGGACACGATCGGCCGAAACGTCTACACTATTGCCCGACAGGCGTCCGCTACAGCTGGCCGGCCAGCTCGCCCAGATTGCCCGGCGTCATGAACTGCGCCAGCGCATCCAGGTAAGCGCGCGCCACCGCGCGGTACTTACCGGCGGCCTCGTTGGTTGAGTGGTCGGCGTCGAGCAGATCCTGTTGCGCCGCGATGAGCAACCGGTTGGCCTCGGTGAGCGAAACGATCTGGGCGCGAAGGTCATCGACGTCGCCGCCCGGCGGTGGGGGAGGGGCGGGCGCACCGGGCAGCGGCGGAAGCTCGTTGGTGTAGACATACCACCGCAGGCGTTCCGGTCGCGGCATGGCGCCGCCGCGGATCTCGCCGGCCTTGATGGCCCGGATGATGGTGCGCGGATCCTTACCCAGACGCGTAGCCGCTTCCGACAGCGACACGACCGCACCGCCGGGTGTGGTTTCCACACCCGGCGGCGGCTGCTTCGGCTCAGTCATCGTCGGGTCAATCCGGCCGCGAAGGTCACCCTGCTCCCAGTAACGGCATCATGCTGCTAGTTAGGAACATCATAACGACATGGCAGGCCCGATTACGAGCCAATGCTGCTATTTAACGACATTGATGCCGTAAACTAACGGCATCACGACGTGGTGAGATGACGCCCGCCGAGGTGCCGGAGGAGAACGTGAGCAACAGTGAGCAGCGAAAGCTGACAGCCAAGGTCCTGGTGCGCTTCACCGAAGAGGACCTCAACGCACTGCAGCAAGAAGCCAGCCGACTAGGCGTCAGCCTGCCGCAGCTGATGCGCGAACTCAGCCTAAGCAACCTGCTGTCCGCGGCCTCCTGATCGGTCGGCAGGCCGGACGTCAATTGGGGCCGTATGCCCTCGCACGGCTGAACACGCCGACGACAGTGACTTGCTGACGCTCGTCATCGATTCCGCAGATGACCCGGTAGGTGCCGCGGCGTGCTCGATGGCGATCGTGTAACGGCGGGCGGAGTTGCTTGCCCACGCGGTGCGGATTGTTGAGCAGCGGATCGATGATGAACTCATAGACAGCGAACGTCACCGATTCGGGAAGTTGTTCGGCCAGTTCCCTTTTCGCGGTCGGAGCGATTATCAGCTCGTATCGTCGGTCGGTGACGTCCTGGCTCGGCGTGCTTGCAGCGCCGCGGCAAGGCTGTCCTGGTTCTCTCCTTCCCCGCGGGCTAGCTCAGCATCGGCATCGCCAAGAGCGCGCAGCGCTGTCGCATCAGACAGCACCGCAGTCGTTTCCTCGAGTGGTTCCAGATCGTCGACGGCAAGAAGGACCGCCACGGGGCGTCCGTGCACCGTTACCGTGATGCGTTGATGCTGATCGCCGACACGGGCCACCAACTCCGACAGATGTGCCTTCGCCTCAGCGAGAGAGCTGACTTCAGACATAGTCATACGTATGATCGAATTCTTGGGCGCAAGCCTCGGACTTTAGTCCGGGGTCACCAGTCCTCGCGCAGCACCGTGAGTTCCTGCCAGGACGACTCCGGCCCCCAGTACCGGTCGATCGCGGCCTGGGCCACCTCACGCAATCGCTGAGTGCCTTCGCTCAGCACCTCGGTGATCAAGTCTTCCAGCCCGGTGTGGGTGAAATCGGCCAGTGCGGTCGGCTCGATGAACAGATCGCACAGATACCCGTCACCGTCGAAGGTCGCCACCACCACGTCGCTGATCGGGTCCTGTTCTCGCATGTTGTGGGCGGCGGTGTTCAGTTCGGCCACCAGCGCCCGTGTCACTCGAAGGCCCTGGTCGACGGCGGCGATCCGTTCCTGAGGTGTGCTCACGGCGTCTTCCGATCACCAGGCTTGGCGCGGCCTTCCCGACGGTTCTTCACTGGCTCACTGTTGGCCGGCGCCACCACTTTCAACTTGCGCTCCTGGTAGAGCTGCTTGTTCTCCGCCCCGGAGCCCTCACCGCCGGTTCCCCTCATCGGCGGCATCATCGGACCCATTGCCCCCATCGCCGGTGCCGGCGCTTCTGCGGGCGTGGCAGCCGCCGGCGCCGATACCGGAGCGGCCGCCGCCGGTGCGGCCGCCACGCCGGTGGGCGCCGCCAACAGGCCCTCCCCGCCGGCGGGCTGCGTGTCAGCCCCACCTCCTCCGGCGCCCAGATCACCGGGAGGCGACAGATCGCCAGCCGAGGGCGGCTCCGGTGATGGGGGCGACTGCTCGCCGCCGCCGTGTTGCGGCTCACCGCCGGGCGGATGCTGGCCCAGACCACTCATCATCGGCCCGGCCGCCTGCTCCATCCCCTGCAGCGCCTTTTGGCCCGCACCGGCAAACCCACCAAGTAACCCGCCCAGGCCGCCGACCACACCACCGATGATCCCGGGAATGACTTCTGACGGCAGAGAGCCAGCCGTCTGCGGCAGCGCATCGGTCACCGGAGTAGCAGGGGCAGCCGGATCGGTGGCCCCGGGCGGCCACGTCGGCCCGCCGGATCGGTTCTGTCCCACACCGGGACCGCCCTGCACCGGGTCCAAGGGAGCGCTCGTAGGCGAATGCTGCGATTCCCGTGACCCCACCGGCCCATCGCCCGGACCAGACGAGGGCACAGCAGGCGGCGCAACGGGACTGGGACCCGGCGGCAGAGTCGGCATCGTCGGCTGCGGGGCCGATTCTGCGAACGTGTAACTGGTAAACCCGGTCGTTGAGGCTTGATAGAGCTTGCTGACCTTCATTTGCGCATGAACCACAGCAGCCCGGTGAGCGCCACCAGCGCGCGCATTGGACCGCATCGCCGCTTTCAGCTCCCGCTCGGCGTCAAGCACAGTGCGATACGGCGGGACGTCGGTGAGGGCTTTGGAGAAGTTCTGCACATGATCCTTGGCCTGCTCAGCCAGGCCCTGCACATAGCGGGCGTGGCCCTCATACCAGGTCTGCAGCACCCGCATCTGTGTCGTGGCCGCATCCGCGGACTGTGACTGCCAGCCCTCACCCGATGTACTGATCGCCGCGCCCAGTTGATCGGCAGCGTCGCCGAGCTGCTTGGCCTCGCAGCGCAGGCTTGATTCCACGGCCTGCCACGTCATCTTGCCCGTCCCGCCGCGCCCGGTCTCGATCAAGCGGGCCATGTCGCGCGGGCTTGCCGGGACTTCACCTGCCGGCAGACCCGCGCCCGTCCCGCCAGACACGAGATCCGCCGGCACCACGTGCCCCGCCGGCACCGTGCGCGCGGCCGCAACAGCCGCCGCTGCGCCGCCCGAGCCCCCGCTGCCCAGCATCCCGGCTGACATCACTTCCTGGTCGTCATAAGCGGCAGCACTGGCATCCAGCTTCACCCCGAACTGGCGCGCCAACGCATTGGCCATCACGGTGTATTTACGCGCCAGTGCCACCTGAGCGGTGAAACGTGTGCTCGCGCCCACCGACACCATGTCCGAGGCGCACGGCTGCACCTGAGCCGAGCCCGGCGTTGCGCTCCCGCCAGCGGCATCGGCCTGCCGCGCCGCCGACCGGACGACCTCGGCATCAACGCGTACTGAATCCGCCACCGCGCAGCCTTTAGTTATGCCTGCAAAATTTGCTGGCTGTCGTCTTCGGTCTGCTGGTAGGAGGCGATGCTCGACCGAATACGGCCCGCCACACCCTCGCAATACTGCCCCAACGACCGACCCGCTTCAGACCGCGCCTGCAGCGTCTCGTTCAGCGCTTCACGCACTTCCCACCCGATGTCACCGAAGCGTTGTCCCACGCTTGCCGCCGTGCCGGGATCGACACTGAGACGTTCCCGTACCCGCGGGGCCTCTTGGTCCCACCACTGCGCGTGCTGGTCCCACTCGTCGAAATCCAGCGTCACGTTGTTGCCGGCCACCGCACACCTCCCATTGAACTGGCTATTTGCTCAGCCTAACAACGGCTCAGCGGCCTACGCATCGGTCGAAACGGCTCAAAAATCGATGGTCCGCCGATACTCGTCGACGTCGGTCAAACTTGGCCAGCCCGGCGTCGTCGGCAGCGCAGCGCCGGTCTCATCAATGATGCGCATGCGTTGCTCGGCGCGAGCCCGCATCAATGCCAGCCGGTGCAGCCGCATAATCCGGTCGGCCAGCAGGTCAGCGGTCCATGATCGGGTGACCTCCGGCTCGAGCTGGACACGCAAGCCCTGCCCCTGCCAGTCCAGCTCGACCATCAATGCGCCATCGGCTGACCATTCAACGACAGTGGGAATTACTTCCTGCTGCTGCTCGTCGGTCACCGCGACTCCCGCATCGTTGGCCCACATTTAGCTACCGCTGGTATTCGTCGTCGTCGGCTGACCGGCCAGTCCAGCGGTGCCCGGCGATGGCCAGGCAGATGTCGTACCGGCCAGCTGAGGCGGATCGACCCAGCCCAAAAAATCACCTGTAGGCAGTGCACTTTGCGGTTGCAGCTGTCCATCAAGCCAGATCTTGCCATTACCCATATACATCACCGGGTCACGACTCTTGAATTGCGCGATTTGACCGGGCACCAAATGGCTGGGATCAGCGGGCGCGGTCACCGGAGTACCGGGCGGCGGCAACTCCACATGGGCCTGCTTCCACCCATCGCTGACCGTCGACCCGTTCAACACCGCCCGCACCGCCGCGGCGTGCTGGGCCGTCGTTGCAGTCACCGGAGAACCATCGGGCATCTGTACCACCCGGCTCGGGTCACCGCCGGCACTGGCCGGCACAGCAGCCGGCGGCGCTGGCTGTGTGCCCGGCTGTGGTGGAGTCGTACCCGCCGGCTGCGTCGGCGCGTTCTTATCGCCCTTATCGCCGGTGTCGTCCTTGCCGGATGTCGCATCGCTGTTCTTGCCGCCATCGCCGTCACCCTTGCCATGCGACCCGTCTTCGAAATCGTCGGACTTGCCGTGGTCGTGGGCGTCGCTGTCTTTAGACCCCTCACCGCCGCCCTGGCCGGCCAACTCACTCGCCAGCGGGCCCATCGCGCCGAGGGCATCCATCGGCAACGACCCTGCAGCACCGCCCAGCGCGCCAGGAATCGACCCCAGCCCCGCCATCGCCGGGCCCAACATCGACAGCGGATCGCCCATGCCCGCCCCGCCAAGCCCGGCCAGCGGATCAGTCAACCCGCCGCCCGCACCGGCACCTGTAGTGGTTCCGCCTGCCCCGGCCCCACCGCCGTCACCCGCGCCGCTGCCGCCGTCACCCTCGCCGCTGCCGCCGCCGCT
>Ga0182013_10002862_pt1 | contig 22148 bp, 18 predicted proteins | sample 612S2MmetaG_FD_120487 | JGI IMG/M metagenome (GOLD analysis project Ga0182013, IMG submission 120487) | Permafrost microbial communities from Stordalen Mire, Sweden - 612S2M metaG | ecosystem: Environmental > Terrestrial > Soil > Wetlands > Permafrost | place: Sweden: Stordalen | collected... | reverse complement strand
GGGTCACGAAGGGCCGCCCTGGCTATGGCCTACAAGCTGCTCGATGCCGCCCAGGCCCGCTGGCACAAGATATCCGCTCCCGAGCTCGTCCCACTGGTACGGGCCGGTGCCACCTTCATCGACGGCAAACTACAAGAGAGGAGACCAGCCGAGACCGAACCTGAAGTCGCCGAAACTGGGTCCGTCGCAGCCTGAGCAAAAAATCTCATCCACAACACTTGACAATTACTCAAAAACACCCCGTCGGTTACGGAGGAGACACCTCAAGAAGGGCTTAAGATAACGACGGTTCTTGGCGGTGCTCTCGGACACCTCCGCCCACGCTAAGTGACGTAGGATGTCCGAGGTCGTCCCCCGCCTGCCACTTGAAGCAACCCATAGCGCAAGCAAACGCCGATAGGTGTACAAGCAAACGCCGACAGGTCCTCACGGGTTGCAGCGGGATCGCCGGAGCCGACTTCGTGATCAGGCAACATTGACGTCGTGGGTGGAGAAGGCGAAGCCAGCAGCGGGCCAAGCTCCGAGTTCACGCGCGACCAGCTGATTGGCCTCGTCGCCGCCGCCGCCCTCGCCAGGTTCACCATCTCGATGCGAGACCACCGCCGCGCCCTCGAGGCGGCGCAACAAGCTGATCGCTCGACGATGACGACCCCGCTCGAGCTCGAACGCCTGGCCGTACCCATGGACCGCGAGCGGCGTCGCCAAGCCGAAAAGGCTGGTGACCAGCTGATGAAGCGCATCAACGAGCGGCTTGAAGTCGCGATTGAGGCAACAGGGCAAGACGAGGAGACCTCGGGACCGCCCAACAGGGGCCTGCGCTACCCTCCCTCCGAGGAGCAGGTCTTTGCGTGGCTTCTCTCGCTTGTTGGCCCGACCGCCGTCGGCGAGGTAGGTCACGAGTTCGCCCGGGACTGTACGGACGACGCAGAGGTAGCCGCGTACGCGGTCGCCCACATGCAGTGGAAGCGACGAGCGCCCCTAGGGGACCGCGTCGGCGCTGCGTTGTTACCGGCAACGACGGCGGCGTTCGAGGAGCTCCTCGGCGCTCTCGTGCGCCTGTGGCTCACCTTGTACCCAGGGGCGCTTGGTGTGGACCGCTCGCAGATCCCGGTCGGCGTCGCCCGTGCCTACCAAGGCCCTGACGACATCCTTCGTGCGGCTGTCGACAACAAGGTGCGCGAGGTGCTCAGCAAGGCCCCGGCAGAGTGGCGAGAGCTGCTCAAAAATGAACCAGGGGTCGACCTTGGCGTGCTGACGGACCAATGGCACCTGGTCTGCGAGGTACTTGCCAGAAGGAACGTGATTGTGCACTGGGGGGGGCGGGTCGATGCCGACTATCTAGCTCGCCTCCCCGAAGGGATGGCGCGCCCAGTACTTGGAGAGGTGCTCGTCACCGACGCCAACTACGCCAAGAAGACCTTCGACCTCTTCGAGCACCTCGGTACTGCTCTGGGCGTTGCCTGGCTCGCTCAGCTGGTGCCCAAGGGACCAGTGCCGGCCGAGCAGGCCGCAGACCACCTTTACTCCGCGCTGAAGGAAGGCCGCTACCGGGATGCACTAGTTAGCGTGAGCAGCGGCTCGGTCCAGGTCGATAGTCGCTTCGTACTCGGTTGTGGCGACACCTCTTATCGATGCCGGGCCCACCTGGACAACGCCGCCTGGGGCCACCGAAGCCAGGTAGGCCAGGTACTGCGTCGACATCTTTGAAGAGTTCTGGAGCTGAGACAGGCTGGTCCCGAATCTGGCCTGGACGACGTCGCCGACGTTCAGTTCTAGCCAGGGCTTGCCGTCCGAAAGCTTGGCGCGCGCACCCCTTGGGACCTGCATGTACATGTTCGGCCCGATGACCCTCATCGCCAGTGTCCCCGCACCCGGGACTGAAAAGACAAATTGGCCAAGCTGGCCTTTCAGGTCGGCCACACCGCTACCGGAGATGCTCAGTTGCCGTCAGGAGTGGTAATGACCTCGTTGATACCGAACCGAGCGGACCCCGCGGCGATGGTCCGGGTGTACGCGGCAAGGACCGGTTGGCCGGCCACGGGGGCCGGGGCCACCGTCGGGGCCGTGCCAGATGGCTGTAGCGAACCAGCAGTAACCCCGTCGGCGCCGGTTCCCACGCGAAGGCCAATTAGGCCCCCGGCCACTACTACTACCGAAACCAGTAACAGCCGCGCCCGACTCCCTGACCGTGCCATGACGACCTCCGTGTTGCCGACTTCCTCAATAATTCTACTTTCGAGCGGGCACACGTACGAATTCCGCTTCCCATTGCGCGGAGCCACGGACGACTTCTGGGTTACCAACTGAGAAATGTGCGGGTTACCTTATTCGGGACCTGCGCTGGCCCAGCCCTCATAGGTACTTCGTCATTTTCCTGGCAGCCGTAACTGCCTCTCTTGTGCGAAAGGTCCGGGCTGCTCTTTTGGCCACGGCTATTGGCCCGGCCGCTGTCGTCGGCCTACAGCCGGTTCTGGCAGGCTTGAGGTGTGCGCCGTTGGAAGTCAGCCACGGTCCCCCTGGAGGCCCCGCCTGGTGAAGCGGAGGCCCTGAGGTTTCTGACCGCCTGGGAGCGTCTCGTTTTCTCTCGGCTCGTGAAGCGCCTGGAGTGGGCGGCCGCCAATGTTAAGCGGACCAAGGCGATGGTGGCGCGCAACGGCTTCGTGTGGCCATCAGCGCCATGGTCGACCTGGTGGACGAGCCCAGCGCCGGTGACGACGAGGTCGACCGAGCTTTTGCCCGCCTGAGCCGGGCCGGCAAGCGCCCCTCGGTCGAGGCGGTGCTCCATGCCGTATGCCTGAGCACGGGGCAGGCCACCGTGGTGGGCCATACCCATCCCGTGGCGGTCAACGTCGTGCTTTGCTCAGCCCATGCCGAGCGCCTGGCCAGCGAGGTGGTCTTCCCCGACCAGGTGGTAGTGCTCGGGTCCCGGCCGGTGTTAGTCCCCTACCATGACCCTGGCCTGGAGCTGGCCCGGGCCGTCAAGAGGGGGATCGAGGCCCATCTGGCCGAGGAGGGCAAGGCGCCCCGGCTTACTACCTCGGCAACCACGGGATCGTGGCACTGGGCCGGTCGGCCACCGATGTGCTCCAGGTGACCGAGATGGCAGTGAAGGCGGCCAAGGTCTTCGGGGGCGCTCTCATGGTCGGAGGGCCACACCGCCTGTCCGCCGGTGCCGTAGAGCGGATCGACCGTCGCCACGACGAGGCCTACCGTCGGCAGATGTTGGCCGCCCCGCCGGCGACCGGCCACGAAGGCGGCGCGTAGCAGTTTGGCACCGACCTGGCCGGCAAGACTGCCATGGTGAGCTAGCGGTGACATCATCATCAACAGTTCGGTCTCCGGTCACCAAGCGATCCATTGGTAGCCCGTTCACTCAGCCTCCAAGCACTAAGTTCGGACCGCTCCCGAGCGCCTTGGCCCTCGTCTGGTGATAGCCTTTGGAGCCGAGCTCGCCCCTACTATCAACGATGGGGAAAGAACGACGGTCCTGGGCGCGCCAGTAAAACCTTCAATCCGGCTGAGGAGCAAGCGGCCGCTCTCTAAGCCGAGATCGTACGCTGGCGAGCTCACGGTTGTGAGGGGCGTGCGCATCAAGCCGACCCACGCGATGTCGTCGTAACCCACCACACCGACGTCTCCAGGAATGGTGAGCCCAGACTCATCGATCGCCTGAAGCGCGCCGATAGCCATTCGGTTGTTGGATACGAAGACCGCGTCGGGGCGATGGCTTTCCTCGAGCAGCTGCTGCATGGCGAGATGTCCACCGCTTTCGCGGAAGTCAGCGACACGCACCAATGCATCGTCAAGGGGACGCCCGGCGTGGCTGAGAGCGTTGCGGTACCCGAGGAACCGCTCAGAAGCCGTCGTCGTGCTCAGGGGCCCCGTGATGCAAGCGATCCGACTGTACCCGTTAGAGACCAGGTGGCCTACCGCCTGTTCGGCGCCGGACACATTGTCCGCAACGACCGTGTCTGCCCGGGGATCGCGGAGCCTTCGGTCAGCAAGAACGACGTGGATCCCGGCGGACATCAGTAGTGACAGGTCCGTCTCCGAGCCCGAGGGCGTCAGGATAACACCCGCCACGTTTTCGGCGACGGCGAGACTGAGGTACGCCGCCTCCTTCAGCGGGTCCTCGTCAGCATTGCAAAGGAACATCGAGTAGCCACTCTCATAAGCCACGTCCTCGACCCCTCGCACAAGGTCGGCGAAGAAGGGTCCGGTCCGTATGTCTGATATGACCATGGCCCAGACTCTGTTATGACGCAGGCGTAGGCTTCGCGCGACGCGGCTCGGCTGGTACTTCAAGTCCTGCGCGGCTCGGATGACCTTCGCAGCCATCCGTGGGTCGACCTGGGTGTTGGCGTTCAACACACGTGACACCGTCGAAATCGACACGCCCGCGGCGCGCGCGACGTCCACTATCGTCGCTACGCCGCCAGCTGGCGGCTCCGTGCCGGAGCTACGGACGGCGGGAGGACCGCCTCGTGAGGCCTTCTTGGGTTGAGCACTTGACATCGCCACCTGAGCATAGTAAAACCTGCGACAGAAAACGTTTTCTGATTCCGTACGCACAAGTTCATCGTCGGTACGTTAGGTGGCATAGGTACGGCTACGACCGCCGGCCAGGCTTCCGCTTGGTCGTTACCGATCCAGCAAGAGTTGGGGGGAACGCATGAGCTGCGCACCACGACCGTTGAAAAGCTCGTCCCATTCCTTCGGGTCCGCTGTCAGCCCATCGAGGGCCGCCCCCGGCGGCCTTGACCTAAACCCGTCACCTCCGCTAGTACCAGCTTTTGACCGATTGAGCCCTCCGCAGCCGGCTGAACATAGCCAGCGGCGCGAAGTGGTCAGAGTCGGGCAGGTTCACCCCGAAAGGGTGGTAGCTGCCCGAGCGGTCGACTTGGCCTGGGCAGCGTCGAGACCAAACCACGGCGCACAAGCCAACCTCGTCCCGGCCTTGGGCCGTACGTTACTGGGTGGGTTTACTCAACAACCATGGTTCACTCAACAGCCATATAGATACCACCACAACCAGAAGAGGGAGTTGGAGAAATGAACGATACTGAACCGGTTGACCACGGCCCCGATTGGCCGTCAGCGGCCACAAGCCCGGGCGAGGCCGACAGCGCGTCACCGGGAGAAGGACCGGCGATATCGAGGCGTAACTTCCTAGCCGGTACGGCGGCGGTCACCGCCGCCTTGGCCCTTCCCCTGAACCGCCAGATTCGCTCTGCGGTCCACTTGGCACCGGCCAAGAACGCCGCCGACGACATGCTGACTATCGCCTTTTACACCACCGCCGCCGGTGTGAAGCCGATGAGCGGCCTCCTGGCCGTCTTTAAGAAGTTGACGGGGATCACGGTCAACCCCATCGCCGTCCCGGCTAACAGTTGGGTCGGCTTCATGCAGGCCGTCTCCACTCGCATTGCCGGCGGGCAGGTACTGGACAGCGCCCAGCTCGCCACTGAGGCCTTCTTGCTGTTCGAAAAGCGCGGCCTGTGCGCGCCGCTGGACAGTTACGTGGCTCAGGACAAGGCAACCGTGGACAACTTCTACGCCGACATCGACCCCCACGTGCTGGCCAATTTCCAGGCTTTGGACAACGTAGGCGGCACCTACATCATGCCCTACGGCTACAACGTCATGAGCATGTGGGTCAACGTCGCCATGTTCAAGAAGTACGGGGTGGCTCTGCCCAACTCAGACTGGACATGGGACGAGTTCCTGGCCGCCGCCACCAAGATGGCCTCGGCGCCGAACCGGTACGGCTACGGTATCGTTGCCCCGGTACCGGGGCCGTTCACCGACGTCTACCCGTGGGTCCTGACCGCTGGTGGCCAGATAATGAACGCCAGGCAGAGCGCGTGCGTGGCCGATAACCCGGGCGCCATCGAGGCGGCCACGTTCGTGCGCAGCCTCGTAACCAAAGGCTTGGCCAACGAGCCAGGCGGGTCATATAACTTCGAGACCGAGAGCGCCGGGCTCAAGCTGGCCATGTTCGGTGGCGGCGTCTGGCCCCTCCTTAGCATCCCGCTGCCACCGGCCCAGGTCACCAAGGAGTTCGTGATCCTGCCGTGGCCTAAGCAGACCAGCCCCGGCACCCCGGTGGGCGTCGGCGGCTTTCCCATCCTGAAGGCGTCCAACGCCAAGCCGGCGGTGTGGGAGTTCATCAAGTGGTTTATGAACCCTGAGTTCCAGGGCCCGTTCGCCGCCGATTTCGGCGGGGCGATGCCGATCCGCCGCTCGTCGGCTTCCGATCCCGCGCTCCTGAAAAAGTACCCCCCAGGTGCCATTAACTTTGTCAGTGAGCTGGCGCACTCCACCCCGATCGTGGGCGTGCCCAACGCCGGGGCGGTGGAGAACGAGATCAGCACGGTCTGGGAGCAGATCCTGAGCGGGGCGACCAGCCCGGCGGCGGGGTTGAAGACCATGCAGGACAGCTGCAACTCGTTGATGACACAGTCCGTCTAGCTTGGGGCTGATGGGCGGCCCGCGGGCCGGGTTTGCCGCGGGCCGCCCCGTACCCATAACGCTGAAGCAGAGGTAACCCATCACTATGTCGCTATTGACCGATACCGACAGGGGCCAAGCCGGGCCGGCTGGGGCCGGGAAGGCGGTGCCTGGCGGCCGCACCGGCCCCCGGGGAAATGCCTCGTTCCACCGTCTGTGGAGCGGCAAGGTCGGGAGTCGCCAACCTTTCGCCGCCTACCTGCTGCTCAGCCCGGCGCTGATGCTGTACCTGGCGTTTATCGGGATACCTCTGGTCGGTATTGTCTTGATCGCTTTTCTCCAGTGGGACCTTATTTCTGCGCCCCATTGGGTCGGGCTGGCCAACTTCCGGGCCGTGGCCCACGACAGCCAGCTGGGCCGCTCATTGCTGAACTCCCTCCTGTTCGACCTCATGACCACCTCTCTCCACATAGTGCTCGCCCTCGGCTTAGCCCTAGGAGTGACCAGCATCCGGTCCCGGGTGGTGCGCTACTGGGTCCGGACGGCCTTCGTTGCCCCCTTCCTGATGTCCGCCGGGGTGGTGGCGCTCATCTGGTCCTACGCTCTGGCCGGGGCGACCGGGCCGTTCAACTACTACCTTCGCGACCTCGGCCTCAGCCCGCCGAACTGGCTGGCCTCCAACACCTGGTCGCTCCCCGGTCTGGTCATTGTCGACTTGTGGGCCACTCTCGGCATCACCTTTATCATCTTCCTGGTCGGGCTGCAGAACGTGCCCGCCGAACTGTACGAGGCGGCGGCCATCGACGGGGCCGGCGCCCTGGCCCGGTTCCGGCGGATAACCCTGCCCATGCTGTCCCCGGCCACGTTCCTGGCGTCGGTCACCGGCTGCGTCGGCGCCTTCGAGATCTTCACCTGGCCGCTGATCGACACCAATGGCGGCCCCGGTATCGCCACGCAGACCATAGTGCTGTACATATACAGGGACGCCTTCCAGAACTACCAGTTCGGTTACAGCGCCGTCCTGTCCCTCATCAACGTCTTGATCCTGGTCAGCTTCTTGGTGGTCATGGCCCTAATTGCCAAACGGTGGGTGCACTATGAGCGGGTCTGAGCTGCCCCGGCCCGTCGGTAGCCCCCGCCGTCCCTGCCGAGGCGGGCGAGGCGGTGAGCCATGACCGCCGCCGTGGTGCCCGTCGCCGTCGGCCGGCGCCCGGCGTCGCCCCGGGCCAAGGCCCGCCGCCTGGCCCGGGGCGCGCTGGCGCTGCTGTTGGTGGTGAGCGGGGCGCTCATGCTGATGCCCGTGGCCTGGGTGGTGGTGCAGTCCATCGAGCTGCCCTCCGACCAGTTCAACCTGCCCCCGGTGTGGTTCCCGGGCCACGTCACATTGGCCAGCTACCGGGCACTGTTCTCTACCACCCCGTTCCTGGAGAACCTAGCCAACTCGGCCCTGGTCACCCTGTCCGTCGTGATCGGGTCGGCCGTCGTCAGCGTCCTGGCGGCCTATGCCTTCGCTCGCCTGCAGTTCCGGGGCCGGGAAGTCCTGTTCATGCTGTTCCTAGCCGCACTGACCATACCCAGCCAGGTGGAGGCGGTACCCGAGTTCGTGGTGGTCAAGTACATGCACTTGCTCAACACGCAGGCCAGCCTGATCGTCCCCGCCCTCATCCAGGTGCTGGGCGTGTTCATCCTGCGCCAGCACTTCCGCACCATACCCCAGGACCTGGACGACGCCGCCCGGGTGGACGGTGCCGGCCACATGAAGATCCTCCGCCACGTCATGGTGCCGATGTCGTGGCCGGCGATATCGGCAGTCATGGTGCTCACTGGCCAGTACATCTGGAACGACTTTTTCTGGCCCAACCTTTTCATCACCAACCCCAACCGCATGACCGCCCCGCTGGCGCTGTACTACCAGGAGTCGTCCCTCGGGGGCGGCCAGATCGGGGCCATATTCGCCGGCGTTTCGCTGCTCGCCGTGCCCGCGGTCATCGCCTTCATCTTGTTGCAGCGCCGCCTAATGGAGGGGATCGGCTTCCGGGGCGTGTCCCGGTGAGGGTGGGTAAGCGAGCGAGCGCAGGTACGCCATCCGCGGTATTTCGCACGGGCCAGCCTGATGAGACGGCCAGGGCGCCAACGTCCCGGGCGGGGCCGGAGCCGAACGGGTTGTCAACTGAGAGGGAGGGATAACTGAGGTGGCTGGAGGACCGTGGCCGGTTTTGAGGTCGTACCGGGGTGCTGAGCGCCGGGCGGTGTCGCTGCCCCTGGGGGGGATCGCGACGGGGTCGGTAGGCTTCGGCGGGCGGGGCCAGCTTCGTGACTGGGAGCTGGAAAACCACCCGGCCAAGGGGTCGCTAGCGTCGGGGACGTTCCTTGCCTGCCGGTGGGTGGCCGAAGGGCTGGGCCCCGAGGCCTTCGTGCTGGAGGGGGACATGTTCCCCGACGAGCTCGAGGGCCCGTTGGGGGCACGGGCACCGTTGGCCGGCCTGCGGCGGTTCCAACATTGTTTGTTCGAGACCGCCTACCCCTACGGCCGGGCGGTGCTAGAGGACCCCGGAGCGCCAATTAGGGCGGCAGTCGAGGCCTGGAGCGCCTTTGTCCCCGGCGATGAGGACGCCAGCGGCCTCCCGGTGGCCGTGCTCACGGTCAACCTCCAGTCGCTGCACCCTGGCCCGCTCGATGCCACCGTGATGTTCTCGGTGGAGGACCTTGTCGGCCACCGGCTCCGGGTGCCCGGGCTCAGTGCCGGGGCGAGCCAGCCTACGGTCGACTTCCGCCAAGGGCCCGGCCTATCGGGCGTGCTGTTTGGCGACTCGGGCATGGACCGCTCCGACGAGGAGTGGGGCACTCTGGCCGCGGCAGTGGTGGGCGAAGGCGCCTTCCCGGCCGCCCACTGGTCGTACGGGAAGTGGAACCAGGGCCTCACCAAGATGTGGGCATCGCTGGTATCAGATGGAGTACCGGCCGAGGGGGACTTCGAGCCCGAGGTGGGCGAGGCGCCCTGTACCTCTATAGGGGCGCGCCGTCACCTGAGCCCACTGGGACAAGCCTCAGTCACTTTCCTCATCGGCTGGCACTTCCCCAACCGCCGGGGGTGGAAGTTCGTTGGCCCGGGCCCGAAAGGAGGCCCAACCGAGGACCTCGTCGGAAATTACTACTGCACCCAGGCCGACGACGCCTGGGACGCCCTGGAGCGCTTCTTGCCCCGACTGGGCGAGCTGGAGGGGCGTACCCGGCTGTTCCTGGAGACCTTCTGTGCCAGCGACCTGAGCCCGGTGGTTAAAGAGGCCGCCCTTTTCAACCTGAGCACCTTGGGCACGCAGACCTTTTTCCGCACCGCTGACGGCAACCCGTTCGGCTGGGAAGGCTGTCTGGACGACGCCGGGTCGTGTTTTGGCTCCTGCACCCACGTGTGGAACTACGAGCTGGCTACGCCCTACGTCTTCCCGGCCCTGGCCCGCAAGATGCGCGAGGTCGAGTTCTGCCACGCCACCTCCCCCGAGGGGGCGATGAGCTTTAGGGTCAGCCTACCCCTGGCCAAGGCCCGGGAATGGCCCTGGGTCGCCGCCGACGGCCAGTTCGGTTGCGTCGTAAAGGCTTTGCGCGAATGGCGCCACAGTGGTGACGACGCCTTCCTCCGCCGTATATGGCCCGCGTGCAAAAAGTCGCTCGAGTTTGCGTGGCTCCCGGGGAGCTGGGACGCAGACCAAGACGGCGTGGCCGAGGGCAGCCTCCACAACACGATGGACGTCGAGTACTTCGGCCCCACCGGCATCATCCAGAGCTGGTACCTGGCCGCCCTGGGGGCGGCAGCCGAGATGGCGACGGCCATCGGGGACGCCAGCTTTGCCTCCCGCTGCAGTGAGCTCCAGGCCCGGGGGGCAGCTTGGACGGAAGGGCACCTCTTCAACGGCTCCTACTACGCCCAGGACGTCCGGCCGCCGGCCAGTTTCGAGGACCTGCGGCCGGAGGTGCGCCACCCCCGCATGGGCGCTCAGGATCTTTCCGACCCCGAGTTCCAGGTGGCCGGCGGCTGCCTGGTCGACCAGCTGGCCGGTGACGTCGCCGCCCGGTTCGCCGGGCTGCGTTCCCCGTTCGACCCTGAGCACGTGGCCACCGCCCTGGACAGCATCCACCGGTTCAACCACGTCGGACGGTTGGGCTCCTGGACGAACTTCATGCGCACGTTCGGGGCCAACGAAGACGAGGGTCACGTCATGTTGGCCTACCCGAACGGCCTTCCGCCTCACCCAATGCCGTATTGGTCAGAGGTGATGACCGGCTTCGAGTACACCTACGCCCTCGGCCTCGCCCTGACCGGGCGGGCGAGCTTTGCCGAAGAAGTGGTGGGCATGGTCCGGCGCCGTTACGACGGCTACCGGCGCAACCCTTACGACGAGGCCGAGTGTGGCCACCACTATGCCCGTGCCATGGCCAGCTGGGGATTGGTGCATGCCTTGGCCGGCATCGATTACGACGGCCGCGATAAGACGTTGCGCCTGCGCGCCGAAGGGCCGGAGGGCCGCTGGTTCTGGGCGGTGGACGGGGCTTGGGGCTACCTGGACCGCCGCCGCGCCGATGGCACGGGGCCCACCGCCCTGACAATCAAGGTGTGCTCGGGTACCTTGAGGCTAGACCGGGCAGTGGTGGGCGACGAGGAACTCAGTCTGACCCCCAATGGCACACTGCCGGCCGGTTCGTTGGTTCAGGCTGTCCCGGTGGGCGGATAACCGGCCCCGAGGGCACTCCCTCCGCGGCGAAGAGGCAGTAACGCCACCCAAAGGTCATTTGAACCACAGCTTCCTAGGGTCCGTTACAGCCCTTGGCCACCAGCGCCCGGTCGGCGGTTCCGGCGTCGGGTGCGTAGACGACCTGTACGTGATTGGCCTTGTGCCGGGCCATGAACTGGTCCTGGGTCACACCGTCCAGGACCGCATGCATGATGGGCCACTCGTAATTGGTGGCCCGCCAACGGCGCTCGGTCTCGTGCTCCGGCAGCTCGACGGCCCGGCCGCGCCCGATGTCGTAATGGAGAGCCCCGTCCATGACGTACAAGCGCGACCACACGATCTCGCCCGGCTTGGAGACGCCGCGCAGGGTGCCCCCGCCCAAGGGGAAGTAGACCGGCGACTGGCGCATGCTGGTGGCGTCGGCGTAGCCATTGGCAAAGTGAGAGGCGGGCACGGAGCCCGAGATCTCGAACAGCCACACGAACCGCCCATCGTGGTCGTCACCCCAGCGGACGTCGTGCAGGGTGGTGGAGGGGTCCAGGCCCATGGCCTTCCACACCCGGTTGGTGATGAGGGCGTCGACGGCGACCCCCTCGTCCACCTCGTTGAAATTAGGTAGCGCCTGGCCCTCCCACAGGACCCTCGACCCGTCGCGGCTGCGCACAGGCGGACGGTCAGGGTTGTTGAGCAACCCTTCGGCGATGTCCGATGCCGCCACGAGGTCCTTCAGGCCTTGTTGGTACTGGATACCGACACAATCGACACCGAAATCATCACTGATCCGCAGAGCGGCGACGTACATGGCGAACTGCTGGCGCAATTGTTCGTCGGTCAGCTCCGTGGCCTCGTCCTTCCCGGTGAAGAAAACCATGCCCCGGTCGCTCAACCAGCGCCGGACAGCGGCCGTCTCCTCCTCGCCGACGGTCAGCATCTCGGCATAGAGCGCGCTCTGGGACAGCCTCTCTTTGTAGATCCCTAGCCCGTTGAGGAGCTCATCTTCAATGATGGCGTTGTACATGCCCATGCAGCCCTCATCGAAGATGCCCACGATGGCCTTGTCGGTGACGAGCTTGTCGGCAATGGCGTGGCCCAGCTGGAGCTCCGGGCTAGAAGCGGGCAGAGCCGGCAGAGGGTGCACGTGGGAAGCATCATGGACGACCTTGCCCGCCTCTACCCATTGCTTGATGCCCTGGCGGAACAACTCATCGGTAAAATCCACGCTCCAGATGGTGGAGTACGCCCTGCCCATCTTGGTCAACGACCCGTTCAGGTTGAGCAGGCCGACCAAACCAGGCCAGGTGCCGTCGAAATTGGCGACGGTAAGGACGGGCCCTCTATGGGAGCGTAGACCAGCCAGGACGTGGTGGCTGTATTGCCAGACCGTTTCGGCCACCACCAAGGGCGCATCCGGAGGTACCTGGGCGAACACGGACATCCCCATGCGCTGGCTGTCGATGAAGCCGTGCTTTTTGATCGGGTCGTAGGCATGGGCCCGGTGCACAGACCAACCGAGGTCGGCCAGGGCTGAGGTTAGGGCGTCTTCCAGCTTCTGCTGGGTCGGCCAACCGGCCGTGTTCGGAGCTTGGCGCAGGTCGCCACTCGCTACGAGCCACGCCGTCTTGGGCTCTAGAGTGGGCTTTTCAGAGATCGTCGGGAACTGGTAGTTCGGCATCGCTTCCTCTTGTGATGATGGCGCCACGGCTAAGGGCGGCTGAGGAGCGCTGACGCTCCAAAATTTTAATTGTACCCGGTGGCGCTGACCGTCGTTTTTGTGGCCAAAGAGCTTTGGCCGAGGTTACGGGCCACCCGCTCGGATGAGCGCTGCCTCTATCTGCGGCGTCAGGTCGCCCAGGTTGTAGCCGCTCTGGCGACGTTCGACCAGCTCGTCGGCCAATAGCTCTCTTATGTCTAGGGAGCCCCACACCGTCGGCCTAAGCGCCGTCAGTGCGCAGGGAGCTCCCTCGCCGTCGGGAGCTCATCTCTTTACAAAATCTGGATGGCTCCTGACCTCCAGGTGCTCGGGCCGTAGGTCTGGCGTCAGCTTCCCTGCGGCGCTCTTGCCGTACCAGATGGCGGTGGAGGCCATGTCGTCGCGACTAACGCATCACGGAGAAGGGCGACCCCATGCCGGGGATCCAGGAACCCGTGCGACAAGGCCATGTGATTGATGCCTTCCACGATGATCTGGGAAGCCACCGTCGGACCTACGGCTTCACCTGGTGTCACCGCAAATCCAGCTTGGTCGAAATTCGCTGGTACGGTTCCTAGGCTCGTCCAGTCGACGCGCTCGCTAAGCCTGTTCGCCCTCCCTCCAGGGTCAGAAAGTCCCGTCATTGTCGAAGCAGAGAAGGTCCCCTCAACCCGTTCGACCTCGCAACCGGGAGGGAGCAAGTCTGCTATCGCCACCGGCACCTGGGAAGCGACGACCAGGATGCTGTCCCGCAACAACAAGGCGACGGTCACCAATGGCACCGGCGCCTCGATGGAGATGCCGATGTCGAGGGTCGCACTTACCCCAGAGGACATGCCCATGGGGGGGAAAGTAAGCGTGAACAGTGCCCCGAAGCCAGCATCGGACGTCCCTCCCCACCTGTACCGGGCAAAGTCAATCGACTGCTGACCCTGGGTCGGCATCCAAGCCGAGGCGAGCGACCCTCTTTGCACGGCTTTCATAGTGCTTGGATCAATGACCGTGCACTTCGAAGCCATGTGCTCCAGTTAGCCTATCACCACCGAATTGGTCAGAACCTCGATAAGGTGCTCGCGCGTTTCGGGTCCAATTAGGCCGACTTGGTCGTCCGTGGCGGGCTCCAGAGAAGCATGCGCCCTAATTACGAGGGCAGGGATGGCCGACCAGCTCCAAGGTGGGGCCGCCCAATCGGGATACCTCTCTGGGTGCCGGTGGATGGCGAAACGAGGGCGGCGCTTGGCAAGTACGTTGAGGCGCACCACCTGATCTCTAAGGTCGCACAGGAACTCGTCCGCACTGGCCAAGGGGATTTTATACGCGCTTCTGCGCTGGATTATCCGCTGAGCTGCTTCGCTTATGTGACCATTCCGCGCCCCCCAATACATGGGGTAGCGTCGATTTACAACGTCCGACACGCAATCAGCGAGAGCCACGTCGTAGTCCCCCGACCAGCCGACGACCACGAGACCGTACTCGTCAAAGATCTGGTGAAGGAGCCGTAGCCATTCAGGGGGATAGGACGTCAGCTCCTCGGCCGTATTGCGTAGTTCAGTCGATAGGTAGTCGCCGTGCAACTTCACTATGGTGACTGGTGAATGGCAGAGCGGCGTCATTGCGGACGCTGCAGACGGACGGTCGATCACCTGAGGTGCAACGCCCAGTTCGGATAGCGCCTGCTCCATAAGTCGGTCGAAGTTCGTGGTGAGGATGACTCTCACGTATCCTTGAGAACACAGCTCGGCAAGAGCCCGGTGGGCAGGCGTTGGTATCCTTCGGTTCGGCATATCCGGCGACGGTTCAAAATAGCTTCGCAGGACCGCTTGGCGACTCGCCTGTGTTGGGGACAGGCCCTCTAGTAGGGAGCTATAGGAGGGCGGGCCGTGCGTCTCCCTAACCCACCAGTCCTCGGGCGTGAGACCTGTAGCCGCGATGTCCACGGCTTGCGCACGCGCTACCCGCCCTATGAGATCCTCCACAATTTGATGACCGGTCGGGATCCCGGTAGCCGACGAAATACCGCTGCCCAACAGGACGGCGTAGACCCCTGGAGCGGCTTGCAGCGACGTGGCTAGGGCTACACGAGGGCTTATTCCGCCGGCTGGAGTAAGGACGGGTCCGCTCATATGGCTGGCGCCTTCGGGACCACGCTGAGCTGCGGGTTGGTCGACATGGGGCAGACGTTAGCGCCGCCACCAACGCGGCATAGCACGCCGTCAGCACCAGCCCGCTGAAAAGGAACAGAAAAACCCAACCCACAGGAAAAGGGGGATGGGCTGAAAAAGTGGTGACAAGATGGTGGCTCTTCCCCTCGGGCCGCTCTCAACCTTTCCCCCGCCAGGCTGACGGTCGATATCGGCCTAGGACCGGCACAATCAAAGCCTCAATGGAGGCTCTGGGGTTGGGAGGGTGAGGAGCGTTCGCCACAGGTGCATGGACCATAGTCCTCGTCTTTTGCCGCCGGCAGCTCGAGGTCGTGTTCGGGGAGCACCTTCGCCATTACGACGAGGCACGGTACCGCTGGGCCCTCCGCCGGCCCTGTCCCAGCCACGCGCTGCCGTTGTCTGGCTTCGCCGTGGCAACGATCACTGTTGTGATGTGCCATGAGGTGGCCTATCGCGTGGGTCCTCGTCAAATGTGGCCTAGTCCCGAAGTGAGCCTCACCAGCAGGTTCACGAAGCACGATGGGAACCCTTGTGGTGGCTGGTGCCCCCACAACCGAGGTGCGGCCACCCCGTGGCGCATAATGGCGCTCAATAACCCAGGTCACCGCACCTGCTGAACGCGCCATATCGGCACTTATTTCGTACTGGGGGCGTGCAGCTCCGGGCTGACGTGGACCGTGCAGTCGCGGCGCCACACCGGACGGTCAGCACTCAGGTGGGGCCTTGAGGGACCACGGCGTGGAAGTGCCCCCGTCGCCCCGGCACATGTACAAGGCCGTCGGGGAGGAGGATCCGTCAGCCTGGCCGCCAGGGTGCCGTGTCGGGTTCTGGAGCGCGGACCGGCCGCTGCCCAAGGGCACTTGGTTCGTGCCCGCTGGGGCGCCTTGTGTCTAGGAACAGGGCTAGAACTCCCGTCGCCTGGAGTGGGCTCGGGTCGTCTGCAGGAGACAGACGAGCAACACTCTGACGTGCACTTCTGTTGCCTCGAGTGGTCCCGCTAGAAGGTCGAAGGCCTTCGGCCACTTCTCCGTGTCAACGGCCAGTTCCAGGTCCCCGTTTTGGCCGACTAGAAGTCCCCCCCCGTGGGTGCTCGGGGGGCCTTGGGGCTTGGGCCGACTCCTTTGGCCCGGGCTCACCGACAGGGAGTCGTTCCGCATGCGCCAGGCTCGCCAGAGGGGAGGTGGCCCCAAGCCCAAGTAGGTCCCAACACCCGACGGGGTGGGGACTTTTACCTGGCCACCAGTGGGGACTTTAACTTGGCCGTTGACACCCGGTCCGTTCGGTCCAGGGGGCTACGCCCCCTGGACCCCCCCCAAGTGCCCGACCTGAAGGGCACCCAACCCGAGTGGCCCCACCTCATCGCACACCCGTCCTTCCACGGAACAGCCCGTTCGTCGACTAAACCATCTCACATGCCCCCATCGTGGACCCCGAACGCCGCATTTGGAGGCGAACCGGAATTCTTAACCCACTACACCGACGCCGATGGCTTAAGAGGAATCCTGGAGTCCAGGAGCCTCCGGGCAACCGAGATTCGCTTCCTCAACGACCCCAGCGAGCTCTCCTACTCCCTCCGCCGTCTGGGAGTTCATACAGGCGCCCCCGCCCGGCGTCGAACCTCCAGCGCGCGACCTCTTGCGTCAGCTCGGCCCCCGACTGCCGGCACTTCGAACCACCTTCCAATCTGCGCCCATAGCTAACTATGTCGTTGCGTTCAGCGACAAGCACAATGACCTCTCGCAGTGGCGAGCCTATGGGTCGCCGCACGTCGGCTACGCCATTAGCTTTAGAAGAGCAGCCCTCTACCTGCACAGCGGCCTCATCCTCGACAAGGTCCTGTATGACCCGGACCACCAGCGCTCCCGTTTGGTCCAGCTAGCGAACCAGTTCCAAGTAACAGGCCAAACAGACCCGCCCCTATCACTGCAGAACCACCTCATGATCGGGTCGCTCTTCTTCAAGAACCCGGCGTTCCAGGTCGAGAGCGAGTGGCGGGGGGTCCTTGTCCTCCCCGACCACACCGACCCAAAGTTCCAAACCTCTCCTCTGGGCCTCGTACCCTTTATTGAGGTATCTTTCGAGCTCTCTTACGACGGACAACCCATGGTCGGCAAAGTAATGGTCGGTCCCACGTCAACACCCCTCGAATGCGGTTCAGCCCTAAAGCTCCTTCTCGACCAACAGGGATACAGCGCTGCCGGCAGAGCGGTCGACACCTGCGCCATTCCTCACCGCTCAGTCCACTGAACCGGGCGGCTCCGCTCGCCTCCGGCGCTTCGCCATCGTCGCCCTCCATCAACCACCACAGGACCGTACGGGCGCCGCCTTCAACCCTCAACCCTCCCACGCACAAGCGGCAGCCCAGCCACCCGAAGTGCTCCTCTTTGTGGTTCCGCCCCCACCAGGGGCTACGCCCCCTCACGCCAGCCCCGCCGCTCCCCGAGGAGCGCTTGTCGGCCGATGACCACCTGCGCCGGGGCCGCCGCCATCTATAGACTCTCGGGACCGCTGAAGCCGAGGAGGCGATCGTGCGCAAGTTTGCCCGACAAGGTACCCCGTCAGAGTTTCGGACGCGCCGCTACAGGGTGCTACCGAGAGCAACGGCCCTCGGCGTGACGGTAGCCCTCACGGCTGTCGCGTCGGCCACGGCCCTGGCCACACAGAGCTTCGCCGACCAGCTGCCGAGCCCTGTGCCGATCGAAGTCGGCAGGAGCCCGCAGTCGGTCGCCGCAGACCCTGCCACCGACATGGTCTATGCCGCCAACTCGTACTCGTTCTTCACGAGCCAAGGCTCAGTCTCGGTTATCGACGGCAGGCCCAACGCGGACGGTGCGCCGCCGAAGGTCGTTGCCACCATCCCGGTAGGGCACTACCCGACGGGCATAGCGGTCGACCCGAGCACCGACATGGTCTACGTCAGTAACTACGGCTCCAATTCGGTCTCGGTCATCGACGGCCACACCAACCGGGTCACAGGCACCATCGGCGTCGGCGCGCACCCCGCCGACATAGGTGTCGTGCCGTCCAGCGACACCATCTATGTCGCGGACGCGGGCAACGGCAAGTCCCGAGGGACAGTTTCTGTTATCGACGGCCACACGGACCGGGTGGTCGGGTCCGTCGGCGTCGGCTACGAGCCGTTCAGCATCGGGGTAAACACTTTGTCGGGCACCGTGTACGTAGGCAACCAGGGCGGGAACGGGCCATCGACTGGTTACCTCGGTACCGTATCGATTATCCACGGCACGAACGTCATTGGGACTGTCGGCGTCGATGGGACGCCGACAGTCATCGGGGTGGACGACCTGACAAACACTGCTTACGTTGCCAACTCCGGGGACTACGGCGACGAAGTGGCCGTCATCAACAATTCCGGCCGGCTGGTCAGCCAGATCTCCAACCCCGGAGGACAAGGCCACGGCGTGGCAGTCAACGAAGACACCCACGCTGTCTTCGTTGCCAATATGAACAGCGGCCAGGTCGGCGGGCCAGTCGGGTCCCTCACCGTGATCAATGCCAAGACCAACGGTGTCATCGCGCTCGTGAGCGCAGGAGGCAACCCGTACGGCGACGCAGTCGACCCCACCACCAACCAGGTCTACATTGCCCAGAACACCTCTCCTGGCATTGTGTCGATGCTGAACTTCAGCGGCTATTCCATCATCGGTGGCACCCCGCCAGCGACGATCCCGACTACTACGACGACGTCCCTGTCCAGCCTCAACGGCACGCTTTGCGGCGTGATGCTCAAGTCGGGGGCGCTCAAGACCCTTGGCATCAACACCTACTCCATCACGGAGAACCACTCCATCGTCGTCCCGGGTTATGGGACTTGCGACATTCAAAGCATCCCTCCGAGCTACCCCAAGGACGATACAACGCCGGTAGGCGACGTACAGCTGTCGGTCTCTCATTCGTATTCTCCCCCGCCAGCCGGCACTGACATGAAGTCGCTGAGCGGCCTTGGCGCAGGGGCGGAGCTCTACGGCGCGGATTCCGAGCTGCCCTCAGTCGTCTTCCATCGGGGCAAGGCGGCGGTCATCCTCCAGTTCGGCTTTGACATCGAAGCGTTGGCGGCGCTCATAACCGCCATCCTTCCAAAACTGGTGACGGCGGCCCACCAGGTCTACGCCCTCATGGGCTAACCGGAAGTCGTGGAGTTATGGGACGAGACGTGCGTCCGAGTGACGAATTCGTTGTTTTATGCGAGTCGTCACTCAGACAGACGTGCGGGCTCGCCCCTATGCATCCCTACCCCGACCTGCTCGGTGAGCCAGTCGACGGCGATTTTTGGGTGTGGGCTGCAAGCAAAGGGATCTGAGCTTTGAGCAGCGCCTTCGTGATCTGGCAGGATCCTGGCCATGCCTTGTTCGGTCACGTTCCTGCTCGTCTGCCGGCTCCTTGACCTCCTCCGCCTTGGCCCATCGCCCGATGAGAAGGACGTCGAGATCGCTGTGCTCCGCCACCAGCTGGCCGTGCTAAGCCGCCAGGCGGCACGGCCGCGGTACTCCCCTTCCGACCGCGCTGTCCTGGCCACCCTGGCCCGCTTTCTCAGCCGGGAGCGCTGGGGCATCTTTCTAGTGACGCCGGCAACCCTGTTGCTAACAGCACCGAGACCTGGTGGCCCGGTCCTGGACCTTCCCACGCCGTAACCGCACAGCACTCAACGCCCTCGACGAAGAGGTCGTCGCCCTCGTCCTGCGCTTGGCCCGCGAGAACCGGCGCTGGGGCTACCTCCGGATCGTGGGCGAGTACCGCAAGCTCGGCGTGATCGTCTCGGCCACCACCATCCGCAACGTGCTGCGCCGTCACCATCTCAAGCCAGCGCCGCGACGCTCGGGGCCGTCATGGTCGGAGTTGGTGCCGGCAGCCCAGGCTGCCGGCACCTTTATCGTGCGACTTTTTCCACGTCGACACCGTGATGCTCCGGCGCGTTTACGTCCTGTTCTTCATCGACCTCCACCGCCGCAAGGTCTTGCTGGCCGGTGTCACGACCAACCCAGTCGGGCCATGGGTCACCCAGCAGGCCCGTAACCTGGTAGCCACCCTCGAGGACCAGGGCCGGGCCCTCCGGTTCTTGGTCCGTGACCGCGACGCTAAGTTCGTCGGCCCATTTGACGAAGTGCTCCGGTCGGTCGGCGCTCGAATTATCAAGGCACCCGTACGATCTCCCCAGGCGAACAGTTTCGCGGAGAGATTTGTGCTCACAGCACGAACTGAGTGCCTGGACTGGCTGCTGGTCCGGAACGAGCGCCACCTGGACCGCGTGCTGAGGGAGTTCGTGGAGCACTATAACTGCGCGCGCCCTCACCGCGGAATTGACTCGAGGTGCCCGTCCCCGACCTCACCAACCAGCAGTTCAGCGGTGCTGGCCGTAATGAGCGAGCAGACCACCTCGGCGGTCTTATCGACGAGTACCGCGTCGCCGCCTGACTCGTAACCGACAACTTATTGTGCCTCATTTGGACGGGAAGAACCGCTCATCTCTGCCTCACCGCCTTTTCGAGGCTCTAGTCCCTGCATTAGCTAGCGTTCCATGCAGCATGGCGGCAACTGAGCGATCCGTCGGTTCCCGGACAGCCTGACGATACCAATCCATTACGCCAATTCACGCTGCTGAGGGAAGCAGTGGGTAAATATGGCGACCTACACTACGACTCCCACGTGAGTCGGTTCCGTCAGCTGGTGACCAAGGCGACTGGAGCACTTGGGGCGAGGCCCACAACTTCTTGAACCGGACCTCGCGGCGGACCTTCCAGCCTCCGGGCGAGCCGCGCCTACTACATGGAGGCCCTGGCTTCAGGCCAGATCGCCGCCCGCAATCTGCACGGCGGCCACGGGCTGCATGCCAAGGTCTACGTGGGCGACAACGCATCGCGGAGCACATTCGCTTAGTGTCAGATTTTACGCGGGTCCTGGGCGCAGATCATCCCGACTCCCTCGACGCGCTACAGGACTTGGCTGCCCTCCAAGAGATGCGCGCCAGCAAATCGACTTAAGTTACCTGTCCAGGCGAGGCGACATTACCGGAAGTCGGCCCTCAACCGACAACGAGACGAGCCGAATGGTCAATTTACAATCAGAGGTACCCAGGCAAATTGCCCTCGGCTTTTGCCGGGAGAGACGGGCCGAATGCTACCCTGCCCCCGTAGCGGTCTTGCAGCTTGTGGGCGTACTCGTCAGCCAGCTGTGAGATGGCCTCGTAAGCCCGCTGCAACTGTTGCACAGCAAGAGGCGCCCCGGACACGTCGGCCGCCAGGAGGACCGCCTTACCGTCCCAGAGCGCCTTGGCGTAAAGGACGTCCTTATTGATGTCATTGATCGTCGCCAAGATGTCGGCGGGCTCACCGATGTCATAGATGACGGGGCTGAAGATCCTCACAACGGGCATGTCCTTCAGGACGCGGATGTAGGCCATAACGCTGCCGTAGCGAACGGGGATGTCGCCGTCCTCGTCAACGGTGACCTCGTCGGCGCCGAGCAGGGGCCGCATCGCCTGCTTGACCTGTTCCAGGAGCTCTTCAGCAGAGTGCGCCAAGGCTGGCTCGCTCGGCTTTTGTTCATCTTTGTTGAATGTCTCGCGAGGTATCCCCAGCGCCGAGATAATGATCTGCGCCCCTCCCTTGGCGAACGCCTTGTAGCTGAGCAGCCCCGGGCGCGCCACGCTCATCACCTTGTTGAGGGTCCGAACGGCGAGGGCCGAGACCTCAGCAAAGGGCACCGGCGCCTCCCAGTCACGGTGGTAGTTAGGGCCGGAGCCTTCGACGTCGGGCTGGGGAGGCTGCCATCCCAGAACCAAGAGCTCACCCTGTTCGTGGTTGTCGAGGTGTTCGTCGCCGGGCAAGAACGCGTTCGACACAGTCTCGGCCCGGAACCCCTTCGGGCCACCCTGGGCGAACTGGACGTAGTAGTGAGGCCGGCGTCGCACACTGACGACGAGGTATTGGTCCTCTTCCAGGTCCGCCAATGAGGAAGCAAGGCTGGTCGTGAACGAGGGCCAACCGTCACGGGTGCTGGGCGCCGAGCCGTCACGGGTGCTGGGCGCCGAGCCGTCACGGGTGCTGGGCGCCGAGCCGTCACGGGTGCTGGGCGCCGAGCCGTCACGGGTGCTGGGCGCCG
>Ga0182013_10002855_pt1 | contig 22196 bp, 20 predicted proteins | sample 612S2MmetaG_FD_120487 | JGI IMG/M metagenome (GOLD analysis project Ga0182013, IMG submission 120487) | Permafrost microbial communities from Stordalen Mire, Sweden - 612S2M metaG | ecosystem: Environmental > Terrestrial > Soil > Wetlands > Permafrost | place: Sweden: Stordalen | collected... | reverse complement strand
GCGGATGAGTAAGGTTCGTATCAACGATCTCGCGCGCGAGATGGAAGTCAAGAGCCGGCAGGTTCTTGACATATTGGCAGAGCTCGGCCTGGCCACGGGCAAGACCCACTCCAGTTCCCTGGAAAGCGATGAGGCCGACAAGGTACGCGCGCATTTTGAGCGTGGAACGCGGTCCTCGAGCCAGGCAAGCACACAGGGGTCACGCGGCCCTCAGGGCATAGCGCCCAAGATTGATCTATCGCATATCTCCAAGCCCGGCGACGTGCTGAAGGCCATCCTGGCCAAGAAACAGGAAGAGGAAGAAGAGGCTCGGCAGAGCCGTATGCCGCGGCGTCCGGCAGCGAAGCCTGTCGAGGCTCCGGCGCGTCCAACTCCGGCGGTTGTCGCCGTCGCGCCTCCGCCCGCAGCTCCAGCCAAGCCGGAGCCGCGCAAGATTGTTCCCCAGCCTCGTTCCGCGCCGCCCATTGTCGTTCGTCCGCCGGTTCCGCCAGCCATTGCCACGCGACCGCCTGCCAAGGCGGTAGTCGCCAAGGCCCCGGCAGGCGCCGTATTCGCACAGCGTCCGGCCGTTGCCCAAGCGCCTCCCGCGGTGACTGTGGTCGTAAAGCACACGGTAGCGCCCGCTCCACCAGCGGCTGCAACTATCGAAGCCCCAGCATCCGCGGCCAAGGTTGAAGTTCAAGCAGCGCCGGTTGTGGCTGCTCCTGTTGCCAAGCCAGTTGAGTCTGAAGTGATTGCGGTCCCACCGGCTGCCGAGGCGATCTCCGTTGCGCCCGAGCAGGAACCTGCGACAGAGGTTGCCGAGGAGACAGCGGCTACCACGCCAGCTCCCGCTCATCGTGGGAAGGGGCATACGCACACTGCGTCGCCGACCCCCGCACTGCCTGCCCGGCGCATGGTGATGCCGCAAACCGGGCCTCGTCCGTTTTACAAGGCGCCGCCAGTAGTTGAGGCTCCGGTCCAGGCCAATACCGGAACCGCCGCTGGAGGAATTCAGCGCGGCAGGCCCATCTTCGACCGCAACCGGCCATCGAGCGGCCCTGGCAGCTACCCGCAGCGTACCCCCGGCGGAGCTCCGGGAGCAGGCCAGTTCCCCGGAGGCCCACGCCCCAAGCATCCCACTCGCACCACCTCTGGCGGCTACGCTGGAACCGGCGCGCCTGGAGCGCCCGGAGCGCGTCCTGGATTTGGCGCGCGGCCTGGATTCGGCCCGCCGCGTCCCGGAGGCCCACCGCGCCCCGGCAGCGCGCCACCGACCGGCGAGGCGCCTCGTCCGCAGCGCGCACCCTCCAGAGGCCGCGGAGGACGCCCTCAGTATCCCAAAACCAAGGAAGGCCCGATGAAGGGCTTTGTGCCGCCGCCACGTTATGGCGGGGTGCAATACGGCGGCGAGCCGCTGCCCATCACCCGCGAGATTACGGTCACCGAGGGTATCAGCGTAAAGGATCTGGCCGAAAAGCTTGAAGTCCGCGCCAAGGACCTGATTGCCACTCTGCTGATGAAGGGCATCTTCGTCACAGTAAATCAATCCCTCGACGCCGAGATGGTCAAGGACGTAGCCGCCAAGTTTGGCGCGGCCGCCACGGTCATCAGCTATGAGGAAGAGATCGCCAATCAGGCTATCGAAGAAGTTCTCGAAGCCGAGAATACCGGCGAGCTGGAAGTGCCGCGTTCGCCCGTGGTCACCGTCATGGGCCACGTCGATCACGGCAAGACCTCGCTGCTGGACGCTATCCGCGAGACCGACGTAGCGGCTGGCGAAGCCGGCGGCATCACGCAGCACATCGGCGCTTACAAGGTGAAGTTTGCCAAGGAAGGCTCTCCGGCCTCTGGCCGCGAGATCGTCTTCCTTGACACGCCTGGTCACGAAGCCTTCACGCGCATGAGAGCGCGCGGCGCCAAGGTGACGGACATCGTGGTTATTGTGGTCGCTGCAGACGATGGCGTCATGCCACAGACCCTGGAAGCCATTGACCACGCCAAGGCTGCCGGTGTGCCGATCATTGTGGCCGTAAACAAGATCGACAAACCTGAAGCCAATCCTGAACGCGTCAAGAAACAGCTTGCCGACCGCGGGCTGATTCCAGAAGAGTGGGCAGGAGCCGGCGAAGGCACGGTCTTTGTGGAAGTCTCCGCCAAAAAGCGCAAAAACCTCGATCTGCTGCTGGAGATGATTTGCCTGGTCTCCGATATCAAGGCGCCCAAGGCGACGCCCGGACGCAAGGCCGTGGGCTCGGTCCTCGAAGCCAAGTTGGATCGCGGTCGCGGCGCTGTAGCCACTGTCCTCGTACAGGACGGCACCCTGCGGCTCAACGACAGCTATATCGTCGGCAACACCTTCGGCAAGGTTCGCGCGATGTTCGACGACCGCGGGCGAGCTCTCGAAGTTGCCGGCCCCTCGACTCCGGTCGAGGTGTTGGGCCTGGAATCCATGCCTGACTCCGGCGACACGTTCCTGGTGGTAGCCGACCGCGATAAGGCCAAGGGCATTGCGCAGTATCGCAAGATGAAGGAGAGAGACGCTCAGCTTGCCAAGAGTTCCAGAGTTTCGCTGGAAGGATTGGCGGAGCAGATTCGTACCGCCGGCGTGAAGGACCTGCCGTTGATTATCAAGGGCGACGTGACCGGCTCGGTCGAGGTGTTGGCCGACTCGCTAGTGCTCATGTCCACTGAGAAGGTGAGGGTCAAGGTGATCCACTCAGGCGTCGGTTCCATTACGGAGAGCGACGTGCTGCTGGCCACGGCCTCGAACGCCATCATCATCGGCTTCAATGTGCGGCCGGAACGCAAGGCGGCGGAACTGGCGCAGCAGGAAAACGTCGAAATTCGGCTGCACTCCATCATCTACGAGCTGCAGGACGAGATGCGCCTGGCCATGTTGGGGCTGCTCGAACCAGTATTCAAGGAAAACTACATCGGCCGCGCGGAAGTGCTCAACGTCTTCAAGATTCCGAAGATCGGCACCATCGCCGGATGCCGTGTGCAGGATGGCGTGATCCGCCGCGACGCGGAGATCAAGGTCATGCGCGGCACGGAGCAGCTCTTCAAGGGCAAGGTCAGCTCGCTCAAGCGCTTCAAGGACGATGCCCGCGAAGTCACCAACGGCATGGAGTGCGGCATCGGCCTCTCCGGATTCAACGACATCAAGGAAGGCGATTTGATTGAAGCCTTCTCCACCGAGAAGTTGGCCGCCGACCTGGGCGCGCTGACCTCCGCCAAGGCATAACGCAACTTACCTGCAAGAACTGACCGGCCCGCTCCTCACTTCGAGAAGCGGGCCGGTTTTTTGTTTTCGCGTCTCCCGAAGGCCACCTAATTCGTTGATTTGCCGGCTGGCGATTTACGGCAACTTCATGCAATTCCCTTTCTAAAGTTGCCGCAATGGGGATAAAATCGGCGCGTGAGAGCCGGTGTGAGGCTGGGCGGGAACCCACTTCTTGAGACCTCAAGGCAGTACCTCATGAATTCGGGTAGGATGGCGATTTTTCCACCGGGCTTCCCCCCGGCAGAACCTGAACCTCAATCGGCTTCTCCAAAGGAGGAGATCATGGGACACGCGACAATTCCCTTTCCCGGCCCCGAAGGCCAGGAACAAAGACATCCTGAACCGCAGCATCCTGCTCCCGCTCCCAAGCCCACACCCGCTTCAGGCGCCACAACATACACGCTAGTGACAGAGCCCGATCAGGGCCTGACGCCAATCTACAACCTGATTTCCTCGGCCAAAATATCCATTGACATGACCATGTACGAGCTTTCTGACACCACCGTTACCACCATGCTTGCCAAGGCTGCAGGCTCCGGAGTGACGGTCCGGGTGATTCTCGACCAGAACAACGAAAAGGCCAACAACACAACGGCCTACAACACGCTGACCACAGGCAAAGTCTCCGTTCACTGGGCCAACCCATCCTACAAATGCACGCACCAGAAGACCATTACCGTGGATGGGGCGACGTCGGCGATCATGACCCTCAACCTGACTCCGGAGGACTACTCGACCACACGCGACTTCGCCGTGATTACCAACGACGCCGCCGATGTGGCCGCCATCGAGGCGACATTCGAAGCCGATTTTACGAACACAACGATTACAGCGCCGGCCGGCGACAACCTTGTCTGGAGTCCCACCAACTCGCGTTCAGCGCTGCTTGCGCTCATCAACGGCGCAGCCAAGACTTTGCTCATTTCGCAGGAAGAATTCGACGACACCGGCATCGAGTCCGCGGTCGAAGCGGCTCTCAAACGCGGCGTCGCGGTTACGCTTGTCCAGGAGAACGTGAATGGCGCGTATTCCTCAGTTCTCAACACCCTCAAAGCCGCCGGTGCGCGAATAGCGATCTTCAGCTCGAAGACCGGCTACTACATTCACGCCAAGACCGTTTTGGCTGACTACGGTACTGCGGAGGCGAAGCTGTTTGTGGGCTCGGAAAACTTCTCCGCTGATTCGCTGAGCGACAATCGCGAACTGGGCCTCATCTTCTCCGATGCAGCCTGCATGGAGGGCGTGGAAGCAGCCATCACCGCTGACTTTAACAAAGGGACGAGGTTCTGAATCGCACCCGGCGCCGCAGCGAAGCAGTGTCTGCGCAGGCGCTGGGCGCATTGCAACGGAAATCGTTTTGTGTGAATGAAATGCCCGGCGAGAGTGCGGCTTGGCCCAGGCGCTGATTCCGGTTATAATGGAGATTCGGCAAGCTGCCGGAGGCGTGTGTCTTGATGCGCCCCGCTGGCAGTTCCGCTGGATAGACCGCAATTGAGCGCGTCTAATGACGGCGAGTGGTTCCGGCGGCGCGAAAGACCAAAGTTTGGAGCAAAGCAATGGCACAAGTATGCGACATCTGCGGGAAAGGCCCGCAGTTCGGCAATAATATCTCTCACGCCCACAACATCACACGTCGGCGCTGGAGCGTGAATCTGCAGGCAGTGAAGGCGCTGATAGACGGCCACGCCAAGCGAATCAGAGTGTGTGCAAGCTGCATCAAGAGCGGCAAGATCGCCAAGGCCTGAGGTCGGCGGACTGATTGCCCGCTGGAATGAACCGGGCTATATTGGCGGCTGAAGTTCAGAGGTGAAATTCAAGATTGACGCGAACCCCGTCCTGACTGGGCGGGGTTTTGTTGTGTCTGTTTTCCGCGCTATTCGACGTGATAGTTGGGCGCTTCACGCGTGATGATCACGTCGTGGACGTGGCTTTCGCGCAGGCCGGCGCCGCTGATGCGCACAAACTGGGCCTTCTCCTGCAAGTCCGCGATGTTGCGGCAGCCCAGGTAGCCCATGCCGGAGCGCAGGCCGCCAACCAACTGGAAGACCATGGCTTCGAGCGGTCCGCGGTACGGCACGCGCCCCTCAATGCCCTCGGGGACAAACTTGGCCAGCCGGTTCTGACTGGCGCGTTCGCGCTGGACCACGCCCTCGCTGCCCAACTCGGCGCTGGCCAGGTCGTCGGTGCTCTGAAAGTATCGTTCGCCCGAACCCTGGCCCATGGCAGTCAGCGAGCCCATGCCGCGATAGCTCTTGAAGCTGCGGCCCTGGTAGAGAATGGTTTCGCCGGGACTCTCGTCCACGCCGGCAAAGAGCGAGCCAATCATCACGGAGCTTGCGCCTGCTGCGATGGCCTTGGTGATTTCTCCGGAATATTTGATGCCACCGTCGGCGATCACCGGAATGCCGCGCTCGCGTGCGGCACGAGAAGCCTCGGCAATGGCGGTAATCTGCGGCATTCCCGCGCCAGTGACCATGCGCGTGGTGCAGATGGAGCCAGGCCCGATGCCGACTTTAATGACGTCAGCGCCGGCGTCCATCAGCGCCATTGCGCCCTCGTAGGTGGCCACGTTGCCGGCCATCAGCGCCACATTCGGAAAGAGCTTCTTTACCTCGCTCACCGCTTCGAGCACGCGCGATGAGTGCCCGTGCGCCGAGTCGATGGCCAGCACATCCACGCGCGCCCGCACCAGTTCCGCCGCGCGCTCCAGATAATCCCCCGTGGCTCCAATGGCTCCGGCCACGCGCAGACGGCCTTTTTCGTCCTTGCTGGCGTTGGGGTATTTCAGTTTCTTCTGGATGTCCTTGACCGTAATCAGTCCCTTCAGGTTGTACTGATCGTCAACCACCAGCAGTTTTTCCACGCGGTGCACGTGCAGTATCTGCTCGGCCTCTTCAAGCGTGGTGCCGACGGGGACCGTAATAAGATCCTTCTTGGTCATCACGTCGCCGATGGGGATGTCGGTGCGGGTTTCAAAGCGCAGATCGCGATTGGTAAGAATGCCCACCAACCGATGGCCCTGCGTGACCGGCACGCCGGAGATCTTGTAGCGCCGCATCACCTCAAGGGCGTCGCCGATCATCTGATCTGGGCCAATGGTGACCGGGTCCACGATCATGCCGCTCTCAGAGCGTTTTACTTTGTCGATCTCGCCGGCCTGATCGGCGATGGTCAGATTGCGATGGACCACGCCGATGCCGCCCTGCTGCGCCATGGCGATGGCCATGCGCGACTCGGTCACAGTGTCCATGGCCGAGGAGAGCAGCGGAGTGTTGAGCGTGATATCGCGAGTCAGTTGGGTTTGCGTGCTGACCTGCACGGGAACCACGTCGCTGTAGGAGGGCACCAGCAACACATCGTCAAAGGTGAGAGCTTCGGGCAAATTTTTAGTAAGCATAATGTTTTGAGACGCCTGACGGGCGAGGGAAAGCATGTCTCTGCGCGACAAGCGGTTGATACCTATTGTAACGGAGGGGCACGGGATGATTTGTTGCTTCATCTAAACGACCAATGGGAAGTCGAATCATCTGGGGATGCGTTCCAGAATTCCCAGCTTGCGCGCCATGCGCTCGGAGATGCGCATGGGAATGTGCTCCTGATCGCCGAGCGTGAGAACCACGTACCGGCGCCAAAGGAATTGTGTTTTGCCAAACTGGATTTCCTGCCACGGAATACGAAGCGGCGGATGGCCAATGCGAAATGGAAACACCACCGAAAGATATAGGGAGTCTTCTTCGGCGGCTATCCGGATGATGCCGCTGTAATCAGCCCAGTTCTTCATACAAATATTGAAGAAAGGCCTCGAAGACTTCAATTGGCCGGGAAACTTGGATTGTGCGCGGAAATGCTTAGATAGCGCATGCCAACCACTCGAAAGGCTATTCAGGTAGAGCCCGGAGCAATATACCGCAATAACGAGACCCATTAAGAGAATCGACCAGTAGGGGGACAGGGTATTCGGGCAGTCTTGCACATGCGCCTCTTCAGAATCTTCCGTCAGGCCGCCTGAGCTACTTTCTTTGCTGCTTTAAGCAGCAGACGCAGCGCTTCGTTCACGGAGTCAGCGTCAGGGAAGGCGGCAGCCACGTCCGGAGCCAGCGTCACCATCACCACGTCCTGCGGGAAACGATCCACATATTTTCCGCGAACTGCATGGGTGAAATCGTATTCCTTGTTCATATCGTCGTCTTGTCCCACCAGATCAGGATTGCTGTTCATATTGCCTCCTTTCCTTGGGTTCAGCTCTTCGAGCGCTAATGAGCCGAATCGTCCGCTCATCTTCCGTATGCACCACAACCAAGAGCAACTGCCGAACTGATTGCCCGAGAGCAACCCACCGCTCCTCTTCTTGAGAATGCTCCAGATCGGGCTGAACAAGCAAGAGGGGGTCTCGAAAAACTGTTGCCGCCTCCTCAAAATCTACGCCATGTTTCCCCTTATTGAGCAAAGCCTTCGCGGGATCCCAAATGATCAACTGGGGCTGCATCTTACACTCCCACCGGGAACGGCTTGGGGCTGGATTCGTCGGTGTTGGCACTGGTGCCCGTGCGCCAGCGCTCAAAGCGGCCCTGTAGCAGGCTCATCAGCCCGGTATACCAGTAGCCGATGACGAACAGAATCAGAAACGGAGCGGTGAAGTAGTTGTGGTTGGAAAACGTATAGAGGATGGCCATGAAAAAGTAGGTGCCGATGGCAAGCTCGATCCACGGAGCCAGCACCAGCCGCTTGCGGTACTTGGCAGCCTGGGATTTTTCGCCCTTCTTGGCCACGCGGTACTTAGGCGTACGCACAAAGGGGCTCTTGATGCCGACCAGGGCCTCCATCACAGCTTTGGTATTGGTGACCGTGAGTCCGATGCCCAGGGCCATCAGGAAAGGCAGATAGAGAAAGGTCTTCATCCAGGTCTTGGGGTAGAGCTCGCGCTCCGCCATGATGTAAAAGACAGCGATAGAGAAAGTGGAGGCGGTGAAGAGCGGAAAATCGATCAACAGCATCTGGAACCAGCCCTGGTAGAAGCGCACAACCATGGCCGGAAGCAGGAACGCCGTCATGATGACCATCAGCGGGTAGCTCAAATTGGCCGTGAGGTGCTGGACCGCCTCCCGCTTGTTGCGCCGCGAGATGTTGGATTTGAAGACCAGGGGGAGTATCTTGATGGAGACTTGGATGAGCCCCTTGGCCCAGCGCGCCTGCTGCGTCTTGAAGGCGGTCATCTCAATGGGCAGTTCGGAAGGGCACTCGACGTCGGGCAGGTATTTGAACTTCCAGCCTGCCATCTGCGAACGGTAGCTCAAGTCGGTATCTTCGGTGAGAGTGTCGTGCTGCCAGCCACCGCCATCGACAATTGCTTTGAGGCGCCACATACCCGCGGTGCCGTTGAAGTTAAAGAATTCGCCGGAACGGCTGCGCGCGCCCTGCTCCATCACAAAGTGCGCGTCCAGAAGGATGGCCTCAATCTGAGTCAACATGCTGTAGTTGCGGTTGAGGTGCGTCCAGCGGGTCTGCACCATGCCGATCTCCGGCTCGGCGAAGTGATGGATCACCTTCATCAGCCAGTCCGGCTGGGGAACAAAGTCGGCGTCGAACATGGCCACGAACTCGCCCTTGGCCACCTTGAGGCCGCCGTCCAGCGCCCCAGCCTTGAAGCCGTAGCGATTGGTCCGGTGAATGTAACTAATGGGATGACCGAGCGCCGCGTAACGCGCCACAATGTCGGCGGCCACCTGCTGGGTTTCGTCTGTCGAGTCGTCGAGTACCTGAATATCCAGCTTCTCGCGCGGATACTCCATCGCGCAGACCGCCTCAATGAGCCGGTCGATGACGAACTGCTCGTTGAAAATGGGCAGTTGCACAGTCACGCGCGGCAGCTCATCGAAGTGCTGCGGCGGGTCAGGATGGTAGTTCTTCTTGAATTTGTAGTAGTTGTAGCACATTGTGTAGCGATGAATGCCGTAGTACGAGAGGGCGATCATCACCGCGAAGTAGGGCAGCAGCATCGTCAGATCAAACCAATTCCAGTGATAGAGTCCTTTGAAGGTTTGGTCAGCATACTGCATTTTCAGCGCGTGGAGCAGGCCGTTATGGGGCGCAAAGGCGAAATAGGCAAGCGGCATGGGAGGCCAATGCAGCTGGCTGGAGGTGGGATTCAGACAGTTGGCAAGGGTGGAATACAGGGCGAGCCTCCACGGCTAAGATATGGCCAATTGTAGTCGATGGAGGGCACCGCTGGCGGTGCTGGCGGCAGCTCAGTCCGGCCGCCGAAGGGAATCCGACGATTGTGAACACTCGTCAAGCGGACGGATTCTGCCATAGCTTGGCAAGGATGACGGTCTTTTCGGCGTCCAGAACCTTGATTCCATCCGCATCGTCCAGGCCTGGATACTTATTCTTGGTCTGGTAGTGAATTCTTTGAAGATACTCGCGGCTCTTGGCATCGAAGACAAACGCTTCAACACGATAGTGGTGAGGCGCGAAGTGCGTCTCCTCTTCGTAATTCGATTTCTGCATGGCCTCAAAATCCCAAACGAAATCTGCCGTGACCAGAATGGGAAGCCTGGATAGCTGCGGCAAGTCCCATAGCTTGTATTCGCTCTGGTTAGTAAGTTCCACCTTGGGCAGCAGGTTCAGAAACTCGCCATTTATGACCGTAAGTAGGGAGAAATCGGTCAGGGTTCCGCTGCCGCAGCCAGAGAACGTTGCTGTGAAGAGGATAAGGTCGCTTCCATCGAGCCGGCCCACCGGAGTGGCTTTAGGATCCAATCCGAAAATGTAATCCTTTTCGCTTGCAGGCTCGTAGCAATGTGCCGATCCCGTTGCCCCCAGGCAGATGCGGGCAGGTGTCTTTGGAAGACAGTCCTCAAAATCTCCCGGATCAGTTTTGCCTGGCAAAACATGATACTGGCCTTGGCTGACCAAGACACAAGCATCCGCGAGCAACACACCAATCATCCACTTAAATCGCATTCATTTCCTCGTTCGTCTGATTGCTCATCCCACTCTTCTCGCATCCGCACCTGACAGAGAATGCCATCCTCGGGTAGAGGCTTCGGAGCCGCTGAGCAAATAGAGCAGATGGCCCTTCCGAGGGCCGTAAGCCACCTCGTAGGAGGGGAGTTCGCTCTGGCCCGGAATATTGTTGAGCATGTGCATGGTTTCCATTCCTGATAGACATCGTATTCGTTTTGAGGGCGCTGTCGGCCTGACTCGACAGGAAACTTTCTGCGGCTCCTTTCTTTCTCTTGCTCCCGCCCAAGGCTCTGGGGTACAGTGGGCTGAGCCATAGGAGGCAAGTTCTTTTATGACCACGATTTCCGCTTCTCCGATTGTTGCCGCAGCGGGCGGCAGCTTCCTGCTTGAATCCCGCACCCCCGACGAAGTCTTTATCCCTGAGGATCTGAACGAAGAACAACGGCAGGTTGCCTCGACCGTGGCGCAGTTTGCCCGCGACGAGATTTTGCCCAATGCGGCGGCCCTCGAAGCCAAACAGCCGGGCATTCTAGCTGGATTATTGCGCAAGGCCGGCGAATTGGGCTTCACTTGCGTGGATATTCCCGAGGAATACGGCGGCATGGGGATGGACAAGATCACCTCCACGCTGATTACCGACCACCTGGCCGTGCTGGCCAGTTTTTCGACCGCTTTTGGCTCCCATACCGGCATCAGCACGCTGCCGCTGGTCTGGTACGGCACTGATGAGCAGAAGCGGCGCTACCTGCCCAAGCTCGGCTCGGCGGAGTGCGTCGGAGGCTATGGGCTTTCCGAGGCCAGTTCCGGCTCAGACGCTATGAATATCCGCACGCACGCCACGCTATCGCCTGATGGCGCGTACTACACGCTCAGCGGCGAAAAGATGTGGATTACCAACTGCGGGATCGCAGGCCTCTACACCGTATTTGCCAAGATTGTGGACCCGGCTGCAGGCACCGAAAAGTTTTCGGCTTTTCTGGTGGAGCGCGACACGCCTGGCCTGACTGTGGGCGCAGAAGAACACAAGCTGGGGATTCGCGGCTCATCCACCTGTCCGCTGGTGCTGGACGGCTGCAAGATTCCAGCAGGCAATCTTTTGGGTGAGGCGGGCAAGGGCCATCATATCGCCTTCAATGTGCTGAATGTGGGCCGCTTCAAGCTGGGCGTAGCCTGCATCGGCGGCGCGCGGCACGCCCTGGGACACATGATCCGCTATGCCAAGGAGCGCAAAGCCTTCGGCAAAACGATCTCGGAGTTCGGGCTGATTCAGCGAAAGATTTCTACCAGCGCTACGCGGCTCTACGCTGCCGAAAGCATGGCTTACCGGACCGCAGGCATGATCGACGCGGCGCTGGCGCAGCTTGGGCCCGATCATTCCCGATCGCAGCGCGACGTACAGCAGCGCATGGAGGAGTACGCCGTCGAGTGCTCGATCCTCAAGGTTTATGGCTCGGAGATGCTCTCGCTGGTGGCCGACGAACTGGTCGCGACCATGGGCGGATACGGCTACGTCGAGGAATACCCGGCGGAACGCTTCTACCGCGACGCGCGCATCAACCGGATTTTCGAGGGCACCAACGAAATCAATCTGATGATTATCACCGGCTGGCTGATGAAGCGCGCGCTGAGCGGGCAACTGCCGCTGTTGCCGGCGATCAAGAAGCTGATGGACGAGGTGATGCAGCCGCCGTCGTTTGAGACCGGTTCAGAAAATGGCGAAGTGCTGGCGCGGGAGGCCGAAGCGCTCGTCTCGGCCAAAAAGATTGCGCTGTTTTCCGCCGGCGTGGCCAGCCAGCGGTTTATGACCGGATTGCAGGAGCAGCAGGAAGTGATGGCCGATCTGGCCGCGATCATCATGCAGGTCTACGCGCTGGAGTCGGCGCTACTGCGGGCGAGGAAACTCACCAGCGCGGTTACTGGCTCGGCAAAGGTTGCCGCAAACATGACGGGACTGCTGGCCGATGAGACCATGGCGCTGGCTGAGCAGGCGGCGCGCCGCGTGTTGGCTGCTTGCGGCGAGGGCGACCTGCTGCGGACGCAATTGTCGATTCTGCGCCGACTGGCAAAGTTTACGCCGGCCAATGTGGTGGGATTGAGCCGCAGCGTGGCGCGGCATTGCATCGAGGTCGAGCGGTATCCGATGTAGCGTTGGCGGGTTGGAGGGTAGTGCGGATGGCCCAGGTCTCAATGGCGAGACCTGGGTGCCCACCGGACTTACTCCGCCGTCAGATTTTCGAGAAAGAAATCGAAATCTTTCATGGCTGGCTCTTCAATGGACGCCGCGGTGTCCAACAGAACCAGGTAGTAGAGCTTGCCGGGAATGCGCTGTTGGATTTGGCCAGGCCGGTAGAACTTTGCGCCTTCTTCCCCGTTTGACTTGGGCAATTGCTGTGGAGCCTCGAATATCAACCCTGGAAACTCCGGCTGATCCCGTTCGAAGACGACGATCCGTCCACGCCCGTCTCCGTCTTTCTTGTACATCCCTGGCTGTACTCCCCCTAGTGCGATGCATTCCGCCGCAGGGCATCGAGCAGGAGTAAAAAGTCCAAATAGTCCTTTTGAATATTTCTTGGCAAAATCCAAGAGGGTTTCGTTTTCCGCAGGCTGCTGCACGAGCAGAAGAATGCTGGGGCTGAGGTCGCGAGTCGTCGCCTTGTACGGACCTGTGCTGAAGTATGCGATGCACCCGCTTTTACTCTGTCCGATTTGATTGACTTCCCATTTGCCGTGCGCACGAAGTCGCACGCCGCAGGTGGTGCTGGTGAACTCGGTATCCTCGCCCGCGTTTGCGCCCTCCCACACTTCCTTGGGTTCATATTTCCTCTTCGGATCGAAGGCGTCGTATCGTTTGCGAGCACCATTGGCAAGAAAAGTGCGCATCCCGGAATCGGCAGCGTGCAGTTTTTCCAAATGGTCGGCAGCACGCAGTATATGAGCGGGCATACTTGTGACCGAGGCACATTCCATGTAGTCGTCCCAGAATGTTTTTGGCAGTTGATCCCAAGCGTGACTGGCTTCGATCGACAGAAACTCATCGGCGCCAGCTTTGGGCTGCATTGTCTGGCAGAGCAGTGTGGCTCGAAACCAGGGTGCGCGCACGTCAGATGGGGCCAGCTTTTGGGCTTGTTCCAGCACGTTCAGCGTGATGTCATAGCTTCCTTTAACATCGAGGTTATAGGCATAACGCGCGACCAGACCAGTCAGCAGCAGTAGTTCTGCATTGTCTGGGTGATTTTTCAGCGCAATGGTAAGAAAGCCCAGGTCTTTGCCAAGGCGTGTGCCCACGTCATCTTTGGTGACTGGAAATTGCCAGTTGTTTGTCCAGGAATGGCAATACGGTTCAAGTTGCCGCACGTCGTCGAGTGCGGCCAGAACGGCGGTCTCCTGCGGAAGCCTGTCCTGATGAATGGCAGCCACATCCGCATGAGCATTGGGAGTCAGTAAAGAAAGAAGAAAAGCGATGGACAGAACGGCAATCTTGCGCACCAAAGCCTCACGATCTAAAACATGAGAACCAGTGTAGCCAACTTAGCGGCTGCCTGCAGTGCGATTCGCCGAAAAACTACACACCAATGGCTGTCGAGCCTAATTGGGCGCGCCAGTAGTCTCTGTGTCTGCGAAGGTACATTCGCCACACTGGCAGACGCGGCGCAGATACTCCCACGAGTAAATTCCGGCAGTATGTCCGTCGAGCCAGTTGAACTGGATGGCGTAGCGGCCGACGGGATGTACGCTGGCGGGCTTGGCGGGCGGGGTGTACATGGGCAGCAGCGCGGTAGGCTTGGGTTTGGGCTGGCCGACTTTGCGGCCCTCGGCCTTGCGCTCTTCGACGCAGGTGGCGCAGGGACAGGCCAAACGCAGCCAGGCAAAACTCCAGGCACTCTTGTGGCCGTCGATCCAATCGATCTCCATGCCTTTGCCCTCAGTGATGAGCACACGGACCTTTTCCGGGGTGATGCTGATGCGGGGCAGAGGACGCTCTGCCTCGCTTTGGCGAGCTTCGTCTTCCTTGGGCGCGATGCGGATGCCTTCGTGGCTCATAAGTACAGTTTACAGTGAAGAGTAATTAGCAGCAGCCTGCAACGGGCGGAGGAGTATCTGCTGCCGCTAGCTAATGTCCTCGGTCATAGCGCATTTTGAGAGTCAGGATCGTAACTATCAGCGCTAGAGTCGCACTATTGGCGACGATGACCGGCAAGGATCGGATCGCGATGCCGTAAGTGAGCCACAAAGCTGCGCCCAAGCCCATCACCAGAAACATGGCCGCCGAGATGCCGTGAGCGCTCTTGCGCTGCCAAATGCTGTGGAGTTGAGGCACGAGGCAGGCGGTGGTGCAGAAGCCGGCGAGCAGCCCGACCGAATCTGTAATCCAATGGACACTCATACTATGGATTTCTCCAGAAGAACCATGCGGCCATAGAAAAGCCGATAAAAATAACCAGGCCGCGGAGCACCGGCTGAGGTACGCGGCGAGCCAGGCGGGCCGAGGAATAGCCGCCGATGGCGCAAACAACCATGGCCACCAGGCAGTAAGGCCAGACAACCTTATTGCTCACGGCAAAGATGACGACGGCGATGCCGTTGGCCAGCGTGGTGGAGACGACTTTGAGAGCGTTGATCTCGTGCAGGTCCTGGAAGCCGAAGAGCGAGAGTACGGTGATAAGCAGAAAGCCGGCACCGGCGCCGAAGTAGCCGATGTAAAAGCAGACCGCCATGGTCGCGAGAAAAACGGACATCCGGCGCGGCGGATGAGGAATGGCGTCGAGCCTATTTTGGCGGTGCGACAGGCTGATGCGCACAAAACGGCGGGAGACTGGGCCGCTGAATGCGAAGATCGAGGCTGAGATCAGCAGCAGCCATGGCACCAGATGAAGAAAGGTCATCTGCGGCGTGTTGAGCAGCACAAGAGCGCCGGCTGTGCCACCAATGAGTCCGGCCATGCCCATCGGCCAGGCCAGACGCAGATTCTTGCGAATGTCTTCTCGATAAGCGGCAATTGAGGTGAGCTGGCCGGGCCACAGAGCCACAGTGTTGGTGGCGTTTGCCTGTACCGGGAGAATCTTCATGCTGAGCATGGCCGGGAAGGACAGAAACGATCCGCCGCCCGCAACGGCATTGAGCACACCGGCCAAAAAAGACGCCACAGTAAACCAAAGCCAGTGCCAGTCGATAAAGTGGGAAGGAGCGGCGAGCGGAATCATTTGTCTCCGATTGTAGAAGGCTGATGGGCAGGCTGTGATTTCCTGGGAGGCAAAGGCGGGAGTGCCCGATTGGCGCACTCAGGGGCTCAGGTAGACTTTCTAAATTGAGGTTCTGATGAGGGGACGCATCGCATTGTTGGCAGCGATAACTGTGCTGATGGTCTTGGGAGTGGCCGCGCAGGTCTCCGCGCAAGGCCCTGCCAAAGCCGACCCGTGGGCTGGAGTTCGTTTTCTGCTGGGATCATGGGGAGCAAAGACCACCGGCGGAATGGCGCAGGCTCAGGCTTCCGCCGGCTACGCCTTCCGGCTGGAGTTGCGCGACCATGTGTTGGCGCGCCACTCAAGAAGCGGCGCATGCAATGCCCCGGACGACTTCGATTGCCAGCACAGCGATCTGCTCTATGTTTATCCCGCTGCCAACGGACTGGCGCTCCAGGCAATCTACTTCGACAACGAAGGCCACGTCATTCACTATGACGTTTCCACGCCCAAGCCCGGAACTGCGGTTTTTCTTTCCGATCCTGCGCAGCCCGGACCACAATTCCGACTGAGCTATGAGCTGCTCGACGGGGTAATGAGCGGTAAATTTGAACTGAAAATGCCCGGCCAGACGGAGTTCATGAGCTACCTGGAGTGGAGCGGGAAGCGGCAATAAGTGCATGAATTCGGAAAAGTCGAGTGGAACATTCGTCTCTAATCCTCTGTAAATGACTGAAAATAAACATGAATGCAAAGTGTTTGAAATATGAGCGCTATACGCGCATATTTTATGAATCTTTTGTGCTATAGTTTTATCAGATTGGTTGAGTGGCCGAGGCTCATAGTCGGCCCAACTATCCAAACATCATCAGGAGGTAAACAATTATGGCAATCACTCGTTGGGATCCGTTTCGCGAAGTCGTAGCATTACAGAACCGCGTCAATTCCTTGTTCCGCGATCTGAACGAAGGGGATGACCCGGTGGCGGCAGCCAGTTTTGTGCCGGCAGTCGATATTTATGAGGACGCGCAGAAGGTGATGCTCAAACTGGAAGTGCCTGGCATCGACCAGAAGGACCTGGATGTGCGCATCGAGGACCATACGTTGACGGTCAAGGGCGAGCGCAAGTTCGAGTCCGAGGAGAAGGAGCAGAACTTCCATCGCATCGAGCGACGCTACGGCAGCTTCTATCGCGCTTTCACACTGCCCAATACAGTCGATACGGAGAACGTAGCGGCCAGCTACAATGCGGGTGTGTTGAAGCTGGAGCTGAAGAAGAAGCCAGAGGCCCAGCCGAAGCAGATCGAAATCAAGGTCGCGTAAGAACAGCTTCTAGCCGCTAGCCTGTTCTTGCAACAGCCTGCGGCTTGGGCTTGAATCTTGCCGGGAGGCAGCAATCGGCTGTTCTCCCGGCGCTGTTTTTCTGGGTACTTTGCAACAAGGAAGGGAATCAAAATTGAGGCGAGCTTGAACCCTGGCAACTGGCACAAGCAAGCCAGGAGCTGGAAGCTAACAGCTAGGAGCTAAGTAATGGCTATTCGGTGGGAAAAACTTACAGTCAAATCGCAGCAGGCGATGGAGCAGGCGCAGGCGCGGGCAACCGAACTTGGAAATCCCGAGGTGTTGCCGGTGCATCTATTGTTGGCGCTCATCGAGGATCGCGAGGGAGTGATTCCTTCTGTGCTCGATAAAATTGGTGTTCCCACCGAGCGGCTGGAGACTGAGCTGCACCAGATCGAGGAGAAACTGCCTCGCGTGGCTGGAGCTGCGGCGCAACCCAGCCTGAGCCAGGCGTTGAATAGGGTTCTCGATCAGGCCTTCCGTGAGGCCACTAACTTCAAGGACGAGTACGTTTCCACGGAGCATTTACTGCTGGGCGTGGCACACGTAAAGGGAGAATCCGCGCACGACACGCTCGCAGCCGTGGGTGCGACGCACGAGGCGATTCTGAAAGCGTTGACGGCGGTGCGCGGTTCGCAGCGCGTGACGGATCAAAACCCCGAGGGAAAATTTCAGGCGCTGGAAAAATACGCCAAGGACCTGACGGAACTTGCGCGGCGCGGCAAGCTGGACCCAGTGATTGGCCGCGATGAGGAAATTCGCCGCGTGATCCAGGTGCTGAGCCGGCGAACGAAAAACAATCCTGTGCTGATTGGCGAGCCGGGCGTGGGCAAGACGGCAATCGTCGAGGGCCTCGCGCGGCGTATCGTTTCGGGCGACGTGCCGGAGAGCCTCAAGGACAAGCGGGTGATCTCGCTGGACCTGGGCTCGATGCTTGCTGGTGCGAAGTATCGCGGAGAGTTTGAAGACCGGCTCAAAGCGGTGTTGAAAGAAATTGAAGAATCGAATGGCGAGATAGTGCTCTTCATCGACGAGCTGCACACGTTGGTTGGTGCGGGCGCGGCCGAAGGCGCAATCGACGCAAGCAACATGCTCAAGCCGGCGCTGGCACGCGGTGAGCTGCGAGCCATCGGCGCAACCACGCTGAATGAATATCGCAAATACATTGAGAAGGACGCGGCGCTGGAGCGGCGTTTTCAGATTGTGTACGTTGGCGAGCCGAACGTTGAAGACACAATAGCGATTTTGCGCGGCCTGAAAGACCGCTACGAGGCGCACCATAACGTACGCATCAAGGACGCGGCGATTGTGGCTGCGGCAACGCTTTCGCATCGCTACATCAGCGACCGGTTTTTGCCAGACAAGGCCATCGACCTGGTGGACGAGGCCGCGGCTTCGCTAGCCATTCAGATTGGCTCGGTGCCTACGGAGATCGATCAACTGGAACGCGAGGCAACGTCGCTCGAAATTGAACGCGCCGCGCTGAAGCGCGAGACGGATTCAAACAGTATTGAGCGGCGCAAAGTGGTGGATCGCGAAGTTGCCACACTGAAGGAAAAGGTCACTGCGCTGCGCGCTCGATGGACTCGCGAGCGCGAAGCGATCAGCCGCGTGAGCGAGTTGAAAAAGAAGATTGAAGCGTTGCGCTTCGAAGCTGAGGAACAGACGCGCAAAGGCCTGCTCGACCGCGCCGCGCAAATCCAGTATGGCGAACTGCCCAAGCTGGAAGCTGAGCTGAAGAAGTTGAATGCCGCGCAGGACGGCGCACAGAAGGATGGCGCCGTTGCGCGTTTGTTGAAGGAAGAAGTTGATGAGGAAGACATCGCCGGCATTGTGAGCAAGTGGACGGGTATTCCTGTCTCGCGCATGTTGGAAGGCGAAGTGAAGAAACTTGTCGAGATGGAGGCGCGGCTGCGCGAGCGGGTTATCGGGCAGGACGCGGCGCTGACCATTGTGGCCAATGCGATTCGCCGTTCGCGCGCGGGATTGAGCGATCCGCGGCGGCCGATTGGCAGCTTCATTTTTCTCGGGCCGACAGGCGTCGGAAAGACAGAGACCGCGCGGGCACTGGCCGAATTCATGTTCGACGATGAGCAGGCGCTGGTGCGCATCGATATGAGCGAGTATATGGAAAAGCACGCGGTTGCCAGGCTGATTGGCGCGCCGCCTGGATATGTTGGCTACGACGAAGGCGGGCAGTTGACCGAGTCTGTGCGGCGCAGGCCTTATGCGGTGATTCTCTTCGACGAGATTGAAAAGGCGCATCCGGATGTCTTCAACATTTTGTTGCAAGTGATGGACGATGGACGACTGACCGACGCCAAAGGGCGCACGGTGGATTTCAAGAATACTGTACTGATTATGACCTCGAATCTGGGCGCGAATCTGCTGATTACCGACGCGCTCAAGAGCGAGCATGATTTCGACATGGCACGCGAGTCGGTGATGCGCGTGCTGAGAGAGCACTTCCGGCCGGAGTTTTTGAATCGCGTGGATGACATGGTGATTTTCCGTCCGCTGGGCGCGGCGCAGATGAGCAAGATTCTGGATTTGCGGCTGAATGAAGTGAGCAAGCTGCTCGAAGACCGGCAGATTTCACTGGAGTTGACCGAGCCCGCACGGCAATTGATTCTGGCTGCTGGCTCCGATGCGGCTTATGGAGCGCGTCCGCTGAAGCGCGCCTTGCAGCGCATGGTGCAGGATCCGCTGGCCATCAAGATTCTCAACGGAGAAGTGCTGCACGGAGCGCACGTGCGGATTGATGTGGACCGCAAGACGAACCAGCTGCACTTTGAGCCGATGGGCAAGGAAGCGATGGCGTAAGCACCTGCGGTGCGGCAGACGCTCGCTATTCGCTCGCACAGGCTTCTCGTCTTCCCACCCTTCGCTAGAAAAAAGCGAAGAGTGAGGCACTCGGTACCCGGCGGCGTTGGCGAGCTACGCGGCTCACTGTTTACCAATTAATTAACTACAAGGTTTTGAAAATATAAATAGGGGGTAGGGGGTGCTCTTCGCCCTGGAAGGACCCCACCAACCTAAATCTTATTGTGCCGCAGCGGAAGCAAATCTTCTGCAAACCATCTGCGGCGTGGTCAAACGCTCGCTGTTCGCTCGCAAGGGCTTTGTGCTGCCCAGGGTCCGAGAGTCCAGATCTCCGCCCCCGGACCTGGGCCGCCGCATCAGGCTGTGTCTTTGCTTTCGCTGGCTGGAGCAGCAGGAGCGCACCAGCGGGCGCGCATTTCGTGGCGGAATTTGTCGCGTTCCTCTTGGGTCATTCGGTCCCAGTTCTCAGGTTTTGGCCGGCGGAAGTGGGAGCGATCGGAACCGCCATGACCGCCGCAAAGGCTGCCGAAAAGGATGCGGCTGAGGACCATCAATCCGAGGGCCTGCCAGAAAGTGATCGGACTCCATCCGAACAAGGCCGGGAGCAGCCAGTTCCATAGGTGCATAACCACTTCGCCGACAATGGCGACGAAAGCTACCAGCGCCAGCGGACCCGCAACAAAAATCCATTTGTTTCTCTTCACCCAGTTCTTTTCCATGGTGCGTTCCTCATTTCTTCGTAAACTCGTTGTGAATGGCCTGCAAACGCCGGCGGAGATGCAGCACGGCATAGCGCTTGCGCGAGAGCAATGTGTTGAGGTTCAGGCCGGTTTCCGCCGATAACTCGCTGAAGCTGCGGCCCTCGATTTCGTGAGCGATAAAGACCTCCCGCTGCTCTGGGGGCAGTTCGGCGAGGGCGTCTTCCAGTTCATCCAGAAGCAGGCCGCGGAGGTAGAGCGCTTCCGGCCCGGCATCGCGGGAAGGAATCAGGTCTTCGATCCGCAGCAGTTCGCCGTCTTCGTTCTCCATCGCCGTGTCTGTGAAGTTCTCCGGCTTCTTTTTGCGAAAGAGGTCGGTGATGCGATTGCGGGCGACGCGGAAGAGCCAGCCAGTCACGTAGTCGATGGGCATCAGCAGGCGGTGGGCCTGCACCAGTTCGTAGAAGACCTCCTGAACCAGATCTTCGACGTCGGCTTCGTTGGGCACACGCTTTCGGATGAAGTTGCGCAGCCGGGACCGCTCTTCCGCAATAACCTGGGAGATTTGGCGGTCTTGTTCGATCATCGCGGCTACGCTCATGGCCTCACCCATCCATAAGTGAAGACGGACGGGGGGCAGGAATATTGTAGAGTCTTTAATTCACGCGACGGGTGGGCGGCGGTTCTCCGTTCTGAAAGCTCCCCACCCAACCTCAGTTTTCAATTGTGTCCCAGTAGAAGTAAATCTTCTGCAACCATTTGCGGTGGGGATGGTGTTTATCCCAGGTCCGAAAATCCGGACCTGGGGCACCCGGCAACTGCTCGAATAGATCGAGAGATTTTGCTCCCTTGCACGCGTCGCGAATTTGGATTCCTTTCGGGGTGCTAAGGCTTCAAATTGGCTTAGAGGAGTAATTGAAACATCTGATATCTGGCGAAAAGTATCTTATTTTCATTCTTTTCAGCGTCGGACCAAGTAGACGGAGGATTGTCTGAGAAATTCGGCTTTTTCGGGATGGGCATGCCAAGATGATGCGCAATTGAGCTAAGAAGATAATAAGCACCTTCGTGCGTATCGATTTCGACCGCCTGTAAGCTTGAGTATGGTTTCGGGAGTTGGTTTATTGTCAATCCTCCGATACATACTGGTATCACCTTCGCTTTGAGTGCGGTTGCGGCGCCCGCCTCAAAATTGATCCATGGTCGCTTCACAGAACTTGGGCTCAGCATTGAGACAAGAACCTTCGTTGTTCCCAACTCCTCGAATATTCTTTCCATCCAATCTTCGCCCGCATATATCGCATTTCTATCAGATGAAATGAAAGTATCGATTGATTGTCCGAGAATTTGACGGATGAAATCATGCACATGTTTTGCCGCCGACTCTTCTTCATGGATGAAGCTCATGAATATGCTTGCCATCGAGCCACCTCGTTATTAACGATAGGCCAATCACTGTCTCAACTCAACCAGCGTGGCTCCTTGGCCGCCTTCGTTTTGCGGGGCTTCGGCGATGGTGGCTACGTGAGGATGGCTCTTGAGGAATTCGCGGACGCCGCGGCGGAGGATGCCGGCGCCGTGGCCGTGGATGATGCGGACGCGCTCGAGGCCGGCGAGGAAGGCGCGGTCAAGATACTGCTCCAACTCCTCGGTGGCCTCGTCCACAGTGCGGCCGATGAGGTTGATCTCCGTGCGCAACTCGTCGGTGTTGGCGCTGGTGACGGTGACGTGAACATTCTTCTGTTTGCGGGCGGCGGCTAGCGGGTCGGGGCGCTTCTCTGCCGCAGACTCGCCTCCAGCAGGTGAAGGCGCCAGGCACTCGTCGCGCTTGACGCGCATTTTGATGGGGCCGAGGGCGACTTCAAAGACGTCTTTCTCGACTTCGCGCTGCACGACGGCGATTTTGTTCATTGATTTGATGCG
>Ga0182013_10002854_pt1 | contig 22199 bp, 20 predicted proteins | sample 612S2MmetaG_FD_120487 | JGI IMG/M metagenome (GOLD analysis project Ga0182013, IMG submission 120487) | Permafrost microbial communities from Stordalen Mire, Sweden - 612S2M metaG | ecosystem: Environmental > Terrestrial > Soil > Wetlands > Permafrost | place: Sweden: Stordalen | collected... | reverse complement strand
TTTCGGCAACGTGCTCCAACTGCGGTACGAAAACATTCGTGACTACCGCCAGGCCCAGCCAGAACAACGCGATCAGTACCGAAACCCGCCGGATTGAGTGCGCTACCCGGTCGGTCATCGACGGGCGTTCAGCCTGCGGGGCGCTCATCCGGACTTGTCCAGGCAGAAGGCGTAGGCGTTCAGGGTATTCACGGTTCTCTCGTCCTTGACGACGTCGTCGATCTTGATCCGGCAGCCGATCGAGTCACTGTTTCCCTGGGCCTGGACGTTGACGAACACTGCGGGCTGGGTGGTCGTCGTGTCGTAGGCCCACGGCAGCGTGACGGCGTCGGCGCGCTGCGGTTGGGTGTTGACGTCCAGATAAGTAATGGTTGCGACCGTGCCCGGTGGGCCGAAGACCTCCAGCACCACGTGTTTGGGATTGAATGGTGCGGCGTCATTCACGTTGCCGCTCGGAGTCGACGTCACGTCCTGGGAAGCGAAGATGCCGTTGAGGCGGTAGACGGTGAATCCCGCCACCGCGACGACCACTAAAGCCACCAGTAGCATCCAGCGTCGAGTTAGTCGTCTTCGGATGGAAAACCGCGGCATCCGTGACCCTTTCAGCGGCGACGTGCAGACGTTAGGAGGTGTCTTCGACGGGCGGACCTATATCAACTAGATTGACTACGATACGATACGAGCCCGTACACTACAACTCCTGCCTGTACAACGATTGCCGGCCGATGTCCGGCCTGCCCGGTCAGCCCGGCCCGCAGGGAGGTTAAGGTTCCTCGACGCAGATAACTGATCAACGATCCCATCATCAAGGTTTTCCGCAACATTGAGGTGCTCACTATGGTCGAACGCGGCGCCATCCTTCGCGCGATCGGAGATCCCCTAAGCGTCGAGGACATCACGCTTGCACCGATTGCGCCCGACCAGGTTCGGGTGCGGATCGCTGCCAGCGGGGTGTGCCACTCGGACCTGTCGCAAGCCACCGGCGCACTCCCGGTTGGCACACCCTGCGTCCTGGGCCACGAAGGCGCGGGCGTCATCGAAGCGGTGGGCTCCGAGGTGCATCACATATCTCCGGGAGACCACGTGGTGATTTCCTGGGTGGCGGCGTGCGGGCAGTGCTGGTTCTGTCAGCGCGGCGAGGTGCACCTGTGCCGAAATGCGATCCGTGACGTTTACGCGATGCCGTACGCCACGGACGCCGAGGGTGCGCCGCTGTTTACGTCGATGGGCGTGTCCAGTTTCTCCACAGCCACTAACTGCCTGGCGCGCGCCGTCGTCCCGATCGACCCCGAAATCCCTTTGGAGATAGCGTCGTTGATCGGCTGCGGCGTCGCCACCGGAGCGGGGGCAGCGCTCAACACCGCGCCGGTCGACCACGGCAGCTCGGTGGCCGTGATCGGGCTCGGTGGCGTCGGCCTGGCTGCCCTGATGGCGGCAAAGGTTCGCGGTGCCGCCGAGATCATCGCCGTCGACCCGGTCGCTTCTCGCCGGGATGCCGCGATCTCGCTGGGCGCCACACACGGGCTCGATCCGGCCGACGGCGATGTGGTCCAACAGATTCGGACGATCACCGGTCGCCGCGGCGCGGACTTCATATTTGAAGCCGTCGGTCGTCGCGCCACCATCGAGACCGCGATCAGCGCCACCCGCCGTGGCGGCACCACCTGCATCGTCGGAGCCTCGCCGCCTGACGAACTGGTCTCTCTTTCGGCCTACGATCTGTATATGCACGGCAAGACCCTGGTGGGCTGTCAATACGGCTCTGTGGTTCCCAGCCGGGACTTTCCGCTCCTGCTGGGCCTCTGGCGAGCTGGACGGCTTCCCCTGGATCAGCTGATTACTGCGCGGATGAAGCTCGAGGACGTGAACGCCGCGTTCGACGACCTGGTGCGCGGCGCGGGTATCCGGGCTGTAATCGTCAACGGGTAAAGGGAAATCGAGGTCGAGGCAGGTGCGAATGGACGACATCAATGCGGCGATGCAGGTCGACTGGCGCCAGTACCCCTACCAGCTGGTACCGGGCGACGCACAGCTCGATTTCCCGGCCGCAGAAGGCACCCACCCTGACTACCAGTCGGATACCTGGTACCTCGCTGGGCAGCTGACCGGCGAAGCTTCCGGGCGGCATTACGCGTTCATTGCGATTTTCAACAGAAACCGCCCGGTCCCAGATGTGGTCGCCGACTTCTACACTTTTGCGTTGTTTGATGTCGACCATGGCACTTACGGAACATTTACCGACTACGACATGCCGCCGAAGAACATGGAACCCGGCGCGCGCCCCAAGCTGACCAGTGCAGAGGGCTACTTGGATCTGAGGTACGACAGCAGCGCGGGAACAACCACGTGGACGGCGTCCCGCGACAGCGGGGGCGAGTTGATGCCCTACACGTACGACTTCGCCGCCGTCGGCCGCGACCATGGCGGCGCCGCAATGGAACTGCGATTGCGGGTGACGCCCACGCGTCCTCCGGTGCCGGTCGGCGGATCAACGTACAACGGCAAGATCGTCGCCTGTCTGCAGGACGGCACCTATTCGTACTTCCAGACCGGCGTGCGGATGGTGGGAACGTTGCACTGGGGTGACGTCGATGAACAGGTCGTCGGGCATTCGGGTCACATCGATCGGCAGTGGTTTCCCAGCTATGCCGGCGGCGGGGCCACCGGTGGTGATGCCCGTGGGCAGGCCCACGAGTGGCACACCATCAGTCTCGACAACGGTGTCGACCTTAGTGTGTGGCGGCAATTCGACCGCCGGATCGGCAATGCGCTGGTGCCGTTTACCGGTGTCACGGCCACTTATGCTGACGGCTCCGCACCTGCGTGCGTCGAGGATCTCGAAGTGACCACGACCGGATATGTGCGCTGGCCCAATACGATTCGACCACTGATGCGTCCGCCCTCACGAGCGCGTTACCTACCGAACCGCCACACCCTCAGTTCCAAGGAGCTCGAACTCGAGCTGATCTGCGAACCTCTTGTTCACGCTCCCGCGCACGCACTGCCGATCGAATACATGGAAGGCCCGTACCGCTATCACGGGACCATGGGTGGGAGGCCCGTCACGGGTTTCGGAATCGCCGAAGCCACCAACGCGATGTACCGAGATTGGGAGTTGGTCGACGTCCTTGCAACGCAGGTCGCCCGTCAAGTCCCCGAGTCGCAGAACTGGGACTCGGCGATCGCGGAGCTGCGGGCGTTGATTGCGCGCCATGACTCGACGGACGTACTGGAATTCCTCGATCGTCAGATGCGTCCGCTTGTCGATGCGCTATCTGACGACGACTCCGGTGAACTTCTCGAGATACTCGACGATCTCACCAACGCCACGCGCGTAGGGCTGAGGTAGCCATCCTCAATACCCGCCAGCGCTAGCGCGCTCGGTGCTTGAGGCGTTGCACCGATCCGTAGGAGTCGATCGGACTGTGTAGTGCCAGGCCGCCGTCGGCGTGCACGATTTGACCGGTGACCCAAGGGAGCTCGAGTACGCCCAGCACTGCGCGCGCGACGTCGTCGGCCTCCCCGAGACGTCCCAGCGGAGTCCTTTCGGTCATCCCCTCGACCCAGCCCGGCAGGTCCTCGGGCCGCGCCAGCATCGGCGTCCGGGTGACGCCGGGTCCGACCGCATTGACCCGAATTCCGTGCACGCCCCACTCGGTGGCGGCTACCTTCACCAGCATGTCGACTGCCGCCTTGGACGCGCAATAGGCGCCCATGCTGCGATCGACGACCGTGCCGCTGATGCTCGACACAGCGACCATCGACCCTTGTATGCCCGCGGTGATCATCGCTCGGGCGGCGGCCCGCAGGGTCAGCCAGGTTCCGGTGAGGTTGATCGCGATCACCCGGTTCCAATCCTCTACAGTCGTGTCGACCAACATGCCGGCGCTGCCAACCCCGGCGCAGGCGACCACCCGACTGGGTGCCCCGTGTTCGGCGACGGCGGTAGTCATCGCATCGTCAACCGCGGCAGGATCCGTTATATCACAATGAGTTTCGGTGCCCTGGATATCCCAGCCGACCACATTGTGTCCGGCCGCCGCCAGCAGTTCGGCTACTCGCTTTCCGATTCCCGAACCCGCACCCGTAACCACCGCGACGGTCACCGATCTGGCCCGATCAGTTCGACCAGTACGTTGTCGGGCGCGCGCAGTGTTGCCATTGCGACTGTGCCCACCCGGCCCGGCATGTCGATCCGACGTGCATCCTCGGCGAAGCCAAGGCCGCGAAGGGCCTCGAGGGTCGTGTCGACATCGCGCTCGAACGAGAGCAGAAAGAAGCCGTTATGCGGTCTGGCGGTGCCACGCGGGGTGGGGTCCACCTCCTCGAACTGAACTAGCTCGACGATGCCCGCCTCGGGTGCCGCGGGATCACCGAGGAACATCGACCGCAGGTCGCGGCTAGGCGCATCGAACAATGCCGGCCAGTCACCGGAGAACTTCTGCTCGAAGAATATCGTCAAACCCATTCCACCACACCAGAATTCGAGAGACCGATTCAGGTCGGCGGTGCAGATGGCGACGTGGTGAAGCGCAAGCATGGTGCACCCACATTTCCGATCGTCAATCTTTGCTATGTCAGCACTATAACGGGGAGGGCGGAAAGTAGCCACGACGCGCGGTCGACGACCGCGGCGGTACCCACTCGGGCTCTCGAGCGTGGCATCTCGTCGACGGCCACCGACGTCATCAACCTGCCCCTTCTGATGAATGCGTAGGTGTTTCGAACGCTGATGTCGTCATGCGTTGGGCTGAAACAGTATTGGCAATTTAACCGTTTCCCGCAGCAGCGTCGACGCACCCATCTGACGGCCGTCGAGCACCCGGTAGTTTGGCCATCGGCGCAAGATTTCAGTGAACGCGACCCTGGCCTCCAGCCGCGCCAACTGTGCCCCCAGGCAGAAATGTTCGCCGATTCCGAACGCCAGGTGCGGGTTTGGCGAGCGGGTCACGTCAAATTCGTGTGCATCGTCGCCGAAGACCGTCTCGTCACGGTTGGCGGCGGCATAAAGCATGATGAGATACGAACCTGCGTCGATGTGCTTGTCCCCGATTTCGACCGGGCATGTCGTGGTACGTGACATAGCGACAATCGGCGTGACCCAGCGCAGCATCTCCTCGACCGCCGCAGGAATGAGCGACTCGTTGGCCGCCAATTCGGCGCGCTGTGCGGGATGATCAGCCAGTGCGGCCAGCCCGCCGCTGATGAGACTGCGCGTTGTCTCGTTGCCCGCGACCAGCAGGGTCATGCAGAAGCTGAGTTGTTCGGCCCGCGTCAAATCGGAGTCGGCGACGACGGTGCTGAGCAGGTCGTCTTTCGGTTCGGCCGTTCGGGCATCGAGCCTTTCGTTGAAGTACGTAAAGAAGTCAACCGCGGCCATGGCCCGCGGATCGGTCGGATCGGTTGCGGCGATCGCGATCGCGTCGGACCAAGCCCGGAAGGTCGGCAAGTCCTCGGCGGGCACACCCAGCATGTGCGCGATCACCAGAATCGGCACGGGAGCGCTGATCGCGTCGACCGCGTCGACCGGTGAGGTCGGGTCGATGGCGTCCAAGGCGTCCCTGGTTATCCGCTCTACGACTGGCGCTAATTCGGCCATCCGACGGACGGTGAACGCCCGGTTGACAATGCGCCGGTGGGAGACGTGCCGGGGTGGGTCGATGTACAGGATCGAGTCGGCCGCACCGACCGCGCGTTTGCGATCGCCGATCAGGACGCCTTTGCCGGAGCTATACGTTGCTGGGCCCTTGCTGATCCGCGAGATGTCCTCGTGGCCGGCGACGACCCAAAAGTCCTCATCTTGATGAGCAGCGACCGGGCAGGTGCGCCGGAGATCGCGAAGCTCATCATCGGGTTGGCCCTGCCAGAACGCTGGATCATGGACATTCGGTGTCTTCACCGGGTCACCTTCCTGGGTTGACCGTTTCCCTGCAGTTTCATGCGATCCACGCATCAACATGAGCGAGTCTTGCGGTATGGGTTACGGTAACGATATATCCTGATGTCGCTTGTTGCGGTACTGCCCTTCACGTGGCCAACCGCTTTGGTCGTCAACAGGCGTCCTAGCTATGACAGGGCAGATCTTCCGGCGATGTATCACCTTCTCGTCGGCATCGGGCGACGCTGTGGGACAATGCAATTCGGGCGGCGGACTGGCGAGATCGCGTGTTCCCCGTGCTCGCCGCCGTTGACAATCAACGCAACCACGTGTGACAGTGCTTACGCGCGGAGCCGAAAACAATATTTTCGGATAGTGGCTCCGGGAGCAGTGAAAGCGGAGGAATCGTGGCTGATCGCGACAAGCCAATGGCGTGGCTGCCGTTCTCGATTGCCGAGGCGACGATGTCGGACAGCGCCGACGGGGACCAGTTGGACCTGCCGCAGGCGTGGACGCACTTGACGGAGCGGCTGACGAGCTCGGCGGCACTCGTCGAATCCGACCCGGTCAGCCGTAACCGGATTGATTTGGCCGCGGGCATGCGGCACTTGTTGGTGCTGCTGGCAGCCGGGATCGACACTGCATTACGCGTGGACCCCGACCCGATCCTCGGCGTCCAGGCCACCCGCATGGATGACACCATCACCTGGGGGATGGAGTGCCCTGACGGCCTGTACACCGGATCGGCTCTGCGCGGCGGGGAGAGCTACCGGTTGCACGGCAACCGCGGGACGGCTCGCTATGTCGGGCTGCAGACGATGAATGGCATCGTATCGACGTGCAATGCGCTGGTCGACGAACTTGAGGTGGACGAAGACGGAAACTTCGAGGTCATCCTGTCCGCCGATGAGCACACCGGCAACTGGATGCGTATCGAGGGCGAGCATCCCACGCTGACGGTGCGTCACTTCTTTTACGACTGGGACACCGAGGTGCCCTCCTCGTTGCAGATCGAGCGGATCGGCGGTTCGGCGCATTCGCAAGATCGCTCTCTCGATCAGGGCGCGGCCGTTTCGCGGCAACTGGTCGCGCTGGGCGATTTCGTCCACGACAACCTGAAGTTCTTCCTGGACTTCGGCGAGGCGCCGCCCGTCAACGGTTTCCTGCCTGGAATCGATCGGAGCGCGATGGGCGCGGCCGCCGAAAACCGACCGGTAATCGGTCGCTGGGCACTCGATGACGACGAGGCGCTGATCCTCGAGATCGAACCGCCCGAGGGCGTCTACTGGAGTTATTCACTCGGCAATCCGTGGTGGGAGACCATCCACTACGGACGCCACCAGTCCAGCCTGAACGCTCGGCAAGCGGCGGTGGATTCCGACGGGCTGGTGCGCGTCGTGCTCAGCGCCCGTGATCCCGGGGTCGCGAACTGGCTCGACACTGCCGGCCACAGCAACGGCGCGATGATCCTGCGCTGCGTGCGCACTGAGACGGCACCGACGCCGACGGCACGTGTGGTGAAGTTCGACGACATCGCTTCGGCGCTCCCCGCCGACACCAAGTTTGTCAAACCTGAAGAGCGGCAGGCCATCCTCACAGCGCGACGACGCGCCGTATACGAAAGGTTCGCGCGTTGACATTCTCAGCTGACGATCTCGAAGACGGCGCCCGCGCGGCTACCGGACTCGACGATTTTGGTTCGTCTTACTACCGGGAGGGACTCGAACGGACCGTCGACGCGTTGAACACCGAAGCCGGCCTGAACGAGATGGGCGGCGTGATCCAACACGCCACCATCAGCAACGCCCTGATCCAGCGTCTCAAGATCGAGGACGCCTACAAACAGCACCCTGAGATGGAAGACGAGATCATCGACGGTCCGGTCTTTGTGATCGGTCTGCCCCGCACCGGCACAACAGCATTGAGTCAGTTGGTGGCCGCCGATCCCCAGTTCCGGTCGCTGCGCATGTGGGAATCACAGCAGCCGACGCCTCCACCGGAGGCAGAAACCCAGCACACCGATCCCCGCATCGCACAGGCTGAAGCAGGCATAGAGATGCTTTATGACATGTTCCCGCTGATGAAGTCGCTGCACAATTCGGAGGCCACTGCCGCCACCGAATGTCAGGATCTGATGGGAATGAGCTTCCGTACCTTTCACTTTGACGGCGTTGTTCGCGTCCCGAGTTATCTGTCGTGGGTGATGGACTGCGACATGCGCGAGACGTACACCTACCATCGGCGGGTGCTCAAGCTTTTGCAATGGCACTGCAAGCCGAGCCTGTGGCATCTCAAAACGCCTGTCCACATTTTCGCTCTCGATGCGCTTGTTAATGCATATCCGAACGCGAAATTCATGTGGAGTCATCGTGATCCGGCCAAGGTGATGGCTTCGGTATGCAGCCTCATCAAATACGTGCGCAGCTGGAGCAGCGACCGCGACGACGCTGAGGAACTCGGCGCCGAGCAGCTCGCGAGCTGGGCCGAGGGAGTACGGCGCGCGATGGACTTCCGCAAACGGGTCGGCGACGACCGCTTCGCCGACGTTTCCTTCGCTGACCTCCAAGTGAATCCGGTCGGCGCGCTGGAGGGCGCTTACAAGCAGCTGGGCCTCGGGTTCACCGATGCGACGCTGCGCTCGGTCGAGCAGTGGGCCGATGGGCACAAACCGGGCGCTCGTGGTGCGCACGACCCTGACTTGTCCGACTACGGCCTGACGCCCGACCGGGTCCGGGCCAGCTTCGCCGAATATCTCGCCACGTACGACGCGACAGCTTGACCGGACCGGTGACAGAGAGCGTTGAGCAGTGTGTCGGCCGTGCAACGCGGCGTCGGGACAAACTGAGTCCCGACCCCGATGTGCGCCGCGCGCTTGTGGCGGCCGCATCGACGATCGTCCGCGAGCAAGGGGTGCGAAGTCTCAACGTCGCCGAGGTGCTGGAGCGGTGTCAGTTAGGCACGCGTGCTTTCTACCGGCATTTCGAATCCAAAGATCAGCTCGTGGCTGCGGTTTTCACGCAAGCTGCTATCACCGAGACGCGTCGGCTGCGACGCAAAATGAGCGCAAGTGCGACCGCGGTAGACGCCGTAGCCGCCTGGATCGACGCCCGACTCGACGTGGCCTTCGACAACCGCGTCAGCTCAGGTCTGCGCCAAGTGTCGCTAGAGGCTCAAACGTTGATGTTCAACTCACCCGAACTCGTCCAACCCGCATTCGGCACAATTCTCAAACCGCTCGTCGAGCAGCTCGAGCGTGGTCTGCGCGAGGGCGTGTTTCACGATATCGATCCGCCGACTGATGCCGAGATCGTGCAAGGCGCTGTGTGGGCGTGCACCCAACGGCAATGGGCGACGCGAAATACCGTGCGCGCTGATATCCGCGGGCAGGTACTGCGCGCCTGTCTGCGCGCATTGGGCGCCACCCCGGAAGCGATCGCCGAAGTCCTCGCCACTCGAGATGATCCGTAAGCCCGCACATGAACAGCTGCGTCATTATCCACGTCGGTACCGAACAGAAAGAGTCACGATGGACCTGGGGTTAGCTGGATCGAAAGCCGTTGTCACCGGAGGCAGCAAGGGTATGGGACTTGCCATTGCCCAGACGCTGGCATCCGAGGGTGCCAGCGTCGCGGTAATGGCTCGAGACAAGGCGGCACTGGGCAGCGCGGTCGAGTCTTTGCGGGCGGCGGGGGCTCCCGAGGCCGTCGGAATCAGCGTCGATATGTCCGACGCTGACTCTATCGCCGCCGGCTTCGCGCAAGTGTCGCAGCGTTGGGGACAGCTCAACAGCCTCGTGCACACCATCGGTCCGGGCGACGGCTATTTCGAGGAGATGAGCGACTCAGACTGGGACGCGGCGTTCGCGCTCGGCACGATGTCGGGTGTGCGGTCGATCCGCGCGTCCCTGCCGATGCTGCGTGCCGCCGAGTGGGCGCGCATCGTGACACTGTCGGCTCACTCGATTCAGCGGCAGAGCCCACGGATCGTCGCGTATACGGCAGCCAAGGCAGCCCTGAGCAGCGTCACCAAGAACTTATCGAAAAGCCTTGCCAAGGAGGGTATTCTGGTCAACTGCGTGTGCCCGGGAACTATCGTCACGGCCAGCTTCACGGAAAACCTCAAAGACATCCTTGCCGCCGACGGCCTGGACGCCAGCGACCCCGTTCACGTCATGAAGTGGATTGAGGACAACTTCCATCACCCCTGCGATCTTGGCCGTGCCGGCCTACCCGAGGAGATTGCCTCCATCACGACCTATCTGGCATCCCGCCGCAACGGCTACGTCACCGGCGCAACCGTGAACGTCGATGGCGGCTCCGACTTCGTCTGAGCTAACGGGAGTACTTCGCCCCACGTGTGGGCCGCCTCGTGCCCGATGCGAGTACGTCCTCGGCACGCTCGATAAGCGCATCGAGGGTGAACTCGAACTCAACGTCATCGATTGTGTGTCCCTTGGTCTCCAGTTTGTTGAGCAGGGGATGCGCGGTGGTCACGCCGGTGATGCGCCGCCGGCCGGCCTGCTGCTGGCCGGCGTTGAGGCGTTCGATCATCGCGGTGCCTCGGCTGTGAGCGGACAGGGCGAGGTAAACCGTCAGCGCGTCGTCGGGCTTGAATCCCGCGTCATCGACCATCGTCTTGACTACCTTCTCCAGATTGTCAACCGAGGCGTGGGTTGCCTCCGGATTCAATTCACCGGAGCGCATCAAGATGAGTTCGCACAGCACCGGGTTTTCTTGAAAGACCTGGCGCATCTTCCGAAAGTGATTACGCAGCCCGTCCTGCCAGGGTCCGCCCCCTTCGAATGGTGTCGTGAATTGGTACTGCTTGATTGCGCGATCCGTCATCGCGTCCAGCAAGTCTTCCTTCTTGCGGAAGTGCCAATAGATGCTGGTCAGCGGTACCCCGAGCTGCCGGGCGACAACGGGCATACTCAGCCCGCTGATGGACACGTCCTCGGCCAGCTCGAACGCACCGGTGATGATGTCCTCGACGTCGAGCGACCCGCGTGGGCGCCGCTTGGGCTTGCTGCTGCGCCCGCCCGTCGCCGCGACGGCGCTGGAATCGGCCATCTGTTCGCTCCTCAACTGATAACCATCGGGGCCGAGGCTTGGCGCGTTCTGCTGACTTTCTCCGGCGGCCGCTCTGAGGCAACGATACCGTATTCGATTCGGTATAGCGCACGGTAACTGGACCTCAGGGGCGTGTCGGCGCGCTCACGTTGTGTCGATCTGCACGGCATCAGAATGTCTGGACGCCAGCCAGATTCGGCGCCGACCAGCACCATATCGCTCACTTTCATCGGCCACAGCTACGCGCGCTAGTGGAGATGGCGCAGCCCCTCGACTCGATCCATCAAGATCGCGTGGGATCGTCTTACCGTAATGATCACCATAATAGCTTCGGGAAGATCTGACGTCCGACGCCACGATCGACGGTCCTGCGGCGCTGCAGAGCGCCTACACGACGATGATCCTTCAACTCGGAGACCGGGCAACATGCCTGCCGGACGGTAACATTCGGATCGCCCTGGGCTGACGAATTTCACGCATCGGGAGTTTCTCCGGTCGCCTGGAAGGCAACGCGCCGCCCGATCTCGACGGCATGGTCGGCGAAGCGTTCATAGAACCGGCCCAGCAGAGCGACATCGACGGCGGCTGCGACGCCGTGCGCCCACTCCTTGTCTTTGAGAAGGGCAAACAACTGTTGGTGAAGTCGATCCATCTCGACATCGTCGCGACTGATCTGGGCGGCCTGCTCGGGATCGCGCGACAGCACAACATCTTTGGCACTGTTGCCGAGGTCCACCGCGATCCTCCCCATCTCGGCGAAATAGCCATTCACCTCCGCGGGCAGGGTGCTGGCGGGATGCCGTCGGCGAGCGATCTTCGCAACGTGCAGCGCCAATCCGCCCATCCTCTCGGCGTCGGCGACGTTTTGCATGGAACCAACGATCGTCCGCAGGTCAGTCGCGACGGGTGCCTGCAACGCCAGCAGGACAAAGGCGGCTTCCTCCGCGCCGGTTTGCATGCGCGCAAGGTGTTCGTGATCGCCAATCACGGTTTCGGCAATCGTTAAGTTTGCCCGCAGCAACGCCTGAGTGGCCCCTTCCATCGCCACACCCGCCAGGCCACACATGTGGCTCAGGGTCTCTGTCAGCGATTCGAGCTGCTCATGGAACACCGTGCGCATGTCACAATCCTAGTAGGGCCTAGTCGCAGCGCAACGGCGTCGGTGGGCGCATCATTAGCAGAGGATTTCTGGTAAGTGAAAGGGGCCCCCCACCTATGGTGGGACCGGTCAGGTTTGCTTGTCACTGAGTTAAGGCGGGGAGATCATGGCGCTATCTGACATGTTGATGCGGGTGGTCGGCTTCCTGCGGGCGGGCTACCCCGAAGGTGTTCCCGCCCATGATTACGTCCCGCTGCTGGCGCTGCTTCGCCGACGCCTTTCCGACGATGAGGTCATCGCCGTCGCCACTGAAGTGCTCTCCGGCAGGAGCGGTCCAATTGAAGGCACCGATGTCCGGGTCGCAATCACCAAGCTCACCGACGAGATGCCGTCGCCAGACGACACCGAGCGGGTTAAGCAACGACTGGCCGCAGTCGGCTGGCCGGTGAGCGACTCCCCCGGAAGTCCGGACTAGACGCGTGCAATCGCGTCGCCTGGTCGGAACAGCCTGGGGTTCGGTTGAAGTACGAATATCCGCTGCTGAGTCGATTCGACATTGGCTGGGCGAAGAGGCGGGTGCGCGAACTCGCCGCAATCTTCAGTGATGGCCAGCCAGAAGACATTTCCTTACTTCCCGATATTGACGAAGCGCTCTGACCCTCGCCTGAGGGTTAGAGACCGAGCTCCCGGTCGATCTGCGGCCAGTACTGGGGGCCGTCCGGGGTGAGGATTATCCAGTCGTGAATTTCGCCGTTGGCCAGCACGAAGCTGAACGGGGCCCCTGCGGTTGCGGCTTCTTGCTGGAGGACAAGGGCGTCGGGCGAAAGTATGTCCAGGTTGCCCGAGTAGACAGTTGTGTGCGGGAGTCCGTTGAGCGACCCATTGAGCGGACTCACCTCGTAGTTGTTCACAGGGAGATTGCCCGCCCACACCTTGCCGAGTTCTTGCGCTGGTCCGAATGGGAGCAGCGGATCCTGAACGAGCCCGATATTCGGATTGGTCATCGCCAGGTTCAGCCACGGCGACAGCAGAACCATTGACCCCGGAGCGGGGCCAAGTAGCGGGTTCTGCGCCATGTATTCGGTGGCCGCCAGGGCGAGGTTGCCGCCCGCGGAGTCACCGATCACGCTGACGTTGGACACCCCGTGTGCACTGACTTCCATGGACAACAGGCCGGCGATTTGGGGTACGACCGCGCCGGCGGTACCTCCTTGCTGCAGCAACGGGTAGATCGGCACCTCAATGGTCGCGCCGGTCTGGTAGGCCATCACCGTGTAATCGAGCCAGTGGAAGATCGAGGGCGCGAAGATGAACGCGCCACCGTGGATGGCAACCACGTAATTGCCGTCCGGATGGGTCGGCGTGATCTGCACGACGCTCATCCCGCCATATGTGGTGTGCTGCACCGTTTCCCCCAGCAGCAACGGCAACAACTGTGGCGGCGTATTGCCGATAAACAGCCCTAATAATGGATTGTTGCCGGTAAACAGCGATAAAAGTGGCGTACTCGGTGTTGCGATTTGAGTGTCGAGTCCGGAGAAGGCCAGGAAAGGTTTTAGCGGCGCCAACGCAGCCTCTTCGAGTCTGGTGGCCAGTGACGGTGTGCCGGTGTAGGTCCCTGGCTGCGTTGCCGAGAACGGCGGAGCAGCGGGCGACCCGAAGATCCCGGTGAAGACGGTGTTGGCCAGCCCGGTGATCCCCGTCGTCACCGCCGTGGAGGTCTGCTGAATCTCCTGCTCAACGACGGCGAACCCGTTCGCGATAGCCCTGTCGAATTGGCCCAGCATCGGCGATGCGTTGGCAGCCTCGGTGCTGGCATACGACCACGCGCCCGAATTGAGGGTCCGCACAAACTGGTCATGAAACGCGGCCACCTGCGCACTGAGCGCCTGAAACTGGCGCGCGTGGCTGGAAAACACCGACGTGATCGCCGCGGATACCTCATCGCCGGCGGCGGCCAGCACTGCGGTGGTCGGGGGGGCGGCCGCCGCAGTGGCCGCACTCAGCGATGAACCAATGCCCGCCACATCCGCTGCCGCCGACGCCAATAACTCTGGAGCTGTCAGCACAAAAGACATCGCCGTCTCCCTTCCCCTCGGCCGCCACTGACCGTCCGCGATATGAATGAGGCCCCTGACCCGAGCATAATTACTGCGCGGGCATTTTCAGGGTTTTGGCCAAATCTGCGCCGCCGGGGCCCGCACCATGACGCTGGACCGGTCTGGACCGAAGCGGTGAATTCTGGGGGGATGTCGATTATCCGTCGCAAGGTCCTGGGTTGGGCGGGCCTGGCCGGCGCGGCAGCCGCTACCGGGTATCCGCGAGCGGCACTGGCATCCCAGCGCATGGGAGATCAACCTGATCACCAGCGGAGTCGCGACTTGGGTCGTCATCGACGGGAACCGCAACCACGAGAATTTCGACCAACATGTCGGCGACCTTGTGTTCGCACCGCAGGGTTCCTTTCACTATTTTGAGAACCGCGACCCGGACGACATGAAAATTGTGATCATCCAGAACACCAGTGCGCCCGAAGCCAAAGACAACATCGGCATAGGGCAATCCCTCAGCAGGCTTCCACCCCGAGTGTTGTCCGCCGTCTTCGGCGTTCCCGCAGAGAGATTCAGCAATTTCAAGAAGATCGACAACGTGATCGTCATCCTGCGATCGCCGGAGGTCAGCCGAGGTTGATCTTCTCGAGGGGGCTGGATCGTTCGAGCATGCCGTAGGTCTGCTCGCAGTCCCACTGGTAGCGCACGCCGGCCTGCTGCAGCGCCGGGAAGTTCGCGTTCTCTTGTTTCATTGCCCGCACCGAAACGGTTTCGTCGTTGTGGTGGATGTCGTGGGTGGAGAACACCGTCTCGCCCTTGATGTGCACGCTGCCGTCGGCGGTCTCGAGAACCACCGATACGTCCTCGCCGAGTGCCTGTAGCCGGGTGAGCCACGGCGCCTGCACGGCGCGCGCGGGGATCAGATCTCCGTCGCCGGTGAAGATGTAGCCCTCATTGAACGTCGGCTGGCCGTCCGGGCGCGGCGGATAGGCGATGTAGCCGAATGCCTTTCCGCTTGGGAACAGCGCGGATTGCCAGGCGTGACCCCAGAAACCAGCAAGCTTTCGCACACCCTGCCGCCGAATCCGCAGACCACTTCCCGTGAAGCCCTGGGTGTCACCGGCGACGGACACGGTGCCGGTGGCCCGAAAGAGTTGTTCGTACCGAGGCCCGCCCATCAGTGCACCCTCGACGGAGTTCTTGATCCTGTCACCCGCATCGCGCTGAAGAACGCCCTGAATCCACGGCGGCACCGCCATTTTCGCCTCGACGTGGAATGCGACATCGACGAGCGGCCCGTCGGTGTTGCCGGCGACGAGGTCCGCCGACGACGTCTGCACTGCCTCGCCCGCATAGCTCATGGTCCAGGTTTCGAACGGCTCGACGCAGCGGAATACCAAGCCGGCGCCACCCAGTACGGTGGGCTTACCGTCGAGCGACTCGGGCGGCACGGAGGGGCCGCTGCCGCGGAGGCGATAGACCCGGCCGTCGGAAAAGGCGATGTTGATCTGTGCTTCGTGGTTGTCCCAGTTCGCGGCCACGGCCTCGACCCCGATGCGCGGCAGGCCGATTTGTCCGCGGTCGTCCACGGTCCAGAAGCTCACGGAGTCGCGCATTTCCGGGTTTGCGGGACGTTGGGCGAACATGTATTCACGGGACGGGTCGATCCCGCCGGTGAGGTCAAGCGACATTTCGTTCCTGTCGGTTAGGGAGCGGAGTGATTGGTCCAGCGGGTGGCGTGCTCGACGTAGCGGGCGAAGCGGGGCCGGACCAAGTCGAAGTCGATGCCGAACTCGACGGGGTCGGCGCGCGAGCTGGGTTCACGTTCTCCCGCGGCATCGATCCACCAACTCTGCATTCGTTGTTCAAATTCGTCGGTCACGGGCTCGGCAAGCCATCCGTATAAGCCGGTGACCTCGCCGATGGGGTCCGCCTGCATCGCGCGAAAGTCGATGTCATAGAAACGTTTTTCTGCGCCGCCTGCCCGGAATTTTAGTGCCCGGTCCATCCCCAGTGACCAGTGCTCTACGTTCAGCCGGCCGATGTAGGGGCGATCCATGTGGTCGGTGAAGGAGCCGATGATGTCGGCGTAGAGGTCGGCGACTGAGAGGATGACGTCGGTCGGATCGCGGTGGGTCATCACGTAGCGGGCATCCGGGAAGGCGGCGTCGACCGCGTCAAGCCACAGCACGTGCGACGGGCATTTGAGCCGCCACTCTTTGGTGGGTTCACCCCATTGCAGAAGCTTCATCACTTTCCGCTGATAGGCCAGCGTGGGTTCGAGGTCGGCCTTTTCGACCAGCCAGGCGGAATAACTGGGTATCTGCGCGAACGACTGGAAGATGTGCGATTTGAAGTCCAGGGCCATCAGCTCGTGACACTCCATCGGCCCATGGGTGTCCGCGGGCACGTGATAGCGAGTGCCCAACATTTCGCCCTTGTCGGGGGGGATGCGGGGGTCGACGCCCTGGACGGTGGACGGTGGCGGGCAGGGTTGCGACGATTCCCACCGTCGCAGATATCGGACAGCGGGATCCTGCGCCAGTAGCATCGACAGCGCCGTCGACCCGGTGCGGGGCAGTCCGAGTCCGATCACCGGCGCAAGGATCGACTCGGCTTCGATCTCGGGATGGCGCCGGTACCAGTCCTCGACTTGCAGCCGCTGTCCCAGATATCCGGTGATGCGGTCGTAGATGAACGACTCGCCGCGCGCGTTGAGCCGGGCTTCGTCGCGAAGCGACGCCAACAGGATTGCCAGACCCTCTTCGAACGAGTCATCGCCGAACTGATTCAAACCGGCTTGTTCGACGGCCGCGTCCTTGATCTCGTTAACGGTGGCCATAGTCAGTTCCTCCGCCGCCCCTGAAGGCGTTGCGCCTGATCTTGAGCGTCGTCATAATCAGCGGCACCTGCATCGGGAGCCGCAAGATCGGCAACAGCCATATCCACCATGGTTTTTCCAAACCCAAGCGTCAATTCACGGCGCCACGGGTCACCTGCGGCCCGGGGGTGGCGCGATGTCGCGACAAGAGGCGCGCTGCTTGACCCGGCGCACCGAGTTGCAGCATCGCGGCTAACGCCGTTTCGAGGATCACTTCCTGCTGCACTCGACTACCGCCAATCGAGGCAAGCCCGTCGAGGGATTCAAGGAGATAGTCGAGCGCGGCGCGCGGCTCTCCCTCTGTCAACGCGATAAGGCCTTCGCCGATGAGACGCAACGTCGTTGCCTGTGCGTCGGTCGCGCCCGGAACGTCGATCGTGCGGATCGCGGCGGGATCATTGGCGGCGGCCAGCACCAGCAGCGCGTGGAACGCGATAAACGGCGTCTGCGGCGCATACGCGAGCGAGCCGACCTCGGCGAGCAGCGGCATCGGATCGGGTGGGGTGACCCAGTCCGGATGCAGGCGCGCCCGCCAAGCGACCGAACCGGCGTCGACGAGACAGCGCACGCCCTTCGAATGGGGCGGCGCAAGAAACGCGGCGTACCGACGCGCCGCGGCAGCCGCGTCGCCCATCGCGAGCTCGTGCAGCGAGGCGTGCCACTGAAAGTGCGGAAGGTAACGCTGCGTGCTGCCGTCGCCCGGGATCCAGTCCGTCAACCATTTCAGTCCGGCTCCGTGCGCATCGGTTTCGTAGTGCACGTGCGTCAGCGCGTGCGCGGCATTGCCGTTGCCTGGATCCAGTTCGAGTGCGGCGTCGGCCAGGTCGGCCGCGTCGTACCAGAGGCCCTGTTCCGTTCGGCCGTAGGCGCGCAAGCCGAGATACCAGGGCGCCTCGCCGTGCACGCCAGTGAACCGCTCGACGTACTGCCACGCGTCCGGCAAGGCGTCGCCAGCCCCGGCGAACGCAATCGACGGCGCGAGCACAAGCAATGCGACGGCGTCGTCCGGTACGCGGTCGAGATGGTCGATGAGTGCGTCGGTGCCCGCGGCGTTTCCCTTCTCGCACCACGTCGCGATGGCCTCGACGTGGCTGCGGTCTTCGTCGCTTCCGCGTGCAAGCGCCGCGCGCGCTCGGGCGAGATGGCCGGTGACTGCGTCGGGGCCGCCCGCGCGGTCGGGCCGTTCGGTGGCGATCATCGCGAGCGCGACGTGCGCACGCGCGTGGTGTGGATCTTCGGTGACCGCGGCAGCGAAGGCGATCGACGCGCCGTCCTGCACGGCGAGCAGGCGACGCACACCCTCGGCATAGGACGCAGGCGCGCCACTGGATTCCGGCGCAGTCTTGATGAGGCTTGGCCCCCGCACCGGACGGTGGGGTGTGCCGTCGGCGAGCAGCTCGGCGATAGCGGCCGCCTGGGCACGGATTTCGGGAATCGCCGTGGTCTCCCACACCTCGCCCTGGCGGATGGAGCCGAGACACACGATGCCCGGGACCGTGCCCCCGGCCGCGTCGATGAGGTAGCCGTCGGCATCGAGTCGCACGCCTACTCCGCACGGGTGCAGCGACGCGACATCGGCGGCCAACAGGTTCGACCAGAGCGCGGAGCGTTGCAGGGACCGCCGATCCCACGCGGTGCCGGTAGCGACGACCACCGCGTCACCGCGCCGGCGGACTGACCCGTCGCTCGTTGTCACAACCAGTTCGACGCCACTGCCGCGCAGCGATACATCGGCGACCTCGCCCGCCTCGATGATCAGTTGGCCACCGTCGATCGCGGCATGGATCGCATCGGCAATCGACGGCGGCATGCGGTGGCGAAGAACCTCCCACTGCCGCAAGTCCTCGCGCAGGAACCGGCGCTGGTCCTCCCACCCCAACGACCGCCACAGCCCGGCCGTACGCGGCCGCACCGCGTCGATCACTTGTCGCCAGTCCGCACCGTCTTCGCGCGCATGCGCGAGATCCGCGCCGAGCGCGGTGCGCAGTTGCTCAAGCGAGACCTCGGCGGCGAGTGCATCGATGTTCGGTACCTCTGTCGGTGCGCCTGTGGCGCGGAATCGGCGCGGGAGCACGCCATGCCGCGACAGCAGCGTGACCGTAGCGCCGCGCGCAATGAGATGCAGCGCGACATCGACGCCCGTGAGTCCCGAACCGATCACCAAGACGCTCGCGGGCCGACGCGCACCGAGCGCCGCGAGCGCGCCGGGCGCCCATGGATCCACCACGACCTGGCCGTCGGTGGTCGAGCCGGCTCCCAAGGCCAGCACCGGAGCAAAGGCGCGTTCCAACGAGTCGGGCATGCCACCTTCGGGGCGCCCGGACGCGAGCACAATTGCGTCGGCCGATAACGAACGCCCATCGTTCAGCGCCACCCGCGCGGGCGCGCCCGGCATCACCCCGACAACCTCGGCGGTCTCGATCCGCACGTCGGCGCCGGCGAGTTGCTCTTGCAGGTAGCGGCCGTACGCAAGGCGCGGTGCGAAGCTCTCCAGCGGCGCCACAGCTCGTTCGTCGAGCCAACGGCAGAAGTGATCGGGATCGTCTGGCCATGCGGACATCCGCTGCGCAGGAACGTTCAACAAGAAGGTCGGGTCGTCGGTGCCATAAGCCGCGCCGGTGCCGGGACGGCCGGACGCATCGATCAGCGTGATCTGCGCTTCTGGTTTGCGCCGGCGCAGATGTACCGCGGCGAGCACGCCCGCGGCACCACCACCCACGATCGCGACGCGCATCATGACGGAAGGCTATCTCTTGTGGGTGCACAGGCTCCGGGTCGAGTCCTGGTCGACGCTATTGCGGTCGAGTTGGAAGCCCTTCTTCCCCTGCCGCGAAACTGCAAGTAGCGACGCGTTTCTCGGAGTGACCCCTTCGGTAGTTGCAGTCTCGCGGAAGAGACTTAGGCCAGGACGAGCGCTGGCACGTCCGGCTTGTGGACGATCTCGTTGCGGACTTTGAACAGGTCGATCATGTTGCCGCCCATGACCTTCCGAACGCCCTCCTCGTCGAGGCCGTGCTTTTCGAGGTCGTCGACCAGGTTGATCGGATCGGACAGGCCTTCCGGATGCGGCCAGTCCGATCCGAAGATGATGCGGTCGACGCCACACAGATCGGCCATCTTCTTGAAGTCGTCCTCCCAGAAGGGCGCGACGTACACGCAACGCTTGAACGCCTCGATCGGGTCCTCGAGGAACTCTTGCGGCATCTTCGAGTAGACGTCTTTGAACTGGTAGAAGAGATAGGGCACCCACGATGCGCCGTTCTCGACCGACAGGACGCGCAGATCGGGGTTGCGGGTCAACGCGCCGTGGCAGACCATCGCCGCCATGGTGTCCTCGATGGGCCGCTTGCCCATCGCGACCATCCGGAAAGCGGTCGGCTTGAACGGCTGGAACTCGTCGCCGGGTTCCCAGTCGTTGAGATACTCGGAGTAACCGCTGTCCGAGGCGTGCATCGACACCGGAATGCCTGCTTCGACGCACGCAGCCCAGAACGGGTCGAACTCCGGCAGCCCAAGGGAACGGGTGCCGCGATATCCGGGCACCGGTGCTGGCCGGACCAGGACGGTCTTGGCGCCCCGCTCGAGGCACCAGTCGAGTTCTTCGAGGGCGCGATCGATGTTGGCCAGGTTGATGACCGGGGTGGAGAAGATGCGGTCCTCATAGTTGAACTGCCAGGTCTCGTACATCCACTGGTTCAGCCCGTGGATGATGTCCAGGATCAGGTCCGGGTCGTCCTTCAGCCGCTCCTCGACGAGTGAGGCCAGTGTCGGGAACATCAGCGTGTAGTCCAGGCCGAGCGCGTCGAGCACCTCGAGGCGAGCCGCGGGGTCACGGAATGCCGGGATGGCCTTCATCGGCTTGCCCAGCACCTCGCGGAAGCTCTTGCCGCCGCTGCCGTGCCGGAAGTACTCCTCTTGGGCACCGGGCCGCGCGACCACTTCGAACGTCGGGTTGGGAATGTAGTCGCTGACCACGTTGCGAACCATGATCTTGGTGCGGCCGCGGACGTCGATGTAATCGATGACGCCCTTGCGGTGCTCCGGCAGGAATTGGGTCAGCGCTTCCTTGGGCTCGTAGAAGTGGTTGTCGGCATCGAACACCGGGTAAGGAAGATGGCGTGATGGCATGGGCTGTCTCCTGGGAAGTCTGGTCTAGCACGTGGTAATGACGTTACCACCTTCGAATGTAACGTAACAGCGCCCTCCGGGAGGACTTGGCCACGCCGCGATTATGCAGGTCAATGGCGTCGATTTAGGGTCAGTGCATCGCGCGGCCACGAGAATAGCGTTACCGCACCTGCTGACTGCAGGCGCGGTCGCAGCGCCGTCGTGGGATGTTGGCAAATGACGCTGACGGCCCTGTGTAAACAGCGAACTACCCGGCGGCGTTGGGCAGTAGCGCCGGGCAGTTGCCCATTGCGTCCGTCGCCAGTTCGAAGTGCCACAACTCGTTCGCGTAAATCCGGCACAGCCCATACCGGGACCCGTGGGCGATGAGCCACTGGTCGGCGCCCGCACCTCCGACGTCGACTGCCTCGCCGGTGACGTGCTTGGACATCGCCGGGGTCTGCACGTACTGGCGTGCCGCGGCGAAGCTGCCGTAGGTTCGCACAGCGTCGTCCAATAGCCGCTGCTGAAACTCCGCCGAACGCCAGCCCGAGGTGATGGTCATGGTGATTCCGTCCGCAGCAGCCGCGGTGGCGGCACTCTGGATGGCGCTCAACAACGCAGGGTCCAGGCGTCCGACCGCGGAGTGTTGTACATCGAACGGCGTGAGCGTGCCGCCGTTTGGCAGAGAACCGTCGCCGGGGTCGGCGGGAGGATCCAAAGGGACGCCGTGATCGGCAAGTCTGGTCGGCGGGCCTGGATGATCAGGCGGCCCGAGCAAGCCGAACGCCACGGCGATGGCGGCGGCGGCCACCACAACCAATCGCATGCTCAGCCTCCTGCCGTGGTCAGACGTGTGCGGGCATGCCGTCCCTCCCCGAACGGTCGACGACTCACCACCCGTCGAGCCCGAACGCTGAACGCAGCGCGTCGCACTGCGTGGCGAAGAACTCCCGCGAAATGGGCGCATCTGGCGCAACGGAGTAGAAGCCGTGAAACCCACCCGGCACGACGTTCACCTCGCAGGGCACGCCGGCGCGACGCAGTCGTTTGCCGTACTCGACATCCTCGTCGTGAAACAAGTCCAAGGTGCCGACGCCAATCCAGGCCCTGG
>Ga0182013_10002852_pt1 | contig 22203 bp, 22 predicted proteins | sample 612S2MmetaG_FD_120487 | JGI IMG/M metagenome (GOLD analysis project Ga0182013, IMG submission 120487) | Permafrost microbial communities from Stordalen Mire, Sweden - 612S2M metaG | ecosystem: Environmental > Terrestrial > Soil > Wetlands > Permafrost | place: Sweden: Stordalen | collected... | reverse complement strand
TAGCGTTCGATCAATTCGCTTCTCCTTCACCGGTGCAGACTGCTTCAAAAGCGGATAGCTGCGCTTACTTTCGCTCGATACCGAGCTTTTGATACAGCTCGTCAAACAGCAGCCCGCGGCCCGGCCGATACGGCTGGAACCACTCGCCATCGATCACGAGTTGCGGAATGGCGCGCTTACCCACATGGCGAATGACTTCGGCCGAAGCGGCAGGGTCGGCGTCGACGTTGATTTCTGTGTACGCGATCCCGTGCGTCTCCAGAAATTGCTTGGCCGCGCGGCAATCGCGGCACCAGGCAGCTGTATAGACCTGCACCGTCATACCGCCATTCTATCTGCACCGCCTGCTATGCTCGGGGCGTGACGGCCGACCAGATCAAGACGCTCCTGAAGCTGCAGCCACACCCCATTGAAGGCGGCTTTTTTCGCCGCACGTACACTTCTGCCGGCTCGGTGGATTTGCCGCGCGGCTCACGCGCCATTGGTACGGCGATCTACTACCTGCTGGAGCCCGGGACGTTCTCCGAAATGCACGTGCTCGACTCGGATGAGATTTTTCATTTTTACATCGGTGATCCGGTGGAGATGCTGCAGCTTCTGCCCGATGGGCGGTCCGCGAGTTTTACACTCGGAGCCGATTTAGCCGCGGGTCAGCATGTGCAGTTGGTGGTTCCCGCTGGAGTGTGGCAAGGGACACGGCTCGTCGGCGATAGCAGGGTGGCGCTGCTGGGATGCAGCGTAACGCCCGGGTTTGATTTCGCCGATTACCGCAACGCCGGCGCCGAGGAGCTGATCGCGAAGTGGCCGCAGGAAGCCAAAAGGATCAGGGAGCTCACGCGAATCTAGTCGTCGGAGGGAGCAGGGGCATTCATGCTCATGATATGAGGCGCCAAAGGCCCCGGCCTTCAGGCCCGGGCTTCCTGGTCTTGAGACGGCACCCTATCGCCGCTCCCGAAAAAACCACCGCAATAATTCGCTTGACTCGTCGCCAAGTATTCCCTGCTCCACCACGATCTGATGATTCAGCCGTGGATGATTCACAACTTCCAGCACACTTCCACACGCACCGGCCTTTGGATCCGCCGCGGCATACACCAGCCTGTCGATGCGCGCATGAATCATGGCTCCGGCGCACATGGCGCACGGCTCCAGCGTGACGTAGAGCCTGCATCCGTTGAGCCGGTAGTTACCGATGGCTTGGGCTGCCGCGCGCAGGGCGACGATTTCTGCATGCGCGGTTGGATCGTTGGTGCGAATCACTGAGTTCTGGCCGCGCGCCACGATTTCGTCCGCGCGGACCAAGACCGCGCCGATAGGCACCTCGCCCGCTTCCGCCGCAAGGCGCGCCTCAGCGAGCGCCGCTTCCATTGCTTCCCGATCCGAGATCATTCCCTCATTCCCCGTCCCAAGTCTCTAGCCCCTAGTCCCTGTTCCCCGCCCGGCTGTTGCTGCGTCATGCAATGCAGCGTTCCGAGCCCCCACACCAGATCCACTGCGTGGATGCCGACGACCTCGCGGTCGGGGAAAAGCTCGGCCAGAATCGCCAACGCCACGCGGTCGGCGGGATCGTTGAAGGTCGGCACCAGCACCAGTCCGTTGGCTATATAAAAGTTCGCGTAACTTGCCGGCAGCCTTTGGCCCTGAAATACGACCAAGCGCGGCAATGGCAGTTCCACAATCGTGAATTGCTTTCCTGCTGGAGTTCGCGCCGCCTTCAGCCGCGCCAGGTTCTCCATGAGCGGCTGGTGATTTGCGTCGCGCGTGTCCGGTTCGAGCGCGGTCACAATCGTCTCCGGACCCACGAATCGAGAAATATCGTCGACGTGTCCGTGGGTATCGTCGCCGGCAATGCCGCGCCCGAGCCAGATGACCTGGTCAATGCCGAGATACTCGTGAAACGCGTGCTCCAGGCCCTCACGCGACACGCCCGGATTCCGCTCCTGAATTTTGCTCAGCAGGCACTCTTCGGTTGTGAGGAGAATTCCTGCGCCGTTGGTGTCGATCGATCCGCCCTCGAGCACCAGCCGCCTTGCAGTGCCCTCAACTTCAGTGGTCGGCTGCCACTGGCGCATCCCCAGCAATTCAGCGGCCCGCGCAGGCACCTCATCGTCCAGTTGCCAGTCTGCGTACTTTGCCCAGGCATTGAAATGCCAGTTCGTTACCGCGACCTGGCCCTCGGCACTGCGAACGAAGATCGGTCCCGAATCGCGCGTCCACACGCGGTTCGTGGGCCAGCGATGGAAGCTGACTTGATGGAGCACTGCGCCGGCGCGCTTGAGAATGCTGAGGGCGCGCGCCTCGGCCTTCGCGTCGTTCACCAGAATGTGCACGCGCTCGTGCGCCGAGAGCAGGCGCACGATCTCCGCATAGACCCACGGAATGGTCTGGAATTTTCCCGGCCAGTCGTTGGGATTGTGCGGCCACGCCAGCCACGTTGCGTGGTGGCGGTCCCATTCCGCGGGCATGCGACAGCCGAGTTGGCGGGGTGTTTCTGTCATGGTGCTGAGTTTTTTCCGTGTGGCCTGATTGAGATTCTAAAAGCAACCGCAGGTGGTTCGACTCCGCTGCGCTCCACTCAGGATGACATGGCTCAGGTTTCCCCGGTTACTTGAAATCTTCATCGGCGGGCCAGCGGTTTACCGGATCGAGAAAGCGCTTTGCGATCGGCGCATAGGCATCGATGCGGCGGTCGCGCAGGAAGGGCCAGTTGCGCCGTGTTTCTTCAATCAGGTGCAGGTCGATCTCGCCCAGCAGGATTTCCTCAGCATTGTGAGACGCCTTCGCGATGATGCGCCCAAACGGATCGGCCAGAAAGCTGCCGCCCCAGAAATCGAGGCCCGGCCCATCCATACGATTTCCAAGCACGTCGCCCTGCTCGTGGCCGACGCGATTTACGCCGGCGACATAGACGCCGTTGGCGATGGCATGCGCGCGTTGAATCGTTTGCCACGCGTCGTATTGCGCCTCGCCGAACTGCTCCTTTTCTGCCGGGTGCCAACCGATAGCCGTCGGATAGAACAGAACTTCGGCGCCCTGCAAAGCTGTGAGACGCGCACCTTCGGGATACCACTGGTCCCAGCAAACCAGCGTGCCCACGCGCCCAAACGCTGTATCGACTGCCTGAAATCCCAGATCGCCCGGTGCAAAGTAAAACTTCTCATAGTAGAGCGGATCGTCGGGGATATGCATCTTGCGATAGACGCTGACGATAGCTCCATCGGCATTGAGCGTGACTGCGGTGTTGTGGTAGAGGCCTGCGGCGCGGCGTTCGAACAGAGAAGCGACGATGGCCACGCGCAGCTCACGCGCCAGTTCACCGAGCTTGTGCGTCGAGGGTCCCGGAATGGACTCGGCCAGATCGAATAGCCGAATATCTTCGCGCTGGCAGAAATACTGCGCCCGAAAGAGCTCCGGCAGGCACACGATATTGGCGCCATTGCGCGCAGCCTCGCGCACGTGCGCCATCGCCGCCGCGAAGTTGGCCTCCGGATCGGGGCCCATGCTCATTTGCACCAGCCCGACAACGTATTTGCGCTCAGCGATCGTCATTCGTCCCTCAACCCTGAAGTAGATTCTTCCGCCTCATGCAGCAAGGCCAACCCCGGCAAGCGGGATTGGCCCCGATGTTCTGCTTTTTGCGAATCCCGATTCTCGGTGCCGCCACGGCCACGAGAGCCGGTGCAAGCGGTGCTTATTCTTCGAGAATAAGCACTGCCGCGGCGATCGTCGTTGTCCACAACCCACGCTTATCGCCTACGGCCGATTGCGTAATGTTGCTTGTGCGCACAATCTTGTTCGAAATACGGTAGATTTCCTTCTTCTCATCCCAGCTCTTGTCGGGATCGAAGTCCACATCCAGGGTCGTCGCAAGCATTTCGGCGGCCAGTTCCTCGGCATACTCGCCGGCCTGGTCTTCGGTTTCGCCGTAGCTGTGGTGCTCGCTTAAGTAGCCATACGCATTGCGGTCCGCGGGAATCGCGACGCCGATGCTCGACACAATCAGCCGGTGCGGCTCGCGCGTGGAATTTTCCGCAATAACTGAGAACACCACTTCACCGTGGTCAAGGTACTTCAGGCCTTCCTTGCGCGGAATGACTTTGCAACGCGGCGGGAAGATCGACGACACGCGTACCAGGTTCTGCGAGGCAATGCCCGCGTCGCGCAGCGCCAGCTCAAATGACGTCAGCCGCTCCTTGTGTGTGCCCTTACCCTTGGTGAAGAAGAGCTTCTTCGGGACCATGCTTTTTCCCAATTCCTATGTATCCTCCGTGACTTCTCAATGTCCCTTACTGCGGGAACGTACCCGCATGAGTCTATCGCATTTGGGCGGGTGACAACAGCGCGCCGCTCAATTTCATCGGGCTTTTACATGGGGTTCATTTTGAGACAGATAATCGCGGACGGATTGTTTCTTTGCGGGACAGCAACATTTTGCCGCCGCGGGCGTTTAAATCAGGCATGAGAGTTTTCTTTGCCGCGGGTCTTCTCCTCGCCATCTCGATACCAGGCGAGCTTGCTTCGGCGCAGCGCCCATCGCCTCAGGGCGCGCGCCTTTCCGCGTCCGCGCCAGCAGCGGGCGACTCGTCAATGGCCGTCGATTTTAACTGGACGCCGCCGGAATTTGCCGAGTTGAGCGCCGAGGCGACTTCGCGATCGAGTTTCAGCCTGGATCGCTCGACTCTCGGAATTGCCGCGGGGCTTATTTCGCAGTCGGATGCCGATGCGCGCCAGGCCATCAACAAGCTCGATGGGGTGAGCGGCCACATTCTCTCGTTCACAGCCGCAGGTCCCGACGATGCGCTGGTGGCCGCGCTGCGCCAGGCCTACCATCAGCGCGGCTGGAAGCATGTCGTCCTCAATAAAACCGCTTCTACAGCCAACCCCAGCGCTAAACGGCCGCTTGCCAACGGCACGACAGACGTCTGGGTGGTGATGGATGGGGCTAATCTGCGCGGCGCCGTTGCGCTCGTCGAGAGCCCGCGCAAGGTCACGCTCATTTCCCTTGCCGGAAATATCAGTTCGGTCGATTTACTCCACTTGCGCGGCCACTTCGGGATTCCTCGCTACGACGCCGACCAACTCACCGGGCAAAGGTGAAGCGACCGTTGCTTGCTACACCGCCCGGGCCAGAGCGGCGGATTGCTTGCTTTCGCGAGCCTGTCGATTGCCACCTGCAATTTCAAGGTGTTAGCCTCTTCCTTTGACCACGCACGGAAAGGAAGCGCCCTCAGTCATGCCGAACTCATACAACGGATTGGAGTTGCCCAAGAACGGGCAGCCAATCGAATACTCCGACGGAAAATTTCAGGTTCCCGACCATCCAATCATTCCTTTTATTGAGGGCGACGGCACCGGGCGAGACATTTGGAAAGCTTCGCAGCGCGTGTTTGATGCCGCTGTCGAAAAGGCTTACGTCGGCAAGCGCGCCATTCAGTGGTTCGAGATCTTCGCCGGCGAAAAGGCGTTTCGCCAGTTCAATACGTGGCTACCGGATGAGTCAGTGGCCGCGGCACGCGATCTGCGCGTCTCAATCAAAGGGCCGCTGACTACGCCGGTTGGGGGTGGGATCCGTTCCTTGAATGTGGCTCTGCGCCAATTGCTGGATCTCTACACCTGCGTGCGGCCGGTGAAGTATTACCAGGGCGTGCCCAGCCCGGTGAAGCATCCTGAAAAAGTCGACATCGTCATCTTCCGCGAAAACACTGAAGATGTGTACTCCGGCATCGAGTTCAAACAAGGGTCCGCCGATGCAGGCCGCATCATTGCGTTTATCAACGACGACCTGCTGAAGGGTGGCAAGAAAAAGATCCGGCTGGATTCGGGCGTGGGCATCAAGCCCATCTCCATCTTCGGAACCAAGCGGCTTGTGCGCAACGCCATCAAACACGCGCTTGAAACCGGGCGGAAGACGGTAACGCTGGTACACAAGGGCAACATTCAGAAGTTCACCGAGGGGGCGTTCCGCGAGTGGGGATACGAAGTCGCTGTGGAAGAGTTTCGCGACCACGTCGTCACCGAACGCGAAAGCTGGATCCTCGGCAATGTTGACGCCAACCCCTCCATCACCGTGGAAGAGAATGGGGCCCTCATCGAGCCCGGCCTCGAATTCGGCAATCAGCAGTTTCGCGATGATTTGTACGCCGAGATCAAGGGCGTGCTCGATTCCATCGGCAAGACGCACGGCAACGGCGCGTGGAAGACGAAGATTCTCATCAACGACCGTATCGCGGACTCGATTTTCCAGCAGATCATTATTCGTCCGTCGGATTACTCGATCCTCGCCACGACCAACCTCAATGGCGACTACATTTCGGACGCCGCGGCGGCGCAGGTCGGCGGACTCGGGATTGCTCCAGGCGCGAACATCGGCGATGGCTACGCAGTCTTTGAAGCCACACACGGCACGGCACCGAAGTACGCCGACAAGGACGTCATCAATCCCGGCTCGGTGATCCTTTCCGGCGTGATGCTGCTCGACTTTATCGGCTGGAAGGAAGCAGCCAAGCTGATTGAGACGGCGATGGAGAAGACCATCCAGCAAAAGTTCGTCACGTACGATTTTGAGCGGCAGACGGCTGGGGCCACCAAGGTCGGAACCAGCGAGTTTGCGACACGCATCATCGGCAATATGTAACGAAGCGGAGTTCGCGGGGCTAGCGATGTTAGCGGAGTTAGCCCGATGCCGCAGCACTTACCAACTCCGCTAACACGCGCGAAGCGTGGCTAAAGCCGCTAACTCCGCCATCATCATTGGAGAACTGCACATGCGTAAGAAAGTTTCCATCGTCGGCGCCGGGAATGTTGGCGCCACCGCGGCTCACTGGATTGCTTCAAAAGAACTGGCCGATGTTGTCCTGATCGACGTTGTCGAAGGCATTCCGCAAGGCAAAGCACTCGACCTGCTCGAAGCCATGCCCATTGAAAAGCGCGATGTCAGCGTGATTGGGGCCAATGACTATGCCGCAACGGCAAACTCCGACATCGTCGTCATCACGGCGGGCATACCGCGCAAGCCGGGCATGAGCCGCGACGACCTGCTGCACACCAACTTCAAAATCATGTCCGACGTCGTGGCCAAAGTCGTCGCCCAGTCGCCTGAATCCATCCTCATCATCGTGTCGAACCCACTCGACGCCATGGCACAGGCTGCCTTCCGCCAGGCGGGGTTCAACCGCGAGCGCGTCATCGGCATGGCCGGCGTTCTGGACTCCGCCCGCTTCCGGACTTTTATCGCCGAAGAACTCAACGTGTCCGTCGAAAACGTCACCGCGTTTGTGCTCGGCGGCCACGGCGACACCATGGTGCCGCTGGCTCGCTACTCCACGGTGGCCGGAATTCCGATCACCGAGCTGATTGAGCCGGCGCGGCTTGAATCTCTCATCCAGCGCACTCGCGATGGCGGAGCCGAGATTGTGAAGCATCTCAAGACCGGCAGCGCCTATTACGCACCCTCTGCCGCCGCCACTGAAATGGTGGAAGCCATCCTCAAAGACAAGAAAAAGATCCTGCCCTGCGCTGCGTACCTGCAAGGGGAGTACGGCATCGATGGCTACTACATCGGTGTTCCCTGCAAACTCGGCGCCGCCGGCCTCGAAAAGATCATCGAGATCAAGCTCACCGCCGAAGAAGACGCCGCACTCAAGAAGAGCGCCGAGGCCGTCAAGGAACTTTGCGCTGTTATTGGCGTCTAGCCGTTGCACTCACTGTGCCCCACCCATTGAGCGTTTTTTGTTCGATGGGTGGGAAAGCACAAAACTCAAACATCCCTCTGCCCGGTTCTTCAACATTTCCAGCCGTACCGCATTGACAAGAACGCATCCGAACCAGCAGCCTTGAGTCTCAGCTTAAAACCTTAGCCTCAGACGAAATGGTCCGGTGAAAATGACTTCTCCAAAAACTCTCGCCCTCTTCACGCTCTTCCTTGCCTCTCTAGCATGTTCTGCCCAGCAAAAGTTCCCCCTCCGCCCCGGCGAGTGGACCGCAAGCATCACCAGCCAGGTAGCAGGCGCCCAGCCAATCACCATGCTCTACTGCATGAATGACGAAACCTGGCAAAAGGCCATCTCCGGCAACGCCTCCTGCGCCATGAAAAACTTGATCCTGACGCCCATGGGTGGCAGCTATTCCGTGGACTGCAGTTCCAGCGCCGCGCACATGACCGGGGATTTCAAAGTCGTCTTCGATGGCATGACCCACATGACTTCAAGCGGTTCAATCAACATGACCATGAACGGGAACGCAATCCACAAAAGCTCCACTGCCGACTTCCACTGGAAAGGGCCTACCTGCAACCCCGCTGCGGACATCAATCTCCGCAACCACAACGTCCCACCCCCGCCCCACCAATGACGGGAAAGCAGCAAGCCTCCTCTCACGCATATATCTGCCAACATGCTCGTTCGCCTGGCGGACGCTAACCCGTTAAACTCCTCAAGACACCCACCCCAAAAAATTCCACGGCGTCAACAATTCCCGGCTAACATCCCATCCCTCACGCGTCTCACCGTGTAGACTTCATTGGAACGTGATACCTGTTCCGCCCAGGATGAGCCGCATTGACGACCGCCTTTATCAATCGCATTGCTACCGCTGTTCCTCCGCACGACGTACATCAGGCTTTTATCGACTTTGCTACCGGCCTGGTTCCGAAAGGAACGACGCGCAATCTGTTTCGGCGCATGGCACGCCTCTCGGGAATTGCGCATCGTTATTCGTTTGTACAACCGGTCGCGACGGAAAATGGAGCCTGGAAGGACGCCGAGCATGTCTACGAGCCCGGCGATTTCCCGATCACGGCGCGGCGCATGAAGTTCTTTGAGAGCTTCGCACCGCGACTGGCCCGTACGGCCCTCGACAATCTGGCGCTGACCGAAGAAGAGCGGCGCTCCATTACCCACGTGGTCGTTACCTCATGCACGGGACTGTATGCCCCCGGACTCGACTTCGAGGTCGTCAACTATCTCGGCCTTAATCCATCGGTCGAACGCACCATGATTGGCTTCATGGGCTGCTACGCCGCCATCAACGCCCTCAAATCGGCACACCACATTGTGCGGTCGGAGCCCGAGGCGCGAGTGCTGGTTTTGAACCTCGAGCTTTGCTCACTGCACTTTCAGGAAACCGATAAACTGGAGCAGGTACTTTCGTTCCTGGTGTTCGCCGATGGCTGCGCGGCCTCGCTGGTGAGCGCCGAACCGCGGGGACTGGCGATTGACAGCTTTCTCGCCGTGAGTATACCCGCCACAAGCCACCTGATTACCTGGCGCATCGGGGAACTGGGCTTCGACATGCATCTTTCCGGGCAGGTCCCCGGTGAAATCGGCGCGGCTCTCAAGGAAGTGGGGCTCGAGGTCACGCGCGGGCGCGATCCCCTCTCCATCGATCTCTGGGCCGTTCATCCCGGCGGACGGTCCATTCTCGATTCGGTCGAGAAGGGCCTCGCGCTGCCGACGGATGCACTGGCTTTTTCCCGCAGCGTTCTGCTGCAATATGGCAACATGTCTTCGGCCACGGTCATGTTCGTGCTGAAGGAAATCATGCAGCAGGCTCAAAGTGCTCAGCACGGGTGTGCCATGTCTTTTGGACCCGGCTTAACCGCTGAAACCATGCTCTTCCACGCTGCATGATTACCGGTGACACTTTAGTGCCCTTGCCAAGTCTGCACCGGGTGGAATCTTATAAAACGTTTACGGTTGAAAGGCCGCATACAGGGGGCTAAGACTTGGAGAATCAGTCGACCACGTTCGATTTCACCCGGCGCACCGAGCTCACGGAGCTGATGGATGCGCCGTGCAGCCGCGACGTGCTGCGCGCCTGCCTCCAGGACATTGCCCGCACCAACCGGCTAACCTTCGCCTACCGTCCCTTGATTGGGTGGTTGAGCCGGCTAACCGCCGATTTGCCGCCGCTCGCCGCGCCTCTGCGCATTCTTGACATCGGTTGTGGCTACGGCGATGGACTGCGCCGTGTTGAACGCTGGGCGAGGCGCCGGCGCATCCCGGTGGAACTGGTGGGCCTGGACCTGAACCCCGACGCCACTGCGCTTGCCGAGGAAGCCACTGCCGCCTCCAGCAGGATTCAATGGGTGACCGCCAACGTTCTTAGCTACACTCCACCGCAGGCGCCGCACCTGATTATCAGTTCCCTGTTCACGCACCACCTCAACGAGGAGCAGATCGTCCAGTTTCTGCGCTGGATGGAAGACCACGCGCGGCTGGGCTGGTTTATCAACGACCTGAGCCGAGCACCAATTCCATACCACTTTTTCCGGGCCTTCGCCCGCGTTGCGCGCCTCCATCACTTTGTGCGGAACGACGGGCCTGTCTCCATTGCGCGTTCGTTCATTGCGGGCGAGTGGCGAACGATGTGCGGCGCCGCCGAACTCGATATGGAGAGCATCGAAATCCGCCCCTTCAAGCCGGCTCGTCTTTGCGTTTCGCGCAGAAAGCCGTAGGATTCTGACCGCGTGAGCCGGCATTTCCGCGTCTCTTTTTCCCAGGACGACTCAGAATCGAGCCCAAAGGTACACGCACGACTGCCAACCTCTGCCGGATGTGCCGCGCCGCTTGTTCTTGGCGGTGGGCTCGCGGGCTCGATGGTTGCACTGCGCCTTGCCTCGGCCGGACGCGCCGTCACACTGATTGAACGCGAACGGTGCGCGCACCACAAGGTCTGCGGCGAGTTCCTCAGCCGCGAGGCCATCGATTACCTCGAAGCTGCCGGCCTCGATCTGCCGAGCCTGGGCGCGCAGCCGATTCGCATTGTCCGCCTCACGTACAAGAAGCAGTGCTTCGAGTCGGCGCTTCCCTTCACGGCGCTTTCGCTCTCACGCATGGTGATAGACGAGGCCCTGCTGACGCGTGCAGGCCACGCTGGATGCAGGGTCCATCGAGGCGCGTTCGTTGAGTCCCTCATACGGTCAAGCGGCGAATGGAACGCGATTCTCCGCGGCGGTGCAGTGTGGGCTGCCGGCACCGTGTTTCTCGCCAACGGCAAACACGACGTGCGCGGATTTGAACGAGCTGCGGGGCTGCAGGGCGACCTTGTCGGCTTCAAGCTTCATCTGCGTCTTTCACCGGCCCAAACTCAAATTTTGCGCGAAGCGATGGAGCTTTATCTGTTTCCCGGCGGCTACGGCGGAATATCGCTGGTAGAGAACGACGTGGCTAACATGTGCCTGGTTGTCCGACGCGCTCGCCTTCGGCGGCTCGGCGGCTGGAGCGAGTTGCTTGCCTCAATTGAGCGCGAGAACCCGCACATGGCCGAGCGGCTTGGCGGCGCATCTCCACTTTGGGATCGTCCACTTGCTGTCTCGTCGATTCCTTACGGCTATCTTGGCGGTCGCCGTCCCGATGGCCTTTGGTGCGTGGGCGACCAGGCAGCCTGCATTCCCAGCTTCACGGGAGACGGCATGTCGATCGCGCTGCATAGCGCTACGCTGGCTGCGCAGATGTTCCTTGGGGGTAAAACCTCAGAAGCCTACCACCAGGATCTTCAGGCACACCTCAGCCGCGGCATGACCCTCGCCACAAACCTCTCGCGTTTCCTTGTCACGCCACTCGGCCGCGCAATGGCGCCGATCGGCCTGTCCATTTATCCGGAGGCACTGGCGTGGATCGCCCGCTCCACGCGCATTCCCGCAAGCGCGATTGAGCCGCTGCTGGTGTGAACGGCCGCAGCCTGGAGCGTAGTTTATTTTTTCAGGAAGTCGATAACTCTGGGCGCCATTTGGGCTGCGCACTGGCCCGGCGCGAGATGCCCGCATCCGGGTAGGACATCGAGTTCAGACTGGGGCAGCATGGCGTGCATGGTCTCGCCCTGGCTCAACGGCACAATCTTGTCTTCCCTGCCCCATAGCAGCAGGACCGGCATTTTCAGCAGGGGAACCAGTTTGTCAGTGGCGTCCTGCCCTGTAAGCATCGATTCCAGCGCGCGGTGAATGATCCAGGCGCGATCATTCAGAACGCGCAAAATATCGCGCGCGACAAAGCCTGGAACTTTGGGCGGATCCGGCATCAGCAAATCGTCCAACTGGTTGAGTTCGGCCGAAGAGAGCGGTGTAAACAATTCGAGATTCCAAGCGGGGAGCACCCACAATCCTGCCGAATCGAACAGCATGAGCCGCCTGACCCGTTCCGAATGGGCCGCTGCCACATGTTGGGCGATGGCTCCGCCCATCGACCATCCGCCAAGGTCCACCTGCTTGAGGCCGAGGGCGTCCATGAATTCGACAACGACAGCCGCTTCGTCGCGCACCGCATAGGAGAAGTTGCGGGGCTTCTCGCTGCGCCCATAGCCGAGCAAATCGGGCAAATACACGCGAAAGCCCGCCTTTGCAATGAAAGGCGCGAGGTCGCGCCAATCTTCTGCACGGCCACCCAGCCCGTGTACCAGCACCACGGCGGGCCCATCTGCGGGCCCCTCGGTCTCATAGTGAATACGGTGGCCGCCGATCATGATTTGATGGTTTTGAACGCCCGAGAGCCAGTCCCGCACATACATGGACTCGTTGAAATAGCTCACAGGCCGCGCGTAAAATCCGATGCCCAGGATCGCGAGCAGAACGGCAACCGTCGAAATCAGCTTCCTGCGCAACTTCAGACGCCCTCCTGAGTGCCTGGGCTCCTCTGCGCCCTTTGCCAGCCCGCCTCAATCACCCGCACTGTGATCGGATCCAACTTGAGAGCTGAATGGCTGTTCCACTCTGCCCGCTCGACCCAGCGAACTTCGTCCGCATCGGACGCGGCCTTCAGCACGCCCCCGGCAACGCGGCACAAATAATCGGCAATCACATAATGGTAGCGAATCCGATCTCCGTCGCGATGAATGCGGTCAAGAAGCTCGATCAGCTCCAACGGCTCGACAATCAGGCCTGTCTCTTCCACAACCTCGCGCACCACGCCCGCGGTCAGCGCCTCGCCCACCTCGAGCATGCCGCCGGGAAGCGACCAGTGTCCTTTGAGCGGCTCACGTCCACGCCGGACGAGGAGTACGCGACCTCGATCGACAATCACCGCGCCCACGCCCATCAGCGGACATTCAGGATACTCACGTTGCATCGCCATTCCCACCAGGTTCCTTCTTAACCATAGCGCGACGAACAGGATGCGGGTTTCAGCTTTTCGCACTTAGTCTTCAGCTTTGAGCCGTCGGTTCTCTGTTCTCTGCTTCCAGACGGATGCCGCTCGTCACCGTTGCACCTTTTGGCGCGCGCTATCATCAAAAAAAAGAGGATCCCGATGTCGGATTTCACCTTACGCATTGAAAACATGCACTGTGGCTCGTGTGTGCGGCGTGTCAGCCAGACACTCGCCTCGACCAGCGGATTGCATGTAAAAGAAGTTCGGGTAGGCGCGGCCCGGGTCAGTTCGAACCAGGAACCCGCGCCCGTCGACGCGGCCGTGGCTGCACTCGCCAAGGCCGGCTACCCCGCGCACCTGGAAGATTAGTTGACTGCTCCCGCTGCCGAAACGATTACGCTCCCCGTTCTCGGCATGACCTGCGCCTCGTGTCAGCACCATGTGGAGTCCGCGCTGCTCGGCACGGCTGGGGTCCACTCGGCGCGCGTCGACCTGATGGGCAACCGGGCCCACGTCGTCTTCGATCCGGCGCAGGTGCAGCCGGAATCGCTGCTTTCGGCGATCCGGTCCGCCGGCTACGACGTTGTGCTGCCACGCACCGGCGAGGGCGCTGCTCAAGAGGACTCTCTTGGCATGGCGGGCGATGCGGCTACGTCGTCGCTGCAAACGAAGGCCTGGACGACCCTAATCGCGGGCGCGGCGGCTATGTTGCTCGCCATGCCGCTGGACTCGAGCATGGGGGCCCTCGACCACGGCCTGATGCGCGTGCTTCCCTGGCTGTTTGAAATTCCACACGACGTGCTGCGATGGTCGCTGCTCGGCGTTACCGCGTTGCTGATGGCGTGGGCTGGGCGCGGGATTTATGCGAGTGCCTTGCGCGCGCTCCGACACGGCGCGACCACCATGAACACATTGGTGAGCCTGGGGACGAGCGTCGCTTTCGCCTGGTCTGCGTATGCCACTCTCTATCCGAGTACAGGGCGGCCGCTCTACTACGACGCTGTGCTGCTGATTCTCGGATTTCTGCTTCTCGGCAAGAGCCTTGAGAGCCGCGCCAAGCGCCGTGCCCTTGCTTCTCTTGACGATCTCGCGCATTTGCGGCCTGTGACGGCGCGCCGCGTTATCGACGGCGTGCAGACCGTGGTGCCTCTGGAAGAGGTTCAAACTGGAGACACAGTCGCCGTTCTGCCCGGCGAGCGTTTTCCGGTGGACGCCACGGTGCTTGAGGGCCGCACTTCGGTCGATGAGTCCATGCTTACCGGCGAGGCCACGCCCCAGCCACGCGAGGCAGGCGCGCGGGTGCTGGCCGGCTCGCTCAACTACGACGGCGCCGTCACTTGCCGCGCCGAGTCGCTCGGCGAAGCCACGGTTCTCGCGCAGATTACACGTCTCGTCGAGCAGGCGCAATCTTCGCGCGCACCCATGGAACGCCTCGCCGATCGCGCCAGCGCCGTCTTCGTTCCCGTTGTCCTCGGGCTCGCGACTCTCACTTTCGTTGCGTGGCTTTTCGCCACGCACTCGTTCTCGCTCGCTGTCGCCGCGGCTGTTGCGGTGCTTGTTGTTGCGTGTCCCTGCGCCATGGGGCTGGCTGTACCGGCTGCGCTCACCGTTGCCGTGGGACGCGGTGCACAGATCGGCATTCTGTTCAAGGGCGGCGAGGCCCTTGAGCGGCTCACGCACCTGGATGTAATTGTGCTCGACAAGACAGGCACCCTCACTGTGGGCCGGCCCGTTCTGGCAGGAATTCACCCTCTCGCAGACACCGAGCCCAACCAACTGCTCAGGCTCGCGGCCGCTGCCGAAGAGCAGTCGAACCACCCGCTGGCGCACGCTATTCTCGACGGCGCGCGCGCATTGGGAATTGCCTGGCCGCAAGCGCAAAACCTTCAGGTCTACCCAGGGCGCGGGCTCTCTGCGACGGTTGAAGGCCAGGAGTGCCTGCTTGGCAACGAGCTTCTTTTTCAAGAAATGTTCATTCCGCTTCCCGCCGAGCTTGAGCCGGCATCGCCGGGGACAACTCGCCTTTGGATGGCTCTCGATCAGCGCCCTGTGGCATGCTTTGACGCGCGCGATGCCCTGCACCCCGACGCCGCCGCGGCGATCCGGGCTCTACGCCGCCTTGATTCAGGCAAAAGCCCGCTGCGCATCCTGATGCTCACTGGCGACTCTGCCGCGGCAGCGGCGCCTATTGCCGAGGAAGCCGGGATTTCCGAAGTCGAAGCCGGTCTTGATCCGGGCGGCAAGCTGGCACGCGTCCGCGCACTGCAAAGTAGCGGCCTGCGCGTCGCCATGGTGGGAGACGGGATCAACGACGCAGCCGCGCTCGCCCAGGCGGATGCGGGAATCGCCATGGGCACTGGGGCCGACCTCGCCCAGGAAGCCGGCGATGTGCTGCTTCTGCGCGCGCGGCCTTCGGCGCTGCCTGCCGCTCTGGGCCTCGCCCGCGCTACTCTGCGCGTGATGCGCGAAAACCTGTTTTGGGCCGCGGGATACAACCTGCTCGGAATACCTCTCGCCGCTGGAGTTTTCTATCCACGCTTCCATCTGCTGCTGACTCCGTGGCTCGCAGCTGCCGCTATGGCGTTCAGCTCCGTGTGCGTGCTTGTCAACAGCCTCCGGCTCCGCCGGTTTCGGCCCGAACCCGCGACGTCCTGAGACCGGACATGCTGGTTTTCCGCCTTTGATATTTGGAGAAAGCGCAAACCCTCTCGCGAGCGAGCAGCGCGCATCTGCCGCACCGCAGGCGCCAGCCTGGTTCGGTAGACTACGCATAGGCTAACCCGTGCGCATTCTCACTCGCTACATTCTCGGTGAAATCCTCTCCCACACCCTCATTGGGTGCGCACTTTTCACCTTTATCCTTTTCATGAAGGAATTGCCCAGCATTCTGGAAATCGTGGTGCGTAACAGCTCCACATTGACCAGCATGTCGGAAGTCGTTCTGTTTTTGCTTCCGAACTTCTTCCTGGTCACGATTCCGATGGCGGTATTGGTGGGCGTTCTGCTCGGTCTCAGCCGTCTCGCCGCCGACAACGAAATCATCGCTATGCGGGCTTCCGGATTGGGCATCGGTTACTTCGTCCGCGTGGCCGCCATTGTGGCCATCTGCGGCACCCTCATCGGCCTCGCCAACTCACTTTACATTGCGCCTCGCGCTAACCAGGGCATCCTCGACCTGGACAAAGTGCTCGCCTCGCAGGCAACGTACGAGATTCAACCGCGCGTCTTCTACGAGGACTTCAAAGATAAGGTCCTCTATGTCCAGAACGTGATTTCCGGAACCGGCGCAGCCAACTGGCGCCAAGTCTTCATGGCCGATATCACCGATCCCGCGGCCCCGAAGATTACCACGGCCGCCTCAGCCACCGTGGCGAGCTACTCCCCCACCGAATTGCTGATGCGCCTGCGCAACGGAACCGAGCACGATCCGGTGCCGGGAGAGCCCGAGCAATACAACATTTCAACATTCGCGGTGGACGACCTGCCGTTCATCGCCGGCCAGCAGACCGAAGGCCACATTGGCCGACTCGATACCGCCATTTACGCCCTGCCCATGCGCGACCTGCTGGCGCGTACGCATGGCCCCGACGCCAAACGTTTCCAGATCGAACTTCACAAGCGATTCGCTTATCCCGCGGCGTGCCTCGTGCTCATGCTCGTGGCCGTGCCGCTCGGCGTGACTTCGCGCCGCGGCGGAAAAAGTTCCGCATGGGTTTTCACCATTCTGCTGGTCGTTCTGTACTACTCGCTTTCACTCATTGGGATCGCGCTTGGCCGCCAGAACTGGATCCCGACTTTCCTGGCGGTCTGGTCCGCCAACATTCTCTTCACTTTGTTTGGAAGCTTTCTGCTGTGGCAGATGGCCTCAGGGGGCGCGGTGCTCGCGACCCTTGCCTCGTGGACTGCGCGCGCGCCCAAGCCAGACCTCGCCGCTCCCGCGAAGGCGATCGGTTTCACCCTTGGATCGTCGCTCGACGGCCTCAAATTCCGTTATCGGGGACGGGCTCGGCGTAAAGTTGCGCGCGGTGTGTTTCCACGCATCCTCGACGCCTATGTGTTGCTTGAATTCCTGAACATGTTTTCTTTGATCCTGGTTGCGTTTGTGCTGCTGATGCTCGTGTTCACTGTTTTCGATTTGCTGGGCGACATCCTTCGCAACCGTATTCCGCTTTCCGTGGTTGGCGCCTACCTCGTCAACCTGACGCCGCTCATGATCTACAGACTCGCCCCTCTGGCAGTGCTCATCGCCGTTCTCGTCACCTTCGGCGTGCTGAATCGCAACTCAGAAATTATTGCCATGAAGGCCACCGGCATCAGCCTTTACCGGCTCATTGTACCTGTCATTTCGGTCGCCGCCATACTCTCCATCAGCCTTTTCCTCTTCGACGAGTACTACCTGCCCCAGGCCAATCGCCGCCAGGACGCTCTACGCAACGAGATCAAGGGACGCCCGCCGCAGACGGTAACCCATCCCGAACAAAACTGGATCTTCGGACAGCCCCATCCAGGTGAACCTGGCCGCATTTTCTACTACAAATTTTTTGACCCTGATCGCGACGAGTTCGCCAATATCTCGGTGTTCGAGTTCGATCCCACCACCTTCGCGCTTACGCGCCGCATCTTCGCTACAACGGCGATTTGGGATAACGCAGCGAATACATGGCGCTTCCAGAACGGCTGGCAAAACGACATTGAAGGCGACCACACCAACGGTTTCGTCCGCTTCACCCAAACATCGTTCAAGGAAATTCACGAAGAGCCGGCTTACTTTAACAAGGAGAGCCTGCAAGCGCAGCAGATGAACTTTGGGCAGCTGGACCGGTACATTGGCGACCTGCGCCAAAGCGGATTCGACACCATGAAGCTCCGTGTCGCGCTCTGGCAAAAGCTCGCCTACCCACTTATCGCCGTCGCCATGGCTATACTCGCCATTCCTTTCGCGCTCTCCATGGGCCGGCGCGGATCCCTCACGGGAATTGCCGTGGCCATCGGCGTTGCGCTTACTTACTACGTTGTCGACGGTCTTTTCGGCGCACTTGGCAGCGTGAATTATCTGCCTGCCGCCATGGCAGCCTGGTCTTCCGACATTCTCTTCGGATTAGTAGGCGGCTACCTGCTGCTTCGCACCCCTACTTAGTGTTTTCCGGAGTGGACATTTCAACCTGCGCGAACTCTAAGGGATTCGGGATGGGGAGTTCACGCCGGGTTCATTCGGCGAAGCTGCGGCCGAATTGCTGCTATCGAGGAATGACTGTAGCGAGGAGCGCGGAAAGGCCGTTCCATGCAATTTGGATTCCGATACAGAGCAGGATGAATGCAATTACCCTCAAGATGCCGTGTGCCGTGAGCGTAAGCAACGCGACGAGCGTGCCGGCCCCGAGGTGATCGGAAAAGTGAAAGGATAAAAGACTCCTTCTTCGAGATGGCTTGGATCGGCCCCGGCCTGTGACCCGCATTCATCTTCCTTCGTAGAACTCGCTGCGGAGTTCTTCTCGTTCGGTACTTTGTACGCAAGATCGCCTGTGGCGCCGAAGAAAACGAGCGCGTCCGCGCGGAGAATGCTCATGATTGTCACCTCCTTCAAGCAGCGTGGGATTACTTCGCTGGCTTTTCTAAATGTCCGCCGAATTCGAAGCGCATGGCTGACAAAAGTTTGTCGGAATAATCCGCATCGCCACGCGAACCGAAGCGCTCGTAAAGTGCAGCGGTGAGCACCGGGGTCGGAACTGCTTCGTCGATCGAAGCCTTGATGGTCCATCGGCCTTCGCCGGAGTCCGAGACGCGCCCGGCAAACTTCGAGAGGCCAGGATCCTGGGCAAGTGCTGTGGCGGTGAGATCCAACAGCCACGACGCAATCACACTGCCGCGGCGCCAGACTTCAGCGATATTCTTGAGATCCAATTCGTACTGGTAGTGCTCGGGATCGCGAAGAGGTGTCGTTTCCGCATCAATGCCCTCTTGCTGCTTTCCGATGTTGGCGGAACGCAACACCGCCAGCCCTTCCGCATAGGCCGCCATGATTCCGTATTCAATCCCGTTGTGGACCATTTTGACGAAGTGGCCGGCGCCGTTGGGTCCGCAGTGCAAGTAGCCCTGTTCAGCCGTACCGTCTACTGCTCCGCGTCCTGGCGTGCGTGGTATATCGCCTGGGCCCGGAGCGAGCGTGGCGAAGATCGGATCGAGGTGTGCAATGACCTCATTCTCGCCGCCAATCATCATGCAATAGCCGCGTTCGAGCCCCCAAACACCGCCGCTGGTCCCAACATCTACGTAATGGACTTTTGCAGGCGTAAGATCCTTTGCGCGCCGGATGTCATCCACATAGTAGGAATTGCCACCATCGATGAGGATGTCACCTGGTTCCAGATGCGGTAAGAGATCGTCGATGGTCTGATCCACAACAGCAGCCGGAACCATCAGCCAAACGGCGCGCGGCTTCTCGAGTTTGCTTGCGAAATCGACCAACGAATCTGCACCCACCGCATGGTCCTTGACGAGCTCACCGACGGCTTCGGGTGAACGGTCGAAGACAACGCAGCTATGTCCCTGCTTGATCAGCCTGCGCACCATGTTAGCCCCCATGCGGCCAAGTCCTATCATTCCTAATTGCATAATTTCTCCACCTTCGAATTGAGGATACGCTCGACGCTGCTTAGCGTTTAGAAGATTGCTCAAACCACGCCCACAATTGTGGCAGGCCTGAGCTTTTCACCGTGAAACAGCCGCAAGCGCGAACCAATAACCTTCTTAACAGAGTCTACGACCGGCCGCAGGAGTTTGTAGGGAACGACCTCATTCGGTGCGTCTGCCAGGCTTTCTGCCAGCGAGTTTCTCCAGGCAACCCGCAGCTCGGTGTTGATGTGGACAATGTTCACGCCTGCTGCGATTGCCTTGCGAAAGTGTTCGTCTTCAGTACATTCAGAAGTTCTCGGGCGAAATCTGCACAATTGGAAAAAAGAAGTTGAATTGAGTTCGATCAGGCCGGCTATGGAACCATTGCATGAGCCGATCATCCAGGCTTGCGTTCGTGCGCACGTGAACGCAGAGTATGCGACGGCGATAGGCCGCGACGAGGAGTTGAATCCAGCTGTCATCGGTAGGATCGCGATCGAAGCTTTCAGGATGACGCATTCGATAGAGCGCGCGAAGGTGATCGACCTCCGCAAGACCCGCGATTTCCGGAAGCTCATTCGATGCATCCACGGCGAATAGATAAGGCCCGGGGGCATCGCAACCCAAACATATGCGCCAATCCCCTTATATCTGCTAGCCACAGTTCCATTCTCGTTGGCGTGACACCAGCGCATATGAACGTGATCGTCGGAACACAGGCTTTCAATCAGGAGCGCGGCATGCCCGGCGGAGCTGACGTGACCCAGAAAGTTGATTGGGGATTCAATCAATAAGGTCATATCCGCGCGGGTCTTTGGTCCAGGTAACATCAAACCGAGAAGGAGAGAACAACGGACAGCGATCGACCGGTAGCCGCTACGTTTCGGCACTTTGAAGGAGATACGAACGCGGCCTTTGCTGAAAATCCTTTGCACTTGTGTAGCTCCAATCGGGAATCAATCCGCGCAGGAAGAGTCCCGCGGATCACATCCGCGATTAGGCCAGAGGCTTGGAAACGAATCTATTGTTCGATGGTATAAATCGGTACCTTGCATCGGTGAGATGCGCCCGATAAGCTTCAATCTGACCGCAGTATGAGACAGAGTCATGAAAAGAATGTTGTCGGAATCTCCCGCTGGATTCAGGCGCGTATACTCGGTGGTACAGAGGCTGTGCACGATTCTCATTTCACCGGTGAGCTTCTATTCCTGCCCTGTGCGCAACGGTGTGGCTGACTTGATTTAGCCTCTGATGTTTCCCCGCTGCGGGCTTTCGCGGCTTTATCCGCGACGCTCACATCGCCCTTCCCATCGACAAAGCCGACGGCGATTTCTTACCCACCGGCGGTCGACGGGAAAATAGTCGCAGGCAGTTGATACCGATCGGAATTTTCCCACTTCCAAGGGATTTGAGGTTGGACTGTTTTGTCTTTCTCCCCGAGACTAAAGCGGACCGTGCATGGCTCCGGAGGCTCGAGCTCCTACCGGGCCTTTCTGACTTTACTGTGTTCGGCGGCTTGCCTCGTGAAACCTATCAATGCGCAATCTCCAACGAACATCTTTGCCCCGGCCGCGACTCCTGCACACTTTATCTTCGATCTCTCTATGCTTGTGCTTGGGGTTACACTCGTCATTTTTCTGGTTGTTGCGGGCCTGCTTCTGTATGCGCTGATTCGCTTCCGGAGCCGCCCGGAGGATTCTGATCGGGAGCCCGCGCAGATCTATGGCAGCAACCAGATTGAAGTGTCTTGGACGGTAATTCCGATCCTTATTGTTGTGACACTCTTTCTTGCGACTACCCGAGTCATCCTGGGGACGCAGGCTATTCCAAAGCCGGACAGCGCAATAAACATCACAGTCATCGGTCATCAGTTTTGGTGGGAGTATCGCTACCCCCAGCTAGGCGTCGTCACTGCGAACGAACTGCACATCCCGATAAGCGACTCCGCACATCCGACTCCAACCTATTTGACAATGTCGTCGGCCGATGTGTCGCACAGCTTCTGGGTGCCGCGTTTGGCGGGAAAAACAGACGTCATTCCGAACAAGATCAATACAATGTGGATCGATCCCGCGCAACCCGGTCTTTATCTAGGCCAGTGCGCGCAATACTGCGGCACGCAGCACGCCAAGATGTTGTTGCGCGTTTATGCCCAGACTCCCGCGGATTTCGCGGCCTGGGTGGATCAGCAACGGCAGCCCGCCGTTCAGGACTTCGAAGGAAACGCAATTGCTGCTGAAGGCGAGGCTGTCTTCATGCGCAACGCATGCATCAACTGTCATGCGGTGTCGGGCACAGTGGCCACGGGGCGCTTCGGGCCCGATCTTACCCACCTGGCAAGCCGCGACACCATTGCCTCCGGAGCGATTCAGAACAATGCGGGGAATCTTCGCAAATGGATCGACGATCCCAACTCAATGAAGCCGGGGGCGCTGATGCCGGCAATGCATCTGAACGATCACGATCTTGACGTTATCACCGCATATCTCACGCAGCTTCGCTAACACTCCAT